>Ga0180077_1000001_pt1 | contig 44198 bp, 73 predicted proteins | sample EasRiv466_16_10D_FD_123014 | JGI IMG/M metagenome (GOLD analysis project Ga0180077, IMG submission 123014) | Soil microbial communities from meander-bound floodplain in the East River, Colorado, USA - East River metaG ERMLT466_16_10D | ecosystem: Environmental > Terrestrial > Soil > Floodplain ...
GGAGCATGACGTGCGTGTGGGTCACGGCGCGGTCCGGAACGTGAGGGCGAATTCGGTCTTGCCCCAGCCCGGGCCGGCGGGCTTGGTGATCTTGACCAGGGCGACGAACTTCTCCTCGGTGCGCCCCGCGGCTGGCGTCCAGTTCTGGGCCGGGTCGACCGCGCGCACGAGAGTCTTCGCCGTGGGGCTCACGTCGGGCCCGTTCTGAAAGATCGTCATGGGCTGCACCACCTTCACGGTGGGCCGTCTGACGCTGACGGACTCGAGCTCGACGGCAGTGGCGCCGGTCAGGTTGTAGGGGTTCCCCTCGTGGTCCTGCACCTCGACCTCGAGAGGGCTCAGCTTGTCGCCCTTCATCCACTCGCCCAATTCGGCGGTTTCATGGTCCTGTGAACAGCTCATTGTGCGGGTCCTCCCCTGATGGTGCCTTCGTCTCCGAGCTTCGTTTCGCCTTGTTCGCCGAACCTGTCCCCTGGGCTCGTAGCACCCAGGCCTGTCTTTCCGCTCGCGCCGGCCACCCGGTCGGTCCCCGCGCGGCCAACCTGTCCCCCCGCGGAGTCACCGATCCCAGACTCCACAGCCTCCCCGACCCGCATCACGGCCGCAGCGCCGGCGACCCGCGTCTCGCCCCCTGCCCCCACGGCCAGGTCACCACGCGAGCCGATCCGCATGAGGGCCGCCATGCCCATCCTCGTGATGCCCCGGACCGCCCGGAGCAGCTCCTCGGCGCCCTGGAAGATGGAGGCGATGCCGATCCCGATGGCCGTGAGCGTGCGGGAGAGGGAGGCGGTGCGGGCGAGCGTGGCGACCCCGGCGCCGGCAGCGGCGAGCGAGCGGAGCAGGGCCATGCCGCGGGTGACCACAGCGACGCCTACGCCCGAAGCTGCCAGGGTGCGCCGGGCCTCGAGGACGCGCTCAAGCATGGCCACGCCGACGCCGGTGGCGCTCATGTAGACGACCTGGGTGGCGCCGCGGACGATGGTGGCGATCCCGACCGCCGCGGCGCTCAGGGTGCGCAGGAAGCTGGCGACGCGCTCGAGGCTGGCCACCCCGGTCCCCGTCGCAGCCAGGGAGCGGAGGTAGGCGGCCACCCGGGACAGGCTCGCCACGCCCACACCGGCGGCCTGTAGGGCCATCACGCGCGCCACCGCGGCCACCAGCGTGGCCAGCCCCACCCCGGTGGCGCTCAGGGTCCGGAACAGGCTGGCCGTACGTGACAGAGTGGCAGTCCCAACACCCGCGGCCGCCAAGGATCGCCCCCAGGAGGCGACCCGGCTGAGCGCGGCCACGCCTACGCCCACGGCCGCCAGGGCCCGCAGGCGGGCGGATGTGGCAGCGAGGGCCGCAACCCCGACTCCCGCGGCGGCGAGCGACCTGGCGAAGCCCAAGGCCCGCGTCAGAGTGGCGACCCCGAACCCCGTGGCGGCGAGCGTGCGGATCCGGAGGGCCGTCCGCGCCAGGGTGGCGATACCGTCCCCCGTAGCGACCAGCGCGCGGACCAGCGTCGTGGCTCGAGCGAGGACCGCCACGCCGATGCCGGAGGCACTCAGGGTGAGTAGCCGGGCGGCGACCCTAGTCAGCGTGGCCACCCCGATGCCGGTCGCCACGAGCGAGCGCAGGCGACCGGCCACGCGCGAGAGGGTGGCGACTCCGACCGAGCTGGCGGTGAGCGAGCGCGCCACGGCAACTATTCGCGCAATAGATGCCGCCCCGGCCGCAGCAGCAGTCAGGATCCTAGAGCGCGCCACCACGCGGGCCACGGTCGCGATCGCGCCGCCCAGCACGGTGTCGCCTCCGCCGAAATCGTCCACGCGGAAGGTGGTGACGTTCGTGCCCCACCAGCCGACGCCGATCCGCCCCGCGTTGGCGTACTGCGGCCACGCCGAGATGTCGGCGCCGCCGATGTACACGCCGTTCTTGTAGACCTCGACCATCCCGTTCGCGCGTGCACGGACGCTGAGCTTGTCGCCGGTGGTGAGGGGCTCGACGAAGAATCCGCGCTGCGTCCAGGCGGCCCCATCGTAGGTCTCGATAATGAACAGGTCGCCCGAGCTCGAGTAGTACACGTCGGCGTATGGATCGCTGCCCGTGTTGCCCTGGATCTTGAAGAACAGGATGAACTGGTTCGGCCACGACGTGTTGCCGACGGTTGCGTAGACCTCCTGGTCGGCGCCGAACACCTGGTCCCACACGGCGTCGGCGTCGTTCGTCATCGATAGCTGCGACGACTTGATGTCCGCCACGCCAGCGCCAAAGCTGAGCCATGGGTGGCTGCCATCGACCGGCGTCCCGTCGGCGCGGTTGAAGTCGTCCAGGAGCGGCGTGCTGCCGGGAACGAAGCTGCCGGTGCTGGCGGACAGCGCGCGATTGAACTGGGCGGTCCTCGACAGCACGGGAACGCCGGCCGCGATGCTGGACAGCGTCAGGCCGTGGAGCGCTGGCGCCGAGTGGTAGCGGGCGTGGGAGCGCGAGAGGACGGCCATCGCGCGCCGGCCGCGTGCCTTCATCCGTGCGGTTTGCAGCTCGTGCTGCCCCATCACCGGCTGGCTGCTCTCGACCGGGAATGTGTAGTAGATGATGAGGTGCGGCTCGGCGAATCGGTCGGCGATGTCCTCGTGCGCGAGAGGATATTCGGTGGAGCGCAAGGCGATCTGCTGGCTGAATCCGTCGTCGGTCCGCATCCGGAGCATGATGTTCGTGATGCCGGCCGTGTTGATCGCAGACGGCAGCAGGCCCAAGCCACCCCAGCCCGGGGTCAATCCGAAGAACCCCTGCGAGCTCTGGAACTCCGTGATCAAGTCCCAGTCACCGACCCCAAGACTGGCACCAGCGCAGCCCTTGCACGAGTAAACTTCAACGATGCCGAACGGGGTGGTTCCGACCATTTCAACATAGATCCGCATTTCGACATCGAGAACGATTGCGCCTTTGGGGAGCGTGGCCGTGTTAAAGTATACGAACCCTCTCATCGACTCCGCCGCAGCTGACGAGCTGATGCGAACCTCGATCGTCTCGCTGCTCACGTCCGCGTCCTTGGTGCCGAAGTAGTCCCAGATGTAGCCGTCTTCGGATGCCTTGATGACAGCCCGATAGACGGGATGCGCCCACGGAGCGTGGTCCTGCGTGGGGCGTGGCGGTCGAGGGCGGAGTCGCTGCTTGCGCCACCGCGCAATCGCGCCCTGGCTGCTGAAGTTGCTCACAGCTCGAGGAACTCGGCGCCGTAGATGGGGCGCCACGAAGGGACGACCAACGCGAACGGGTCGCGCGCGATCCTGAAGTGGTAGGGGTTGCGGACCACCTCGAGCCATCGCTTCGCGGCCGGATCCCACTTCAGTCCAGTCGTCGCTCGATCGCCCTGGGCCTTGTTGAAGAAACGATTGAGCCCGAGGCTGTACAGTTGATTGTATACACGGTTGTCCGGCACGCGCGCGACGATTTGCAACCGGCTGCCGATGGCCACCTCGGCGAGCAGTTGGGCGACACGGATTCTACGACAGAGCACCTCGTCTGCCCTCAGGCGCGCGAACACGGCAACGTGGTCGGTCCAAGTCGGCAGCGCGATGTTCACGTCGATGTCCGACCAGCAGGAAGCGTTGCCACGCGCGAACGAGCCGACCACCTCGACGTCGGTCGCATCGGAGAACTGTGGAAACAATGCGGCGGCCGTCATGATCTCGGACTTGACGGCGGCCAGCCGCCCGGGCGTGAGGAATCCGATCTCTCTCACCCGTAGTGACGGATGCCGGACGAAGATCCTGGCCATGATGGACGCGCCGAAGTTTAGTAGCGGGGGCTGGATTCGAACCAGCGGCCTCCAGGTTATGAGCCTGGCGAGCTACCGGGCTGCTCTACCCCGCCACCGCGCTACACCTCGACGACCTCCGTGCCGAAGTCGAACAGCACGCTCGCGAGCGGGCAGGTCGAGTAGAACTCCAGGTGCCCGTTCACTCCGCCGGCCGCCTTCATCTTGTAGGCCTGCTCGAGCACGGGTGCGAACCATCCGCCGAAGCCGCCCTGAGCTGCACAGCCGACGATCTGGCGGACCTTCGGCGTCCCGGTGCCGACGGTGTAGGACGCTGTCCCGGCCGTCACGAGGGCGGTCGGTGCATCCGGATCGCGCTTCTCCATGGTGACCGCGGTGCCGCCCGAGGGCGCCGTAGTCGGAAATTTCTTGGTCCGCATCACGAGCCCGCCCGCACTCACCATGCGGCCCGCGAGGTAGAGGCCGACCAGGAAGGCCGGCATCGTCGCGCCACTCAGCAGGAACTGGTGCGCGACCTCCGTGTTGATCGTCGCGTGACTCGTCCCCGCGATGTTCGAGTCGTAGTAGAACATCAGACTTCCTTTCTGCCGCGCATGTAGTCCTCATCGACCACCGGTAGCGGCAAGATGCCGTGCTGCTCTTCGCAGTCGTCGCAGAGATAGAAGATGTGGATGGTGCTGACGTAGACGAACCCGAACTGACGGCCGCAGTTCGCGCAGTAGTTCGGGCTCGCGAGTCCGAGCGGAGTCCTGATCTGTCCACGCTGCTCCTTCGAGCGCGTGTCCGGAACGTCGCCGATCTGGCGCTTCACATCCTCCTCGGACTTCCTGACGTCAGACCAGTCCATCGCTCGTCCTTACGTCTGTTGAAAGTCGATCGTGAACGTGATCGAGTCGGCCGCATCCACCGCCACGGCGGCGGCGAGAGTGGCCTTGATGAAGAGCGTTCCGCCCGACGCGGCGGTGAAGCTCCCCGCGTTCGTGATCGACTTGGTGCCGTTGGCGATGATCGTCCCGACCAGCCGCAACGTGTCGGCCGCGGGCTGAGTCAGCACGCCGAGCGTACGAGCTTCGCTTGCCTCGGTGAACAGCGTCGCGTCACCGACCGCCGCAGTCCCGGCACCAGTGCCCCACGCCACGTACTCGGGCCGCGTGGAGACGGTACTGTCCAGCTTGTCGATCGTGTGCGCCTTCCCGACGGTCGTGAAGATCGCCGCGATAAACAGCAACGGGGTTGTGAGGGCGTAGCGGGCCCACCTACGGGCCTTCCTCAACGGGTCGTATTTCATCAGCGTATTCCTCCTCGATTCGTGATTCCGTTGTGTGCGATGGCGCGACGCCGTTCGGCGCTACGCTCTGGCGAATACAAAGTCGCCGGCCGGGTCTCCGCCGTCGGGGAAGGGCGCGCCGGCCTTGAGCTTGAACTCCTTGCCGGTCAGGTTGAACACGTAGACGCCGTCGCGCGGGGCAATTTCGCCGGAGCGCAGCGGCCCCGGCATCAACTCGTCTCCGTCGTTCAGAGGAAGCGGCTCGCCCGCTTTCGCCGCGCTGCTCAGCCAAACGAAGTTGCCGTCCTTCGCGAACCCATCCGGATAGGCGTCTCCGGCCTTGAACTCCACGTGCTCGCCATCGCGAAGAATGGGCTCGTCGCGGGCAACGGTTGCCTCGTAGTTGACGCGGAATACGTACATGCCCGTGCGTGGCGCTGGCTCTCCGTGTCCGAAGTGCACCGAGCCCAGATCGCTCGGCAGATACTTGCCGTCGCGCGGCGCCAGGTCACCCTTGCGTAGCCTCACCCTGTGCCTCCTTCAGTTTGGCGACTCGCGCCGCCCTTCTCTGATTAGCAGCGCGGATGCGCCGCTTTGCGAACCAGACCCGCCAGAACTTCCACCAGTGTCCGCCGGCCACGAGCCCCAGGTCCTCGACCGTACCGTCCGAGCGATTGACCACCGCGCGCACGCCGATGAGCTTCGCCTTCCCTGTCGCTCTCATGGCAGCGGGTTCACCCAGTTCGTGCCGTCGTAGTAGTAGAACTTGGTCTCGGCGCTCACGTACGCGACCCACCCGATCTTGGGCGTGTAGATCGCCCACGCGGGAGTCACCACTCCGGCGGAGTGATAGACGGCGACCTTCTTCTCGTGCGTGGCCCACACTCCGGTGGCGCTGGCTCCGATGATGTAGCGGTCCCCGTCCGCCGGTGATCCGGGCGGCGTGGCCGTGGTCTGGTTCGTCACGCGCAGCTGGATCAGCGCATCCATCCGCCGCAGGTTCGCGTTCATGTCGTCGCCCCACCCTGACTCGTGGGTGACGGCGTCCCATCCGTGCTTGACGCCTAGATTGGCGCCGGTGACCGCTGCCATTACCTCACCTCCTCGTTGAAGATCTCGATCTCCGGAACCACGCTGCCGTCCTCGATCACGAGACTCCCGCCGCAGACCGGGCAGGGGATCTCGTCCAGGCCATCGAGCTCGTCGAGCGACCGCTTCCACGCCACCAGGCGCGAGCACACGGAGCAGGCTGCCAGGCCCCCGAGGGCGACGACGCGGACGTGCACGGTGTTCTCGCTCATGCGACGGCGTCTCCCCAGTATTCGCCCCAGATCTGTCCCCAGCCACCCTGTGCCTCGCCGGCCGGGTCCACCCAGTCACCCGCGGGTGGCGCGAACGAGGTCCACCCGACTCCGAACACGTCCTCGACCGCCTCGATCTCGACCTTCCCGTCGCCGAGCGGGCCGGGCCGCACGCGCTTGACCCGCAGCGGCATCTCGACGATCCCGTAGGCGGGCGAACTCCACCGGAACACGTCGCCCTGGCGCAGGTCCCAGGCCTGGCGGTTGGCCATGATCCGCGTGCTCGCGAACGGGTAGCTGCTTCCGTTGAGCACGCGCGCCGCCGTCTTGGCTGCCTGGACGGCGTTGCTCAGGCCGTTGAACGAGACCTCCTGGACCACCTTGCCCTGGATCGAGACGTTCGCGATGTCCTGAGCGTCCACGACGCGCTCGGTGAAGTTGGCGGCCCGGTCGGTGTAGCTGACCTTCACGATGTTGACCGTGTTGGGCCACGAGGGGCGCGAGAACTCGAGCGTCTCCGAGTTGCTGTCGTCGAGCAGCAGCAGGTTCGCCGGGACGTAGTCGGCGCGGACGAGCTTGAGCGTCCAGAGCCCCGTCACCGGGTCGGGGGCCATGACGCCGTCGATGTGCCGCTCGATCTCCTCCTGCACCTCGCGCGCCTCGGACTCGCCGTCCACGACCAGGCTCATCCCGAGGCCCTCGTCCGAGAGCACGTTGCCGGCGGCGATGAAGCTGGCGGTGTCGAGGTTGGCCGGGTCGAGCCCGCAACCCCAGCGCTCGTCCGTCAGCAGCTCATAGAGCATGGCCGCAGGGTTCGCGTCTCCGGCGATGTCCTCGCGGCCCGACGTGAGCCCGAGCTGGTTCGGGAAGCGCGCGACAACGAAGGCGATCGGGTGGATATACGCGCTCGTGCCCCAGTACGGCCGGCGCGCGACGCAATGGCAGATTCCCTGCTGCGCTCCCTGGACAGAGGTCGTGACCGACGCCAGGTAGTCGCTGATGGGCTGGTCCGTCTTGCCATAGTGGATGTCGAACGTGCCGATGATGCCGCCGCCCTCGTGGTCTCCGCCGAACATGTTGTTGTTGGCCGTGCTGTTGAACGAGCGCCGCCTGATGTGGGTGAAGTCCTCGACTCCTCCCGCACCGACCAGCGTGCTGTGGGCGCGATCGTCGAACCGCATCTCCAGCACGTCGTCAATCGGGCCGTGGCAGAGCGCGATGTCCATCCCGAGGTGGTACTTGATGACGAGCATGTCTGGGTCCGGGATCAGGACTTCCTGCGCGAACAGGTCGCCGTACCACGTCACGTTCCCACCGCGCAGCAGGCACGTGCCCCACACGACCGGGATCGCGCGGCCCTCGGTAGCGGTCGGGACGTTGAAGTCGCCGATGCTGCTCGGCTTCGGTGGCTTGGGCTTGGGGGTCAGCAGCCTGATGGCGATGGACGCGGCGATCGCGACCCCGACCTGATAGAGCATGACCAGCCAGAAGCCAGCCGCGAGGACGTTGTCGGTGTCGAGACGGGTCGGATCGATCACGTGATCCTCCCCGTGAACGGGTTGCGGTTCGGGATGCGCGGGTAGCCCAGGTGCCGATCGATGTTGGAGAACTTCCCGTTGCACGTCGCCTCGGACCCGTCGCACCCGGCTTGCGCATAGACGGTGTCGGTCGGCACGAGCCCGAGCAGCGGAGACTGGAGCGTGACCGTGGTCCCCGAGTGCGCCACGATCATCCGCTTGTGCCCGGTCGTGTTCTCGAGCCAGCCCTTGGTCCACCAGTCATCCGCGTGCCCGCCCAAGAAGGTCGCGGTCACGGTGTTGCCGGCCACCGCACTCACCGCACCCGACTCGCGGAACGTGGCCGGGTTGACGCCGCAGCCCACGCCGTAGAGGTCCCACGCACACAGCGTCTGGAACGAGACCGCCGGGATGCGCCGGCTCAGGATCTGGAGCGCGTTGACGCACATGAGGCGGACGCGCGGGTCGCGATCGTTTCCGGGCGGCATCGCAGCGGCCGCCACGGTGAAGGGCGATCCGATCACGTCCGTCAGGAGCCCGCGGTGCGCGCGGTAGTGGATCAGCGTCACCTGGTGCGGCGGCAGGTACGGGATGAAGAGCTGCGAGATCGCGTGTCCGATCGGCAGCTTGACCTCGAGCGCTCCGGCGTCAGCCTCCTGCGAGTAGTCGAGCCCGCTGGCACTGATGGTCTCGGGCACGTAGGTCCCGCTCGGCAGCACGATCGACTTGTCCGCGCTCGTCAGGAGCCACGTGCTCGCGCCGTGGACGAACTTGAAGCACTCGACGGGCTGGCCGCCGTAGTCGGATTCTTCGCGCTCGTCGTAGGTCATGGCGACACCGTCGTCAGCACCACGCCGGTCGGATACTGGCCCGTGCCGCCGGTCGAGAAGTCCTCATCCCACTGGAGCGAGCCGTAGTCGCTGGCCTTCAGGGCGGAGGCGTTGAATGGAGATGCGCCGGTCGGGTAGACGATCACCGGCATGCCGTTGAGGTCCAGGCACGCGAACCTGCGATGGAGGCTCGTCTGGGACGTCGATGCGCTGGAAAGGAAGGTGGCGATGCAGTCGCCGCTTTCGTTGAACAGCGCGAAGCCGGTGGCGTATTGGCTGCCGCCGACGTTGTGCGAGAAGACGACGAGAACTCCACCTGAGTCCATGGTCTTCGCGTCGATGGAACTCGTGGCAGCGTCACTTCCAAGCCCACCGGTTGGGAACGTGATGCCACCTACCACGACGCATTGATCTGTCACACGCACGACAGGCTGCGCTGTGCTGAATCCATGCCACGCAAACCAGGCCCCACCACGCCCATCGCTGCACGCCCTCATCCACTGGCTTCCATTGACGGAGTTCGGGTTCAGCGCCGTAGGGCCGTAGAGCAAGGCTCCATCGGAATCCACCCGTACCGCCTTGAACTCGTTGGCAGTCGCGGCCGGGTTGCACGTGATGAATCCGAGGATGACGCCACCATCGCCGTCGTCGACCAGGTCGGTAGTGCCTATCCTTATCCCTGACACGTACGAACTCTGAGCAACTCCGTTCGCGCCCCACAACTTGGCGCCGCTCGCACCCGAGAGACGCTGCATTACCAGCGCGGAAGTGGATCCCGACAATGAGATCCACGCCACGATGGCACCGCCGTCGCCGTCGCTCGCGATCTCGCAATCGTTGTCTGACGTGTCGATCGCGCTCACCTGCACGCCGTCCGCCGTCCACAGCACGTTCCCGTCGGCGTCAATCCTCTGGACGAAGTTCCGCGTCCCGGAGCGCGTGTCGCTCCATGCGACGAGGATCCCGCCGGCCCCATCGAGTGCGATGCGTGGATTGAGGCGCTGTCCAGAGGAGGTGGTGCATACCGCGACGCCTCCGGAGGTCCACAGAACGTTTCCGTCCTTGTCTATGCGCTGCACGTAGAGGTCCTGCCGTGTACCGGACGTGATCTTGATGAATACGATGAACACACCACCACTCCCGTCCGAGACCGACCTAGCGGTGTCGCCCAGCGCGCTTAATGGGTTGGCGATGTTGGTCGCCAGTTGCACAGGACTCCACACCTCGCTCCCGTCGGTGCCCTTCAGCCGAACGACCCACTCCTGGCGGATGCCGGACGCAAACTTCGAGAACGACGCGATCACGTCACCACCCGCCGCGAGGTCGAGGATCGGCGGAACGGAGCCCGGGATCTCGTGCGTCTGAAACGTCGCGCGAGCGAACGGAGACGTCCCACCCGAGGTCCACCGGATGGGTGTGACGTCATCCTCGAGCCGCCCGAGGTTGAGGAAGCTCACGATGGTGCTCGCCGCGGTGAACGCGCGCGGGGTCGGCGGGTAGATCGTCAGCGTCTCCGTCGTCTTCGGCGTCTCGGAGGCACCCAGGATCTCGTGGAAGCTCATGGTCTGCCCCGGCCCATAGAGCACGATGTGCCGGCGCCCGCTCCCGTTGGGGAACATCTGCGCCACGTAGCCCGCCCACTTGATCACGAGCGCGTCTGCGCCCGATGCCGCGTCCACGGCGAGCGTCAGGTCCTGCTGGTAGCTCGAGGACCAGAACGGGATCGCGCGACCCTTCCGCGCCAAGACGAACGCCTTCAGCGCCGTCACGTGGGCGCGCGTCGAGCACGTCCAGGTGAAGTCGCGCACCGGGCTCGGCGCCACCGTGGGCACGAACGTCCCGCGCTTGCCAGTCCGGTTGTCGAGCACCTCGAATCGGCGCCGTGACCGATAGGTGAGCGTCCCGACGCGGTCCGGCGCGTGCTGGTCGAGCACGTCGAATCCCAGATAGGCCGTCACGCCGCCACCGCCTCGAGCTCGAACCGCGCACGACAGCGGCCGAGCTTCAGGTCGAGCCAGTCGAACGGCTGGTCCTGGGACAGCCGGCCCGCCTCCATGGGACAGACCAGCGTGCCGACGGGCCAGGTAGCACCGGCCGTCGCCGCGGTCGTCAGCGTGCCGGCGCCGACGGCATCGATCTCGAACGCCTCCCACGAGTAGGGGCTCGCCAGGAGCAGGACGCACTGGTCCACCGCGTAGGGGATGTCCGTGGTCGGCGTCGTCAGCGTGGCGCTGCCCGAGGTAAACTGCGTCGTGAGCCGCGAGCCGTACTGCCAGAGCGGCACGCCGTACAGCTTGGCCTGCGCGCCGTAGATCAGCGCGTTCGCCAGCTGCGCGTCACGCTCGTCGAGCAACACGGAGAACTCCTGCGAGCGCAATGGCACCTCGCGCAGCTGGGCGCGCTGCTCGGTCTCGTCGCCTGACGTGATCACGTCCGTCAGGAAGCCGTACGCCTCGACGATCTCCTCGCTCATGTCAGCCACGAAGGGCCAGATCACGAGAGTGCTCGGGTCCACTGGTGCCGCCCCCGTTCATTTCAAGGGAAAGTTGGGCGAGCCCGAATCGTCGGGCTCGCCCCCATGCATTCGACATTGCCGACCCGGAACTACTCCGGCTCGACGGTGCCAGGCGTGAACCGGACCGACCCGGGCGCCGAGTTGATGACGGTCACCTGAGCGACGTCGGACAGCACCTTCCCGTCCGCGTACGTCAGCGTGCCCGTGATGTTCGCGACCCCGACATCGTTGCCCTCGGTGGTGATGTCACCGAGCAGCGGGTTCGCGGGGTCCTGGGCGAAGTCCGCGATGTTCGGCGCGTCCGACACGTAGGTCACGGTCGCACCCGCAGGCGCCTCCAGAAGCTGCTTGCCCTTGAGGTCGAGCACCGCAAGCCCGGTCCCGCGGATCTTCTCTCCGTTGTTCAGTCTGAACTGTTCCATGTTCTTACTCCTGTTCCCGCGTTCCTGGCTTCCACGTCACTCTCCGCAGGTCGAGATATGGCGTGCCCTGCTCGATGCTTTCGAGCAGCTTGCGCAACTTCTTCAGCTCTGCCGTGCCTTCGCGGATCAGCACGCGGTTCGAGGCACGGCTGACACGGATCTCCTCTCCGACGTTCTCGATTGCCGTGAGCAACCGATCGAGGTCGGAGGGCCTTCGATCCCTATCCATTGAACAGCCTCACATTCCCGGGGAACACCCCGAGCAACAGGTACAGCAGCACGACCACCACGACTCCGACCGAGAGCAACTGCTTCGCCTTCGGGTCGGCAACGAACTGCTGGATGATCCACAGCGACAGGCACACGACCACGACCAGGACTAGCAATCCGACGATCGTCATTGGCCCTTCTCCTCCTTCGCGTGCTTGTCCGTTGCCGTCTGCGGCACGATCGGGCTCGAGCTGTTCGCCATCGGTTCGACGGCCTGCTTGTAGATCAGCTCGGCCACGATGATGCCGATGGCGCACTGCGCAGCGATCTCCACCACCGAGGCGTTGGCCGCTACGCCCTGCCACACGATTACGCCGACCACGGTGGCGACGTGGAGAATGGCCGACCACGTCTTCGGGATCTCCGATCCGCGCGGGTTGAACCGCATGATCAGCGCCTTCAGGTACTGGAAGACGAACGGTCCGAGTGCGACTGCCGCGAGCGTCCACGGCTTCAGCATCGAGAGCAGCGGGTTGTCGACGGGCATGGCCGCTACTCCTCGCCCGGGCAGAGGCCGTCGAGCACGCTCTGAAACTTGGCCAGCGCACGCTTCCACGATCCGGGGATGAACGGGATCCACGCGAGCCCGATCAGGATCGGTCGAACGCCGCGGTAGACCGCGCACACCTTGCCGAGCACCTCCGCGGGGTCGAGTGCCTTGGCCGTCGCAGTCGCAGCCATCAGGCCGCGCGGCTCGTGATCGCTGAACGCCTTGGACTTGAGCGCCTTGTTGACGTGCGCGTCGATCGCGTCGAAGTCGGGGGGAGATTTAGGATTGACCATGCTCGTCTCCTATTTCCGGAACGGTGCGTAGCTGAGCCCGAGCCTGGCCTGCCAGTTGGGCGCGTCGGTGAAGTCGCGGTCGAAGTTGAAGAACGCGCCGGCACGAGGAGTCAGCGGGAGTCGCAGGCCGGCGCCGATGTAGAACGGGTCGTGCACGCGCGACTCGGATTCGGGAGCGGTCGAGGACTGAGGATCCGGGCACTCGCTCTCGGTCTGCCAGCGGAAGCCCGCGTTGATCTCGAACCCGGTCACGAGGTGGTCCAGGATCGACGTATTCGCCGTGCACGGGCCGGTCCGGTGATGGCACTTCGGCGGGCACTTCTTCGCGGGCGCGGGAGCCGCGGCAGCAGAGAACGCGATCAACGCCAGCGTCAACACCATCAGGAACGTCTTCAGGATGCGCATAGCACTCCTCCCTCTATGGTGAACTCGAAAGCAGCTTTACGATCAGCGTTACAACTCCGACGAGGACCCCGACCGCGCCGAACACATAGCCCAGCACGTTCCCGATTCCCTTGTGCGTGCGGTCCTGCCCCTGCGTCTTGCCTTCTCCCTCTTTCTGGGCCTCCCGCAGTCCTGAGATGTCGCCCCTTATTTGCGCCAGGGCTTTGGTGAACTCGTCGAGTCGCATCGCGGCCATCGGATCGGCAACAACCGAGCGCCCCTGGTTTTCGTACTGGGCCTTCTCCAGCAGGGCGAGGCGGTCGGTGATTTGGGTGAGCTGGGTCGCGAGCTGGGTCGCGAGCTGGGCTGCCGAAGAGGCGACCAGTGAACGGAGCGTGTCTGCGCTGCTCGTCACCTGCGTCGCCAGCACGGCCGCCTGGTCAGACGCTCGACCGCTCGCAACGCTGACCGCGTTCACGTCGACCGCGCGGATCGCGTCAATGCGTTTCGCCTCGGCGTCCCGCAGCTTCTCCTCGTACACGGCCCGCAACGCCACCACCTCGTTCACTCGACGCGACTCTGCTGCAATGAGGTCATCGATCCGCCTCCTGTCTGCCTCGCGCAGGTCGTCAATTCTCTGGATGGACGCCTGAACCAGCTGCAAGACGTTCGCGGTAGGATCGACGACCGGATCTCCCTTCGCATCCACAGCCAGGCCAGGCCTGCTCGCGTCACCCACGGAGCGCCCGCCCGATCGTGCGCCGGTTGCTGCCGATCACCTCGAGCACCACGCGCTGGCCCTCGGGCGTCCGCATCGCCTCGAGCACGAGCCCGGGGTCGAGCCCCACCTGGATCCGCCCGTCCACGCTGCTCGAGCCCGGCGCGCCGGCAGCACCCGCGGCGCCCTGGACGGATGACATCGCCCCGGCCATCCCGCCCTCGGCGAACCTCGGCACCAGGTCGAGCGGGGCCTGCGCGGCAACGATGTCGTGGCCGAACTGGCGGAGCATCTCGGGCGCGATCTGTCCGCCCGCTGCCAATCCGGTCAGGCCTCCCCGGGTCCCACCACGCCCGGCGGTCGCCGGCAACCCGCCATGGTTCACGCTCTCCAGCGCCGGCAGCACGCCGCGGCGCGCCACGATGGACGGGTGCACGAAGTACTCCCCGTTCGACACCCGCGCGAGCACTCGCCCCCCGCCAGAGTGCCGTGCAGGCCCGCCAGTGAGCCCGCGCAGGAAGCCCAGCACTCCCGGGCGCGCCACCGACTTCGCGCGCACCACGTACCCGCCCGCGGGAAGGCTCGCCAGGATCGAGTCGCTCGTGCCGGTGCCGGGGCCCTGGATCCGTCCGCCCGAGGCCAGGTGCTGAGGGACACGGCCGCCCTTCGCGGCACGGAACTCGACCTGCGCCACCCGGCCGCCGCCACCAAACTTCGGGAGGAAGCTCATGATCTTCTTCGCGATCTCGAGCGCCGCCAGCTCCTGTACGGCCCGGGCGATCGCTAGCCCCAGGTCGTTCATGACCTGGACGAGGCTGCGCCCCTCGTTCACGCCACGGGTGAGGGCGTCCACGATGCCCGACTCGAGCGCCTCGGATGCCGTAACGGCGAAGTCTCGGAACGACACCGACGCCCGGTCGATGCTCGCCTGGACGCTGTCCACCGCGGCCGCGAGCTGGAGCGCCTGGAGGACCGCGTCCGGGTTGCCCGTCGCCTCGGCCGCTACGACTGCGGCCTGGGCCATCGCCTGGAGTTGAACGAGCCGCTGTTGCTCCAGCTCGAGCAACTGCCGCTCGCCCTCGGTCTGAGTGATGTTGTGGGCCTCGACCTGCTGGTGGATTGCCGTGCGGGCGATGTCGAGCGACTGCATCTCGCGGTCCACGGTGCGCATGGACTCTTCGAACTCGGCGACGGACTTGAGCTGCGCCTCGAAGGACGCACGCTCGCCCTCCGCTTCCGTGGCTGGGCGACCCGCGCGGACCAGCTCGCGCTCGAACGCCTCCCCCTGCTCCCGGATCTCTGATAGCGTCACCTGATGATCCAGGCCTCGCGACCTGCGCACGACGTTGAGCGCCTCGAGCTGAACCTTCTCGCTGCGCTCGATCGACTCCTGCTCCTCGAAGCCCATCGCGCGCAACGCTTCTTCGTGCTCGATCCGCTTGACCGTGATCTCTGAAGTGATCTTCTCGACTGCCGACGCGGCCTTCGCCGGGTCGTCGTCCTGGGCCTCTAGCACACGGCGCCGCTCGAGGGCGGACACCTCGGCGTTGAAGGACTCCTCGAGGATCTTGCGGCGCGCGGCGAATGCCTCGACGATGGACTTAGTTCCCTCCTCGAGGCTGCGCCGCTCGACGGACTCGCGGGCCTTCAGGGCGGCACGAACGATCGTGAGTTCGGCGTCGATCTGCGCGCGCTTCTTTGCAAATCGCTCCCGGTCAGAGGCCGACGCAGCGTCGTCCAGGTCTGGCGTCGGAATGGATCGCGTGCCACGGATTTCCTCTCCGCCGAGAGGGTCGAGGTCGTCCTCGCCGAACCCTCGACGCCCCTCATCCTTCCGCTTCTCGAGTGTCCCCTTCAGGCGCTCGAGCGAGCGGCGTCGCTCATCGTTACGCTCGCGAGCCTCTCGCTCGAGCCTCCCGATCCTTTCGATCGGAGCCCCGTCCCCACGTTCGTCATCCAGTGGCGTGTTCAATAGCCGGCGTGTCTCGGCGTTACGCTCCTCCGGATCCTTGATCCGCTTCAGTCTCTCCAAGTCACGCCGCATCGGGTCGACGCGGCCCATCGCTTCCCCGATCGATCGAAGGATCGCGATCGTCGAGTCTCCCAGGTTGATGAGCCCTATTAGGGCCTCGGCGACTACGAGCCCAACCGCCTTGCCCCACTCCTCCCACGCTCGCACGTTCGAAGACAGCTCGGCCGAAAGGATCTCCATCGTCCCGGTGACCGCCGGCTGAAGCCCCTTCACGAGCTGAAGCGTCACCCCCTGCACCTGAAGGTGGAGCAGTGCGAACGAGTCGGTCAGGTTGTCCGCTGCGGCGATGGTCTCCGAGTCGAATAGGACGCCGAGGCGCTCCGCCTGCTGGATCAGCTTGCCCAGGCCCTGCTCGCTCAACTGGGTCAGGAGCGGGGCGAGCCTCGGGCCGAGCCGCTTCCCGAAGAACTCGATCGCCAGGCCCGCGCGCTTGCCGGGATCCTCGACGCCAGCGAGAGCGCGCGCGACCGCCTCGAGCTGCTCGACCGAGTCCTTGCCACTGAAGTCCCTCAGGGAGATCCCGAGGTCGCGGAAGACCTTGCGGGCGCCCGCGTCGCCGTCGCGCAACTGCTGGAGGCGCTGGTTGACCGCCGCGAGTCCCTGCTGAAGCGCCTGGACTGGAACGTCGGCGGTCCGGGCAGCCAGAGACAGCGCGGAGAAGTTCTCGACCGTCGCCCCGGCTCCCTGCGCCACGCGTCCCAGCTCGTCGCCGGCCTCCGCCGCGCTCTTGACGAACCCGACGAGCAGGCCGACCGACACCGCAGCCCCGAGCTGAGCCAGGAGCGTGCGCGTCGCCGAGAGCGCCTGATTCATTGAGAAGAAGCCCTTCGCGGACTGGGCGCCGGCCGCTCCAGCCTTCAGCCCCTCGGCCTGGACCTTCTTGAGCGCACCGACAACTTCGGCGACGCCCTCGGCGGAGAGCCGTACCCTGACGTCAGGCGTGGCCATCGGCTACGGCTCCTGGAGGAGCGCCGAGGGCTCGGGCGGCTTGGCGTCGCCCTTCTTGAGGTAGGGAGCGACGACGGCGTAGCGGAGCGACTCGAAGCGGTAGGCCGCCAGGTCCTGCTCACGCCTCAGCTCTCGGTACGCCAACAGGACCTCCCTCAGCGGCCAATCGAATACCCGCTCTGCTACATCGTGGTCGTGGCCGGCTACGGCGCGGACGACGCCGCACCATTGGCCGTAGCGAACACCCTCACGTTGCTGGGCTGATCTCCCGCCGTCGCCACCACGCCGGATTCCGCTGCGGAAGAGCGAGTCGAACGCTCCAAGGAGATCAGCCCGCTCACGAAAAAATGGATCACGAGGTCGAGCACCAGTGCGCCGCGCGTTGCCTTGTCTTCCGGATCGGTGATGCCGTCCAGGAACTCCGCGGTGTGGGCCGCGACCTCGGGCCGCCACTCCGCAGGCGTCATGCCCTCGGGCAGCATCAGCCCGCCCAGGAGCACGTTCGTCTGACCGCTCTCCCTCATCTCCTCGAGGATGCGCCGGGCGAACGCGTCCTCGTTCTCGTCCGATCCCTGAACGAACGCCCTCGGCAGCAGCGAGCCGACGAAGTCGTCCTGCCTCGCGGTCGAGGCGTCCCACGATGAGAACTTCCGCCCGCCGATCTCGATGGTGCGCACGGCCCGGGCAGCACCGCGGCCGCTGGTCGCCGGCATCAGCCGGGGAGATGCCTGCGGGCGACCGCGGTTGCTGCTCCATGGCCAGAGACGCATGGCTTACGTCACGATCCCGAGCTTCGTGAGCTTGAAGTAGGGGCACGTCGGATGGACCGCCGCGTCCGACAGCACCGCGCCCTTGATCTCGAACGACGGGAACTCGTTCGTCTCGTGCTGGATCATCTCGACCAGCCCCTCGGACGAGATCGACGTGCGCCACACCTCCACCTTGAGCTTGGGACCCGACGCCGGGTCCGGCCGGAACAGCAGCTCGCACTCGACCAGCGGCTGGACGGCTCCGTTGATCTCCTCGAGCCCGGGCGACGCGTAGGCGGTCGGCACGTAGTCGACCTGGATCTCCGTCCCGTCCGCGATGCCTCCGCCGGGGATGATGTAGATCATCGGGACCGCGCCGTCCTCGATCGAGTAGTCGGTACCGAGCACGTAGGCGGTGCCGGTCGGAGACGGCTCGACGTTGACGCCGGTCACGGGCCCGACCTTCGCGAGCTTGATGTAGCGGCCCTGCTTCACGTCGTTGAACACTTCGTTCGTGATCGCGGTGGCCGCCTGAATGTTTGCCGTGCGGCTCCCGAGGAACACGAGCGAGAGGTTGTCCGACTTGTATTCCTTGAGCGTAATGAGGATCTCGGGGCTTACCCGCGTCGCCATCTTCTTCACCGTCGGCGCCGATGCCTCGACCGCTGAACGCTCCTCAGCGAACTCCGCGTTCATCTGGATCCCGAACCGCGTGCTCTGTCCGAGGAACAGGAACCCGTGCGCCGTCCCGGCCGCCTCGATGCGCCTCGCGAACACCGCGCCGCGCCCCATGTGCAGATTTCCGCCGTCAGCCTGGAAAGCCATGACTCCAACCTCCTGGGCGCTACGCCCTCAGTTCTGCGTCCGCTGCCTTCGATATGAATCGCACTCGCCACAGCGAGCGGATCTCCGCCTGTCTCGTCGCAATCGGCTCCTTCGGACGGGCCCAAACCCGCCGCTTCGGCCGGATGTGAATCACCAGATTTCCGAACCGCTGGTCGGTCAGCGCCTTGACGCTCCACGCGTAGAGCTTGTCCGCCTCCTGCGCGGGCGTCGTGCTCGAGGTTCCGAGCGCCAGGTGCCTGATCCCGACCGTCATCTCGTGCTGCTGAACCGGCGCGTCATCGCTGCCTGCCGGCTGCTCGTCGTCCTCGACCTGATAGACCAGGTTCGCCTTCGGGTTGCTGGAGGCCTCGAGGACCACGTCGTCGTATCTGTCCAACTCGCTCGCCGGCAGACCGGCCGGGGTGCTCGTGTTCAGCGCCGTCACCATCGCCGCGACGATCTGATCGCCGATGCTGCTCACGCTTCGACCTCGCGGCAGAACAGCTTGGTGTGGGCGCCAGCGCCGACTCCCTGCATCGCGCTCGTGATCGTGTACGACTTGCGCCGCACCACGATCGTCTCCCCGATCGCGAACTGGTCGTCCGTGCGCATGCCGACGATCACGAACGTGCCGACCACTGACGCGCCCTGCTCGTCCTCGAACACCGTCTCGTCACGGAACCGAACGAACCCACACGCCTTCCGCCCAGCGACCTCGACGGGTTCGCCCACCTGAGCGAGCATCCCGACGAGGTCACGACAGACGGGCAGAGGCATGGCGGTTACTTCTGGTACTTCTTCCGCGCGACGGCGCCGAACGTGTTGCTGAACGACGGGCTCGCGGTGCCGCCGATGGTGCTGTCGAGCTTGACGAAGCCCTTCAGCTGCGCCACGTCCACAGACACGGTCTTCACTCCGTCGGTGGCAGCGATCGCCGCGAAGGCTCCGTTCGGAACGTCGGTGTAGGTGCCCCCCGTCGTCTCCGAGTGGACGAGCTTGCAGGCCAGCGTCGGAGCAGTTCCGGCCGTGTTGTTGTGCGCGATGAAGAACGTCGCCGCGCCGTCGTAGTCGCGCATGTCGATCGCGCCACCCTGGCCGGTTGCCGTGACGACGACGTTGTTGTCCCCGATCACGACCTCATGGCCCACGTTGGTGTTCATGCCACCTCCTGTTTCATGCGCTGCGCCGGCGGATCGCCCGCGGGTCGCGTTGGTTCGGAATGGGGTCTCGAACGACCGTCGGCATCGGCGGCAGCAGCGCCACCTGTCCGCTATGGATCATCTGCGCCACGAGCGAGTCGGGGATGTCGATCTCGTCGCCGACCGCGCGGGCTCGGCCCTGATACATGAACCCCGACTCGACTCGCACGCGCATGGATTACGGCTTCTGCGGTGACGCCGGGCTCGCGCTCGGCTTCGGCTTGGACGCGTCGGCCGGAGCCTCGGCGACCTTCGATACCTGCCCGGACGCGATCTTCTGCGCCGCGACCCGATCGTCCATCTCGACCACTTCGCCCTCCACGAGCGCGCGGTGGCCGTGGATGAAGCTGCTTTCGACCTTCACCTTCATGACTGGTCTCCTCGTTCGATCGCTGTGCGATCGGTTACGCGATGGTCGCGCCCGTGGCGACACAGAACGCCTCGGGGTAGAGCAGGATGATGTCGCCCATCTGGAAGCTGGTGAGCCGGAGCTGGCCCTTGGTGGCCAGCGTGACCTCGTCGAAGATGATCTCCATCACGCCCCAGAGACCGATGACGAGTTGGTTCCACGAGCCGAAGAAGATCCCGTGCTCGGCGCCGCCGATCTCCTCGAGCCCGGTCTGCACCTTGCTGACCTGGCCGCTCGTTCCGGATCGGTACCCGCCGATGTCGCCGTCGCGCAGGGTGCCGTCCCAGAGATATACCGGCATGCCCGTCTCCTTCGGCACCGTCTTGAGCTTCCCGGCCATGAGGGCCGTCGTGAGGTATCGCTGGACGTCGATGTCCGCCTCGGCGTCCGCCACCTTCGCGGACATGCTGACGAGCTTGGCCCAGCTCGGGACTCCGCCCATCGCCTCGGTGAGGACGTCGTCGGTCTGCATGATCCCGCGCGGCTCGCCCTGGACGCCCTTCCCGTAGAGCGCAGCCTTGTCGATCATCTTCTTGTGGGTGAACCCCATCGAGTCGCGGACGATTCCTTCCGCATCGATCGAGGCCTGCATCACGAGCTGCCGCGGGATGATGGTCGTCGCCATCATGGTCCGCGGCGTCAGCAGGATCGTCCCGAACTTGGGCTCGGAGTCCGGCACCGCGGTGGCCGGGTTCTCGGCCATCCAGTAGCCCGTGACCTCCTGGGTCTGCTTCGGGAATACGATCGGCCCCGTGAGGCCGGTCATGACCCTCGCGCCGAACTCGATCACGCGCGGGCGGACGCGCAGCATGTCGATGAACCCGCCCTCCTCCTGCATCACCAGCTCGGCGCCGCCGGTGACCACTTTGGACCCCAGCGCGCGCTCCGACGGATCGCTGCCGAGACGGATCGGAACGAACACGCCGTTCGAATGAGGCGCGTACGTCGCCGGCAAGTTGGCCCGGATCTTCTCGGACACGGCCCACTCATCCGCCTTCGGAGTGATGCCCTTGCTGTGCTCGATCGCGGACCGGAGAGCTCGCGTCAGGCTGAAGTTCTTCACGACCTCAGCCGGGATCCCGAGCGCTGCCGCAGCCGGCTGAGCCGAACCCTTGGTCGCCCGCTCCGCCATGATCGCGTCGGCCGCCTGCTTCAGCGTGACCGACTCGCCGTGACGCTGCACCAGGTCCACGAAGAACTGCGGAATCCCGTTCGCCTCGCACATGCTCCGGACGTTGCGCAGCCGATCGTCCGTCTCGCGCTCGAGCACCTGGATTGCCGGCGTCGCGCGCTGCTCTCCCTCGACCACCGCAGCGCGCGGATCGGTGTCCTCGACCTCGACGATCGCGCCCGCTTCGTTTCGAACCTTCTTCATCGTTCGCTCCTTGTCGGGCTCGTCGCCCTCGATTGCGACCAGAAGCTCGCGCTCCAGGCCGTCCTTCGCCCGCACACCCGCCTTCAGGTCTGCGGGGATTCCCACGAGACTCGCTTCGTAGACGATCCAGTCCACGGCGCGGAGGATCGGGAGCTGGTCGGTGTGCTTCCCGACGTTCACGTACTTCCGCACTTCGTAGCCGATCGAGATCTTGGTGCGGACGTCGTCCTGCACGTCGCGCGCCGCCTCGACGCCGGCGGGGTTGCGAGAGAGCCGCACGCGGCCCTTGAACTCGGCGTCGTCCAGCTTCGAGTTCCGCACCACGCCGATCGGCTTCCCGCGGTGCTCCTCGAGGAACGCGCCGCCACGATCGAAGTAGGACAGGTCGACCTCGCCCTCGCCGTGACCGAGCACCTCCCAGAAACTTTCTCCCGACCACCAGTCGAAAATCCGGACCGGGGTCTCGGTGCTCATGACGATGTCGAACTCGCGCGGCGGTGCGTCGGCCGCGTCATCCGCTGCGCGCTCCGCATGAACGATGCGCGCGTCGCGGAACGTCGGGCCCTTCAGCTTGACCGTGCGCGCCTTGTTGAACTCTGGCATCTCGTCTCCCTCAGTGCCGCGCCAGCGCAGCGATTCGATTCCCGTTGCCGTTCGTCTTGCTCGAGGACTTCGCTTCCTTCTCGTCCTCGAGGTCGGCCTTCTCCTGAGCCACGGTGCCAGCTGCCGCGGCGGCGATGTCGGTGATCGGGACGCCCGCCTCGGCCGCGAGCCGGATCTCCTCGGCGCGGATCTCGATCAGCTCCTCGAAGTCCTGGCCCCGCTCCTCGAGGAACCACGTGCACGTGTTGACGCCGTGCCCCACCTCGATCACGAACGCGTTCGCTTCCTTGAGCGGGTCGGGCGAGGGCCAGCCGCACCCCTTGAACCGGCCCGCGAGCAGCTTCTTCGGGTCGCGCGTGTCGAGGACCAGGCCCTCGCGCCCGCCGGTCTGGGCTCCGCGGAGCTGCGCCATCGCGAGCCACTCGGCTTTGACGGGCCCCAGGAAGCGCGTCACCTCGTCGAACTGAAGTCCGCGCCACATGAACCGCTCGTCGTTCTTCCCCGACTTGTGCGCCGAGTAGTTCACCTCTCCGAGATCTCCGGCGAGCGTCGCGTAGGTGATCCCGAGGCCGCTCGCCACCTGGCGCAGTCCAGCCTTCACGAAGTCGCCGAACGCGGTGGACGGGTGCGTCGAGTCGAACGTCTCCAACCCGTAGCCCTCGGGCGCGAAGTTCACCGAGCCCGGCTCCGACGACTGGAGCGCCAGCAACGCCTGCTGCTGCGCGTCACCGACGATCGGATCGGTCGGCATCCCCGTGCCTTCCCTGCGCACGAAGAAGCCCTGAGCGTTCGCGCCCACACGGCTCGCCACCAGCTCGGAGTCGAAGTAGCTCTCGAGCATGTGCAGCTCGAGCATGACCGGGTGGAACCACGTCACCCCGCGCGACTGGTTGCATCGCTCGACGTCGTAGCGGTGGATGATCTCGTCCGCGGGGATGCCGATCCGCTTCCGTTGCCGCGCGAAACTCTCGGGGCCGTCCCACACCCAGTAGCGCACCGGGCGGTTACGCTCGTCCTTCTCGATCCCCATGCAGACCTCGAGCCCGGACCCGCTCCGATTCGGCACGCGGTTGAACGTGTGGTCGAGCAGGTCAGGGTCGATGCCCTCGAGCGCGAACGCGTAGGGGCCGTCGGCGCCGCGCCACTTCCGCACGAGCGACTCGCCGTCGCGCGCCATGCCGCGCAGCTGCTGCTTCTCGAACGCGCACAACGACAGGCGGCCGTCGAGCGTGACCACGTTGCACCACTCGGCCCAGCCCTCTTCGATCTTGTCGTTCAGCGGGCGCGCGAGCTTGCCGTCGTTGTTCTTCACGCGCGCCTGGTGATTGAACCCGACCGGGCCGATCACGTTGTCGCCGACCAGGCGGAGGTAGTGCTTCGCGAACCCGTTGTTCCGCGACAGCTCGCGAGAGCGCGCCCGGAGCTTCGTCATGTCGCGCTTCAGCTCGTCGTCGGCCGCCCTGAGCTGCGCGATCCAGTCCGCCACGAGCCGCGACTGAAGCGCCGCCTTGTAGTCGCGCCGCCCCGAGAACGCGTCCATCGCGCGCTTGATCCGCCTCGGCGCCAGCTCGCGGACCGCGGCCCACGTGCGATCGCTCAGCGGTGCGCGTCCATCGCGGCCGGCCATCAGAACGCCCCGGGACGCGTGAAGGCGTAGTGCAGCGGGGGCCGGTTGATTCCGCCGCGACGCTCGGCAGCGACCAGCGCGCGATAGTCCGCGATGCACTCGCGCAGCTGGTCGAACGGGATCCGTGACACCTGGACGCCGTCCACCGCATACGCGTCCATGTCCTCGGTGATGCGGCCCTCGAGGCGAGTCTCGAGCAACGCCAGGATGCGTTCGTTTTTGCTCTCGAGCTCGCCGCCGAGTGCCGCCGCTGGGTTCGCCTCGATCAGCAGCGTGCCGCTCTCGCCAGGCTTCACGATCGCGCCCTTGGTCGCCTGTTCGTACCAGCGGTGCACGCCGGGGAGGAGTGCGGCGGTCTCCACCGCGGGGAGCGCGAACACGTGGTCGGCGCCGTCAGCCGTCGCGGTGAAGGTCGCGGTGCTGCGGCCGGCGAGGGAGAACGTCAGCGCCCAGCCGTCGTTCGCGGGGAAGTCGGCATACGTGCGACGGAAGTCGACCGTCGTGCCGGCGATGATCTGGGCGGGCGGAACCGAAGGCGTGTCCATCGGCGAGGTTGATACCGGGCTCCTCGCCGAGAAGCCATTACGGAGATCTCGTGATTCTTACAATTCCGTGACGATCGCCTAAACCTCGAAGCCCAATTGCCTTGCGGCTTTTCGGAGCGGTTTCCAGGCCTCCGCGGCCACCAGATCGTCCAGCCCGAGGTCGATCAGCTCGGCCCCGGTCGGCGTCCGGATCTCGATCTCGGTGCGCGGATTCGCGCGGTCCACCCGGATGCGCGTCCGCAGGTCCACCACGGTTCGGCGCCCGTCGCCGTCGATCATCCCGGCGTCCACGAGGCCGTCCATGATGAACTTCGGCGCCTTGTTGTCCGGGTCGCAGTCGCGGTCGGCGCCGATGAAGCTCCACACGGTCACGATCACCGGACCGCGGATCCCGCGCTGGCCGGCGCAGACCTCAGCGATCTTCGAGCCCCACTCGTCGTGCAGCTTCTGGCGCACCCACGGGCCCCGCTTGCTCACCCACACGTTGATCGACTCGTGCACCCACGGGATCGGCTTGAACGTCTTCGCGGCGCCACGGCCGTGTGTCTCGAAGCGCTCGCCGTCGATCACGATCCGGATGGAACGAAGCGGCGCCGACGTGATCATTCGATCCGCCGGCGCCGCGTCTTGTTCGGGACGTGCCAGGTCCAGTGAACTGACTTCTCTCTCCGCTTCGCTCACATGGCGCACCTCCGTTCCGCCCAGGATTAGCGGGCGATCTGTTGCCTCGACTGACGGTGCTTCGCTCGCGCGCGCAGGCGCGCACTCAGCGCTCCTCACGTCGCCGCACTCCGCGGCGAGATCATTCGCAGAGCCGCCACCCGCGCGCGCCTTCACCTGTCCCAACCGATCACCATCTCGATGCACTCCACGATCCACCGCAGGGCCAGCGCGACGATCACGGCCGCGACGATCGCCACGAACGCACAGAACGCCGCGACGATCATCTCGCCCTCGGACCCTTGGTCCCGAACAGCGCGAACAGGAGAAGGCCGATCAGGCCCACCACGAACACCGCCGACGCTCCGTCGAATCCGTTCATGGGCACTCCGTCAGCGGGAATTGCATGGCGTGCTGCTCGGGCTCGGTCGCGTGCACCGGCTCCAGCGCGAGCGTCTCCTGTGCGCAGCGGCGCGCGGCGATCTCGCAGTAACGCTCCTCGATCTCGATGCCGATGGCGCGGCGGCCTAGGTCCTTGGCGGCGCGGAGCGTGGTGCCGGAGCCCGCGAAGGGGTCGAGGATAGTTTCGCCTTCGTTGCTGGCCAATTCGATGGCCCATCGCATCCAACGCATCGGCTTGGGGCATGGGTGCTCAACATCGTCCGCCAGGTCGAATGATTGGATCGTGGTCGGCAACATGCCAGGTCTACGTGCTCTGGTTCCGTAGAACAGCGCCGGATGAAAGCACGTGAAGCCCCAGCGTCCGCGCCCTGCGCCACTCGGACAATAGACGCCCCCAACGTCGTCCGGCTTGGGATAGTCGAACATCAGGCGGAGGCCGCTGAATACGAGGCCCCTATCAACGATCTCCAGCGCGGCACGCACCATGAGCGGCCCCGCCTCCCCGTCCTCGGTCGTGTAGCCGCCTCCCGGCTTCGTGTGCTTGGTTGCCTTGCCCTTGAAGTTCACGCCATACGGCGGGTCGGTCACGAGCACATCCGCGCGCACGTGCGGCAGGATCTCGCGGCAGTCCGCGTGGTACAGCGTCACCGCGTCGTCCGAGTAGTACGGCTTACGTAGGCTCATGCCTTGCTCCGCTTCTGCCGCGCGCGCCCGCGCTTCGCCGACTCAGGCGTCCAGTCCAGCGTGTGCTCGCGGATCTTCACCTTCCGACCACCACGCGACGCGATGCCCTCGGGCCGGTTGCACTGGCTGCTCCGGTGAGGGAGGCCGCAGTGCGTGCACGGGCCCAGCCGGGCAGGTGGGACAATCTGTCCCGCTCCACGAGGCTCGCCAGTGCGCCTAGGACCGCTGGAGAATCGTGCCGGGACGAACCCGCCCCCAAGCCCACGCGACTCCCCGTTATCGCCTACACGCCCAGCCCTGGAACGCACAGGCGAGACGACAGGCGTGGACGCGCGGTTGGTCTTGCCAGGACCGCCCACGACTTTGATCCCGCGCGCCACGCCGATCGCCTTAGTGCTGGGCCGAGGCGCTCGCGCCACGCTTGCCTGCCGGCTTCGTCTCGCGCTCCGCGTCGCCGAGCGGCAGCTCTTCCTGCGACAATTCGAACGCGATGTTGAACACGCGGCCGAGCGGGTAGTCGTCGCGCTTGTTCGCGTCGATCACGATCGTCGCCGTTGCGTTCACGACCTCGCCCTTCACGGTTCCGTACGTCTTGAACTTCACGCGCAGCGGCTCCGCCCCGCCGGCACTCTTTTCGAGCAGTTCGTAACCGACGACCTTGGCCAAATGCTCTCGTGCCATTACCGACCTCCCGTGCAGTTGCTGATTCCGACGACCGCGATCCCGCCGAGACAGCCGGCCACGAACGCGAGCGCCGCGATGAACCCGAGCCCGAACAGCCGGGCGCGGAGTGATGCGACGTCGAACCTCGGCATCTACCAGACCGCCTGTTGTTCTGCTTCCTGCCACTCGTCTGCCTCGGTGAACTTGGCGAGCTCGTGGACGAAGCGCAGGCGAGCGTCGCCGATCGGTCCGTTGCGATTCTTAGCGACGATGACTTCGGCCCTGCCGCGAAGTGCGGACTCCCTGGGCTTGTGCAGTTCCTCGCGGAACACGAACAGCACCTGGTCAGCGTCCTGCTCGATCGCGCCGCTGCCGCGGAGGTCGGAGAGTTGTGGGCGACGTTCGGGCCTGCCCTCGAGGGCTCGGTTGAGTTGCGACAGGGCGATGACGGGAACTTGAAGGCGACGTGCGAGGCCCTTGAGGTAGCGGGTTGTTTCGGCGATCTGCTCGGCGCGGTTCTCGCGGGTGTTGGCCGGCGAGATGAGTTGCAGGTAGTCCACGATCAGGACGTCGAGCTTTCGCTTCGCGTTCATGGCGACGCAGCGGGAGAGGATGTCGAGTGCCGACACCATCGAAGCATCGTAGAACGAGATCGGTAGCTCGCTGAGCGATGCGGCGGCTCTCGTGAGGTTGCGCATGGCGTCGCAGTTGAGACCGGTGGAGATTGAGTTGGCCGAGACCTCGGCGCGAGCGCAGACGAGACGCATGCCGAGTTCTCGCGAGGTCATCTCGAGCGAGACGACTCCGACGTGATAGCCGGCGCTCGCGACGTTGTCGGCGATGTTGAGCGCGAGTGCCGTCTTGCCCATCGAGGGGCGGCCAGCGATGACGACGAGGTTGCCGGGCTTGAAGCCGCGGACGATGCGGTCGAGGTCGCGGAACCCGGTCGGGATGCCGATGGCGCTGGCCTTGTTCTCGGCGATGTCTGACACGTCGAGCATCGTCGTCGGCATGAGATCGTGCGCGTTGACGAGATCGTCGGAGCGCTCGGACTGAATCTCGATCAGGCGATTCTGTAGCCGCTCCGAGACGGGCTTGGATGCGTCGCCGCGGTCGAGCTCCTGTGTCGCCTCGTCGGTGGAGCGGCGGATCTTGCGGAGCGCGGATGCTTCTCTCACGAGCCGCGCGTGCTGCTCGACGTTGGCGGACGTGGCGGTCCAGTCGGGGAAGTGAGCGAGGGCGGCGGAGCCACCGACCGAGTCCAGCTCACCGCGCCGGCGCAATTCGTCAGCGAGCGTCACGAGGTCGAGCTGGTCGCCTCGCTCGAAGATGCTGACCATGGCCAAGAACACACGGGCGTGTTGCGGTCGAGCGAAGTCCTCGGCTCGCAGTTGCCGGACAGCGGCGGCGATGGCCTGCGGGTCCAGGAGCATGGCGGCGAGGACGCAGGATTCGGCGTCCAGCGTGGCGTCCAGCGTGTCGTGAGGGTTCACGCGATCCAGCCTTTCTTGGCGAGCCAGACCTCGGCGGCGGGGACGTAGGCTCCGCCGTCTCGGGTCCAGTCGTGGGATTCGGAGCAGGCGAGGAGGTGCTCGCGGATGGCGGCGAGGTTGGGCTCGTCCTGGGGCTTGAGCTTGAGCCAGAGGGCCCGGGACTTGGCCTTCGAGGAGCGGCGCTCGAAGTGCGGGTAGTCGGTCCAGAATCGCTCGAACACGTCGCGCCAGCGACGAGAGGGTGTGGCGTTGGCTAGAGCACTCCCGTTCAATCTCGGCGCTGCGCTGGTGATCGAGGAGGGTGTTGATTCTGACTCTGTATCTTCTGTCTCTGTATCTGACTCTGATTCGCGACAGTCAGGCGACAGCCGGGCGACAGCCGGGCGATCGCCCGTAGATCGCTCAGGCGACGAACCCCAACGCTTAGCGTTAGTTACAGACGCGCCTTTTCGGCCCTTTCTTGAGGCCTTTTCGCGCTCTCGGAGGGAGACTTGATGCTCCTCGACGGTGCGCTCCTGGACCCAGGTTCCGTCGCTTCGGATCTTGAAGCACCGCGCGAATGTGTCCCGATGTTCAGGCCATTCCCCCGCCGAATAGCCGAGCATGTCGCGCACGTCGACCTCGGGATGCACGCCCGGGCGGTCCGTCTGGTTCGTGAGGGCGAGGAAGTCTATGTATCTGCCGCGCCGCTCGTTACCTAGCAGTCTCACGCCAGGGTCGCGGAGCCAATCGCCCCACCAGAAGGCCGTCCAGGGCTGCGGGTTACCGCGAGCCATTCCGGCCGTCCGTGGCGAGGGGGTGTTCCTGTTCGCGGAACTTCTTGCAATACCTACGGTTCCCCTGGTTCTCCTGGTGGGTCACGGCCCTGAGGTGGTCGGGATTGACGCACCAGCGAACATGACAGACGTGGTCGATCTCCCGACCTTCCGGGACCGGGCCGTGTGCCCATTCGAAGGCCCACTGGTGCGCCTTGCGCTGCCGCGCCCGCGGTTCCCCGATGACGAATCCCCAGAAGCACCCGTAGCCGGCGGGGTCGCGGGCCGCCAACCACTCGATGCACCCGGAATCCAAGCGCCGAGTCTTGGCCCAGAACCGCGCCTGGATGGCGCTCAGAGGGGCCGGTAGGAGACCCATGCGCGCCTTCCGTGGCTGGATCGAGCTTCACTGTATGAAAAGCCCGTAAGTGCTTGCGAGGATGTATTATGACAACTAGAGCGTCCTTGCGGTAGGCACCCTCCCGGGGCTACGCTGCCTCCAGGTCGAGGTCCTGCTGATCCCGGACCGGCTCCGCGGCTTGAGCGACCTCCCCAGGGGGCCTGGAGAGCGTGATCGTGAGGTGGGCGAACTCGACCAGCGGATGGTAGCCGTGGTAGCCGGAAAGGTTCCGCTCGAGCACCCGGAGCAGTTCGGTGACCGCGACCAGGAGCGGCGGCGCCTGGGCGGCGAGGTAGACGGCGCGGAGCCTCGTGAGCCTGTCTGGGTGATGCAGCACCGGATGGCCTGACTGGTCGGTGAGGATCCACTGCCCGCGGGGCGAGGTCGAGACGGTCCAGCGGTCGAAGTTCGGTAGCGGCTTGTGACGTCCCATGGATGCGGTCTCCGAGATGACGGCCCGATCCATGGCCACGTGGGTGCGTGACGAGAGTGCTACGCGTGAAGGGTGACGGAGGTTCCAGGCGATGACGGATGCGATGAGGCCACGCGAGTACAGCCACAGAATTCCGGGCGGGCCCGCCATTCGAATCGTGAGCGACTTCGATGGGCGGTGGCGTCTCTGCGTGGGCAAGGACGAGTTCGGCGACTACGCGAGCCCCGAGGATGTCCTTGCTGATCTCGTCGCCGGTCACAGCTTCGGCTCGTTCGTTCCGCCCGCTCCCGGCGCGGCCTTCTCGGTCCCCGATGATCTCTCCGCATGGGAGCGGCGATGGTAGTAGCGACGGATGTACAGCTTGGTCAGGCCGCAGATGAGGATCGCGGCGGACTCGTGATCGATCGCGAGCCGTACGGGCTCCTTCCCTTCCGCATAGAAGGTGATGCCGATCCTTCCGGTCTCGTCGTCTGGTCCGGTGATGCCGCCGACGCTCCGCAGTTCGAACGATTCTGGAATCACGAGGCCTCCCGATGAGCAAGAAGAACGGAGCAACGAAGGCGCGCGCAGACGAGGCGCCGCTGCCGAGGGTTGCGAAGCGCAATCTGACGGTCTATCTCCCCGCCGATCTCGTTGAAGAGATCTCGCACGCGTGTGGCTGGCTGAGTGGTCCGCCTCATTTCCTCACTCGTTCAGGCCTCGCTGAAGACGCGCTCGCCGCCTACCTCGAGCGCCTCCGCCGAATGCACAACGGCGGCAAGTCATTCTCGAAGCCGCCCGGCTTCGGGCTCCGCCGCGGCAGACCAGTCAAGCCCGTCGAGCGGTAGGCTCCTTCCCCAACAGCGCGGCACGCTACTACCTTTCCCCGTTGTTGCGCAACACATTAAATTTTTGGCTTGACTAATCCACGAGACGCGCCGATCTTGTCGCCGTGCGGCTTGGTGCTGCACGCAACCAGAGGGAGCGCCTCGAATGCCTCACGAACTCCGCGGAACTGGCCCGCTCGCAGCCCTGCGCGTGAAAGCTGGTCTTTCACAGACCCGGGCCGCGACGGAGCTGGGGATTCCCGCCTCGCACCTGTCGAGGCTGGAGTCTGGGCACCACGACCCACGGACGGAGATCGTGATGGGGATGGCGCGCGCCTACGGGGTCACGGTGGACGTGATCATCAATGCGATCCAGAAGGCGAAGAGCGCGCGGGCTCGCTCAAAGGCTGCGGCGTGAGAACGCGCCCGCAGTGCGCGCCCGGCCTACGCTCTCCAGCGGTTCCTGCACTCGAGGCAATGCCACTCGCGTGGCAGCAACGGGTACGCGAGGAGCGCCAGCCCGAACGAAACGAAGACGAGCAACACGTAGAAGCACCCAACGTTCTTCGTCTCCCGCTGGCTGTTCCGGTGCCCGCAGTGAGGGCACCACGTGCCACCGATGTCGAGCTTTCCAGGGTCACCAGCGGGCGCGGCTTGGACCGGGTACCGCTGGTCGCTGCGGCGAATTCCTCCGGCGTTCGGATCGGGTGTCTTGAACGCATCGATGGCCTTGAGGATGCCCCAGATCAGGCCACCGAACAGGAGCACTGGAACGAGGATCGAAATCCAATCCATGTGGCGACCTCCGAGGTAGGTGGCCCGCGCAGCCTACCCCAGATCCCGCTCCACCCGCACGCGCGGCTGTGGATTGACCGCCCTCCCCTGTCGGAGCCGGTGTCGAGCGGGCGTGGCGACGTGCGGCCGAGCTGGTCGAATCACTGGAGCCTTCACCGAGGGATGGCGGTCCGGCCGGGTGCAATGGACTGGGCCGCCATCCGGCGCCGGCTCGTGGGGATGCTGCGGAGGGCGGCGTGAGCGACAAGTCCGCCATCGAGTGGACCGACGCGACCTGGAATCCGATCCGCGGATGCTCGCGCGTGTCGGAGGGCTGCCGGAACTGCTACGCGGAGCGGGTCGCCGCGCGGTTCTCTGGCCCTGGCCTCCCCTACGAGGGCCTCGCGGTGATGCGCAACGGCGAGCCGCGGTGGTCCGGCGAGGTCCGCGTGATCGAGAAGCACCTGCTCGACCCGATCCGGTGGAAGACTCCCCGGCGCATATTCGTGAACTCGATGAGCGACCTGTTCCACGAGCACCTGTTCGACGATGACATCGCCCGCGTGTTCGCGGTGATGGCACTCGCCCCGCAGCACACGTTCCAGATCCTCACGAAGCGGCCGGAGCGGATGCGCGATCTGCTGTCGCACGAGGGCATGGATAGGCGCGTCGCCGGAGCAGCAGACCGATTTGCCTACCGCGGCTCGCACAAGAACTGGTCGGTCCGCGGCGGAGTCTGGATCCCGGCGTGGCCGCTCCCGAACGTGTGGCTCGGCGTGAGTGCGGAGCACCAGGCCGCAGCGGACGAGCGCATCCCGCTCCTACTCCAGACGCCAGCCGCGGTGCGGTTCGTGAGCGCGGAGCCGCTGCTTGGGCCGATCGACTTCGCCGGGTGGATGTGGATGAAGACCTTCCTGGCAGCCGATGGGTCAGGCCGAATCCCGACCAACGAACTCGACTGGGTGATCTGCGGCGGCGAGTCCGGGCCAGGCGCGCGACCGATGCACCCGGAGTGGCCGCTATCGATCCGTGACCAGTGCCAGGCGGCCGGAGTCGCGTACTTCTTCAAGCAGTGGGGCGAGTACGCGCCGCCCGGGATCACTCGAGTCGGCGGGCTGGGCCCCGTTGAAGAGCTGCGGGAGATGCATCGCGTCGGGAAGAAAGCCGCCGGGCGCCTGCTCGACGGGCGGACCTGGGACGAGTTCCCCATGGGTGCGGCGTGATCCGGGACGGCGCGGACGCGGCCAACGCGAGAGAGATCGCCATGCTCAAGGCGCAGGTGGCGGCGCGTGACGAGCTGCTCCGCGAGGCGATCGGCCTGCTCACGCGCGCGTGTCGCCGCATGGGTCAGGAGCAAGGCGACCTCGACGTGCGCGTTGCCGTCCGCGACTGGGCGAAGCGCGGAGGGTTGCTCCCGTGAGCGTCGGGCTCGACCTGGTCACCGCGCTCTGCGAGTGCTGCCCGCACTACGCGCGCACGGGATGCCGCGGACTCGACTGCCAGCGGTGCGACGAGTGCCGCAAGGATGACGCGCCGTCGGACGAGGAGCGCTGCCCGCACATCGTTGGCCACGTGCCGGCACCGGGCGACTGGGGAACGTCGTGAGCGGGTACGAGTGGGACGGCCTGGAGCAGCCCGTGTCGTTGGAGCAGGCCCGCGAGGCGTACCGCATCAAGCTCCAGCGCAGGCTCGCGCGGCTCAAGTGGCTGCTCGACGTCGCGATGAAGGGCATGCAGCAGACGCCGCCGGTGAGCAAACACTGGCAGCCGCGGATGGACCGCTGCGAGATGCTGCTCGCGGCGACCAAGAAGGCGCAGCAGGAGTACTCGGAACTATGTGAATCGAGTATCAACGGAGGAGGTTCGTCATGCCCGAAGTGATCGTGGAATCCGGAGACAGCTTCGATCAGCCGACCACCGCCGCGCTGGAACTGCTCGCCGCGGGATGGAAGGAGCTGACGCCGTGCCCGAAGTGATCGTAGACGCGGGCGGTGCTCACGAGCCGACGATCCTGGTCCTGCTGAAGACGATCTTCTGGGTGCTGTTCGCCCGCTGGGTTGGATGACCTTCCCCTCACCGCAAAGGAGTGCCGATCCGATGAACTTTCCAAGCCGGGTGGGCCGCGACGTCTTCGCAGGCGCCGTGGTGTTCGTGACGCTGTGGATGGTCTCGCTCATGTTCCAGCTGGCGACGCTGGTGCGCGGGGACGTGCTCGCGGCGGGGCTGACGCGATGAATCCGGACGAGATGGTGATCGAGTGCCATCGTCGCGAATGCGGGCGTGAGGTCCGGCGCGACCTGGCAGCGGTGTGGAGTCAGGCGTTCCCTGGAGGCCTCGGGCGCCTGGAGTACCGATTCTGCTCGGTCGGATGCGTCGGGCTCTGGAGCATCGCGGAGGAGCAGCGCGTCGAGAGGATGGCCGCGTCGTGACCGCCCTCTCCCCCGGCCTCTATCGCACGACGACCATGTCCGACTACCTCGCCCTCGACGCGATGGGCTCGACGCGGCTCGGCTGGCTGGCGATCTCTCCGCTGCACTTCAAGTACATGATCGGCCAGCCGCGCGAGGAGACGGACGCGACGAAGCTGGGCACGGCGGTGCACGCGGCGGTGCTCGAGCCGGAGGCGTTCGCGAGGCAGTACGTAGGCGAGCCCGACCTAGACGCAATCGGTGGCGCCAAGCCGCGCGCGACGAAGGTATATCGGGAGCTCGTCGCCGAGCTTGAGGCGGACGGGCTCACCGTGCTGCGCGGCGGAGAGTTCCTTGCGGTGCACCAGATGAAGGTGGCCATCGAGGGCCACAGCGAGGCGGCCAAGCTGCTGGCCCGCGCACCGGAGCGCGAGGTCACCGGGCTCTGGCAGGAAGAGGGCGGCCGCCACTGCCGGCTGCGCGCGGACCTGCTCGGGCCCGGAGTGCTCGGGGACATCAAGACGACGAGGTCGCTCGCGAAGTACTCGCCCTGGGTCATCACGGACCTCGGATACCACATCCAGGCCGCGTGGTACGTGCAGGGGCTCGCCGCGCTGGGGCACAAGGTCGATCACGTGTTTCACGTCGCGATTGAGAACACTCCGCCATACGACGTTGGCGTCTTCGCGCTCGACCCCGACGCGATCCGGTGGGGAGCGATGGAGATCGACGTGCTGCTGAAGAAGCTCGACGAATGCGAGCGCACCGGAGTCTATCCCGGGATGTTCCCCACGATCCAAGACGGGCTGCTGTCAGACGCGGCCGCGCAGGCGATCGCTGACATGGAGGTGGCGTAGTGGCGGACGAGGCAGTCGCGGTCGGCAAGCCCTACTCGGGCCCGAGCAGTGCGGGCAGGTCGAGTCAGTGGCTGACGTGGGAGGACCTGCTCGGGAAGGACGGCAAGCCGCGCGAGATCACGATCGCGATCGCCGCGGTGGAGCTGTTCAGCGACGTGAAGTTCGAGGGCGGGCGCACCAAGGACCAGATCCTCGGCGTCAAGTTCGCGAAGGCGCGCCGCATCCTGTTGCTCAACTCGACCAACCGGAAGCGACTCAACGCCATGTTCGGCATCCTCGTCGAGGGGTGGGTCGGCAAGACCGTCACGTTGCACGTCAGCGAGGCGAAGCTCTCAGGGAAGACGGTCAACTGCGTTCGCATCCGCGAGCAGCAGAGCCAGACAAGCAAGTCGGCAGCGGAGTTCCTCGACGGGGGCGGCGCGGTGGCTGCGAAGCCGGAAGGGAATGCGACTCCCGCCGGTCCATCCCCGTCCCCGTCGAGCGACGCCGGCAAGCCCGATCCCGAGAAGGTCGTGGCGTTCGAGCGCGGGTGCTCCATTCTCAACCTCTCCGACGAGGAGGCGGGCGAGATCCTGGACCGCCACGAGGGTGACTACGACGCGGCGAACCGCGAGCTGACGGAGCTGAACAAGAAGGCCGCGGACGGGCTGAAGGCGGAGTTCGGCGGAGCGGCGGCGTGACGCGCGAGCAGATGGCGGCCCGTCTCCAAGAGGCCATGCTGCGCGATCGTGGCCCGCTCCCCTCATGGAAAGAGTTATCCATGTTCATACTCGCCGAAGCCGAGCAGATGTCCCGCGAGGGCCTGCTCGCTGGGCCCGCTCGCGTGGCCCCGGTCAGCCACCTCATCGAAACAGGAACGCTCGCCAAACTCTTCGTCAACGAGGAGGGCCGTTTCGCCGAGATCGATCGAAGCAATCTCGGACGCGGGCCACTCCAGGTTGAGGTTGCTTGGGAAGCGTTCGATTTGCGGATCGGAGAGCAAGTCGTGGCGGAATGCTATCTCTGGAGCGCCGAGCGCGAGGAGAAGTCGTCATGAGGCCCGCCGTCTACTTCGACTTCGAGACTTGCGGCATCGAGCCGCACCGCCCGGAGATCCAGCTCGCCGCGGTAGTCGTGGACGAGGACACGTGGGCCGAGATCAGCAGCTTCGAGCGGAAGATCGAGTTCGACCTGGCGAAAGCCACGTCCGAGGCGCTCGCGATGAACAGCTACAACGCGGAGAAGTGGGCGGCGGAGGCGGTCAGCGAGGCGCGGGTCGTGGCGGAGTTCGACACGTTCCTCACCCCGTTCCGCGCCCAGCGGATGATGAGCAAGGCGGGTAAGCCCTACTTCGTTGCGCGTCTCGTGGGCCACAACGCCGCGACCTTCGACGGACCTCGGCTGATGGCGATGTTCAAGCGCCACCACCTGTTCCTGCCCGCAGACCCGCGCGTGCGCGACACGGTCCAGTTGGCGCTCTGGCACTTCGACGAGCTCGGGGCGGCGCCGAAGGACTTCAAGCTTGTCACGCTCTGCCAGCACTTCGGCGTTCAGGTGAAGGACGCGCACGACGCGCTGGCGGACGTGCGGATGACGGTGGGGCTGGCTCGGGCGCTCAGGGAAGCGCGGCGGGTGGCGGCGTGATCAAGCTGACGCCACGCGAGACGGATGCCCTGCGCGCGATCTACCGTTTCCAGGAGGAGCACTTGCGGCGCCCGCGCTATCGAGAGCTGGCCGACATGCTGGGCGTTCGGGAGTCGTGGGCGCTACACGTCACCGAGCGCCTGCTGAACAAGGGTGCGCTGGAGAAGCCCGAGTTGTTCACGGTGACGGAGTTCGGGCTGCGCGTGGCGTGTAGATCGGAGGCGACGTCGTGAGATTGCGTGCATGGTTGCTGCTCCTGTTCCTGCCCTGCCCCGCATTCGCTGCGGTGATGGTTCCGCTCGGCCCATTCGTGACGCCTCCTGGCGTCAGTGCCTACATGGGCGTGCGCTATAGCGCGCCGCTGCCGACCCCCGCTCCGGCGTCGCTGTGGCGCATGCGCGGAACGGCGCTGATGACGCCTACGCCAAAGCGCGGCGGCGAACTCGATACGCTTTGGGTCAGCGAGAGCGAAACCAAGTGGCCGTACGGCGGGACCGTGTACCGGGCGCGCTACGTCAGCGCGCGCGGCGACACGAGTGCATGGAGCAACGTCGTGGTCGTGGCGGCCGGAATCCCGCAGGACTACTTCAAGGAACTCTGGGGGCCGTGGTATCCGGGCACGCAAGACAACCCGCTCGGCGGCGTGGGCTTTCATCGCGCCGCACCGAACGCGCTCCGGCCTGATGTGCTGCAAGTGGTGTTCCGTCTCCAGCCAGCAGCGAGCTATCGGTTGTTCGGTGGCCAGTTCAGTCCGGTCACCACGTTTCAAGGGTGGCTCGAGCGCAATCAGCCGGGAGGTGGACAGTGAGCGCCCACATGAACATTCTCGTTTTACTCACCACCGCGTGGTTCCGCTTCACGTTCCCGACGCAAGACAACCTCTCCGCGTCCTGCTCGGCGCCGCAGATCGTGGCCACGAGCAAGCCTTCCTTCGTCGCGCTGCACCTGCGGGGCGTCGCCGCGCGCGACACGATCCTGTGGGGCGAGGCGGGCTCTCAGGGGCTCTGGGTGCTCGATCTCGCGGCGGGGCAGTACACCTGTCAGGCGGTGCCGTTCGACAGCGTGGGGAACGCCGCATGCGACACCACGATCGCCCGCACCGTGCTGGGCCCGGCACCGGTGGACACGATCCCAGCCGGGCCGCTACGGCCCTTGGAGTTCAAGCCGTGAAGTGCTCTCGCTGCGGCGGCGTTGGGCACAACGTGAAGACGTGCGGGCGGAAGGCTGTCGTGACGGCTGATGGCGTGCGGGTGCGGCAGGTTGCGCCGGGAGTGAGCGGATCGGAACTGGCGGAGTTGAAGCAGCCGAAGCGGGTGCGGAAAGCGAAGGAGCCTAACGGTGGCGATCGAACTTCGGCCCGCGGCGCAGTCCCGGCACGCGGCGTGCGACCCGACCCGACCCGACCCGACCCGACCCGACCCCCTATTCGCATCCTGTCGACGTCGAGCTTCGCGTGCGCGTGCGCATCGAGGTCGCCGTCGTGACGGTGGCGGAGTGAGGGCGTGAGCGATCCGTTGGCCATCCTCCAGGGCGATGCGCTCGCGACGCTCCGCACACTCCCGGCCGAGTCGGTCCACTGCTGCGTGACGAGCCCTCCGTATTGGGGGCTGCGCGACTACGGCGTCGCTGGACAGATCGGGCTTGAGCCGACGCCGGCTGAGTACGTCGAGCGCATGGTGGAGGTGTTCCGCGAGGTGCGGCGCGTGCTGCGCGCGGACGGCGTGTTGTTTCTTAACCTAGGCGATTCATATTGCTCGTCTAGCCCATCCGGCCCACAGGGCAGCACTGGGGATCGTGCGACGCGCAGGTTTACCGCTTCCGGCGTTCCGGCCCATGCTCTTGCATGTGGCACCGATGGCACAGAACGATCAGGTTCGCCGGGTCCTGGTTCCGCTTGTTCCGATCTATGTGATGGTTGTCGAGACGCCGCGTCGATCCACACCGCGCGCAGCAACCAGCCGATTCACGACGGCGCTTCGCCTCCGTCGCCGACAGACCGTGATAGCGTGCGTTCGGATTCCGCTGGAGAACCTCGCGGCGCTTCGCCTCTCGACGCTCTGGCGTCCACCACGACTGGATACGCTTCGCCACCTTCGGCCTCGTGCTCGCACTGCGATAATTGTGGCGCTTGCCTTGCAGTGCTGCGCTCATCTTCTCGCGATGCTCGTCTGTGCGCGCGTAGGGCTGGGTACAGGAACGACAACGATCCGCTCGTGTCGGTCGGCCGCAATCAGGGCAAGGACTCTTCGGGGATGGCATGGCTCAATTATACCACGCTCAAGCCCAAGGACCTGGTAGGCATTCCCTGGCGCGTCGCCTTCGCGCTCCAGGCGGACGGCTGGTGGCTGCGCTCGGACATCATCTGGGCGAAGCCGAACCCTATGCCGGAGAGCGTGACCGATCGGCCCACGAAGAGTCACGAGTATCTGTTCCTGCTGTCGAAGTCGGCTCGCTACTTCTACGACGCCGAGGCGATCAAGGAGCCGGTGCAGTACGGCGACCATCCGCGTAACGGTGTTCCCGACCTCGCGCCGGTTCAGGCGCCCGGCCAAGCCATGCATAGCGGGATCACGAAGAGGCGGCGATCAGGGAACAAGGTGCGCCTCGTGGCGACGGAGGGCGAGCGCTCGCGCACCAACACGCATCTCGGATCGTCGGTACCGTGTGAGGACCTGAACGGGAAGCGCAACGCGCGCTCGGTCTGGACGATCACGACGCAAGCCTACGCCGAGGCGCACTTCGCCACGTTCCCCGAGGAACTGGCGCGCCGCTGCATCGCGGCCGGGTGCCCGACTGGCGGCACCGTGATCGACCCGTTCGCCGGCTCCGGCACGGTCGGCGCCGTCGCGCTCAAGAACGGCCGCGGCGCCGTGTTGATCGAACTGAGCCCGGACTACTGCGCGCTGATCCAGAAGCGGTGCACCGTCACGATTGGGATGGAACTGTGACCCCGAACGCCTCGCGCGCCGTCTGGAGCGCCACGCGCGGCTGCTGGATCGCCCTGCACCGCGAGAGCGGTGGCAGGCTGCTCCTGATCCGAGCGGACACGAAGGAGCGGGCCAGCGACGGCGGGTTCGTATGGCGCAACATCCGCCTCGCCGAGGAGTTCGACATGCCGCTGTTCAAGGGCAAGATGATCGAGCAGTCCACCCCGACCAAGGAGTGACGATGGACAACGACGCGAAGGTGATGGCAACGGTGCGGCGCATCCTGCGCCAGTTCGGCGAGCTGCCGCGGATCGAGCGGGCGTTCCTGCTCGACAAGCTGCACGACTCGCACCAGCGGCTGGTGAAGGCGGAGCAGGAGACGGCGGCGTGAGCGGCGGCTGGGTTCTGCTCGGCGGAATACTGGTCGCCCTCTCCATCGCCGCACTAGTTCTGTCGTTCTGGACAGGTCACCGCAAGTGAGGCCAACGTGAAGGGCACGAACGGACGCGAGCCGCGCAGATGGTGGCACCTCCTCGGCAGACGACGGAGCGTCGAGTGGGCCACGCACGAGGTTTCGGACTGCGCCGTGATCGGAGTCGGCAGGTCTGAGCGCGGCATTGCGGTGCAGGCAGCCGTGTTCATTTGGAGCCAGAAGGAGTTCGCCAGCGCGACGGTCTACATGGACGCCAACGAGGCGAACGATCTGGCCCGCAAGCTGATGAAGGCGATAGAGGACGACTCTGCCGGAGTGCCGATCCCCAAAGCCGATCCGCCCGTGGTAGGCTGCCGGGCATGAGCGAGCGCAAGTTTGAGTCGTCCAACTGCGTCGTGACCGGCGCCGGCTACGAGATCATCGTCAAGCTCGGCCCATCGCTGGCGGACGCTCAGCTGATGGGGCACAAGCTCCGCGACATGCTGAACGCGGACCCGCCGCCGGAGACTGGGGCGATGTGGCCGGCCGAGGGCACCCTGGGTGCATTGCTGCGCGACGTTCCCGTCGGATCGCGTCTCAAGCTCAAACTCGACGGCATGACCCTCGACTGCATCGTCGGCAAGCACGGGGACACGGACAACCGGATCGAGATCCACCCGCCCGGCACGCCCGGGGCGACTTGGACGCCGACAGTCGTTACGCAGACGCATCGGGCGCCACCGTTCACCGTGCGCTGCGCTGACGATGAGGCTGGTCCAGCATGAACAAGCTCACCCTCGGCCCCGACACGCCGCCCGGGTTCTACTGGGTCACGCCGGACGAGATGTTCACGCGGTGGCGAGTCTGCGAGATTCGCGATGGGCGCGTCTCGTACATTGGCAACGAGGTCGATTTCGCGCTTGAACCTGATGGCAACGAGTTGTGGGGCCCGATCGGGCCGCCCTCGTGCTGTTACGACGGATGCACGGAGCCGCCGACCGAGCGCGCTCGGGTCAGATTCGGCAGTGCTGGCGAGAGCGAGTTCGGCGTCTGCACGAAGCACCGCGACCAGTTCGCCAACGCGGTCCGCCCCGCGACGTCCATCGGATACACGCCGCGCGTGCCGCCGGGAGTCGAGCCGTGAAGTTTGAAGCGTACCAGGACGCGGCTGGAGAATGGCGCTGGCGACTGAAAGCCAAGAACGGTCGCGTTGTTGCGGACAGCGCTGAAGGCTACAAAACGCGCACGCGCTGCATCTATGCGATGTGGGCAATCAGGGACCACTCGCGCGATGCCAGCATCTTCATGGTGGACCCGGGCAATCCGAAGAAGGGCACCTGGATGTGAAGACGCCCGAGCAGTGGGCCGAGGAGTGGCTTGCCCGCTCGTGGCGCGACGATCGGATGCCCGAGGTCATGCCGAAGCTGGTGGCCGACCTCGTGCGCTCGGTCCGCGCCGAGATGCTGCTCCCGGAGGTGGCGCGACTGATCGCCGAGGCGTTGGCCAAGTCCGTCGATGAGATGGTCGCGGAGCATGTGCGGGAGACGGATAGGCGGGCGGTCGAGGGTGACGCCCAGCACGGTCCTCCCCCGAAGGGATTGCGGGCGACTGGCGAGCCGGACCTACCCCCGTGCCCGACGTGCGGCGCGACCTACCGTTGTCGGCACCGGGCGACGTGGGAGCCGAGGAGTGAGCCCTGGGTGCCGAGGAGCGAGACGTGACGAAGTCTGAGCGGGATCGGATGGCCAGGCGGTGGGCCAAGACGCTCGCGATGACGAAGCGGCCAACCCTCGCTCCTCAGCGGTGCGAGGTCGTCATCTGGTACGGACGGAGGCGTGGTAAATGGTGCGACAGGCCGGGCAGGTGGATCGTCGGCGGCATCGCTATTCGGTGCGACGCACACGCCAGAACTCATCGCCTGGATCCTGAAGTGAAGAAGCAGCGGGCGAAGTCGCGTCAGGCCATGCGACGCCTGCCTACCTCCGCCACCCGCCCACCCACCCGCGCGGCCGCATCGGCCTGAGTAGCTGCGGCGGAACCTGCATCCGATCGGGCTCCGCCGGCGCCGCTACGTTCGGCTCGAGCGGGGCGGACCAGCGTGTGGCGAGCTCGCCCAGCGACTTGATCTTCGCCTGGCCGAGGATGTAGAGCGCCGCCAACGCGTAGACCGCGCAGTCGAGCTGCTCGTTCGGCTGTCCCGGGTGCTTCTCCTCCCAGTGCCGCACGCGCTTCCCGCCCGAGTACTTGAAGATCGCCTGCTCGGCGGTGAGCTGCTCCGCGAGGTCCTGTTCGAACCACTCCGGCAGGTGCACGTAGCCGCCACGCGTGTCGCCCGGGGCCGGCTTCGCCATCCTGAGCCGTGCCGCGAGCATCCCCTTCGCCGTGTCCACGCACAGCAGGAACAGCGGCGTCCGGTAGCGGTTGGACGTGGACGGCTTGCCCACGATCGGCAGCCCGCGCGAGTTGCCGTCGCCCTTGGACGCGAAGATGCGCCGGTCCACGCGGGCCGCGCAGAAACGGTAGACCTGCTCCGCGTGGTGGCCGCCTGAGTCCACGCATGCGCACTCGATCTTGAGCTTCCGCCCGCTCTCGTGCGTGAAGTCCTGGCGCAGGAACGCGTCGAGGTCTGCCCAGACCTGGGGCTTGGCCGGGTCGCCCGCGATCGCCTGCCACGCGATCAGCCAGGACTCCTCCTCGGCGCCGAATCCCCACACGACCACCTCGAGGCGGTTGCCCTGGACGTCGACGCCGGCGGTCAGGATTCCGACGCCCGCGGGCACCTCCTCCGGGTACCGCTCGATCCGCTGCATCAGGACGGCCGCGTCCACGCGCTCGAGCTCCATCTGCCACACCTCGCCCAGGTCCTCGTTGACGAACGCGCGCAGCTGGATCGGATCCTTCCCCGCGGCGACGAACGTCCGCGCGCACTCGAGCCACGAGTAGAAACCGAACGGGCTGTAGAGGCTCGACAGGTGGTAGCTCCGCGTGGCGCCGTCTCCGGCCGCGGTGGGTCGCCACTCTCCTGCCGCGAACATGGCGCGCTTCTCGGGCTCGTCCACCCGTTCTCCGCACGAGCCGCAGACCATCCACGCCTCGAGCACGCGCCCCTCGTCGTCGCGGCTGAACGCGATCCGGTGGTGCCCCGCGTCGGTCTTGGCCACGAAGTTCGCGAACCCAGACCAGGTGAGGAAGTCGCGGTGCCCACACCTCGGGCACGGGACGAAGTAGCGCCGCTGGTCGCCCTTCAGGAACTCGCGGTGGATCCGAGACGCGCCGTCGATCGTCGGGTTGCCGAGCATGCAGATCTTCCGATTCGGGAAGTTCTTGGTGCACGAGATCGCGATCGACAGCGCGTCGCCCTGCTCGTCCTTCCACGTGTCCAGCTCCTCGCACATGAGGTATCGGACCGGCATGCCGCGCAGTGCCGCCGAGGAGTTGGCGCCCGCGATCATCAAGATCCCGCCGTCGAACTCCTTCACCGAGAGCGTGTTCCCTGAGTCCCTCGATCGGGCCGGCTTGACGCGCGACTTCAGCTCAGCCGACTCCTCGATCATTGGCGCGATCCGCTGCTTGGACGCCTTCTTCCCCATCTCGACCGTGGGCTCGACGATCAGCATGGGCCCCGGTGCGTGGTGGATCACGTAGCCGACCCAGTTGAGCGCAGTCTCGGTCTTACCGATTTGCCGCCCTGACGACACGACGACGCGCTCGACCGGGCTCGACGCCGACAGGTCGTCCATGATCGCGCGCAGGAACGGGAAGCGGTCCGTCTGCCACTGGCCCACGAACGCGCTCGACCGCGACGTGAGCTTCCGGTGCGCGTCGGCCCACTCGGATACCGTCAGGTCCGGCTCGACCTCGAGGCCGCGGGCGAATCCGCGGGCGTAGGACTCAGCGGCGCGGGTCATGTGGTAACGTGCTGGGCATGTACGGGAAGCTCCGACGCAGCAAGGTGGCCGGGTTTCATGCTATCGACAAGACGTCGACCTCGACCAGCCCCGCCTCGCTCTGCGGTCTGAGGCTTGACCCGCAAACCATCGTTGAGCATCTCCCCGCAGAGGGCGGTACCTGCTACAAGTGTGGCCAGGTGCTGCGCAGGCGAGCCGCGGCGATGTGGTGGAAGCGCATCGATCCGCGCGGGCTCATGGACGAGGAAGAGAGGAAGTTCTTGGCCAAGGCCATGGCCCAGTTTCCGACCTCCGACCACGATACCCAGGGCTGACCTACCCATCGCCCAGCCCAGCCAGCGCCTTCCGCAACCCTTCGGCCAGGATCCGCTCGGCATCCAGTGGGGTCCGGGCAGCCGCAAGCTCGATCGACAGGTCCTTCGGCAGCAGCATCAGCGCGTCCCGCAACGATCGCGCGTGCTCGAAGGCTGCGTGCTCGACCTCGGCGGCGGAGACCAGCTGTCCGTTGCGCTCGGCGATCTCCATCTCGGCCAGTTGAACCTTCAGCTCCTCGTGGCGCGTGCGGTGATCGTGCAGCTTCATCGAGGCGGACGCGGCCCCCTTCGATCCGTTCGGCGCTGGTCGATTCGGATTTCCCGGTGCGGTGGAGGCCGGGCTCGACGGGTCCGTGTTCGCGTCCCAATCCGCGTCGGCGACCTCAGGATCGATCAGCTTGTTCGGGCCCACCGTCGCGATTCGCCCATCTCGAACAGCGTACGTGACGGCGCTCTTGTGGACTCCGCGGCGGAGTGCGTAGGCGGCCTGCGTGATGAGTCCAGACGACGGGGATTCGATACAGCTCACCCCGCCTTCGGGTCGAGTTGAGGTGTGTCAAATTGTCCACGCTGACTGAACGCCGCGGTTGTCGTCACC
>Ga0180077_1000002_pt1 | contig 42605 bp, 63 predicted proteins | sample EasRiv466_16_10D_FD_123014 | JGI IMG/M metagenome (GOLD analysis project Ga0180077, IMG submission 123014) | Soil microbial communities from meander-bound floodplain in the East River, Colorado, USA - East River metaG ERMLT466_16_10D | ecosystem: Environmental > Terrestrial > Soil > Floodplain ...
CGACGAAAAGAAAACAGCTTTGATTCATGGCGTCGCCAGAACCCGATCGGACTCAACGTATTTGGAAGTCAAGAACTTAAAAGTCGGCGATCAGCCGACGATGCCGGGCAGCCTACGGAGTTATGCCAAAATGGGCTTGCCGATAGGCGGCAAACAAGAGTCTGATCCTGAAAGCGTTGTCGATATCGATGTTGAGTTTGAATCGGCAGCCATGAAACTCGGCGACGGAAAGTACCTTTACACGTATTCTTGGCGCGATCGGCTTGCCGATGCCCCACGCGACGCCAGGATCTTTATCCATTGGCCGGACAAGTTCATTTCCGATGCATCACCAAAGTTCGCGATGCCGAACGTGCTGTCAAGCACATCCCAGGGCGTATATGCGATTGACAAAGCGCCGCCGATCTTTACGATGGTGACCGTAGAATTTCGTACCGTGACACCAGCCAAAACAGAGCTGCTGTTAGGAACGGCACGGGTCAGCATTCTCCGGCCACGAACTGATGACAAACGAGAATAAAAACGAAAGCGAAGCACCCACACCGGTGCCTAAAGCCAAAGGTGCGGTCAACTATTTAGTTTGGATCATCGGTCTCGTTGGCGTTTCTGGAGCGTTGGCGCCTTGGTTTGATCCGTTTCACTCAGTCGAACTGTTGATTCCAGATAGTCTCTGGCCCAAACCAATAGCTTCTGTCGTGTTCCCATTGGCACTCGTAGCCGCACTTGGGTTTCATCGGCGAACCTCACAAGAGCGCATGCGCAAATTCCTTTTGCGCTGGATATTTGTCTTTGTATTCGTTCTACTTACCTGTTTTTTGACGATGCAGGTTTTCCGAAATCACTGGCAGCCAGATGCCGCTTGGGAAATCCTAATTCATCCCGTCTGGATCGCATTTTATTTGCTCGTGTTCTGCTCCACCGCCTTTGTCATGGTGCTCGGTGCTTATCTCGCCACGGGAAACGACGCCTGATTCAAAGGAAAGAAATCGTACAACGGTGCTTGCTATTCGGATCGTTGTGCGGCAAAATCCCGTCACGTCCAAAGCACGGGCCCAGTTCCAGCTGCGCTGAGGGCGTCGCACCAGTGGAACCAGCCTAAGCCAAGCATGAGCACCGGCGGGCAGTTCACCGATCAAACCGCAGTAGTGAATCCACGGTTTGACGGGCAGTCATGGTGCGCGCCATGCCCCTTCGCAAACTCGTCTCGTCACATTCTCATTCCATCCTGGCAAAGCTGATCGACCTTGGTGCGATCCCGCCAACCTCACCAATCACCGTCTCGGCTAAGTCCGAGGAAAACAAACTGCAAGTTGTAATAATCGTCGCCCAATACGAGCCGGTGACGATCGCGCCGGAAACGCTTGCGCGAATCGACGCGATGAAGGCGGCCGCGAAGGCCGCGCCCAGGCTCACCGAGGAAGAACAGGCCATCGTCAACGTGCTCGACGATAAGACCCCGCGCAAAGCCGCTTGGATCTGGGCGAAACTCGGCAAATCCCGCGACGCCGGCAAGCCGATCGGCGGCGGCTTCAAGACGCGCCTCGCAGTTCTCACGCGATTCGGCGTGCTCGAACACGTCAAGGGCGGCTATCGCCTGGCCGCGTGATGTCTGGACCTTCCGCCGTCACGCTGCCCAAAAAGTCCACATCTACTGGCCCTTTCGCTTTTTCAATCGCGCGTCAGAATGTGGACATGAGCGAAACGATTATCCCCGCAGATCTGATCTCACCACGCGAAGCGGCCAAGCTGCTCAGCACGAGCGAGAGCACAATCCGCCGCTGGTGCCGCGGCAAATTGCCGGCGTTCAAGGTCGGCGGGCGCCTGCGCGTGAGCCGCGCCGACGTCATGGCGATGTTTCGCCGTGTCGAAACACCGGGGCCGACGATCCAGACGCGGGCGGAAGTTGAACAACGCGAGAAGTGGATTGACGAGACGTTGAAGAAGGCGCGGGTGCGAAAGTGACTCAACGAAAATCCGGTTAGCAATTGCCAGTGCGAACTGCACGCGGTAAGAAAAAGGAAGCCTGCCGAGGCGCTTCACTTCCATCGGCAAGCTCCAATAGTTGCAACTGTGCATCATCTTACCGCGCCGGCTCGCCGCGCGCAATGTGGAGGCTTCGCAATATGGCAAAGGCAAGACGAAAATCGCCCTTCGCTGGCAAGGGAACCGTCGTCATCACTCTTCCGGCGGAACGAGTCCGAGCTGCACGGCCGAAAAGAAAATCGTACAGGCGCAAAAACGGCAAGTGAGCGAAACGTAAGGGGCCAGCGCCATATCGCCGCCGCCAATGTGCAATTGCACCGGCCCCTTTGTGTGTTCCTCTGCGAAGAAATTGACGTTCATGCCGCCGATGACAAGATCGTCGCCGCCACAAGCGGCACACTTGAGATTCGGGCATGTCTTCGCGAGGCGTTCGCGGACGGCTTTTTCTGCCGATTCGTGAAGCATAGTGAATTCTCCCTAGCGTCAGCTGCACCGAGCGAAAACGCCGGCGCCAGCGGGGAGAATCGTAATCGAGGTGAGCATGAAAGCAAGCGAGAAACAGTGCCGTCATTTTCTGCCGATTCGTGAAGCACAGCGACTTGGCGCCATTGGCGAACGGATTTTCGGACATGGGTTACTTTCCCTAGTCAACGACCGTCCCGCATTCTGAGCATCGAAACTTCCGTGCAGCTAAGAACGGGTACAAGAAAATGAGCGGAAACCCAATGCAACAGGTCATCAGAATGACGAGCATCAGCACCGCGAGAATTTGCTTGTTGTACTGACTGCGTTCATCAACGAATGTTTCGGGTTGATGGCGACTGTGGCAGTGGAGGCATTCAAATGTGGGCATGGACATCATTTGCGTTGGTTGAAAGACTTTTTGCTGACGCGCCAAGTTTCAGGCTGAGAAGCGCCTACCTTTCCGCCTGGATTATTGATGGTGAATCCCTTGTGCAAAACAAAAGCTATCTCAATGATAATTGGCGAGCCGGCTTCCTCTCCATTCCAGGTCACGTTTTTGGTGCCCTGTGCCGCCTTGCTTTCCTTGCCTTTGCCGAGAATCTTAACGACGTTTTCATACGGCATATTGACGTTGATTTTGTTGAAGTTGGCCTTCGACGCCTTCCCGCCATCAGGTGCGTCGATACCGAGCAACAGATTCAACCCATCGATAGCGGCGTTGAGTTTTCGCTTCTCGGCAGCCGGCCCCGCAGCATCACGTCGCTTTGTCAAGGCATCGATCGCCTCCTTGATGGCCTTGTCGGCATCTGGCGTCGTGCTGCCAGCTTCTTGCGCCTTCGGTGGCGTGCCTCCAGTTGGCGCCCCATTAATTCCTTGAATTTGACCGAACGAGATTTGGGCTTCAATGTAGGGAGTCGCGATCAAAAGAGATAAGGCGAGCGCGATGATGATTCTCATGACGTTTCCTTTGGAGGCCAATAGCCGCGCTTCTCAAGGAATTCTTTGAAAGCACGCTCGATCACGCGGGCCTGATCAACGTCGTATTCGAGCGATGCCAAATATGCCTCAAATGGCTCTTTCAGTGCGCCGTCGATCTTGGTGAACAGCTTCCAGATTCCCGGCGAATCGTTCTCTTGAGTTGCTTTGGTTTTTTGGCGAGACGTTTTCTTTGGCATAGTGTCGATCATTGTAAACCTCGATGGGACGGTAAGTGTTCGCTTTATTTTAATTGGGCAATCCATAGATATTCACGAATTTCCGAAGATTTTTTTGGAAATCCAGTTGACTATTACGGATATCCACGGATATATTACTAACGCTTGCTTACGAACGTCAACAATCAGCAAACGTGAAAGAACAAAATTCAGGCGTCGCCTGATGATGTAGCTGATCGAATCACCGAACGATATGCCCTGTGAATTTTGACGCCTCGCGCGTCCGCGTACTTTGTGCACGCCGACATGGAAGTCTGAACAGGACCGGGCTCGGAGCCACGCGGAGGATTCGGCCATAGGACGTGGCCAGACTCATGAAGGGACCGGCGTCAAGGTGGGCGCCAATTTTGAAACATGAACACACTGAGGCCCGCCTTGTCGAGTCGTCGGAGTCAACGGACGGGAAATCCAAAGGAGACAGCTATGCGTATTGAAGCGTCGCAATTGAAGGTCATCGTTGAAGAGCATCGCAAGTGGCTGTTTGGTCAAGACGGCACGCGTGCCGTCCTCACGGGTGCCGACCTCGAGGGTGCCTACCTCACGGGTGCCGACCTCACGCGTGCCGACCTCACGCGTGCCGACCTCGCGGCTGCCGACCTCGACGGTGCCGACCTCACGCGTGCCGACCTCGCGGGTGCCGACCTCACGGGTGCCGACCTCGCGGGTGCCGACCTCACGGGTGCCGACCTCGCGGGTGCCGACCTCACGGGTGCCGACCTCACGGGTGCCGTCGGAGTAACCGCGCCGACAATCCCGAACATCGACGCCGCTATTCTGGCCGCAATCGAATCGCCAAATTGCACGCTCAACATGAGCGATTGGCACACCTGCGAGACAACTCATTGCCGCGCCGGATGGGCGGTCCATCTGGCCGGACTGCCGGGCAAGATTCTGGAAGATCGCATCGGCCCAGCCGGTGCCGGTGCGCTGATCTACGCGGCATCGCGACCCGGCAAGCCGATCCCGAATTTCTACGACGACAATGAAGAGGCGATGGCGGACATTCGGCGTTGCGCAGCGGAAAGCGAGGCCGCGAAATGATCCCAGCCAAACAAAAAAACCGCTCGCTCTGCGCCAATGGTTGCTGTTTCGAGTGTGATGCGTGCAACGAAAAGCCAGGCATGGCGATCTTGTGCGCCGATTGCTTGGCGAGACGAACAGCATGCAATTCCAGGGGCCACGAAATGAAATGCTCCATTGCCAGTTGCCCAAACCAAGGCATACCGCGCGACAAAAACTCGCGCGTCCGCGTACTTTGTGCGCGCCGACATGGAGAAAGAACGATGCGAGCCAACGAACCAGCCTTTGCCCGTCCAGCATTCGCGCCTGATGGCGTCGGCTGCGAAGATTGCGAAATCAGCGCGTCGCAAGACGGCTTGACGATCCGGGAGTATTTCGCGGCGAAAGCCATGCAAGCGCTGATCACCCGCGATGGCGTCTGCAAGCCCCACATCCCGTCAAATTCATTGTCGTATCCGGATTTGGCGGCGAAGGCTGTAGCGATGGCCGACGCGATGATCGAAGCATTGAAGTGATGCCCATGAAAGCCGGTGACCGGCATGGACAGCGAAAAGGAGTTTCTGACTGCAAACGAAATGGCCGACAAGCTCGGACTCCAGGTTACTACCTTCAAGCGCCTTGTGGCGACCGGCGTTTTGCCGCACGCAATGCCGATCACTGGCGGAAAACTGAAACTCTACAAGAGGTCAGAAATAGCCGGAATGCTTTGGCTGATTGACCTTAGAGCAATGAATCGGCTCAGAAAGTCAACGCCAAACGAAATTGAGGCGGACGCGGAAGATGAATTGTGAAGAGGACGATTTTCAGGTTCTTTACCGCTCGCTTGCGCCCATGGGCGTTCGCTGGAAACCACGGCCCCAAATGGTCATCGAAGGTTGGTAGTATTTTCCGGACGCACAGGTGCAGGCGAAGGGTCGCACCATCGACGATCGAACCGGCAGGCTGACTCTCGTTTTAACCCACATGGAGCCGGTTTGCTTAGATGGGGCTTCTTGGTTCGAATCCAAGGCACCTGACTTATGGCAACGCAACGCGATCTTTTTGGATTCACGACCGGTGCGAGCGACGCATATGGTGCGCCCCTTGCCGCTGCCGCCGACCCGATCACGAGCCACGAGGCCGCGGCGAAGCACAAGGCGTCCGGCAAGCTCGGTGCCCATGCGGCAATCGTCCTTGACCTCGTGCGGCGCTGCACGCGGGCCGAACTCTGGCAGTTCACGAGCCGAACAAGCGATCGAGCTAGGCGACCAGACGGAATTGCAACGTCGGCTTTCTGGCCTCATGAATGAAAAGTTGATTCGGCAAGCGGCTCAGCGACGGTGCAAAGTCAAGGGATCGCGCATGGTCACATGGGAGGCAACATGACACAGAAGCCGTTACTACCTGCAAAGAAAGACGACTACTGGCCGTGTGCGTGCGTCAAACGCGACCGCAACGGCAACATGAAGGCGATCAAACTCAACCATCCGCAGGTAACGCAGTGCCGAGTTTGCAAGTGCACAAAACCCGAAAAGGAATGAACCAACAGGACCGGGCTGGATGCCTGTGGAGGATGGGCTGCATGCTGCGGCCAGACCCAAGAAGGGACCGGCGCCACGGATCGGCGCCATTTTGAAACAACGGCCGGTCAATGCGTTTGGCAGCGAGCCACACGGGAACGCGTGCACGGTGTACGTGCAGCCGGCCAACCCACACCGGAGCGGTGCAAGAAGGAGCGCGGCATTGAACGACCGGGAAAAAGACGTGTTGGCATGGATCGTTGCCGCCGCCGATGCGGCAGACACCGACGGCAGCGACACCGAATGCTTGCTGGCGACTCTCGAGCAAATGCACGATCAAGTGGAAAGCGACATTCCCGGGCTGGCTCACGTCGTCCGCCGCGGCTTACTGCGAATGCTCCGCGACGTGAAAGACCATGCTCGACGGTTTTCGAGGCAACCCGAGCAATTGCCGGAACCTGGACGTGAACCCAGGCCGGCGGCCTGAAAATCGCCGCGCTGCCGCGGGGCGCCCCCGCCTACCGTTGCGGGACGCGGCAGCCGGCGTTTTGACCAACGAATCTGTTTGTCCATGGAGGGACGGTTATGGAGATCGTTCATTTAGCGTTTTGGTGCGCGTTTCTAGCCATCCTGGGTGCGCTAGTTCGCGCCGCGATTTGCCGAGGGCCTCCGATGAAACAGAAGGCATGCCGACGCGACGAACCATTGACGGACAGCCCGATCGTCGAGAACGACGACGCCCTACCGACGCCCAAGGAATACCGCGGCTATGCCGATCGGTTGTTCGACGCCATTGTGAAACTGTTTCGCCGCATGCCGGAGCTTCGAAGGTCGACCGTGAAGGAGTTGTTCACCGCCGGTCATACGGAGCTTTCCGACGTCGGCCCGACGACGCTCGCGCAAAGAACTTGGGCATTCGCCGGCGCGTTGCGAGCAACCGATCCGGCCATTTGATCAATCACCGTTTCCTGAACACTCTCCCAGCCCCATTTGGAGGACAGTCCATGTCGAGTGAAGTTGTTATCGTTCCCAGCGACGCGATCATGCCGGTCATCACGATCGACCAGGCCGTGGCCCGCTACAAACAAACGGTTGAGTTCACAAAGAAGATCCTCGTCAAAGACCGGGATTTCGGGACCATCCCCGGCACAGAGCGAAAGGACGCCGAGGGCCACAAGATCGAAAACAACACGTTGCTCAAGCCCGGCGCCGAAAAACTCTGCACATTCTTCGGTCTGATCGCCGACTATCAGGACGCTGGATCGATCATCGACTTTGAGACTGGGCTGTTTCACTTCTCGTACATTTGCATCCTGATGCGCAAGCCGATTCGCGAAATGATCGACGGCAAACTTTGCATCACCGGCGCCGTCGCGGGCACGGGGCTCGGTTCGTGCAACAGTCGCGAACGCAAGTATTTTCGCGGAGGCAAGGCCTGTCCGTCATGCGGCGTTCCGGCGATCAAGCGAAGCAAGTACCCGCCGAAAGACGCGGCTGGAAAAGTGATTGAGGGTGCGCAACCAGGCTGGTATTGCCATGCCAAGGCCGGCGGATGCGGCGCCAACTTCGCCGCGGACGATCCGCTCATTCTTGAACAGGCGCAAGTCAACGACCCGGCCGCCGCGGCCGACCTGGTCAACACCATTCAAAAAATGGCGATGAAACGGGCGCTCATCGCGGCGACTTTGAACGCAACCAACGCAAGCGAATTGTTCGCTGGCGCGGAAGGTGCGGGTGAGGATGAAGACGAAGAAACCAGTCAAAATGGTGAGAAACAAAACGGCGCAACGTCACCGCCGCAAATCAAACCCATCGCGCAGGAATACGCGGACAACCTTCGCAAATGGATCGCCTGGGCCGGCGCCGACGAGAAGCTGATCTGCCGTCACTACAAGATCGAGCGACTCGAATTGTTGCCGCAGATTTCGTACAAGGACTGCGAAAATCGGCTCAAGCAGAAGCACGTTGATTTCATGGCCATGACGCCGCCGCCAACAGACGCGCCGCCATCCGATGCGAAGCCCGAATCCCCGCCGGCAGTCACGGAATTGGAGAAGCTGCACATCAGCATCACGAAAGAGTTCGAGCGCATCGGGCTGAATCAGGACTCGGTCAGCAAACACCTGAACAAGTTCAAAGTGAAAAAAATCGCCGACTTGTCCGAGGGCGCGAGCAAGCTGCTGCTCGCCGATTTGAAAAAGATGTCGGACGCGGCGTGATGTGGCGTTGTGTTTTTCCACCATGATGGCGGTTGCCGCCGGAGAGGGATGATTGATGAAAACGCAGACCATTGCAATCAAAAGCATCGCCCTCAACGGCGGCAATCGCCAATCGATCGACCAGGCCAAACTGAAAGAGCTGGCCGCGTCGATCAAAAAGCACGGCCTCATCAACGCGATCGCGGTGCACGCGACGACTAAAGGCCGCTACGACCTGATCGCCGGCGAACGCCGAATCAAGGCTCACGAGCTGCTCGGCATCAAGGCGATCGAGGCGAAGGTCTACACCAATTTGTCCGACAGCGAATTGAGAGAAATCCGCGCCGTCGAGAATTTGCAGCGCGAGGACCTTTCTTGTTGGGAGGAAGCCGAACAACTTGCCGAACTGCGTGTGAAAACGACTTGACGCATCCGGAGCACGGTAATCACGGATTCCCTGCCAAGACGGTTTGCGCCGTGGTCTACCAGCGCAATCTGGACGCTGAGGAGCGCGAGGCGCGCGTGCGCGATTAGTTGCAGCCGAGATCGAGCGATTAAATTCAATTAGTTCGCCCACCAACCCCAAGGAGTCCGACAACATGACCGACGAACCGAAACAGGCCGACCAGGCCACACCGTCCGAAACGCCAAAGAGCGAAGCGCCGCCCGAACAGGCCGCACCGCCGGCCGAGACGCCCGCGGGCGGTGGTTGATCAACGTGGCCGCGGCCGGTTCACGGATCGGCTGCGGCGGTTTCCTCAACGGGAAGGCGAAGAAATCTGCCAAGGGAAAACGCTGATGATCAAGATCGAACTCCCATGGCCGCCGAGCATCAACACGTATTGGACGCTCGCCCACGGCAACATCGTCATCAGCGGCGACGGCAAGAAATTCCGGTCGCGCGTCCGCGAGACGATCATCGCCATGCGGCAGGCTGGCCGCATCCCGCAAGAGCCGTTGAAAGGCCGGCTCGGCATCTTTGTGGAGGCGTTTCCGCCAGACGGCCCAAAGCGAAAACGTGATTTATCGAATTTGTGGAAATGCCTACACGATTCATTGGAGCACGCCGAGCTGTTTCTTGACGACGAACAATTTGACGATGATCGAATTGTGCGCCGCGAGATCAAGAGCAACGGGCTCATCATCGTCACGATTTGGGAATTGTAAAAGGGCTAACCGATGACCTCGACAATTGAATGCGAAAGATGCCACTGCGTTTGCCCGAGAACGGGCCCGGTCCAAAAATACTGCCGCGCGTGTTCTGAAATTATGGACATGCAGCGGAAGAAGGTTTGGGCTCGTGAGCATCCTCAAGAATATACGCAATCGCGAAAAGACGCGATGGCCAAAGTCCATTCGCTAGTCCGAACCGCCGGCGCCGAAAAAAGCCGAGAGGCCGCTCAATCAATCGCATGGGACACGCAGCCGGTTAGGCTGAACTGGCTCGCCAGAATAGCCGTTCCGTTTTCATACGCTGCCTCGAAGAATCACCTATACGCCAGCAGGTGCGTTGGACACATTTCACTTCGTGAGGAAACGAACGCTGTCGAAGATGCAATCGCTGAACGCGTTCGCAACATCACTCAAGACCAGCGCATCGCACACAACAAAGTTTGGGTCGATCTCCTTATTCAAAAGAACAACCACAAAGGCGACGCCATCAATTTTCTTGAAGTCATTTGTGACGGGATAAAACGCGGACTCGGCATCGACGATCGGTGGTTTTGCATTCGTAAGCTCGATTGGGAGATCGTGAAGATAGAACCGATGATGTTCATCGGTTTTGGCCAAGCGTCCGACGTCGATTGCCAGGTCTGTTGTTACTGCGGGCAAATCAAGCCATTCCATTGTTTCGGAAAACGAAAGACCGGCCACCTTGGCATTGCGCGTGAGTGCAAAGATTGCAAGCGCGAGGGCCAACACAGAGCGGCCGCGCCCGTGGAGTTGTTGTGATGCCACAAGCCAAATGGGAAAAGCGCCTCGATCAATGTGAGGCGGTTCTTGAGCTGTTGAGCGATTTGCCGGAGCAAGGTGAGGACTTTGCCTTGTCGGCCTCGGAGACCGTCGAGAGCATCGCCCGTTGGATTGAAACACACGAGGACGTAACGCCGCGCCAGTGCGAGGCGCTGGACAACATTCAGCAAGGCGCCGAGGCGTGGAGACAATAACACCAACACGAAAGGAATTCCCAATGGCCAGAGGAAGGAAAACCGCCCGCAAGCCGCGACGCAAAGCAGTCAAGATTCACCTGATCCCACGCCCAGAGCGCAAACCGAAAACGCCTGACCTGGAATGCCCTTACCACTATCTGGACAAGGCACTCGGATACGCCGAGCACGAGCATCTCGCCGAGGCGAACATTGCCGTTGCCTGGATGCTCGACGTTAAAGCCAATGCCGACGGCCAGCTTGTTCTCGGCAAGACACGTCGCGAGGGCGACCTCGACCGGGAGAAAACGTCGCTCCTGGGCGGCGGCAAAAACACGTTCGATTTCATTGTCAGCCTGAACTCAACGGCGTGGAAACACTTCAACGAGAAACAACGCGAAGCCGTGATGTTCCATTGCTTGTGTTTCGGCGGTGTCGCGCGCGATCGGAAAACCGATGAAGTGATGCGCGACGAGCGCGACCGAATCGTCTATCGAATCAAGAAAGAGGACGTACGCGAATTCGCGGCCGTCATTCGTCGATTCGGACTGTACACGCACAGCCTCCAGCAATTCGCCAAGGCCATCGAAGAGGCCCCGCTGTTCAAGGACTTGCCTGACCCGCCGCCGACAAAAGCGCCCGAAAAAAACCCGAACGAACAAGACGTGCCGAACGAGCCGGATGCCGAATCCAACGGCAAGGTCAACGGCCACGCGCACGCGAACGTTGACGAAACCTGGCGCGCCATTCCAATCGGCGAGGCGCTGCAAGGCCTGGGTAGCCGCATCTACAAGGTGTTCGAAGACGCAGAGATCAACACCCTTGGCGACCTCACGGACTACCAAGCCAAGAAAGGCGACTTCTGGGTCAAGGACCTGGCCGGCGTCGGACCGAAGGCAGCCGAGGACATCGCGGATGCGTCCGAAGCGTTCTGGAAACGACACAAGAAGCAAATGGCATCCGCGTGATTTCCAAGCCTCTCTGCGCGTCGCAGAGGCAACCGGCCGCCGTGTCCTACAAGGCAGCGGCCGGGGTTTTCTGAAAAGGAATGGGCATGCAACCGACGGCGACAATTCTGAATTCCGATTGCATCCGCGGCATGGCCGAGATGGTGCCGGGGACCGTGCATCTTGCGGTGTCGTCGATTCCGTTCGAGGCCCTTTTCGTTTATTCAGGCAAAGATGAAGACGTTGGCAACAACGGCAGCACGATCGACATACTGAAAGGCCGTTTCGCGCTCAACCTTCGCTTTTTCGCCGAACAGCTTTTCCGCGTGCTCGCGCCTGGGTGCAACTGGTGTTGCCACATTCAGCAGTTGCTGGCCTACAAGAACCAGCACGGATTCTCTGGCCGCCGCGACTTCCGCGGCGCCACCGTCGACATCTTCGGCGCCGCCGGCTTCCAATTCAAAGGCGAAGTCGCGATCAACAAGGATCCGCAGGCGCTGGCAAACAAGCTGAACCTGCACAGCCTGCAATTCAAGACCGGCCACAGTCGCACGGCAACGGATTGGGCGATGGCGCCGAACGATTACGTACTCATCTTCCAGAAGCCAGGTGAAGTTGCCGTGCCTGTTCGCCCGTTGATCTACCGCGAAGGAAAACGGCCGCTGAAACGCGACGATTGGTTCAAACACAACGGCGCTAAAGACGATCGCCGCTACGTCACCTACCTGCGCAATTGGGGCGACGAAGTAAAAGCAAAGAACCCGCGCGGCTGGCTCAGCATGTACGACTGGATTGGGCAATTATCCATTTGACTCATCAACGGCCATTTACAGCAAAGGGCGAACCGATGCTTAGGTTTTTTTGCGTTTTGCTTTTTTCTTCCGGTATCGTTTTTCCGCGCGATCAAGTTCCTTCTTTGGAACCTGCACCAGCTTGCCGAGCAGCGCGTCAAACGCCTGTCCGCCTGTCGGTTTTTTCTCGTCAGCCATTGGACTCCCTCCCGTTACTGAATGCCCATGAAACCGGCGTCCCCGATCGCGCACAGCACGCGATAGGTGACGCGCTTGCCAACGACGCCTTGCATCACCGCATTGAACCGCGAGCCGTCATCCATCAAGCGGAAGTTGAAACGCCAAGCCTCTTCGTCGATGTACCGATCCAGGTGAAACGGCGCGACGTGGACGTAGGTTCCGCGAATCATCCGCTTCAACAGACTCCAGAAATTTTCGAGGCCGTTCGTGTGGACCTTGCCTTCCGCGTACTTCACGGAATGGTCAACGAAACGGTGAATGTACCGGGCCGCGATGTTTGCGTAGCTCGTGCTGCTGTCGGTGCAGACGACGGTATCCTTTTCTACGCGGCGCAGGAGTTCGCCCATCAGCGTTTCTTGTTCCGTGTTCGGGACGACTCTCGCCATGACCTGGCTGGTTTGGTCGCCGCGCTTTTCCCCGCGCTGCAAGACGCCGTGAACGATAGTCTTGCCCACGGCCCCGCGCCCCTGGATGACGCGCTCGCGTTTGGCCGCGTGCATGTTCTCCGCCAGTCCGCCGACGAAAGTTTCGTCGCTCTCGACTACATCGCGAAATTTGCGCCCGGTGGGCGTTCCTCCCATTGCCAAGCGGATGCGATGAAGCATGAACCACGCGGTAGGCTGGCGAACGCCGAGCGCCCGCGCGAGTTCGCAACTGCTGATGCCGTTCTTGGCGTTGGCGATGCACCACACGGCCACGAACCACTTATCCAAGCCGAGCGGCGAATCTTCAAAGATCGTTCCGACCTTGGCGGAAAATTGCTTGCGGCATTCCTTCGCCTTGCATTGCAGCATGGACCGGCTGGCGATGACGCCGATCTTGTCGCCGGCGCACGCTGGGCAGACGATCTTGCCATCGGGCCATTTCTGTTTGACCAGCAGTTGCTGGCAGATAGCCAAGTCAGAGAAATGCCTTACCGCTTCGATCAAGGTTTTTGGGCCGTTCTCGTTCATGGGTTACTCTCCACAGAGGCGGTTGTATTCGTCACGCTCGCGCAGGACTTCCTCTGGCGTCTTGCCGTGCCACACGCCGCCGACGATCTTCCCATCGTCGCCGATCTTCGGACCGCGCAGCAACTCCAGCAATTTTTGTTCGTCGTCGCCGAACGGCAAGCAATCATCGGGGATCGGTTCAATGGTCATTGTTTACTCCTGGTTGTGGTCATCGATCAATTGATTGAGTTCGTCGGCGTCGATTTCGTGCCGCATTTCCTTGAGGCGGACGCCCTTGGCCTTCATCAATTCGGCAATTTTCTTTACCGTTGGGTATGTGGACGCGAGGCGCTCGCAAACCTCCACGATGTTATCCGACCGTTGCCACGCTGCGACAAAATCGCGCGGATCGATCTTGGCGTTTACGGGTCGCCACGCGAGATTATCGGCGCGAATGTTTTTCGGATCACCGTCGGCGTAGGAGATGACGTAGCCGTCCGGCCTTGCGCCGATCCACGATTCGGCGACCAGCACGGCGGGGACGCAATATACGGACTTGCCGTCCTTTCGCGTCAGCTTGACGCGCCATCGATTGGATTCCTTCGGCGTGATTTTCCTTGGCGGGTCCGTGTGCGTCGAATAGACAGCGCCGTCAGCGCCGACCAAATACGCCGGGAAGAGTGGGTGGATGCGGACAGGTTCGCCGTCTGGCATTGCCGGCCTATCGTCGTGTGGGACATTGCCGACCCCGTGCGGAGCCAAGCCCTGTTTGCGCAACCATTGGGCCACGGCGGATACACTCTTGCCGGTTGCATCTGCGATGTCGCTGCACGACATGCCGCGATCATACATCGATTGGTACGTCGCGTGGAGTTCTTTTCGTGTCATGATTTTTCCTCATTTGATTGTTACACGGACCAACTGCGGGAGCGGCCCCTCACTTCGGAGCGGCGGCATCACCGTACATTCAGCCCGCACTCGCTTACCCTTGACCGTGACTTTCCCACGGTAGATCGAGCCGCCGTTTTTTTGTTTCTCGCTCGCGTCCACGGCGAGCCGGGCCGTCAGGCTCAAGTCGCCAAGCTCGTTTTGAGCGGCGATGAATTCCGGGTTGTCCTCTTCCAGCTCGCCGCCGCGCCCCGTCAGTGTCATCCACTGACGGACGGCGGCGATGGTGATGTACCATTTCCAGTCGCCTCGGATCGGCATAGCTCACTCCTTGGCAGCGTCGATGATGACTTGAGCGTTCGTGTCGCAGTTACACACGCTGTAGATGGGATCGCCGTCGGTGTATTCGTCGCTGGCGTCTTCCCCGGCGTCTTCGATGAGGCGCTCGCTGGCGTCCTTGACCTGTGTCGGCGCCAGATCGGCATCGCGAAATTCGGCGGCGGCGGACGCAGACCAAACGCCGATCTCGCACCAGCCGCCGGCCTGGTCAGCCGTGAAATCGGCGTCGAGCCATTCTTGGGCCTGATCGTCCGCACAATTCCCGGTGAATCGGTCGCCGTGTCGTTCGAGCGTGTCGGCCATCTCGATCAGATCGGCGTCGCGTCCGACCATCTTGACCAGCGCCGCCTCGATCTCGTCGGCGTAGTCGTCAGCCTCGTCACCGCCCATCTCCACCATTTCGCGGAGAAGGGATTCCATCGCCGCGCGGGGCGAATGGCGGAAATCGGCGACCTGGCGACCGTGTTCATCGCCTTCGATGGGGCAGGACGCTTGGGCAAAATCCGCCGTCAAGCTGTAGATGTCGCCCATGTACTCAACCGTGTACGTCGTCTTCATGATTTTTCTCGCTTCAAGGGGTCCGACCGTTTCGCCGGTCGTTCGCGTGTCCGGTGTCATTCACCCGACATCATAATTATACCCGATACTCGTGATGAGTCAAGTGTATATTCTAGTTATTTCTGAATTTTCTCGAAAATAGTTTTCTGTCGTTTCGGACAGGGTATTAGCGTGATGAGTCAAATGGATAATTGCCAAAGGCAAGCATGGAAATCCGAAAGGATGCAAACAATGGCCCGCACCGACGACAACTGGATTCAGTCTTTCACTGGCCGGCAAGTATGGCCACTCGATCCGCGCCTCGAGGACATCGACATCCGCGACATCGCGCACCACTTGGCGATGAAGTGCAGATTCACCGGCGCGGTCAAACGATTCTACTCCGTCGCGCAACATTGCGTCATCGGCTCGCGTTACATCGCGCCTGAGCATGCGCTTTGGTTTCTCCTGCACGATGCGCCCGAGGCCTACCTATTCGACGCAGCCCGGCCGATCAAGGCCGAGCGGCCATTCATCAAAGAGGACGAAAACCGGCTCATGGCGTGCATCGCTGCAAAGTTCGAGTTGCCGATGCCGGAGCCAGAAGCCGTGAAGCAGATGGATTATGTGATGCTCCGGACGGAGCGACGAGACTTCATGAACGCACCGCCCAGGCCGTGGGCTGACCGTGGGTACGAACCGCTCGCGGAAACGCTGGTGAGCTGGGACCCGGACAAGGCCGAGGCGGAATACCTCATGCAGTTCGGCAATCTACTGCGAATGCGGCTGCGGAGTATCTGCGAATGAGAACGAGACCAATTTGTCATGGAATCTTTGGCAGGGATGAACGATGGGCTTTGAAATACCACTCGATTCGGACTACCCAGAGCATCCGAAGGTTTTGGCCCTGATCGCCTTGCTTGGCGACATGGCCGACGCCATCCCCGTTCGGCTCTGGTGCTGGTGCGCCAAGTATCAAAAGGACGGCATAGTCCGCGGCGGGCCCGACGCAATTGAAAAGGCCGTCAAATGGAAAAAGAAAAAAGGCGTTTGCCACAAAGCTCTCATGGAGGTCGGCCTGGTCGATCCCGACGGTATTACCGTCCACGATTGGGGAGACTGGGCCGGTCGAAAAATCGACGCCTACGAGAAGAAAAAAAAGCGACAAAGAGAGGAGTACGAAGGTCGGAATTCTGCCGGAAGAAACCTGGAAGAAGGTCGGAATTCTGCCGGCATTCTGCAAACCCTAAAAGAAACGAAAAGAAACGAAAAGAAAACAAACGAAACGAAACGAAACGAAACCGCGCAATCGGCGGAAGAACTTTCGATCGAGCAATTGGCCCAAGATGCGGCTTTCGACGAGGGTTTTGGCACGAAGCCGGATCGAATCGCCCTTTGGCACAAACACCTCAAAGACCTGGAAAAACGCGGGTTTTCGCTGATTGACCTCGAACGCGAACTCGCAAACAAGCCGCGAGACACCGAGCCGCCGTGGGAGTTTTACAAGCGTTTGGAGAAGGCCAATGGAAACCAAATTGACCCCTACGCAGGATTCAAAACGGTCGCCGCCAACGCTAAGGAAGCCCCTGCCGGATGAGGCCGAGACGTTTTGTACAGTGCTCTCGCCTCTCGCGGCCATCTGTCGGCCACCGCTGGACCCCGAACAAGTTTTGGGATACTTCAACGCCTTGGCCGATCTTCCCCCCGAGGCGATTTTCGTCGCTGCGACCGAGATTGCTGCCGTGCGGCAGTACCCGAGCTGGCCGATGCCCGGCGAGATCCGGACCGTTGCCGTTCGCTTCATGGCGCCGCAGGTGACGGCTGGCGAGGCCTGGGCCCTGGCACAAAAGGCGGCGCGCCTGCTCGCCGATCCGTCGATCGACTTCAAAAACGGAAAGCCGGTCGCAGAATGGAACGACCAGATCTTCGCGGCGTTGCCGCCGGCGGTGCAGAAAACGCTCCGGATTTTCGGCGGACGGCGCATCCTCGAAACGCAAGCCGTGTACGCGAATTTTCGCGACGAGTACGAACGGCAGGTTGCGTTGATCCGTCGACCGCTCATGTTGCCGGCGCCGGCGAAAACGTTAATCGCCGGTTTGCTCGCGAAAAGCGACGTTGCGAGGAAACTGATCGCATGACTCAATCCCTCTTCATGACCGGCGACGCCACGTTCAGCCCATGCGGCCGCTATGGCAATGACATACTTGACGCATCAAAGGAGCGTGGTTTATTCACGCAGCGTTTGTGATGGGGAGCGTCCACAGCTACCCGTGGCCAGACCCTCGCAGCCGATCTAACGGGCATCGGCACAGTGAATTGTGGAGCCGGAGAATAACCGGCCTTTGATGCGTCAAGTATGTCATTGCCCAAAAAATCAGGCCCCCCCCGATGTTTGGCCTTTTACTCGCGCTCTCCCTGGTGCTCGGCGCCTGCGTGTTGTTGGTGGGCCGCTTGTTCTGTCTGGCGGTCTACGGCCCGCTCGATGAGCATAACAGCGATCGCATCGGCTGCGCCTCACTGGTCTCGCTGGTATTGATTATTAGCGCGTTTGTGTTGGCGGTCGTTGCGCTGTGTTCGCTTTAAGGAGTCCCCTTGATGTTCCAGATCACCAATCCCCGCGACTTGACGCCGGCCGAGATCGACGACTTATTGTTGACGTTCGATCAAACGGACCCGGCATTGCAACGCCGGATCATCGCGCGTTACATGATCGATCGAACCGTGCTATTGGACGCCTGTAGGAAGACGGCCGCGGCGGATGAAAGGAACTTCGGCGAGATGCAAGGAATGCTGGAAGCGGTCATACAGAACGTGACGAGGAAACCATGAGCGCGCGGATTCTACAAGGCGACGTGTTCTCCCAGCTGCCGACGATCAAGCCCCGATCGGTCGATTGCGTCGTTACGTCGCCGCCCTACTGGATGCTCCGCTCGTATCTCCCGAAAGGTAATCTCTTGAAACGTTTCGAGTTGGGCCTTGAGAAGACGCCGCAAGAGTACATCGCCAACATGGTCCGCGTGTTCCAGCTGGTGCGCGAGACGATGGCCGATCATGCGACGTGCTGGATCAACGTGGGGGACACTTACGCGGACGATTCAAAGTACGGCGGCGCAACGGGCGGCAAGCACGTAAAGGCACTGCACGGCCAAACTGGAATCAACAGAGAGAAAAAGGAATCGGGCATTGACGCCGGCAACCTTTGCCTCATCCCGCAACGCCTGATGATCGCCTTGCAGGATGATGGCTGGATTGTCCGTAGCGTGGTGATCTGGCACAAGCCCGCGCCGATGCCGAGTAGCGTGTCAGGTTGGGCATGGAAGCGATGCCGCATCAGGGATCCAAAATTCACGCACACGCAATACGGCGGCAAAGGCGCGGAGCTTGACAGGCAATCAGCGTCGGAGCGAATCAAGCAAAACGTCGCAACAAGCCGCGCCAATGGCATGCCGCACGACAGCGCGACGGTAGGACATCTCGGCTGGATCGACTGCCCAGGCTGCAAAAAGTGTCGGCCAGCTGGCGGCTACGTCCTCCGCAAAGGCAGCTGGCGTCCCACGTCGGCGTATGAGCCGATCATCATGCTCGCGAAGACGGCGGATTACTTTTGCGATGGCGAATCAGTTAAGACGCCGAGCAACGGGCATCGCGGTTCGTCGTTCGTGGATCAACGGGACTTCGACGTTTACGAGAACCTCGGTACGGACGCAAGGGCAGAAGTGAGTAGCGCGAATCTCCGCGACGTTTGGCGTGTCCCGCTTGAGGACATGAGCAAGGAAGATTTGATCGGCTTCATTCAGAGCATGGACGATGGCCATCTGCCGGACGTATGGCGCATCGCCGCCGAGCCCCTCAAGGACGCCCACTACGCCGCCTTCCCCACGGAGTTAGCCAGGAAGTGCCTGCAAGCCGGAACCTCGGCGAAGGGCTATTGTCCAGCGTGCGGCAAGCCGTGGGTGCGCGTCATCGAATCGAAGTCGGTGCCTCATCCAAGCCCGCGAAAGAACGTAACGAATCGCCAAGGTGCTATCGACACCAAGGGCGGCAACCAGGCGAACGGGAGCGCATCGACGAGTCCAGAGGTCAACACGATCGGCTGGCGGCCGTCGTGCAGCTGCCCAAAGGATGAACCGCGTCCCGCTCTCGTGCTCGATCCCTTCGCCGGGAGCGGTCGAACTGGTCAAGCGGCGCAATGGTTGGGCCTCGATTTTGTCGGCGTCGAGTTGAACCCTGTCTACGTGGAAATGGCCGAACGAATCTTGAGAGAGGACGCGCCGTTATTCGCTTAAACCGTTGCCAACGCAAAACAGGCCAGTCAAAAGGGAGTCCGTCGAAAGCCTCAACGCAAAAGCGTACGCGCTTCCCGCAGCAGGATTTTCGTGTACCGCAAAAAGGAAAATCAAATGGACAGCTATCACACCATCCCCAACACGAATGCCAAAGGCACCCTACTCTGTCTGGGCAAGTCGATCAGAGCTACATTCATTGATCCTGACGAAGCCGCGTTAGCAGCCGAAGCATTGAACGCGGTGATCGATGCGCCGATAGCGCTCGTGCCCGTCGAGGACCTCCAGCCCGCCTATCGGATGGAGGATTGAGCGATGATCGACCGCACCAAGAAAATCAACGGCCACAAGCCAAAGTCCCCGGCCGAACGCCTTGTCGAAGAGCTGGCCGCATTGAACCGCAAGCGCGAGGAACGCCTGAACCGTTTGGATCGCGATCATCGCATCTGGAATTGGTGCTGGGTCATCTTCGTCGGCGTCGGGTTGTTGGTTGTTATTGTGCAGATGGTTTCCACGATGCTGAGGTAAAACCTCTCGCTGACCGCCGTGCGACATGCTGCCCGTCTAGCGCTGCGGGCGGCTTCTCCGGTGTGCGAAACAAGCCGCGTTACTCGAAGAGCGCGGTTTGGGCTGAGCTATCCGTACTCGATTCACGGCGGTCAACGAGGGGCTTTGAGACGAAAGGTGTTGCATGAAACCCGAAGCTGAAATCCGCTCGCACATCGAAAGTTTGCGCACCTGTCAACAGATTCCATGCGGCTGCAAGGGCACGGCGCACGCGCACGAGTGCATTGCCGGCGGAAAGATGATGAAGGCCGTTGAGATGTCGTTGTTGTGGGCGCTCGGCGAAAATCCGGCGCACGAGGAAATGGTCGCAGATTTGCGCCGTGCGGCCGACGATTACAAAACGAGCCTCAATTGAACGTGCCGACCGACGTGTTGACGACATTGACCAGTTATGAAGGTGCCGGGATTCATTCGGATTCCAAGCCGCACATCGTCACGAAGGACGGGATACGCCGACTCACGGCAAGGGAGCACGAGAGAGCGCAGGGTTTCCCGGATGATTGGACTGACGGGCTACAAGATCGAACGCGGCGGATGCTGGTCGGAAATGCAGTGGTGCCGGCGATAGCAGAATGGATCGGCACTCGCTTGATGCGTCAGGTATGTTAATGCCCAACCCAAGAGGAAGACGTGATGAACGCCGCGTTCGCAAGTTCGCGGGTTCGCGGGTTCGCTCGCGGGTTCGCGGGTTCGCTCGCGTCTGGGGTCCTTCCCCGGCTTTTGACGTCCGACACTGCACCACGAACAGCCGGAAAACCAAACTTTGTTGCGCAGTTTCGTTGGGCATTAACATACTTGACGCATCACGGAGCGAAAACGGGTGACTGACCTGCGTTCTCCATATCCCTGGTTTGGTGGCAAGATCGGCGCGTATTGTCTGTGGGGCAAGTTTCCCGATTTCGAGGCGACGACGAGCAAGCGCAAGGAATCGCTGCCAAGCTGGAAGAAGCAAGAGCGGGCGCTTGTGCCATACTCAATTTCGCTGGCGCTGGCGCTGGCGTGCGAGGCGAAATGGAACGGGATCATTGAGGTGGCTGTATGAACGCCAAACAAAAGAATGCAGTCGTTCGCTTGGGGAAAGCCCTGGAAGCCTGTCACAAAGCCGGACTGATGGGCGGCGTCTATGACGGATCGTTTTGGGCATGGCCAGCCGCCTCGCCTGACCCGCGAGACGGTCCCGACAAAGAGTTCGGAGCGTTCTTTCTCAACGTCGATGCGGTTGGAATGAAGGCAGAAACCAAGATGTCCCTTGATGGTGGCGCAGGAGCTTAATTCATGAATCATTCGGTGAAGTACGTCGAAGGCCGGGTTCACACGAACGGGCTGGAGAATTTCTGGAGTCTGTTGAAGCGATGCGTTCGCGGAACCTGGGTCCACGTTGCGCCGTTCCACTTGCAGCGCTATCTCGACGAACAATGCTGGCGATTCAATTTCCGCAAGCTCACCGATGGGCAGCGATTCAGCGCGGTCATGAAAGGTGTTCTCGGCAGACGGATCACGCGGCGCTTGTTGTGCGCCGAAGGCGATGCCGGATTTATGGGGATCGAGTGATGACGAAATCCAAGGATCGGAAGGAGTTCGACAAGGCAATGGCGGCGCTAGTCCAGGTGCCGAAAACGGAAATGGACGACGCTCTACGCAAAGAGCGAGAGGCGAAGGCCAAAGCCAAGAAAAAGCGCAAACGAAAGTGAAAAACAGAGTGTCCATTGTTGCCCTACTGGTTCGCCTTACCTTGATGCGTCAAGTATGTCATTGCCAAAGCATTCGATAGTCTCGCGAAGAAATTGGCGCAGGTTCCGCGCAATCTCGTTGATGCTGCCGAGCAGCGACACGAGAAAAAGAAGCAACAGAAGAAAAAGAAGCGGAAATCATAGTTCGGTATTAGCCTTGCTCGCTGACCCCGGTTGGTGAGCCAGGTATCCAAACCGCCCACGGCCCCCGAAGTGAGCAAAGAGAACTCGAACTCACTGAGGGAAGAAAACTCCCGTCGAAAACGCGAAAAGTGCCAGGCCACGCGATACAATGGCGGCAAAGGAGTTGAACATGTCCCTGAACGAACGCCTAACAAAATACGGAATTCGGTGCAGAGTCTTCACGTACGCGCGTTGCGGCTGCGTCGGCCCCGGCAACTGGGTCGCATGCCAGAAGTGCGACACCGAAGCAGCCACGGCCAATCCCAAAGAAAGGCAATTATCCATTTGACTCACCACGGTCAAACCTGTCACATTGACAGGCGCACTATTTCGAGAAATCTTGTCGGATAACTGAATTATACACTTGACGCACCACGCTTTTCTGTTAGAATGTAGGTGTCAGGACGAATCCTGACGACGCGGTTCGGGCGAGTCCGAACGGTAGGGCTGACAACCCTGGGAGATTGAGCAATGACAAAGAAAAAAGCAGAGTCCGGCAAGTCCGCGACCCACACTCCTGGTCCTTGGAAATTCATCGAAGGCGACCGGGATCGCATGGCGATGAGCGATGTTGTCTTGGAATCTGATGATGAATTCCGCATCGCTTACGTTCTTTGCGAATTCAGAAGTGAGCAAGCCCGCGCAACCGACATTGCGAATGCGCGCCTGATCGCCAGCGCGCCGGACTTGCTTGAAGTTCTGGAAATGGTCGCAACCCTGGATCGCGCCACGACTGCTGGCGAGAAACGTAAAATCGCGGCAGTTATCGCCAAAGCGAAGGGGGCGTGAACTATGAGGATCAAGAAATCCAAATTGGTCGCTCGCGACGAAGTTAATTCGTTGTTGTCGTTTCTGCGCGACTACTCCCGCGCCAAACGCGGCTCGGCTATGGCGCTCATCCGAGAGCTTCGCCTGGCTATCCGGCAGGCGAATCACGGACAGAGCGGTGAACTTGAGGACGGGAGCGACGACTATTGTCCTTCGCTGGCGGAAGGCGACGTTTTGCTCGCGATCCTGAACATGGTCGAACGAGACTTTGGAATCAAGGTTTCCAGCCTGGACCGTGTTGGGCGCTGTGATTGGGAAATCCTCGATCACGTCGAAAAGAAGGTCGAACATTCGGACGAGTGCAAGGCCATCCAGCCGATGCTGTCCGGCACCGACACGAGCGGTTGTCACGCTAACTGCCCTGTTGCCAAAGCGAAAGGTGGTGCGTAAATGGCGAAGAAAAAACAGATGTCCGCGACCGACCTTGCCAAACTCTGCCAGTCGCTCAACGTGCCCGACGAGGCATTCGACGGCGATCTGCGCGACGCCGCCGACGACGCAGCGGAATTGATTTTCGAGACCGTCAAAGGTCAGGATTGGGATGAAAAGTTCCAATTCCTGATGGACCACGGCTTTCAACCGGGGCGATTGCAACAGTTGATTGAGGAGTACGCCAACACCGGCGGTAATCCTCTGTGACGAAACCCCTCCCGCGCGGTGCGGGCTGTCAACCTGCCAGTCGCAAGACTGAAAGCCGCGCGGGAGACATTTTTCGAGAACAGCATGACTAATGAACAATGGAAAGAACGCCTGCTGCGAGACACCAGCAGAGGCGGCTTGTCCGATTACAAAATCAGCGATTTGCGACGTGCAGCGAAAGAGGCAGGCGCGACCGTCGAGCGAGACTCGGAAGGACGATACACCGTCTATCAAATCATTGCGCCAGAAGGAAAGCTGTGGGCCGATGGCGCATGCTCCGCAATGCGTGTTGAATGGCTCACTGGATACGGAGATTTCCGCAGTCTCTCGATTGGCGGCGCAATTCAGCGCATGGAAGCTGGTTTCATTGACGACGAAGGGGAATGAACCATGAACGACGAAGGCCCGCAAACCCTGATCGAAGCCGTGAAACACTTCGCCGACTTGACGCTGTGCCACAAGCTGATGGTCAACCTCAAGTGGCCAGACGGCAAAATCGTCTGCCCGAAATGCGGCGGGGACAAAATCGGGATGATTGCAACTCGCTCGCTCCTGCGATGCAACACGAAGGGATGCCGGAAGCAGTTTAGCGCCAAGGTCGGAACCATCTTCGAGGATTCGCCTCTCGGCTTGGATAAGTGGTTCGTCGCTGTGTGGTGCATTGCCAACGCCAAGAACGGCATCAGCTCGTGCGAGCTGGCGCGGGCTCTTGGCGTGCGCCAGCCTACCGCGTGGTTCATGCTCCATCGCGTTCGGCTCGCGATGAATACTCCATCGGGCCGCAAGTTTCACAACGTTGTCGAGTCCGACGAAACCTACATCGGCGGCGCTGCTGCGAACATGCACAAGGCGAAGCGCGAGAAAGTCATCAAGGGCCGTGGCGGAGTCGGCAAGGTCATCGTGCAGGGATTGCTGGAGCGCGGCAACAAAGACGACGTTAGCCAGGTCAAGGCCACGGTTGTCCCGAACGTTGAGCAAATCACGCTGATGGGCGAATTGATGCGCCACGTCGAACCCAACACGTTCGTCTGTACGGATAGTTCCCTGAGCTACGCCAATCTCGCGGCCCGATACGTTCACGAATTCGTCGATCATTCGGTGCAATACGTGCGCGGCAAAGTCCACACGAACGGGCTTGAAAATTTCTGGTCGCTTTTGAAACGGATGATCCGGGGAACCTACGTCAGTGTTGCGCCATTCCACTTGCAGCGGTATCTCGACGAAGAGGTTTGGCGCTACAACCAACGGAAGCTGAACGATGGACGACAGTTCGCTCTGGCGATGAAAGGCACCATCGGAAAACGCATCACGTACCGGCTGCTCTGTGCGGTCGGGGACGCTGGTTTCATGGGGATCGAATGATGAGCAAGTGCAAGGAATGCAACGGGCTTGGCGACCATTCAAACGCGGCCCTTGGAAGAGGATCGTCGCACCCATGCCCTCGGTGTGGCGGAACTGGCGTTGAGCCAAAGCAGAAACCGACTGGCGGCAAGGCGTTCGATGCGCTGGCATCGGCGCTTGTGCGCGTTCCGAAAGCGGAAGTCGATCAAGCGGCAAAACGATACCGAGCAAAACGGCGAAAAAAGAAAAAATGAACGTCATTGGTTTAGCCTTTGCTGTCATCGCGGTTTGGTGAGTCAAATGGATAATTGCCCAAAGAAACCATCGCGCCGACGGACGAACCAACCGCCGACGCCGACAAGCCGACGCTCATCAGCAAGGAACCGGAATGACCACGAACATAGACGACCGAATCGACCAAGTCCTTTTCCCGTTGGGACGAACGCGCTAGACCAGCATGGACAACACCGACCCGCAAGGCCGCAAGAAACGCAACCGCGCCAGCCGTCAGGAGCGCGGCTACGACGCCGATTGGTATCGCCTGCAAGCCGAGCACTTGGCGAAACATCCCGTCTGTGTCTGGCTCAATCCGGACGGCACGCCATGCGGCAAGGCAGCGACCCAGGCTGACCATATCCGCCCGTTCGACGCGAAAGACCCGCTGAGCGACCCGCTGCGGCTCGATCCGAACAATTTGCAATCGCTTTGCATCGTCTGCCACGCAAAGAAAACCGCCGAGGACCAACGCGCCAAGTCCAAGCCCGGCCCGAAGGCAATCTACACGCCGGAGGAGCGAGCTGACCGCGAGCGCGAGCGATCGCGCCGTTTTCGCGAGCAACAGACGAGGACCGGCCAGGAAATCGGGTCGCTGCCTGAAGTGAAGAATTGGGCGCGTCGCGAGGCGTGTTTGGCCGATCCGGAGAAGTTCTTGCGCGAGTATTTCGGGTTTTGGCCATACTTCTACAAGCCATTCTGTCGCGATCACTTGAAGGTCATCGAAAAGGGAGAGGACGCGCTTCGCAACGGCGGCAACTTCGCCATCGCCGAACCGCGCGGACACGGCAAGACAACCAAGTGCCGCGGACTGTCCATCCGCGGTCTCGCCTATGGCTTCCGACAGTTCGGCTTGTTCGTCGGTGCCGCCAGCGGTCTCGCGCGTCGTTCGCTTAACGCGATCAAGAAAATGATGGTGGAAAGCAAGTTGTTTCGCGAGGACTTCCCCGAAATCACTTTTTCCGTGCTGGCACTCGGCGGATCGATCAATCGGCAAAAGGGCCAAATGTGCTGCGGCCAGCCGACCGGCGTTATCTGGTCGAATGAGTACCTTCGCTTCCCGCGCTTGCCAGCGCAGCCGTCGATGCGAGATGAGCAGCACAAGAGCGGCGGGGCGATCCTGTTTCCGAGCGGCATTCTCGGCAGCGCAATCACCGGCCTGAACATCGACGGCATTCGTCCCGATCTTGTCGTATGGGATGATCCGCAAACCCGCGAGTCTGCAATGAAGGATAGCGCGTGTCAAAAACGCGAAGAGATCATCGACGCGACAGTTACGGGCCTGGCCGCGCCGGGCCGGCGCCTTGCGTGCTTCATGCCGCTCACTGTCATCCGCGAAAATGATTTGGCTGATCGCTACTTGAATCACACGCTCCATCCTGAGTGGGCGATCGAGCGCACGGCGATTTTGCATTCTTTCCCTTCGTCAACGCGAAAGAATCCAGAGCAGCCATCGGCGATGGAATTGTGGGAACACAACGCGGAGATCCGCCGCAACTACAATCCGCACGCCGGCCCCGACGACAAGGCGCGTGCCGCGCGCGAGGCGACGGAGCACTACATCGACAATCAGGCGGCGATGGATGACGGCGCCGTCGCGAGCTGGGAGGATCGTTACTTCGAAGATGAAGTTTCGGCAATTCAGATGGCGATGAACATGCACGCGGACAACCGCCGATCGTTCTTTGCCGAGATGATGAACAAGCCGTTGCCGCCCGAGGGCTTCAACAAGAAGCTGACGGCGGACGAGATTTGCGGCAAACTCAGCGGTGTCGCACGTGAGGTCGTGCCGCTAGACTGCTCGGTGATGACGGCATTTATTGACGTGCAGAAAAAGGCTCTCTACTGGATCGTCTGCGGCTGGAAAGAGGATTTCACCGGGTACGTTATCGATTACGGGACGTATCCGAAGCAGGGGCGGCCGTACTTTACGCTCTCCGATATCTCGACGACGCTGGAACGATTCTTGGACATGAAGGGGGCGGTTGAAGAGGCACCGATTCGCAAGGGTTTGGAAAACCTGACGACGATCTTGATGACTCGCGAGTGGTCGCGCGAAAACCAGCAGCCGCAAAAAATCGACTTCATGTTGATCGACAGCGGCAAATGGTCCACGATGGTCTATGAATTCTGCCGACGCTCGCAATTCTCGCCGCGCGTGCTACCGTCAAAGGGCATCTACTTCGGCGCCGGCTCGAAGAAGGCGACGGGCGAGGGCACGCTGAAGCCCGGCGACAAAGCGGGTTGGCATTGGTCGCTGCCCGCGGCGAAGGACGAACGCGGCGTGAAGCTCATGCTCTACGACACCAATCCGTACAAGAGCCTGATTCACAAGTTGCTCGCGACGTCCATCAAGTCGCCCGGTGCGCTTTCTCTATTTGGCCGAGACCCATCGGCGCATAGAATGTTAGCGGACCACTTGCTCGCAGAGCAGGGCGACAACAAAACGAGCGAGCGCACCAGCCGGACGGTTGAAGAGTGGACGCCAAAAGTCGGCGAACCCGACAATCATTTTCTGGATTGCCTCGCTGGCGCGGCTGTGGCCGCTGGAGCGCAGGGAGTCGCCCTGGATGGCGTGTTCCGTTCGACGAAACCAAAGCCGCGCGGGCCGCGTAAGACTATTGACCAGATCAAGGCGGAACGGGCGGCGGCACGCCGCGAGAAAGTTGGAGTGTAAACGAAGGGAGTCACCCATGCCCGACGCAACCTTTGCCCGCGAAGCCCAAACCGCTCAAGTTACGGTCGAGAACGCCGCGAACGCGAACGAACTCCGCGAAGGCCCAGCCGGCCGCGCTGAATATCTTCAAGGCTCGTCCGCCGCCATCGCCGGCCAGAACTACAACTACAAAGACATCGACAAGATCGTCATCACAAAGCCCACCGGCATGTCATTTCTGAACGGCGGCCGCGTCTGGTGGGACCGCACGAACCGCCGCGCTCACTTCAAGCGCAGCGGCAACCGCGATAGCTATCTCGGCACGTCCGTTGGCGACGCGGCGGCGGATGCAACGTCAATGACGGTGGATCTGAACAAGCAGCCGTATTATCACATCGACCTACTCAATCCAGATTGGACGAAGGCCAACACCGACGGCCTGGGCGTGACCGAGCTTCGCGGCGGCGCGGTTCAACTTGCGTTCGATGCCGTCGCGGAAGTGGCGATGGCGAGCATCATCGGGACGATTCCATTCGACGTGGCGGGCAATCCGATCCTGGAAGGCAAGATCATCATTGTTGATAACGGCGACAACGCCGCGCTCGACGTCGACTTTGGTCTTGCCAGTGGTTCGCACGGGGCGGACTTCGAAACGATCGCCGAATTCGTCGCGTTCCACATCGACGGCAACACGCTCGACATCAAGGCTCATTCCGACGACACGGCGACGGATGTAACGATCGTTGATACAACGCTGAACTTCGTCGAAGGCACGGCGTTTGAATTCTGGATCGACTGCCGCGACCGCGATAACTGCAAGCTGTACGTTGACGGCGTGCGCGTGCTGCCGTCCACGGCGTTCAAGCTGACGGCGGCAACGGGGCCGCTCTTTCCGATTTGCCTGATGGAGAAGACGAGCGACGACACGCCGGCGGATGTGCGGCTGGTGGAATGTCGCGTCCGAACATCGGAGCAATAATGATGGACATCGTGATGCTGAAAAAACACGCTGCATCAAAAAGGCGTCGGCGTCAGGCGATGGTTCGAGCTATAAACGAGGCGCACGCGGAATCGAAGCGCCGACGAGACACGAAATGTGGCTGAAACAAAAACAAACGGCCAAGTTCCGCGTGGCGTGCGATGCTCGCGGTGCGGGTGCTGTGACTTGAGAGTCTACAAAACCGCGAACCTGCCGAACGGTGCGATTCGCCGATATCGTCGATGCAGGCATTGCGGCAAGAATTTGACGACGATTGAGAAGCCACTTGCGGAGGCCGATTCTAACTCTTCGCCAACTCCAACAACTTGACCAGCGCCCACGTCACGAAAAACGCCACCGGGAATGGGATGCCGCTAATGGCAAACCTGAAAATCTCGCATAGTTTCGCCTATCGACGCTTGACATGCGATAGGCACATCCTCTACACTTAACCACGTAATGAAACACGGCGGCGCGAAGCCTCGCGCCGTTCTCGACTGGCATAACTCGGCAAGGCTGCCGAGGCGATGTCAAGCAACTCGTTGCCATGCTTGGGCGACGCGAGAAATCGCGCCGCCCTTTTCTTTTGCATGGCGAAATCATGGATCAAGACGAAATCGACGCCGCTCTCGAAACCGCCGCGACGCGTCCGCAGGAAATGCGGACGGACGAAGGCAGCGTGAAGATGCCGTCCGTTCAAGACCTCATTGCGCTCGACCAGCACGAAGCGAACAAACGCGCCGCGCGAACGTCGGCTTTCCCCCTGCGCGGGACGAAGGCGAAGTTCGGCGGCACGACGGGCTGCACCTGATGTTCAACTGGATCAAAAACCTGTTCGGCTTTGTCCGCCCGGTGAAGGCCAGGCAGTGGGAATATTACGTTTCCACCGACCGCTACGCCCGCCTGAAAGCCAAATACGACGCTGCCAGTCAACTCGACTCGCGCCACTGGGCCAACGCCGACGCTCTGTCCTCCACGTCCGCCAACTCCCTCGACGTACGTACGAAACTCCGCAACCGCGCCCGGTATGAAATCGCCAACAACTGCCACGCGCGGGGCATCGTCTCGACGCTGGCGAACGATGTTATCGGCACCGGCTCGCGCTTGCAGATCGTCCACGATGACGAGTCGCTTTGCAACGCCATCGAAACGCCGTGGAACGAATGGTACGAGGAAATTGGATTGGCCGAAAAGCTGCACACGTTCAAGCTCGCCAAGATCGGCGACGGCGAAGGCTGCGGCATGCTCCGCCAGAACGATCAATTGTTTTCGTCCGTCCGGCTCGATGTCGAAATCTTCGAAACCGATCGCATCACCGATCCATATCAACTCGCTCTTTCCGGCTCGCACGTCGATGGGATCGAACTGGACGAACGAAACCGGCCGGTCAATTACTACGTCTCGAAATACCATCCGGGCGACACGACGTTTTTTCAGTCGTTCGGACCCGACGGCTTTTCGAAGGTGCCGGCAAAGAACATTCTGCATTGGTTCCGCCATGACCGCCCGGAACAAATGCGGGGCGTTCCCGAAATCACGCCGGCCTTGCCGCTGTTCGCGCAGATTCGCCGGTACACGCTGGCTGTTCTCGCCTCGGCCGAGATCGCGGCGGACTTCGCTGCGTTCATCCATACCGACGCGCTGCCGAACGAAGAGGACTCGAGCGACCAGCCGAAAGCCTGGGACTCCACCGACCTGGAAAAAGGCTTGCTCACGCCGTTGCCGCACGGCTGGGACATCACGCAAATGCGGGCCGAGCAACCGACGACCGGGCATAACGAATTCGTCAAGGGGCTACTCCGCGAAGCCTGCCACGCGCTGCTCATCCCCTACAACATCGCGAATGCCGACTTCGAAGGCGATTCCTATGCGGGCGGCCGCATGGCGCTTCAGGTCTATCAGCGGTCGTGCAAAGTCCAGCGCTCGCACTTCAACAATCGAATCCTGAACAAGATTTTTGCCGCTTGGTACGAAGAGGCGATCCGCATTCCGCGATTGCTGCCGTCCAGCGCTCCGCTGAACGTCACGCAGTTGCAGCGCAAATGGCATTACGACGCGTGGGGCCATGTCGATCCGGTCAAGGAATCGACGGCAACCGGCATCGATCTTGCCAACGGCGTGACGACCCTCGCGGACGAATGCGAGAAAGAATCCCGCGACTGGCGCGACGTGATGAACCAGCGGGCCAAAGAACAGGCGTTGGCAAAGAAACTCGGCATTCTCACCGAACCGACGAAGAAAGCCGCGCCGAGCGAAGATGACGAAGCCGACGGCGAAACCGAAGACGCGGAGGTACAAAATGCCGCCGCTTAACATGCTTGATATCCGCGTCGTCAACCTGCCGATTTCCGCCGAGGCTCATCCGGCGTCGCTCCGCATTTGCGGCGCGTCGGAGGACTTCGCTATCGAGGCCGCAGCCGATGACGGCGCTGGCAAGGCGAAGAAATGGTCGATGACCGGCTACACCGGCGGCATGATGCGTCTCGAAGGCTGGTTCTATCCCGTCGTCGTGGACCTCGAAGGGCTGAGCGTCCCGCGCCAGGTGATTCCGACGCTCTACGCGCACGACCGCGAACGGATCGTCGGCCAAACTTCCGAGATCACCAAGAGCACGCAGCGGCTTCGCCTCGCCGGTACGCTCCGCGAGGATGTGCAGTCGCAGACGCCCGGCGCCATGGCGGCTGCCGAAATCATCGCGCTCAGCAAAAGCAAGTTCGAATGGCAAGGCTCAATCGGCGCGTCGCCCGATGAAGTCCGTTTCGTTCCCGCTGGCGAATCGTTCAAGGCCAACGGCCGCAACTTCGACGGCCCGGCCTATCACGTTGTCAAATCGACTCTCGCAGAAATCAGCTTCGTGCCGATCGGCGCGGACATGAATACTTCCGCCAACGTCGCCGCACAGGCGCACCAAGGAGAGACCATGAATCCCGAATTCGTCGCTTGGCTCAAGGCACAGGACTATACCGAGGCCGAGATTAACGCTCTGGCCGGCACGAAGCGGCTACCGCTTTTGCAAGCGGCATGGGAAGCGAGCAAGAAGCCCACGCAGACGGTCGTGGCGCCGGTCCAGGCAACTCAGAATCCAACGCCTGCGGGCGGCACGTTCAGCGACCAAATGGCGGCCATTGAGCTGGAATCCGCCCGCGTCTCGTACATACGCGAGCGGACCGTCAACGCCGCGCGGCAGTACGTCGGCGATCAGGAGCGTATCAAGCAACTGACGTTGCTTTGCGAAGGCGCGGTCAACGATCAGAAAGTCACCAAGAACGATTTCGATTTGGCCTTACTTCGCTTCGACCGAGCGATTGCGCCGACGGTCATCGTGGGCGGTTCCAGCCAAGCGCACACAGAGGATGTCCTCGAAGCGGCAATTTGCATAACGTGCAAACTGCCAGGCGTCGAGAAGGTGTACAGCGACCAAGTTTTGCAGGCCGCTCACTCGCGATTCCGCCGCGGCATTGGCCTAAAAGAATTGTTCCAGATCGCGGCCGAACGGAACAACAGCTACCGCGGATCGACTCGCGATGAGCGGGCGCTTTGTCGCGCGGCGTTCAAAATCGGCCACGATGACATCCGCGCCAGCGGTGCCGGCCCGTCCACGATTGCCGTTCCGGGCATCCTGTCGAACGTCGCCAACAAGTTCTTGGCCGCGGGCTTCCTCTTCACCGAGCAAAGCCATCGCCAGATTTCGCGCATCCGGCCGGCCAACGACTTCAAGCAGATGACGACCTACCGGCTGACCGGCGCGAACAAGTTCAAGAAGGTTTCTCCAGGCGGCGAGATCAAGCACGGCTCGCTGTCGGAATTGACCTACACGAATCAGGTCGAGACCTACGGCATCATGCTCGGCATCGACCGTCGCGACATCCGCAACGACGATCTCGGCGCGTTCACTGGCGTCGCCCAAGAACTTGGACGCGGCGGCGGCGACTCGCTCAACGAAGTTTTCTGGGCCGAATTCGTTGACGACTCGACTTTCTTCCCCACCGACAAATCACTTGGCAACTACGACGACGGCGCAACCGACAGCGTTCTCTCGCTGGCCGGCTTGAACAACGCCGAAACAATACTTCGCCTCCAAACCAAACCCGACGGAACGCCGCTTGGCGCCCTGCCGGCAATCATCCTGACGCCGGCGACGCTGTACAACACGGCGTTGCAACTGATGGGTTCTCAAGGACTGGTCGTCGGCACCACGCCTGCCAGCGGTCCGCAAACCAATGTTTTCTTCGGTCGGTATCGTGTCGTTAGTTCGGTTTTCCTCGACGCGGTTGCGACCATCGGCACGACCGCATGGTATTTGCTCTGCGATCCGAACAACATCCCGGTCATCGAAATGGCTTTCCTTGACGGCATCGAAAGCCCGACGGTCGAAACCAGTGAATTCGATTTCGATCAGCTCGGCATGGCGATGCGAGGCTACATGGATTTCGGCTGCAACAAGCAAGAGTACCGCGGCGGCGTCAAGCTCAAGGGTGCAGCTTAGCGCTCGATCCGATTTCCTGACACCAAAACATTCACGCGAGGTTTTCTATGAGCAGCATCATTCTGACGCAAGACCACGAAGGCAAGAAGAAGGGCGATACCATTTCCGTGCCGTTTATCCAGGGCAAGGATTTAGTCGCTCAGGGCATCGGCACTTATCCGGCGCAACTGCAAGCCGTGCCGCCGAAACCCGCGGCCGTGGCGGCCGATCCGGAATTGGCTCGGCTGAAGAAACTCAACGAAGAACAGGCCAAGAAAATCGACGCTCTCCAAAAACAGGTCGATGAACTGCTCGATGCGCCGCCGTCAAAGGAACACCACAAGGACAAAAAGTAACCGCCCCGTTGTTTGAAATCACACCATTTGCGGAGTTACGAACATGACCATTGAAGCTCAATATTTCGCTCGTGGCGAAATGATCGACTGGACAGCCGATGCCGCATACTCGGCGGGCGCCGTCATTCAACTTCCCGACGGTCGCGCCGGGGTCGTGTCGGTTGACGTGGCATCCGGGGGGGTCGTCGGCGTCTACGTTGGCGGCTTGTTCCTGATGCAAGCTACCACGTCGATGCTCATCCTAATTAGCAGTAAGTTATTCTGGGACCATTCGGCCAACAAGGTCCACTTGCTGCATGGCGGGGACCGCGACTTCCCTGTGGGCATCGCTGTCGGCGGCGGACCGACGAACATCGCGACGGTTTCCGCCGGCGTGTCCGGTCCGACGATCGCGAAGACGGCTGCCGGCACGTCAGTCATGGTTGACCTGAACGCCAAGCCGTGCAACACGCTGAGCCTGGCCGACGGTTATCACTCCATCCCCATCAGCACGGCGGGTTGGCCGCACATTTACGGCGGCGGCAACAGCGTTGGCATGAAGTTCGACCTCACCGCCGAGGCCCAGAAACTTGACGCCCTCTCGCTTCGGGCGCTCGCGACGGGCACGCCGATGATCGTTGACGCTCTCACCTGCATCAACCTGAACGGCGATGCCGCATCCTTTGACCTCAACATCGGCTTGGCGAACGAAAGCCACGCGACCGACGCCGATTCGATCACATCCTCGCTATTCATGCACGTGGACGGCGGCAGCACCAATATCAATTTCGAATCGGACAACGCTGCGGCGGAAGTCGCCGCAACGGATTCCACTGTGGACTTCACCGCCGGCACGCCGTTCCTCGTGCAATTCGAGTTGCGGGATTGGGCCGACATCCAGGTTTACGTCAACGGCGTCAATGTGCTGCCGTCTACGGTGTTCACGCTTGCGGGCGTGGCCGGGCCACTCAAGCTGTTGGCCCACATGGAAAAGGACGCGAACGACACGCCGGGCAACGTCACGGTCATGGACCTGTGTGCCCGGGCTTACCAAGCCTGATGACGCATGGCCGATATGATCCGCGACAACATGGGTTGGTTTAGCGGCACGCTGAAAGACCAGGCGTCGCGAACGCTGACCTATCGTCGCGGAAACGATGAAATCGAAATCGCCATGACCGTCGGCTCGAAGCCGATTCCGCAATTCAGCGTTCTTGGCTCGACACCTGGGGCCCTCGATCCAACCCAGGCCGACCCCCAAAATGCCGTCCGATCCTTTTCGTTCGACGCGACGGACCTGAACTTCGGCGCCGGCCTGGTGACTCCGGAAGAGGGCGACGAGATCTTGGAGACGATCGACGGCGTTGTCTGCGTGTTCCGCTGCATGCCGCCGAGCACTGGCCAACTGGCGTGGGGCTATCGCGGCCAGCATCGTGGACCGGGCGCCCGCTACATCGTGCACACGCAATTGGTTGACACGGAGTAACGATGGCCGAGGCGACTGCCCGAATCATTGAGATCGCCAACGTGTTCGTCACGGACCTGAACACGGAAGTCGCGGCGAAGGAACCGGGCACGAGCCCGCAGCACGGCGACGGCGCGGCGCGGACGGCGATCTTTACGGCGGACCGGGTTTATCAAGCCGATTTTTCGAACACAGATTTGCAGTCGCTTCGTGTCAGCGTGCGAACGATCGCACAGCAATTGAAAGAGGACGATCGCGGCGGACACGCGACGTTGATGATGCTCGAAATCGCGGTGCAAAAGTTGGTCCGCAGCAAGAACGAAGAGAACGATTTCGATGCGCTAGTGAATCTCTCGGATCGAATCGCCCAGCGATACGGCACAACGCTTGTGCCTTGCAGTCCCGGAAACTTCGCTAGTGCAATCCGGCCAGCCTACCCGGTTTTCGTCGCGGCCCTGGGCGCGAACTGGTCGTTGCAGGTGACGGACGCCATGCATGAGATTTTCAATCCGGACAAGCTGGCGCAAGGTCGCTTTGTGAGCCGGATTGTTCTGACCCTGGATGAATGATGCTCGCGATCACGCTCAAAAACGTCAAGATCGCATTCAACCAACAGGCGATCTTGACCCCGACGGAAAAGTTCGAGCAGAAGCTGTTGCAACAATTCGGCAGCTACTGCCGAACGGTCATGCGCAATTCGATTCGACGCGCCAGCCGGCCAGGTCAACACGCGCACGCCGGCCAGCCGCCGCTTTACCACGATCATCATGGCCGGATCAACTATCGGGACACGATCTTCTTCATCGTCGATGCGCGGCGGCGGGAAGTGCTGATCGGCGCCGTGTTGCTGCACGACACGGCCTCCCACGGCCAGGCCGTTCCCGGAATTCTGGAAAAGGGCGGCACGGAAATCGTGCTCAAACGGTCCGGCTTGTTCCGCACGCGACAGACGATCCAGGTGAAGGAACATCCGCACGCACAACCGGCGTTCGAGAAGACGATCAAGAAGAAACTTCCGGACCTCATTGCCGGCGGCATCATGAGGGAGGCGTGATGGCAAAGCGAATCCGATTCGTGTTGGAAGTGACGTGCGAAAGTCTGACGTTCGCCGCCGGCTCGACGCATGACGTCGCGGACGTGCCGGCGAGTCATTTGCCAGGATTACTGAAGGCCGGGCATTGCGTGGAAGTGGAAGACGATGAGCCAGTCGAGATGACCACGTTGCCGCCCGATTGGACCGTCCAACAGATTCGCTCTGAGGCACCGCGGGGTATCTGGCCAATACCTGAACCGGCAGTTGCCGAGGAATCGCCGCCGCCAGAAACCGAACCAACGCCCAAACCCGACGAGGTGACCGATGGCAACTGAACGTTCAAGAGTGTCAATCATTTCTGGCGGCGAGACGATAGATCTCGACGACGGCGGCGAGACATTCGGATCTGGGCCGCGTATCGACGAGGCGATCCCGGCGAACCAAACGAACTTGGCTGTCGCCTTCGCGTTCGCCAATGCCAAACTCAAAAGATTTACCGCTTGGTCCGACGTCAACATGACGGTCTACACGAACGAGGCCAGTTCCGGCACGCCTCAAGAAAAGATCGTGCTCATTGCAAACAAGCGATATCACTGGTCGCTCACTGAAAGTTTTCTCGGCGAAGCCGGCGACTCCGCGGCATCGCCTTTCGACGGCGACGTGACGGGTCTGTTTGTGACGAACACGACGGCTGGCACGCTCCGAATTCGTGCTCTGGTTGATCCGACGTAAGCGCCGCCGCTTTTCGCTCACTCGGCCTCTTGGATGGAGTTGACCAATGGTTGCCAAACGCTCTGGCTTTATCTCGTGCATCGCCCGCAACACCGGCGCGAACTTCGGCGCGCCGCTGTGGACGCCGATCATTCGCGCGAAGGGCATCAAGGGCAACCGCGCGCCGGCTGGCACTCCCGACACGTCTGACCGTCAAGTCAACGTCTACACGACGATCCCGACGCGAAAGAAAATCAGCTACGAATTCGATGCCGACTGGGACGGCGGCGCCGGCCTGACGGCGCTCCGCACGGCGTTTCTCGCTCGCTCCGCAATCGACCTCGCAGCGCTCGACGCGCAGCCGGGCAGCTCCGGCACGGGATACCGCGGCGACTGGGCCGTGCCCCTCTTCTCCCTCGATTTTCCGATCAACGGCACGCAAAAACTCTCGACGCAAATCGTTCCTCACGGCAACTACACGTCGGGCCAGGCGGTCGCGGCCTACACGGACACAGTTGGCGCGGGCACGGCCGAGACGCCGGGCACGAAAAAGCTCGGACGCAATGCCTCGATCAACAATTCCAGCGGCGTGCCCTTCACCGGCATCATGGATTTCAAACTCAATCTGGAATGGGCGACGTGGGACGCGTCGGACCGCGCAAACGTGTTCGAACGCATCAACATGGAACAGATCAAAGTCAGCGTCGAGGGCACGTTCATTTGGGACTCGACGGAATTCGCTGATTGGGCGACGGCGTTCGCGAACGAAACGGCGCTCGACCTCTATGTCTTGGACGGCGCGTACGCGACGACCGGAAGTTGGGGATGTCACACCGACTGGGCCCTGACCGATTTCCCCAAGGCCGACGAATTGACAGACGGTCAGAAAGTCACCTTCAAGCTCGAACCACGAGGGAACTTCACCACGGCTTTGGCGTTCCTCACGATCTAACGTCCGATACTCCTTTACTCCCGAGGAGATTTCATGTCTGAACCTGCCAATGTCTTTATCGACGCGGCCGGCCGCAAGCTGCCGGTCACCATCAACACCGACACGCTGCGACGACTTCGCACGGAGATCAAATTCACGTTCGACGAAGCGCTGTCGGCGAACGTGAAGGAGAAGGACGCGGAGAAGGAACTCGACAAGTACAACGCGTTCCTCAACGACGATCTTCGCTTTGCCGAAGTGCTGTACACGATCTTGAAGCCGCAGTTGGAAAAAGAACAGATCACGCAGCAGCAGTTCGAGCAAGGGCTTGACGGCGAGGCGAATGTGAGGGCGATTAACGCCTTTCACGCGGCCTTCGAGGGTTTTTCGCGCGACCCGCGGAAATCGTTTCTGCGGGGGATCAAGATGAGCCGCGAGAAACAACAGAAGGCGACGGCGATCGGGATGAAGAGGCTGGAAAGCGAATCCGCCAAGCTCGACGACTCCAAGCTCGAAAAGCTCGTGAACGAAAAGATCGACCAAGCCTTGAAGGACAATGCGTCGAGTGGGGCGGCGAACTAGGCATCGACCCGTACCCGCTCACCTACGGCGACCTGTTGACACGCGTGCGCGGCAAGCGGCGGGCCGAACTCGAAACGTTCTACGCCTACCAAGAGGACGCATGGGAACGTCATAGCAGGATCATGGCGAAGCTGCACGAGCAAACTGTCATCGTGTCCACGAGGATCAGCGGCGGGGAAATCCGCGATAACGCGTTCAAGGAAGACGATCACTACAACGACTGGCTTCGCATGCCAGGCGTGGCCATGCCTGACGATGAAAGACACGCGCTCGAGCAGGAAGTGATTGCCGAGCAGAAAGTGAAGAAGGCGGCGGCGCTTGAAGCGCTCGCCAAAAAGCAGGCGGAACCAAATGGCGGCGAGTCGAAGTAGCATTGAGTCCGGCAGGGGTCACGTCACGCTCAGCCTTGACCGCAATCCCCTCACGCGCGGGTTGCAAATGGCGTCCCAGGAGCTTCAAGCCTGGGGCACGTCCATGATGGGCATCGGCCTGAAGATCGCGGCCGCCGGCGCCCTCATCGCCGCTCCGTTCATCGCGGGTTTCCATCACTTCGTCCAAGCTGGTTCGGACATGCAGGACATGGCCGACCGCACGGGCTTGACCGTCGAGGCCCTGTCGGAACTTCGCCACGCGGTAGAGCAGGCCGGGGCGTCGGCCGAGGACCTGGAAAAAGGCCTGAAGGCGATGGATCAATTCTTGGTCAACGTCGCCGCGGGTTCGCCCGCAGCGATTGATTCGCTCGATCGATTGGGCCTGCGATTCGAGGACCTGAACAAACTCACGCGCGACCAGGCGCTTTCGCTTTTTGCCGATGCTCTTTCCGGCGTCGATAACGCGTCGCTCCGGTCCACCTTGGCTATCGACGTGTTCGGCCGATCGGCCTTGCGGCTCATGCCGCTCCTTCGCTCCGGATCGAGTGGTATCAGGGAACTCCGCGAAGAGGCCGGCCGGCTCGGCCTTGTCATGTCCGCCGCCGACGCTGCGGCTGCGGAGTCGCTTGGCGATCAACTGGCGAACCTCGTCAAGATCGCGAAGATGGTTGCCTTTACGTTCGGTGCGGCCGTCGCCCCGATTATCCGCGTGTTCGTCGGCGTGGCAATGGAAGCGGCTGTCGCCGTCAATCACTTCATGACCGAGCACAAAGAGTTGATGCAGGTGATTTTCGCGGTCGGGCTCGGCATCCTCGCTGTCGGCGGCGCAATCGTATCGCTCGGTGCCGTCGTGTGGGCTGTCGGCGGGGCGTTCGGCGTCCTGTATCACGCGTTCCATCAAATCGAAGGCGTCATGGCGATCTTCACGACCGCGACGGGCGGCGTTCAGCTCGCACTCGCGCAGTACAGCGCGGCGATCGCCGGGCATTTTATCCCCGTGTTGAAGCACGTCGCGCATGCTTTCTTGGCGATCCGGCTTTCCATCCTGGCCGTCAGTCTCGCGCAAGCCGCATGGGGCTACATCACGGCCGGCGCGGCCGCCGTTGGAGCAATGGCTTTATCCGCTTACGCCTTGGTAGCAACGTTCGTCGGCAGCGGCTTCGGCGTGCTGACGGTCGCAACATGGGCGTGGGGCGCGGCGTCCGCCACAGCATCGGGGATCGCGACGGCTGCCATCGCCGTCTACGCCTCTACGATCTCGGTCTTGAAAGCCCTGCTCACCGGTTTCGGCGCATTGCAGTTTTTGATTTGGCTCGGCGCGGCGACCAAGACCATGATCGCATCGGCGGCCCTGGCTGTCTATGCGGCAATGACCGGCCCGGCGACGGGCGGAACACTCTTGCTTTCGGTTGCCGAGGCAGTCGCGACGGTCGCGACGACGGTCTTGACCGCCGGCGTCAATTTGCTGATTGGGGCGATTGTTGTTTTATCTGGCGTTGTCGTCGCGGCAGCGGTAGCGATCGGCCTTGTTGCACTGGCTGTCGTCGCGTTCGTTCCGACCGTTGCGGCCGTCACGCTGGCGATTCAAAACCTGTTCGACTGGCTCGATCAAACAACCGATGCCGTCATTGAGTTCGGCCGGTCGCTGATCATGGATCCGTTTGAGGGTTTGCTCAACTCGGCGCGAGCCCTCTACGATTTCGTGACCGGCACATTCCTTGGCATCTGGCGATCTATCAGCGATGCCGTTGACTCGATGAACGACGCTTTCGCTGACGGTGATATCCGCAACTTCGCGACCTACCTCGCGTACGCGGCGATCGGCGTGGCGGCCGTCGTCGGCGGCTTCGTCTACCTCGCGTACAACCTGCCGGCCGCGATTTCCGAGGCTGTGTCCGCAATCGCCGACGTTTTCGGCGCCGTGTTCGACTTCCTCATGTCCGGCAACATGCTCGAACGTTTCGCTATGGCGGCGATCGATCAATTGCAAGGCGTAATCGACTTCGTTGCGGGCGTTGCAACCCGAATCGGCGGCTTCGTCGGAGAAGTTTTCGGCGCGATCGTCGCGCCGTTCGTCGCGGCGGGGAACTGGATCGTCGGCGTGTTCCGCTCCGTCGTCGGCTTCTTCGCCGGGGCGGTCCGACAAATCGGCGCGTGGGCAGATACGGTCGTCGGCCTCATCGTTGCGCCGTTCGTGCTGGCGGGCCAGATGATTCGCGATCTATGGAGCGGCCTTGCCGACTACCTGTCCAGCAAAATCCTTGAAGCGATCCAGATGTTGCTCGCCCCGTTCGTCCGGCTCGGCCGTCAGCTTGTCGGCACGTTCTTGGAAGCGACGACGGCGATCCGCGATGCCCTGGCGTCCGCCGGCGCCAACACGCTCCGGGCGTTCAGCGGAATCTTGCCGGCCCTTCGCGGCATCTGGGCGTCCGCGACGTCGGCAGCCGGCACGATCGGCGCGGCCTTCGTCTCGGCCTTCGGCGGGATCTTCGACATGGTTGGTCGAACTTGGGACGCGATTCAAAACTCGTTCAACGCCGGCAACTGGGACGGCATCTGGGAAGTCCTGCAAATTTCGGCCGGGCTGGCCTGGGCTCACATCAGCACCCTTGCGTCCGAGACCTGGCTTGCGATGAAGTTCGGCGCGACGGAGATTTTCTACTCGCTGGCTGACTCGCTGGCGGACGTGTTCGATGGCGTGTGGTTCGCGATGAAGGATACGTTCCTCTCGGTTTGGTCAGCAATCAAAGCCGCGGCCTTCAAGGGACTCGCCGACATCGTAAACGCGATGTCGCGAATCTCACCGATGGCTCACCTGGTGCTGTCCGGACAAGAACAATCGCTTCGCGATCAGGCGGCGCAAGCCGCGACGGGCGATGCCGCGCGCCGGCAAGGCGACGCCGCCGGCCGAGCGAGTGGCGCAATCGGCGCGTGGTTCGGTCGGCAGATGGAGGCGGTCAATCGCGAGATGCTGCAAGAGGAATTGTTGGAGGCCCGGCGAGCGGGCGATCAGGCCGAAATCGACCGGCTCACGAACGAGCTTGCGATTGCACAGACTCACGCTGAGGAACTTGCGGTCGGCGCCGGTCCGCTGTTTCGCCTGCCGAGTTTCGGCGGCCCGCCCGGCATGGAAGTGGGGGGGCGGGCGATGATGATCGGCGGCGGCATATCGTTCGGCGCGTTGCAGGGGGCTTTGGGCGCAAGCGGCGAATCGCCCGCCCAGCGAACGGAGCGCCTGCAGCAACGCCAGATCGATGAGATCGCCCGGCTGCGAGAGTTGATCCACCGCGATTTGCAAGAAGTCCGCCGCGAGGCCGGCGCACGAATTGGCTGAGGCTGTTCAATGCCGATTACATGGGGCGAACTCCCGAGACAGGCTGCCGAGCTGGATTTCAATAATCCACGCGCGAAGCGGGAGTATTGGGTTGACGGCACGCTCGATCGAACCGAAGCGCTGTTGAAAGTGGCACAGGAATCGCCGGCATTCGAATCGTCGATTGACGCGGATGGCAATCCGATCCTGCTGTTTCGTGACCGCATTCCGATTGAAGAGCGCGGCGGCGGCGGTTGGGGCGCCACGGTTTATTACGAGAACTTCCAGAACTCGATTCAACTCAACGTGTCGCTGGGCGTTCAATCAGTCAAGATTTTTCAGGCGTATTCCACCGTCGCGAGCTACAACCTCGAAAATCAAGCGTCAAGCGCCACGAATGCCGCAGCGACGGCCGCTATCGAAGCTGCAACCGAGGCCCAGGCCGATGCCGCGACTGCATCGGCCGACGCACTCGCAGCATTTAGCGCCGCACTGGACGCGATAACGCTCGCCAATGTCGTCGGCGTTGATCCAGCCGTCAAGACGTTTGTACTGGCGGCTGCATCCGCAACACAATTAGCAGCGACCGCCGCGATGAGCGCCGCAGCAAAGGTCAACGAAGCGGCAGCCCATACGCTTGCTGCGGCCATCGCGGCCACGGCTGGCGACTACGACTCGGCACAGGCCGCCGCCACGCTGGCGCAGGGTGCCGTTGACGAC
>Ga0180077_1000003_pt1 | contig 41038 bp, 44 predicted proteins | sample EasRiv466_16_10D_FD_123014 | JGI IMG/M metagenome (GOLD analysis project Ga0180077, IMG submission 123014) | Soil microbial communities from meander-bound floodplain in the East River, Colorado, USA - East River metaG ERMLT466_16_10D | ecosystem: Environmental > Terrestrial > Soil > Floodplain ...
ATCTGCTACGGCATGCAGACCATGGCGCAGCAGCTGGGCGGTAAAGTGGAGGCCGGCAAGGTGCGCGAGTTTGGCTATGCCGAGGTGCGCGCACGCGGCCACACGAAACTGCTCGACGGCATCGAGGACAGCCGCAACGCCGAAGGCCACGGACTGCTGAAGGTCTGGATGAGCCACGGCGACAAGGTGGTCGACATGCCGCCTGGCTTCAAGCTGATGGCCTCGACCGAAGCCTGCCCGATCGCCGGCATGGCCGACGAAGACCGGCGCTTGTACGGCGTCCAGTTCCATCCGGAAGTCACCCACACCCGGCAGGGCAGGAAGCTGCTGCAACGCTTCGTGCACGAGATTTGCGGCTGCGCCGGCGACTGGAACATGCCCAACTACGTCGCCGAGGCGGTGGCGAAGATCCGCGAGCAGGTCGGCAGCGAGGAGGTCATTCTCGGCCTGTCGGGAGGCGTGGATTCGTCCGTCGCCGCCGCGCTGCTCCACAAGGCGATCGGTGCCCAGCTCACCTGCGTTTTCGTGGACCACGGGCTGCTGCGCCTCAACGAGGCAGCGCAGGTCATGGACGCCTTCGCGCGGCACATGCACGTCAAGGTGATCCACGTGGATGCCGCCGCCGACTTCTACGGCGCGCTGGCGGGCGTGTCCGACCCGGAGGAAAAGCGCAAGATCATCGGCAAGCACTTTGTCGACGTGTTCCAGCGCGAGGCCGGGAAGATCCGCAATGCCAAGTGGCTTGCGCAGGGCACCATCTACCCGGACGTCATCGAGTCGGCTGGTGCCAAGACCAGGAAGGCCACCACCATCAAGTCGCACCACAACGTGGGAGGGCTGCCGGAGTCGCTGCACCTGAAGCTCCTCGAGCCACTGCGGGAGCTCTTCAAAGACGAGGTGAGGGAACTCGGCCTCGCCCTCGGCTTGCCGGGCGAGATGGTGTTCCGCCACCCGTTCCCGGGTCCGGGCCTGGGCGTGCGCATCCTCGGCGAAGTGAAGCAGGAGTACACCGACCTGCTGCGCCGCGCCGACGACATCTTCATCCAGGAGCTGCGCGCTGCGGGCTGGTACGACAAGACCGCGCAGGCATTTGCGGTGTTCCTGCCCGTAAAGTCGGTGGGCGTGATGGGCGACGGCCGGACCTACGAGTACGTGGTGGCTCTGCGCGCCGTGCAGACCACCGACTTCATGACCGCGGACTGGGCGCCGCTGCCGCACGAACTGCTGGCCAAGGTCTCCAGCCGCATCATCAACGAGGTGCGCGGCATCAACCGCGTGGCCTACGACATCTCCTCCAAGCCGCCCGCCACGATCGAGTGGGAGTGATCGCCAGCGGTCACTTGGTGGCGTCCTTGATCTTGTCTCCGGCTTCCTTGACTGCGTCGCCCGCTTTCTGCGCCGCCTTGTCGACCGCTTCACCGGCTCGCTCTGCCGGACCTTTCTTCTCGCAAGCCGCCAGGCCGGCGACGGCGAAAGCCAGCAGCAGTGCCGCTGCAAGCTTGGAACTCGATCTCATGATGTGTTCTCCAGCCGACTAGAGGTCCACCCGTCCGCTCACCATTGAGCCGGCCGGCCATGCAACCGTCGCCGTTGCACGTCAGGCAGATGTTGCTGCAATAGGCTCCGGGTGTTTGTTCGGCAGCGCACGTTGCGTCATTCGGAGAAGGGTTCGCAGTCCTGCGGGCGGCCTCTGTCCATGCCGCGCTTGAACCAGCTCACGCGCTGGGCGGATGAGCCATGCGTGAATGAATCCGGCACCACATGCCCCTGCGCCTGCTTCTGCAGGCGATCATCGCCGATCGCGGTGGCGGCGTTGAGCGCTTCGGCGATATCGCCGGGCTCGAGCTGGTTCATGGTGCCGGCGTGGTGTCCCCAGATGCCGGCGAAGCAATCGGCCTGCAGCTCCAGGCGCACGGACATCCGGTTGCGTGCCGCCTCCGAGGCGCCGGCGTGCGCGGCCTCCAACTTCTTGAAAGCGCCGGTGAGCTTCTGCACGTGGTGGCCCACCTCGTGCGCGATCACGTAGGCCTGGGCGAAATCGCCCGGCGCGCCGAAGCGCGTCTGCAGGTCGCGGAAGAACGCCAGGTCGATGTAGAGCTTTTCGTCGGCGGAACAATAGAACGGGCCGCTCGCCGATTGACCCATGCCGCAGGCCGAACGCACCTGTCCTTCATAAAGAACCAGCGTCGCGGCCCGGTACGGACTATTCGACTGCTGGAACAATCTGCCCCAGACATCCTCGGCACTGCCGAGGACCTTGGCGACGAACTGACCCGTTTCGTCCGTGGGCGCGCCCTTGGGGGCCTGGCGCGCTTCGCCCTGGGGTGCGACCTGCTCGGCCACGTTCAATACGGCAGCGGGGTCGAAGCCGAGGAAGTAGGCGATGACGAGGATCGCGACCCCGCCGATGCCCAGCCCGCCGCCGATGCGCAGGCCCCGTCGATCTTCGACGTTGCCGCTTGCCCGCTGATCGTCTAGCCGCATAAGCGGGTTTCGATGCTGCGCCGTTGCTTCAGCGCAGGCCGAAGAACGACAGGATGGCGACGATGATCACGACTGCGCCGACGAGATAGACGATGCTGTTCATGGAATGACCCTTAACATTACGCGTGCCGGTGCGGACTCTCGGTGCGCCAGCGTGCGCAGAGAGCGATGTCCCACCTGTGCGAGGACCGGCCTCATGGATCCGGCCTGTGGCACAAGGGGGCGGCCCGGTCGTCTGCCTGCCCGCCGCTGGAATCGGGGCGCGTCCGCACGCGCTCGCCGCGGATCGATTATCCTTGCCCCGGCGCCTGCTCGCGCGCGCCGGCGCACATGACCACCCGACATCTCGACCTCGGCTGCGGCCGGATGCCCCGCAATCCCTTCCAGCGCGATGAAGTGTTCGCAATCGACCTGGCGCTGCCCGAAGGCGTCGATCCTGCGCGGTTTGCCGCAGTGAACCTGAATGTCGCGCCGATCCCCTATCCACAAGCGTATTTCGACTCGGTTTCAGCCTACGATTTCCTCGAGCATGTGCCGCGCGTGCTGTCGTCGGCTGACGGCCGCACGACCGTGCTGCCGTTCGTCCAATTGATCAACGAGATCTGGCGTGTGCTGGTCCCCGGCGGCCGCTTCTATGCGATCACGCCGGCCGTGCCCAGCCTCGAGGCGTTCACCGATCCGACGCATGTGAACTACCTGACGCTGCACACCCACGACTACTTTTGCGGCGACGCGCCCCTTGGCCGCGCCTATGGCTTCGTAGGCCGCTTCGAGCTGCGACGGAGCGAACGTGCGCTGCTGCCCGAGGACTTTGTGCCGGATACGCGGCTGGGCTGGGCCCGCGCGGCGAAGAAGGCGATACGGGGCGCGCGCGGGCGCTTGACCCACCTCGTCTGGGACTTCGTGGCAGTGAAGGCCGGAGAGTCCGGCGGTGCCGCGCGATGAGCGGGTGGTCCGACGCGATTCGCCGCGCTCGCCGCGCCCTGAAGGCGCAGCTGCCGTACGTGCGGCGGCGCGAGTACCGCCGGCTGCGCGCACGCCACGATGCGCTGATCGACGCGCTGATCGCGCGTCCGCGCCGCGCGACCGACGCGGTCATCCGGACCGTGAAGCCCATCGCCGCCGCGCTGGCCGGCGAGATCTGCCTGTTCGTCACCCATGCCGCGGCGCCTGCGCTGAAACCGCACGTGGTTCACCATGTCCGCTGCCTTGCGGAGTCCGGTTTCGCGGTCGTGCTGATGGCCAATGCCGAGGGCGATGGCAAGAGTCTCGCGCTTGGCGCGGACGTGCTCGACCGATTGGCCGGCGCCTACGTGCGCGAAAATGCCGGCTTCGACTTCGGCGGCTGGGGGCACGGTTGGGCCCTGGGTGGTGGTTTTCCCCGGGCGACGCGCCTGCTGCTCGTCAACGACAGCATTGTCGGCCCGCTGGACCGCGTAAAATTCGCAGCGCTGCTTGATCGTCTTCGCGCCTCGGACGCCGACGCTGTCGGGCTGACCGCAAACTTCGTGCCGCATCCACACTTGCAGAGCTTCTTCCTTGCCTTCGGTGCGCGCGCGCTCGCCGCGCCGGTGCTGCGCGCGGTGTTCGACGGCATGCATGCGCTGCCGACCAAGGAGCTCGTGATCGATGCCTATGAGACGGCGCTGACGCGCCAGCTGACCGCCGCGGGACTGTCGGTGGCAGCGCTGTTTCAGCCGCTCTATGACGACCCGCGCAGTGCCGACGATACGCTCCTGCGCTGGCGAGAGCTGATCGATGCCGGTTTCCCGTTCGTCAAGGCGAGCTTGCTGCGTGCCGGGCCGCAGGCCGCAAACGTGCGCGCCTGCGTGCCTTTGGCCCTGCTGCCGCCAGGCGGGTCCGCATGAGCGCGGTGATGCATCCCGCGGCCATCCTTGACCTCATTGTCCGCCGGCGTGGCGCACTCGCGATCGATGCTCTCATCGTTATCGCGTCGGCCTGCTATGTGGCGCTTTTCCTCACCGTGCGCGGGGCGACCAACGCCTGTTTCTTTGTCGTGGTGTTGCTTGCGTTGCTGCATCTGGCGCGGCAGCGCGCCGCATTCGCCGACGCCTGGCGCATCGATGGCAGCCGGGTGCTGTTCAGCGCACTGGCGTCGCTCTTTGTCGCTGCAGTCGCTGCAAAGCTTCTGCGTGGCGAGTTCAACCATCTCGACCTCAATGTCCCCGCACGCTTCCTGCTGGCGGGCCTGCTGCTGCTGTACCTTACGGCCAAGCGCGTCCGCTTTGTACGGCTGTTCGCGGCGGTCGTGCCGCTGGCGACCATCTGCGCGCTGGCCTCTGCACTGCTCAACCCGCGCACGATGGTCGGCTTCGAGGGCCGTCTCGTGACTTCCTTCGTAGATCCCAATACGCTTGGCAGCTACGCGGTGATTCTGTCGTTCATGTCACTGCTGACCATCGACGCGTTGGGCCGCAGTTCGCCGTGGCGGCGCGCCTTCGCGTTCTCTGGCGTTGCGAGTGGAATGGTCCTGGCGATGCACGCGGGCTCGCGCGGCGGCTGGTTGACGATCCTGCCACTTGCAGCCCTGTGGTTGCTGGTACGCCGGAGGCGAGGGGTGGCGCCCATCCTTTGGCAGGGACTTGTGTTGTTTGCAATCGCGATCTCATTCGCAATCTTGGTGCCAAACCTCTCGGATCGCGTATTCATAGTTTTTCGCGAGGTCCGCAGTTGGATCGACGGTTCCGATTCCATCACCTCCGTAGGGGAGCGCCTCAGCTTCTGGATGATCAGCCTGGACCTGTACAGCGCCCGCCCGCTGACCGGCTACGGCTGGTCGGCTGTGACAGAGCAGCTTGCCCGCCCTGAATTCGCAATGGCGGTCTCCCCCAAGGTTATCCATACCTTCACGTACAGCGGCCCGCACAGTGACTTGCTCATGATGGCACTGAGCCACGGGGCTTTCGGCATCGCCGCATACACTGGCCTGCTGTACGTGCCGGCGGCGTTCTTCTGGCGCCGCCGGGCGACGGCGACCGGCGAGTCGCGTCTCGCTTGCGAGCTGGGCGTTTGCCTTGTCGTCGGTGTGTTCGTTTGCGGGCTGTTCAACGAGATGCTCTCCCTCAAATACCTGGTCTCCTTCTACGGGCTGACGGTAGCCGGCCTCGCCGCGCAGGTGCTCGGCGAGGAGCGGGCCGTCGGCCCGTCTTGCCCCACTCCGGGCGGCGTCCGCTCATGACCCGCCACGACTACTCGATCACCTTTGCCTGCTACAACCAGGTCGATTACACGCGCGCCTGCGTCGACAGCCTCGTGCGGCACGGCGTCGACCTCGGCCGCGTCATCGCTGTCGACAATGGCTCTTCCGACGCGACGCGCGACTACCTGTCTTCGCTGCCCGTCGGCGGCCGCGTGTTCAACAAGATCAATCTCGGATGTGGCGTTGCCTGGAACCAGGGCGCGCTGGCGCTGCAGGCGCCGTGGACGATCGTGATGAACAACGACGTGCTCGTCTCGGCGGGCTGGATTGAAGGCCTGCTCGGTGCCGCCGAGTCGCACGGCCTGAGAATCGTGTCGCCGGCGCTGATCGAGGGGCCGGACGACTATCCCGTGGATGCTTTCCTCGCGGAGGCGGCGGCAAAGATGAAGGACGTGTTGCGCGCCAACGTGCCGCACGCGGTCTGCGTCGCCATCCATGAATCGGTGTGGATGGACATCGGCTATTTCGCGTCGATCCCAAAGCTATGGGGCTACGAGGACACGATGTTCTTCCATGCCGCGCGCCAGGCCGGCATTGCGTCGGGCATCACGGGTGCGTCGTGGCTCCATCACTTCGGTTCGGTCACGCTGTCGGCGATGAAGCGCGAGCGCGGGCTCGGCGGCAAGCAGGGTCTTTCCGATCGCCGCAGCTACCGGTTGCTCCAGGAGTCCTGGCTGGCGCGCAAGCTGCAGAAGGCCCGCCGGGTGCGCCAATTGCGCGAGTGGCGGGCGCAGGAACTCGCGCAGTACGGCATGACGCTGCACGGCGTGCGCGAGCAGGGGACGTTCCGCTGGCTCTGATGAGCGCCCTCCACCGGTCCTGGCCGGTGGGCGCAGCGATCTGAATCAGAACAGCAGCGTGGCGCTGATCCGCCCGAGCGTCACCTCGTATTCCAAAAGCGCGATATTGGAAGCGCGCGCCTCGTAGCTGAGACTGGCGCCGAAGGTCAGGTTCCGGGCGGCCCGCCAATCCAGGCCCAGCATCCCCCTGCTGATCGTGTCTTCGCGTTCGGTGCCTGAGCCTGTGGCGGTGGGATATCGCTCATCTGTTGCTCGCAGGTCCAAGTACAGACGCGTCGTAGCAGTTGGCCGCCACGCAGGCGTCAGCGACAACGTATTGGCTACCGTGTAGTTCGACTGAACGCCACCTTGGAAGGGATAGAGACTCCGGGCCGCGGAAAAGACGACGTCGACCTTGCTTGTCGGCAGCCATGCATAGCGAATCTCGCCGGCCGTGCCGCTGAAATCGAACTGGGGATTCAGATCGTAACGCCGGTCGAGGTAGGTTATGCGGCCAAACAGCGTTGACTTCGCGCTTACGCCCCACGTGACCACGAGCTCCGCCTGGTCCTCCTGGTAGTTTGATGCACCGGTGACCACGATGCCGCCCAGCACCTGGCTGTCCTGCTCGCCGTCGACCTGGCGCCAAATCGCGTCAATCTGATCTCCGGGTCTGACCAAGTACCGGATTCCGGCCTCGGCTCTGCTCTCCATGTAATCAGGCACGCGCTGCAACGAGGACTGTTCGCTCGTGCGTTCGAACTGCGACGCGCCCAGCAGTACGTGCCAACCGCCGGTCACATTGCCGACCAGGCTGAACACGTAACTCTCCTCAGTCGTGACGTTTGACTGGCGTCCGAGCGTGTATTGAAACTGCGTCGGTATCTCGGTGCGGCTGGCACTGAGCGTGCCGTGGATGTGCGGCGTCAGGTGCCAATACCACGCCCCGAAATAGTTCAGGCCGTCAAAATCAAGATCGCTGAAGTTGGCGTAGCGGTAGGCGGTCGCGGTGGCATCGAGATAGAAGCGTTGCTGTGCGTACGGCTTGTCGATGCGCAGTCCCACGTAGCCGGTGGTGATCGTCTCCGACTCCGCGCTGCCCAGCAGTTCCGACTCCCGGAACAAGTTGGAGTCATGGGTGACCGAAGCCCCACCGGCAAAGAATCGCGCGCCTTCCAATGGAATGTCGACCGTCGCGGGAGGCACGTCCCTGGGTAGGGGCTGCTCCTGGGCTGCGAGCGGAAGGCTGATCGACCCCGCGACGACCATGCACGCTGCCGTCAGTGCCGCACGACCATCAAGTGCCGTTCGCGCCTCCGGATAAGCCTGATTGGCGACTCGATCCCGTCCTCGTGCCCCATACAAATGTGGATGAGCCATCACGTTAGGAGACTTTATCAGAGTCGTCACGCTTCCCGCTCTCCGCCGGCGCTTCCGCCACCCACGCGTCGAGCAGCGTGTAGGCGACCGCAAGGATGACCGGCCCTACGAACAGCCCGAGCAGGCCGAACGCGAACAGGCCGCCGATGACGCCGGCGAAGATCAGGAGCAGCGGCAGATCGGCACCTCTCTTGATGAGGATGGGGCGCAGGACGTTGTCGAGGCTGCCGACGATCACCGTCCAGACGAGCAGTGCAAAGAACCAGGCAGTGGCGTCCTTCCACCAGAGCCATGCGAGCCCGAGCAAGAGTACCGGCACCGCGCCGATCTGGGCCAGCGCAAGCATGAACATCACCGCCGTGAGCACGGTCGCGAAGGGCACGCCCGCGACGGCCAGGCCGATCCCGCCGAGGAGCGACTGCACCAGCGCCGTGACCACTACGCCGAGCGCCACGCCGCGGATCGCCTGGCCGGCGAGGCGCACCACATTGTCGCCGCGCTCGCCCGCCAGGCGCCGGCCGAACTGGCGTACCCATCGCGCCGCGTCCTCCCCGCTGGCGTACAGGATGGCGCAGATGACCACCGTCAGCAGGAACTGGACGCTCACCAGTCCGAAGCTGCCCACCTCGGCGGCGAACCAGCGCGTGATTTGTCCCGTGTACGGCGCGATGGTCTGTGCGAGCTCGGCGAACCCCTTCGTCGCATAGGTGCGCCACAGGGCCGCGATCTTCTCTCCCACCAATGGGATCTTCTCGACCATGTCCGGGGGCGGCGGAAGCTTCACGCTGGCAAGGTCCTTCGCCCAACCGGCGATCTCGTCGACGTTGGCGACGATGGTGCCGATCGCGGCCGAGAACGGGGCGACGAAGACCAGGAGGAGGGCTACCGTCATGGCCGCCACCGCCAGCGTTCGCCTGCCCCACAGCCGGCGCTGGATCGCGAGCATGATCGGCCAGGTCGACACGACGATCATGCTCGACCAGATGACCGCCGCCAGGAACGGCCGCAGGATCCAGAACGAGGCGGCCATCAGGGCGAAGATGAACATCACCGCGAGGACGTTGCGCGCGAGGTCTTGCTTCAGGTCTGGCGGCATGGCGGAGGTCTGCTCGAATGCGCCAATGGTAACCGCGCGTCGCATCCCTTGTCGCGCGCGGATATACAATGAACCGGGAATGATCGACGAACAGTTCATGCGCCGCGCGCTCGAGCTCGCGGGGCGCACCGAGGGCGAGGTCCCGGTCGGGGCCGTGGTCGTCCTGGATGGCAAAGTCATCGGCGAGGGCTGGAACCGCCCGCTCGCCACGCATGACCCGACCTCGCATGCCGAGATCGAGGCCATCCGCGCGGCGGGGAAGGCCACCAGCAACTACCGCCTGGCAAACGCCACGCTCTACGTCACACTCGAGCCCTGCACCATGTGCGTGGGCGCCATCTTCCTCGCACGCATCGCGAGGGTCCTCTACGGCGCGGCGGATCCCAAGGCGGGCGCCGCGGACCTGTTCATGTCGCGGCACAACTTCCACGCCAAGGTGCAGGGGGGGGTCCTGGCCCAAGAGTGCGGCGCCGTGCTCAAGCAGTTCTTCGCCGCGCGCCGATGAAGATCGTCATCGACATCCCGCGGCAGGAGATGCTGCTCTCCAATGGCAGGCGTTATGCCGTTTCCACGGCGAAGAACGGTCCGGGTGAGAGGAACGGCAGCTTCTGCACGCCGCGCGGCCGGCACATCGTGCGCGCCAGGATCGGCGCCAGTCAGCCGCTCGGCGCGGTGTTCGTGCGGCGCCGCCCGACGGGCGAAATCTGGTCGCCGGAGCTGCATGCGCAGTACCCGGGGCGTGACTGGATGCTCACGCGCATTCTCTGGCTCTCGGGATGCGAGCCGGGCCGGAACCGCATGGGCGAGGTGGACACGATGCGCCGCATGATCTACATCCACGGCACGCCGGACAGCGCCGAGATGGGCAAGCCGGGGTCGCATGGCTGCATCCGCATGCGCAACGCGGATGTCGCCGAGTTGTTCGAACTCGTGCCGGCCTATGCCGAGGTCGAGATCAGGCCCTGAAGGCCCTTGCGGCTGGGGGCCTCGACCACGGCCTTTTCGCAGATGATCGCGGTGATGAGCTCGGCGGGCGTCACGTCGAAGGCGGGATTCCTGACCGCGATGCCCTGCGGCGCCCACCGGGTGCCGCGATAGCCGGTGACCTCGTCCGCGGGACGCTCCTCGATCGGGATCAGCGAGCCGTCGGCGAGCCTCGCGTCGAATGTGGAAAGCGGCGCCGCGACGTAGAACGGCAGCCCGTGGCGCCTGGCGAGGACTGCCAGCGTGTAGGTGCCGATCTTGTTCGCCGTATCGCCGTTGGCCGCGATGCGGTCGGCGCCGACGATGACCAGGTCCACTTCCTTGCGGCTCATGAGGAAACCGGCCATGTTGTCCGTGATGAGAGTGCAGGGGATGCCTTCCTGCATGCACTCCCAGGCCGTCAGGCGCGCGCCCTGCAGATAGGGGCGCGTCTCGCAGGCGATGACGGAGATGCCCTTGTCTCGCGCCGAGCGGATCACCCCGAGCGCCGTGCCGTGGCCGGCCGTCGCCAGCGCCCCTGTGTTGCAGTAGGTGAGGATGCGTGCGCCCTGTGGGATCAGCCTCGCGCCATTCGCGCCGATCGCGCGGTTTACGGCGAGGTCCTCGGCGAAGATGGCTTCGGCTTCCGCCCGCTTGTCCTGCGCGCGGCGCATGCGCTCAAGGGCCCAGAACAGGTTGACTGCGGTAGGGCGGCTCTTCGCGAGCACGTCGTACGAGGATGCCTGCGGATCCAGCGCGATGCCGAAGGCCGCGGCGCAACCGATGGCCGGCGCGCCGCGCACCACCATGTCGCGGATGGCCGCCGCCACCTGCGCGGCGTCGCGGCAGGTCACGTAGGCGATCCGCTCCGGCAACAGGCGCTGATCGAGCAGCTCGAGCGCGTCGCCTCTCCAGCGCAGCGCCTCGACCGTCACACCAGCTTCTCGGTGCCGCCGTCCACCGGCACCTGCGCCGCCGTGGTCTTGGCAAAGAGCGCTCCGCACATCTCGGCCGCCATTTCAGCGACGTCCTTCGAAGCCACCTCGGTCTTGAGCAGGTTGTTCCTCCTGTATTGCTCCACCGTCATGTTGTAGGCCTTGGCGCGCGAAGCGAGCACCTCTTCGGTCCAGAGCGCGGTGTCGTAGACCGCATTGGGGTGAATGGTATTGATGCGGATGCCGTCTCTTGCCCACTCCAGTGCGGCAACCCGCGCAAGCTGGTTGAGGGCGGCCTTCGAGGCGGAATAGGCCGCCGCGCCGGGACCCGGTGCCGGCACATTCTTCGAGCCGATCACCACCACGCGCCCGCCGCGCGGCGCGAGCTTGAGCAGCGGGTGCGCCGCCTGCATGACCAGCAGGTTCGCCTCGACGTTCACCGCCATCGCGCTGCGCCAGGACTCGCTCGAGATGCTCTGGATCGGTGCGGAGGAGGGGAAGATGCCGGCGTTCAGCACCAGCATGTCGATACCACCAAAGCGCTTGACCGCGGCATCCAGAGCCGCAGCGATCGAGCGGGCGTCGGTGAGGTCGCAGACGGCGCCCAGGTAGTCCTGCCGCTTGAAGAGCGTGTCGATCGCCGGATTGCGGTCGAGTCCGACCAATGCGGCCCCGCGCCGCAGGAACGCCTCCGCACAGGCCTTGCCGATGCCCGAGGCCGCGCCCGTCACCACGGCGACTTCGCCGGCGAACGCGGGCGCGCTTCCTGCCTTCTTGAGCTTCGCCTGCTCGAGGTCCCAATACTCGATGTCGAAGATGTGCTTCGCCTCGAGCGCCTGCCAGCCACCCAGCGCCTCGGCGCGCAGGATGACCTCGACGGTGTGCTCGTAGAGGTCCTCTACGATGCGCGTGTCCTTTGCGGTGCGCCCGAACGCGGCGAGGCCGAGCCCGGGGTCGAGCGCCATGCGCGGTGCCGCATCGAGAATGGTCTTGGGCTCCCTGGCCTGCCTTGCATTGGCTTCGAAGTAGCGGCGGTACTCGGCGCCGAACCCGGCCACGTCGCGCCCGAGCATCGGCACGGGCTTGGTGCGGATCACGTGGTCCGGGGTCGCGGGCCCGCGTTGCGAGATGCGCGCTATCTCCGGATGGCGCGCAAAGCCAAGGAAGCGCGGCGAGTCGTTGCACAGGCACAACATCGGAAAGCCGGCGGCACGCGAGACATCGTGGCGCAGCTTCGCCGCTTCCTCGCGCTTGAATGCCGGCGCCGAGGCGGGCGGCAGGCCGATGTTCCAGGCCTTCTGCGCCGCGAGGTACTTCTCCGCCATCGACACCAACTCGATCATCAGCTCGTAGGACTCGCGAGCGTCCTCGGCGAAGGAAAACACGCCGTGCGACAGCAGGACCATGCCCACGGTGGCCTTGGTCGCCTGCTTCGGAAACTCGCGCGCGCAGTAAGCGGCGAGATCGAAGCCCGCCATGATGTAGGGGATGACCGCCGCTTTGGCGCCATAGATGTCGCGGATGCGCTTCTCGCCGTCCGGGGAGTTCGACACCGACAGCACCGCGTCGGCATGCGTGTGGTCGACGTACTTGTGCGGCAGGATGGCGTGCAGGATGGTCTCGATCGAGGGCGCGGGCGCGCCAGAGCGCAGCGTATGCGTGGCGAGCTCATTGACCATCTGCGGATCGGAAAGCGAGGGCAGGGACGCCAGGCGCCGCACGTAGTCCAGCTTCACCGGCGCAAAGCCCGCCGCCTCGATGGTCTCGAGGTCCCAGCCGCTGCCCTTCACGTAGAGGACGTCCTCGTCCTCGCCAAAGAGATTCCTTTCGCGCAGCTTCACAGAGGTGTTGCCGCCGCCGTGCAGCACCAGCGATTTGTCGCGGCCGAGCAGGCGCGAGGTGTAGACGCGCGGGCCGAGGGGGCCGGAAAACTGCGCGGCCTCGACGTCGTTCCACAGGCTCTTCATGGCGCGAATTATACTTTTGCGCGATGCTCCGAATCGAACTGCACGACTGGGAGAGTGCACGGGCGGAAGCGAGCCGCATCCGCCTGCGGGTGTTCGTCGAAGAGCAGCGCGTGCCGCCGGAGATCGAGATGGACATGCACGACGCCGTCAGCGTTCACGCGCTCGCCTACGACGGCAGCAAGGCGGTCGGCACGGGGCGCCTCCTGCCCGACGGTCACATTGGACGGATGGCGGTACTGCGGGAGCACCGCACGCAGGGCGTGGGCGGCGCGATTCTCGCGCGGTTGATCGCCGAGGCGCGGCGCAAGGGCATGCGAGAGGTGGTGCTGTCGGCACAGACGCACGCCCTGGAGTTCTACCGCAAGCACGGCTTCGCGCCGCAGGGGGCGGTGTACTCGGAGGCCGGCATTCCGCACCAGGAGATGCGCCTGCGGCTGCTTGCGTAGTCAGGCCGCGCGGCCCAGTTCCCACCCGTAGTGCAGTGTTTCCTGTTCCGCGCCGCTTGCGTCGAAAGCGCGCTCGGCGAAGCGCGGGGCCGTGCCCCACAGCAGCACCGAAGAGCAGCGCGTGCCGTAGCGCTCATTGACGATCTTGGCTTGCGCCAGGACGCCGAAGAGTGGCTCGATCGAGAGCGGGCTGTCGCGGAAACGCTGCTTGTGCGCCTTCAGGTCCGGTGAGTCGAGCAGCAGGTTGCCCAGCCCGTACCAACCGGGGGCCAGTTCACGTGCCTCCGAGTCGCGGTTGCTGAGCCACCACAACGTGCTGCCGTCAGAGGCGAGCAGGTTGAAGCCGCTATAGGCCAACTTGTGCTCCGCCAGTTTCAACACCTCGGCGCCGGCCAGGTACTTGGTCACCAGAGAGCCGCGCGATTCGGCCGCGCCGGGCTCTGTGCCGCCGCGGTAGTTGGTCACCGCCGCGAACCGGCCGCCGCGCGAGACGCCCATCCACGTGCCACCGGCCTGCAGGTCGCGTCCTGCGAGAACGTCCGGCCGGTCGTCCCAGAACGCAGCGCGAGCGGCTGGCCGCGCGTGGAACTCGTCTCGATTGGCGGCGACGGCGAGCGGGACGCCCGGATGCACCTTCCAGGCGACGAGGATCAGGCACATACGAAGCGCTCGACATGGCGCTCGAGTCCCAGGCCCGCCGCCTCGCGCTCAAGTAGCGCTTCGAAGCCCGAATCGTCGCGCACGCCTTCGTACACTTCCATGTACGTGCCCGGCTCATCGCGCCGGCGCATCCAGCGCCCGCGCACGCCGGTCGCGCGCTCTACGGCCCCGAAGAGCCGCTCGACGTCCTCACGCAGCCCGGGCAGGCGGCTCGCCTCCACCCGGTAGTAGACGAAATAACTCGTCACGCCGCGTAGGGCAGGGGAAGCATCCCGAGCGGCGGGCCATCGGGCGCCCCGAGGCGCAGGGCACTGCCCGACTCGAGCGAGCTGATCTGCACGACCGCGAGAAGCTCGCTGCCGCCCTCCGGCGCCGGTGCGGCGTTCACCACCGTGCCGCTTGTCTGCCCTGGCGAGTCCTCGGCGAATACGTCTGCCGCAGACGCCGCCGGCGCAGAAACGCGCGCTCGCACCATGCGCCGCTTGAGCACGCCCCGGTATTGCGTGCGCGCGACAACTTCCTGGCCTGGATAGCAGCCCTTCTTGAAGTCCACGGCGCCCAGCCGCTCGAGATTCACCATCTGAGGCACGAACAGGTCCTGCGTCGCCAGAACCACCATCGGCTGGCCGGCTCGAATCTCCTCGAGATCCCAGGCCCTGCTGCCCGCTGCGGTCAACGCGTCAACGGCGCGCTGCCGCCGGGCAACTGGCACCACCGCCAGGAAACGCTGAGCGCCGAAGCGCACTGCGATGCCGCCTGCGCTGTGTGCCGCGCCAAGATCCGCGACGGGAGCCTGCAGCTCCAGGGCGGCGAGCCGCTCGGCGGCCGACGGGCCCCAGACGCCGAGCTGCGTCCATTCGCCGCTGGCATCCGTGAGCTTCACCTTGGCCCGCAGAATGAACATCGCGAGCCGTTTCGCCACTGGCGCAGCGAGATCCCGCGAGAGCTGCAGCAGGAATCCATCTTCCTGCGGGATGACGAGAAACGTCGCCATCAGCCGGCCCTTGGCCGAGCACCATCCGGCGCGGCGCGCTGTATCGGTGCCGAGACCCGCGACGTCGCTGGTCAGCTGCGCATGCAGGAACGCGCGCGCCTCGTCGCCCGTGCACGACAGCATGCCGTACTGCGCGAGCTCGACCGTGGAATGGGAAACCTTGGTGTCCATCGTAGAATGCCCGCGAAGATTCTATTCCGATTCCGTGGCGAAAATTCTCCGCAGGCTCGCCGTGTTCGCCGTCCTAGGGCTGCTCGCCGTTGCGGGCTACGGCACCTGGTACGCCATGACGCCGGTCAAGGCCGCAGCGTTGCCCGTGGAGTTCGAAATACCCGCGGGCATCGGTTTGCGTGGCGCGGCGCGGCAGCTGGAGCAGGCGGGAATCGATGTGGGGCGCCAGCGCTTCGAGGCCCTCGCGCGCCTGCTTGGCATCACGCAGGACATCAAGGCGGGCTACTACCGGCTTGCCGTACCGATGACCCCGCGCGAAATCCTGGACAAGCTCGAGCGGGGCGACGTCGTGCAGTCGGAAGTGGTGCTCGTGGAGGGCTGGACCTTTGCCCAATTCCGGGCGGCGCTGGAGGCGAGCGACGCGCTGCGCCACGACAGTCGCGGGCTTGCCGATGCCGAAATCCTCGCGCGCATTGGCGCTGTTGAGCTCCATCCAGAGGGGCTGTTCTTTCCGGATACCTACCTGTTCGCACGCGGCTCGAGCGACCTGGCGGTGCTGCGCAGCGCCTACCGCGTCATGCAGGAGCACCTCGCGAGGGAATGGCCGCGGCGCGCGGCGGACGCGCCTTACAAGACGCCCTACGAGGCGTTGATCATGGCCTCGATCGTCGAAAAGGAGACGGGGAGGGAGTCGGAGCGCGAGCAGATTGCCGGCGTCCTCGTGAACCGGCTGCGCATCCGCATGGCGCTGCAGGTCGATCCGACGGTGATCTACGGGTTGGGCGAGAGCTTCGACGGCAATCTGAAGAAGGTGCACCTCAGGACGGACGGTCCCTATAACACGTACACCCGGCCCGGATTGCCGCCCACGCCCATCGCGATGCCGGGCCTGGCGTCTCTGCGTGCGACGCTGCAACCGGCGAAGGTCGACGCGCTGTACTACGTGGCGCGCGGCGACGGCACCAGCCAGTTCTCGCGCACGCTCAAGGAGCACAATCGTGCGGTGGCAAGATACCAGCTCAAGCCGAAGCGCAAATGACCAGGGGCCGATTCATCACGCTCGAGGGCGTCGACGGCGCCGGCAAGTCCACGCACGTGGCGTGGATCGCCGAGCAGCTGCGCGGCCGCGGCCGCACGGTGCACGTGACGCGCGAGCCGGGCGGCACGCCGCTCGCCGAGAAGCTGCGCGCGCTGATCCTCGCCGAGCCGATGGACGCGCTCACCGAGACGCTGCTGCTGTTTGCCGCGCGCGATGACCACGTGCGGACCGTGATCGCGCCGGCGCTGGCGGCGGGGACCTGGGTGCTTTGCGACCGCTTCACCGACGCGACCTTTGCCTACCAGGGCGGCGGCAAGGGGGTGCCTGCCGCGTTGATCGCGCACCTGGCGCAGGTCTCGCACAACGGCCTCATGCCCGACCTCACCCTGGTGTTCGATTGTCCTTATGAAGTCAGCCGGGAGAGGCTGGGCCGTACCGGACGTGTGCCGGACCGTTTCGAGCGGGAGGACCACGCGTTCTTCGACCGGGTCCGGCAGTCCTACCTGGGGTTGGCGCGAGCTGACGCGGAAAGGATCCGCATCCTGGATGCCACTGGTTCCGTGGTAGATATTAAGAAACGAATTGAAGAAGAACTTTCAACAATATGATTAATAGTCTTTATCCGTGGCAAGAAACCTTGTGGGGACGACTTCAGGCACAGGGCGAGCGGCTGCACCACGCGCTGCTGATTCACGGGCCTGCCGGGATCGGCAAGCTGGCGTTGGCCGAGCGATTTGCCCAGCTTCTGCTTTGCGAGTCTTCGGCGACGCCCAAGCCATGCGGCCTATGCGACGGATGCCGGTGGTACCTGGCGGGCAGCCATCCTGATCTGCGCCGCCTGGAACCGGAGTCGATGGCGCGTCGCGTGGGCACGGATGAGGAGGGCGAGACGCCGGGCCCAGCCGCGTCACGAGCCGCCAAGCCCAGTCAGGAGATCAAGGTGGACCAGGTGCGGGGGCTGGACGGCTTCCTGAGCCTGCGTTCCCACCGGGGGCGGCGGCGCATCGTGCTGGTGCATCCCGCGGAGGCCATGAACTTGAACGCGGCCAATGCCTTGCTCAAAGCGCTCGAGGAGCCGCAGTCTGGCGCGCATTTCATCCTGGTCTCGCATCGGCCGGCACGCCTGCTGCCGACGATTCGCAGCCGCTGTGCCGCGGTCCCCGTGACGCTACCCGAGCAGCGTGTGGCCCGCGCGTGGCTGAAGAAACAAGGCGTCCCCGAGGCCGAGGCATGGCTGGCTTTTGCGGGCGGAGCGCCTCTGCAGGCCCAGGCTCATGCGGGCGATGCGGGCGGGGCGATTGTCGGGATGCGAAGAGCGACTCAATCCAGGGACTTCGATGCGATGCAGGCCGCGGGGGGTCGCGAGGAGATGGAGGCCTTGGCTGAGGTGCTGCAGAGGCGCGCGATCGACGTGGCGATGCGCTCGCTGGGAGGCCGCGACCGCTATGGCTTGGGCGGAAGGTCGCCGCACGCGGCCGCTTGGCTGAGATATGCGCGGGAAATGGGCCGATTCCGCGCGTTGGCGAGGCACCCGTTGAATCCGCGGCTATTGGCGGGGGAGATGCTCGCTGGAATGCCGGAGGAGGAGACGCGCTAGCTGCCGATAGAGAATCGCCGGTTCGTATTTGACATAATACACATTGTGCAACAACGATTGATGCCACTATGCCCGCAAACACCCACTAAGCAACCCCGCCCCCCCTTAATCCTCAATCGACCAGTCTCGACCAACCGAGCGGCCCGACCGACCAGCGACATTGGCAGGTCCCACATCGAAATACGTCTGCCTTCCCGGCAGAATCCTCCGCCAGAGGGGCAAGTGCGCCGTGCGCTTCCCTGTTCGTACCCGCGCCAACAAGGTAAGTGCAATCAACGCAAGGGTTAAATCTAGGCATTGGGGATCCGATGACGCAGAGGTTCTATCACCGGAATGCCGAAGTTTTCGTTCGGTACCCGACAAATGACGAAAGTTGGCAAGCTCGAACAACCGTCAATTGAAGCCCATGCTTGAGCCTCAATTCCAGCGGTCTGGAGGCGGCACCGGCAGTCGTGCCACTGGGATCCCTTCGTCTACCAGCGCATCATGCTCTTCCTGGCTCGCCTGGCCGCGGATGCTGCGTGCTGGAGCCTCCTTGTAGTAGATGCGCCTCGCTTCCTCGGGAAACTGCGTGCCGACGTCCTCGGACTTCGTCAGCATCTCGTCCAGCATGCGCGAGTAGAGCTTCTGCGCAAGCGCCAGCGGATCGTGCCCGGCCGGCGCAGGGGTCGCGGGCTGCGACTGCGCGGCCCCGGTATTGAAGCGGGTCGCCGACGGTACCCGGTCGATCTCCTGGCCGCCGCACGTCGGGCAGCTCACCAGCCCCTTGCCGCGCTGCGAGCCGTAGTCCTCCGCCGAGGCAAACCAGCCCTCGAAACGATGGCCCGCCGTGCACAGAAGGTCGAAGATCTTCATGTGCCGGATTCTATTACGATTGCCGAACCATGATCGCCGACCGTATTGAGGGCAAGTGGATCGACCTGTTCGCCGAAGTCTTCTCCCGCTGCAAGGTGGGCGCAGGAGACGCCTGCGCGCTGCTCTCGGAGACGCAATCGCGCGCGCTCAACGTCCAACTGGCCGAGCTTGCCCTGCTGCGCCTGGGCGCGCGCCTGTTCCACGTCGTCGTGCCGACGCCGGCCCAGCGCGCTCCCGTGCCGATCCGCTCTACAGGCGCTTCAGTGGCGCTGCAGGGACTTGCGCCGGCAATCCAGGCCCTTTCCGCGGCCACGTTCGTCGCGGACTGCACGCTGGAAGGCTTGATGCACGCAGCCGAGCTGCCCGCCATCCTGAAAGGCGGGGCGCGCGTGCTCTACATCTCAAACGAGCATCCCGAAGTGCTCGAGCGCCTCGCCCCCTCTCCCTCCGACGAACAGCAGGTGAGGGCGGCGATGCGGCAGTTGCGCGAAGCCAGGCGCATGACGGTGTCCTCGCCCGCGGGCACCGCACTCCAGATCGGCGTCGAAGGCGCACGCGTGGGCGGCGTGTGGGGCTATACGGACAAGCCGGGCACGCTTTCGCACTGGCCCGGAGGCCTGTGCCTGTGCTTTCCGAAGGCATCCAGTGTGAACGGCACGCTGATACTCGCGCCTGGCGACCTCAATCTCACTTTCAAGCGCTACCTGGAGTCGCCGGTGCGGCTCACCGTGGAAGACGACTACGTGACGCGCATCGACGGGGAGTCGCTGGACGCGGAGCTGATGCGGGAGCACCTCGCCGCCTGGGGCGATCGCGAAGCCTACGCGGTGTCCCATGTCGGCTGGGGCATGAATGCCCGGGCGCGCTGGGACGCGCTGGCGATGTACGACCGCCGCGACGTCAACGGCACGGAGCAGCGCGCCTTTGCGGGGAATTTTCTCTATTCGACCGGCGCCAACGAGGTCGCGGGACGCCACACGCTGGGGCATTTCGACCTGCCCTTCCGGCACTGCACGATCGAGCTGGACGGCAAGGCAGTGGTGCGGGATGGCAAGCTCGTTGCGTGATCCGTGAGCCGCGGGCGCTGAGCGCGTGAGCACGCTTCTCTTTCTGCACGGTGTCGGCGGCAGTCGGGCCGTCTGGGACCGTCAGCTACCCTGCTTCAACGCGCGGGGTCATCGTGCGGTCGCCTGGGACCAGCCCGGCTACGGCGGCGTGCCGCCGGTGGAGCCCTACGACCTGGAGCGCATCGCCGAGGCGCTTTGCCGCAAGATCGAGGCGCTCGGGGCGGGACCGGTGGTGCTCGTGGGGCACAGCATGGGCGGCTTCATCGCCCAGGAAGGCTATGCGCGCTTCCCGCAGCTCATCCAGGCGCTCGTCCTTTGCTTTACGAGCGCGGCGTTCGGCGGCACCGGCAGCGAGTTCGCGCGCCAGTTCATCGCCGCCCGCCTCGGCCCGCTGGATCAGGGCAAGAGCATGGCGGACATCGCCGCGCGGCTGATGCCGACGATGCGCGGCGCGCGTTCGATTCCGGGCGGCATCGAGCAGGCCGAGCGCGTGATGGCAGCGGTGCCGCCGGGGACCTACCGGAAGGCGGTGCAACTGCTCACGACGTTCGACAGGCGCGCGCAGTTGCCCGGGATCCGCGTGCCCACCCTGCTCATCGCTGGCAGCGACGATCGCACCGCGCCCGCTCAGGTGATGGAGCGCATGGCCGCGAAGATTCCCGGCGCGGAGTTCGTGACGCTGGCGGGCTGCGGGCACCTCGGGCCGATGGACCAGCCGGAGGCGTTCAACGAGACGCTGCGCGGTTTTCTCGAGCGGCACGCGCTGTGAGGTGACCGATGGATGCCCGACTTCCCATGCCAGACCCGCGCTACTCGATCACCGGATCGGGTTATCCGCTCGATGGCCGCCAGCGCGCGCTGCTCGCGCTCGCCGACGAGCTCGGCCCGCGCTTCGCGGAGCGCGCCGAGCGCTATGACCGCGACGCGAGCTTTCCATTCGAGAACTACGCCGACCTGCGCCAAGCGGGCCTCCTCGGCCTGTGCGTGCCCGAGCGATTCGGCGGCAAGGGCGCGGACTTCAAGACCTATTCACTGGTGTCGGCGACGCTCGGCAAGTACTGCGGCGCCACCGCCCTCACCTTCAACATGCACGCCTGCTCGACGCTGTGGCCCGGCGTGCTCGCCGACGATCTCGACATGACGCCCGGGCAGCGCGACGAGCACGAGCAGCGCCGCGCCGTGCACTTCGAGCGCGTCGTCAAGCACGGCGCGGTCTACGCGCAGCCGTTCTCGGAAGGCAGCGCGGCCGCGGCCGGCAGGGCGCCGTTCGGCACCACGGCGGCGAAGGTCGAGGGCGGCTGGGTGGTCAACGGCAAGAAGATCTTCGCCTCGCTCGCCGGCGCCGCCGACTACTACGGCGTGCTGTGTACCGAGAACAAGCCCGAGCTTTCGATGCGCGACACCCTGTATCTCGCCGTGCCGGGCAAGGCGCCCGGACTTGCGGTCACCGGTGACTGGGATCCGCTCGGCATGCGCGGCACCGTCTCGCGCACGCTCGTGTTCAAGGACGTGTTCGTGCCCGATGAAGCGGCGATGATGCCGCGCGGCGTGTACTTCCAGGCGGCCAGCCGCTGGCCGCACATGTTCACGACGCTCTCGCCCACGTACATGGGCATCGCCATCGCCGCCTACGAGTTCACGGTGCGCTACCTGCGCGGCGAGATCGCCGGCATGCCGCCCGTCAAGCGGCGCATGTACCCCACCAAGCAGCTCGCGGTCGCCGAGATGTGGATCCGCCTGGAGCAGACGCGGGCCCTCTTCCTGCGCATGCTGGCGGACGCGCGCGTCGATCCGCCGAAGGACGCCCGCTTGCGCGCCTATGCGACGCAGTTCAGCATCATGGAGAACGCCAACGAGCTTTGCCGCCTGGCGATCCGCACTTGCGGCGGCCAGTCGATGCTGAAGTCCCTGCCGCTGGAGCGCCTGTACCGCGATTCACGCTGCGGATCGCTCATGCTGCCGTGGACTGCGGAGCTGTGCCTGGACCGCATCGGACGCGAAGCGCTCTACGAGTCCGGCGAGGCCGACGACTGAACCTGTCGCGCGTCATCGAGCACTGGGCGCGGCACACGCCCGGGCGCATCGCCATCCATTTCGACGGCGCCGACCTGAGCTACGCGCAGCTATGGGAGCGGATCGAGGCGGCGACGCGCGCGCTCGGCCTTCGCAAGGGCGACCGTGTCGCCTGGCTGGGCTACAACCATCCGGACATGCTGGCGCTGCTGTTCGCCGCCGCGCGGCTCGGCGCGATCCTCGTGCCGCTCAACTGGCGGCTGACCGCGGCGGAGCACGCGGCCATCCTGCGCGACTGCAGTCCGAGCGTTTTGTTCTGCGACGCCGACTTCACGCAAGCGGCGCGCAACCTGGCCGTGCCGCTCGGCAACTGGAGCGACAAGGGCGCGGCGAGCCTGGCGGGTGCGGACGAGGACGACCTGCTGATCGTCTATACCTCGGGCACCACGGGCCGCCCCAAGGGCGCCGTGCTGCCGCAGCGCGCCCTGCTCTGGAACGCATACAACGCGATCCACGCGCATGACCTCGGCCAGCACGATCACGTGCTGACCGTGCTGCCCCTGTTCCACGTCGGCGGCCTGAACAACCAGACGTTGCCGTCGCTGGTGGCCGGGGCGAAGGTCACACTGCATCGGCGCTTCGACGCGGGCCACTGGATTCGCGACGTGCGCGAGCGCCGCCCTACCCTCAGCCTGCTGGTGCCGGCCACCATGGCTGCGGTGATCGGCCACGCGGGATGGCGGGAGGCCGATCTCAGCTCCCTCAAACTTCTGAACACGGGGTCGATGGTGGTACCGGAGAGCCTGATCCACGCGTTCCACGCGCGCCAGGTGCCGGTCGGTCAGATTTACGGCGCCACGGAAACCGCGCCGATTGCCACGGTCCTGCTGCGGGAGGACGCGATGCGCAAGGTGGGCAGCGCCGGTAAGGCGGCGGCGCATTGCGAGGTGCGGCTGGTCGATGGCGAGATCTGGGTGCGCGGCCCCAATGTCATGCGCGGCTACTGGAACGACCCCGCTGCGACCGCCGCCGTCCTCACGCGCGACGGCTGGTTCAAGACCGGCGACCTCGCGCGCGTGGACGCTGAGGGCCACTTCTGGATCATGGGCCGCTCCAGGGACGTGATCATCTCCGGCGGAGAGAACGTGTACCCGGCCGAGCTGGAAAACGTGCTTGCCGATTGCCCCGCGATCGTGGAGTCCGCCGTCGTCGGCATCGCCGACGCGAAATGGGGCGAAGCGGCGTGTGCCATCGTCGTGCGCAAGCCCGGCGCCCAGCTCGACGCCGCCGGGGTTCTCGCCCTGTTCCAGGACCGGCTCGCCCGCTTCAAGCATCCGCGGCGCGTGGTCTTCGTCGAGAGCCTGCCGAAGAATGCGCTCGGCAAGGTCCTGAAGCAGGAATTGCGCAAATTGCTCTAGTTCACCGTCAGTTCGACGGCGCCGAGCGGACCCGCGTCGAATTGAACCACGTCGCCCGCCTGCGGAAACTGCGACGGCACCAGGCTCCCGGTGATCACGATGTCGCCCTTGCGCAGGGACTTTCCCCGACGGCGGAGATGATTCGCGATCCACGCGAGCGCCGCCAGGGGGCTGCCCATGGCGTCGCCGCCGCGACCCTCGCCCACGACCTTGCCGTTGACGCGTGCAATGCCCCGCACGGACGCCAGATCGATGGCGCGCCAGTCCTCTACAGGTCGCCCAAGCACCGCCCCTTCGTTCCACGCGTTGTCGGCGGCAAGCTCGAGCCCGCGGCTGGCCAGCGTTGCGTAATCGGCGCCGAGGTCGTCCGCCAGCTCGAATGCCGGCATCACGGCGGCGACCACGGATGCGACCCGGTGCGGGGCATGCGCCTCGCCATCGGCGGGAATGTCGCTGCCCAGGAGCAGTGCGATCTCGAATTCGACGAGCAGGCGCCCATAGTCCGCAACCCGCACCGAGGCGGGCGCGCGAACGACCTGGCGCGCATGCAGGCAACCGGCGATGGAGTCCCGCAGGCCGACGAAGCGACGCATTTGCGGCGTCGTGAGGGCGATCTTGTAGCCGACGACCGGCCCGCACTCGCGCGATTTCAGGGCGACGAATTCATCCTGCATCGCGTAGGCTTCGCCGATGTCGCGCGGCAAGCATGCCGCCGGCAATGGCTGCGGCCGGTGCCTGGCCCGGTGGCGTTGCACCAGCCAGCGCGCCGAGTCGCGGACGCGATCGCCGCCGATGGTCGCCATGGCGCGATTCTAGCTGTTGCCGTCGGCGCCGGCTTTGCAGACAATACGTGCGGGAGATCGAACAACAATGCCTCTCGCTCACCGCCTGTACGACAACGCCCTGGTGCTCTCCCCCACGGGACGCCTTGACCACGACAACTGCGAGGCCTTTCGCGAGGACCTGGCGCCGCACCTGGAACGTGCCGCCAAGGTGGGCACGGCGATCGTGCTCGACCTCTCCGGCCTTGAGTATGTCTCCAGCGCGGGCCTGCGCTGCTTCATGCTGGCGGCGAAGCAGGCCAAGGCGCAGAACAGCCGCATCGTCATCGCCTCGATGCAGCCGGTGGTGGCGGAGATCTTCCAGATCGCGCGCTTCAACCTGGTGTTCGAGGCCTATCCCAAGGTGCGCGACGCGCTCGCGTCGCTATCCCCTGACGCGGCCGCCGCGTTCGACCGGGGATAGCGCGGGTGCGCGTCCGCTTCTGGGGCACGCGCGGCTCGATCCCCGTCGCCCTCACGTCCGCCGACATCCGCGACAAGGTCGCCGTCGCGCTGATGCGCGCCGGCGGACGGCAATTCGCTTCGATCGGCGAGGCCTACGACTACGCCACGCAGCATCTCGACTTCTCGCTCACGCACACCTTCGGCGGGCACTCCGCTTGCGTTGAGCTCGAAACGAGGCAGGACGAGTACTTCGTCTGCGACATGGGCAGCGGCGCGCGCCCGTTCGGCGCGCACGTTCTGGCGCGCCAGTCCGGCCGCCCGGCAACGGTCAACGTGTTCATGTCGCACGTGCACTGGGACCACATCATGGGATTCCCGTTCTTCGGGCCCGCCTACGTCGCCGGCACCCGCATCCGCATCCACGGCTGCCACGACGTGATCGAGCATGCCTTTCGCCTGCAGCAGGCCCCGCCCTGCTTTCCAGTGGAGTTCCCGCAGCTTGCCGCGGATATCGAGTTCGTCCGGATCGCGCCGGGCAAGACCCACGAGATCGCCGGCGTGCGCGTGACGCCGCAGCCGCAGATGCATTCCGGCGAATCGTACGGCTACCGCTTCGAGGCGCAGGGCAAGACCTTCGTCTACACCACGGACTCGGAGCACAAGCTCGAGAATCGCGCGCAGACCGACCGCTTCGTGCAGTTCTTCCGCGACGCGGACCTGGTCGTGTTCGACGCCATGTACTCGCTCGCCGATGCGATCTCGGTGAAGGCCGACTGGGGGCATTCCAGCAACATCATCGGTGTCGAGCTCTGCCAGATGGCGCGCGTCAAGCACCTGGTGCTGTTCCACCACGAGCCCGCCTACGACGACTCGACGATCGAAGGCGTGCTGCGCGAAACGCAGCGCTTCGAGGAACTGACGCGCGGCACGCAGGCGCTGAAGGTCTCGGCAGCTTACGACGGCCTGGAGATCGACGTCTGAGTTCGGCCTGGTCCAGGCGCCCCGCTCCGCTGACGCTGCTGGTCGCGCTGCTGGTGCTGCTCGCCGCCGAGCCGCCGTTCGTGCAGGGGCTGCGCAACGCGCTCTTCGACGGCTACCAGAAGCTCTTCCCGCGCGAACGCCAGTCCGCGCCGGCCGTCATCGTCGCCATCGACGAGGAGGCGCTGCAGCGCTTCGGGCAGTGGCCGTGGCCGCGCACGCGCATGGCGCAGCTCATCGCCGGGATCGCCGACGCCCAGCCGGCGGCGATCGGCGTCGATTTGCTGTTTCCCGAGCCCGACCGCTTCTCCCCCGCCGCCGTGGCGCTGGACCTGCAGGCGCTGTCGATCGATGCCGCACGCGTGCTGCGCCTCCTGCCGTCGAACGACGACGCGCTCGCGCGGGCGATCCGGGGCAAGAAGGTGGTCCTTGGCATTGCGGGCTTGGAAGCTCCCAACCCGAAGTTCCTGCAGCCGCCGGGCGCGCCGCCCGTGCGCACCGTCAATGCTCCCGACCTCAACCTGCGGCGTTTCGCCGGGCACCTGCCCAGCATAGCGGTCATCGACGGGGCGGCGGTCGGGCGCGGCCTGCTCAGCGTCGACCCGGAAAGCAGCGTGATCCGGCGCGCCTTGCTCGCCGGCATGGTGGGCGACGTGATCGTCCCCGCGCTGAGCATCGAGATGCTGCGCGTCGCGACCCAGACTTCGTTGCTGCTGGTCGGACGCGGCCCCGACCAGATCGAGGTCCGCCTGGGCGACATCGCGGTGCCGGCGCACGCCGACGGCCGCTTCTGGATCCGCTACGGGCCGCACGATCCCGCGCGGTTCGTGTCGGCCGCGGCCGTGCTCGAGGATCGCCTGCCCGCCGAAGCGCTGGAGGGCAAGCTGGTACTGGTGGGCGTGAGCGGCCTGGGCCTGCTCGATTTCCAGACCACGTCGCTCGGTGAGCGCGTGCCGGGGGTCGAAATTCACGCGCAGATTCTGGAACAGATCTTCGACGGCACGTATCTGCGCCGCCCTGCATCTCTGCACGCGCTGGAGTACGTCCTGCTCTGCGCCGCGGCCCTGCTCCTCGCGTCCGGCGTCTCCGTCCTCGGCGTCGGCGCATCGATCGCGCTGTATGTCGCCGTCGCTGCCGGGCTGCTCGTCCTCGGCACACAGGGCTTTGCGCTCGAAGGCATGCTGCTCGACGTCGCCTGGCCCGTGGTCGGCGCAACCCTGGTCTTCGGCGCGGTGCTGGCCCAGGCGCTCGGCGTCGCCGACGAGCAGCGCCACCGCCTGCGTGAACAGGCGGCCCGCGTGTCCGGCGAGCTCGAGTCGGCGCGCCGCATCCAGATGGGCCTGCTGCCCGCCCCGCGCCTGCTGTTCGAGCGGGAGGCGCGGTTCGCCATCGACGCCTTCCTCGAGCCGGCGCGCACGGTCGGCGGCGACTTCTACGACTGCTTCATGATCGACGACAACCGGCTCTTCTTCATCGTCGCGGACGTCTCCGGCAAGGGCTTGCCCGCAAGCCTGTTCATGGCGCTGTCGAAGACGCTGTTGAAGAGCGCAGCGCGGCACGCCGGCGACGTCGGCGCGCTGATGGTGCGCGCCAACGCAGAGGTATCGCGCGAGAACCCGGAATCCCTGTTCGTCACGGCATTCGCCGGCATCCTCGATGCGAACAGCGGCACACTCGAGTTCTGCAATGCCGGGCACGAACCGCCGTTCGCGCGGCGCCCCGGGGGCATACCCGAGCGCATCGTGCACCGCGGCGGACCGCCGCTTTGCGTGGTCGAGGACTACGCGTACCCGGTCGAGCACCGGGCGGTCGCGCCCGGTGAATGGATCTGCGTGGTCACCGACGGCATCACCGAGGCCATGAATCCCCGCGGCGAGCTCTACGGCGCACAACGACTGGGAGCTGTGCTGGGCACAGTCCCCGAGCCGGCTACGCCGTCAGACGTGCTTGCGGCAGTGCGCGCCGATGTCCGGGCCTTCGTCGGCACCGCCGTACCCTCGGACGACTTGACGTTGCTGTGTGTGCGCTGGAACAGCCGGTAGACCGGCGCCGCCCGCAACGACGGTTCAGCGGACGCTGATCTCTACGCGCCGATTGCGGGGCTCGGCGATCTCGTCGGCCGTGGGGACCAGGAGCTCACGCTCACCGCGCCCGGCAATCTCGATCCGCGCCTGATTGATCCCGAGCTTGACCAGCTCCGCCCGCACGCGCTCGGCGCGCTGCAGGGACAGGCGATCGTTGAACTTCAGGGTGCCTACGCGGTCGGTATGGCCGATAACCACGATGTCCGGGGCGCCGCGCTGGCGCAGTTCCGCGAGCATCTTCTCCAGCTCGACCAGGGACTCTGGCGTGAATTCGTCGTTGCCCTCGAGGAAGTAGAGCTGGAAGGACTTCGGGCGGCCAGGCAGCGCCATGAGCAGGGGGCCGAACTCCTGGCGAACCTGGCTATCCGTGAGGCGCTGAGCTTGGGGCGCACCGCCGCTCACGATGCGGCTCGCGGCATAGGCCTGGTTGAGCACCGCCTTCTCCCCGCCGCGCTCCACCACCACGGTTCCCACTGTTCCGTCCGGTCCGGGGACCACCACCACCAACTCGTCGCCGAGCGGCAGCTGATGGGAATAGATCATGAGCGCCATTAGCAGCGCGGCGATCACGACCTCCATCGGCTACTTCTTCGCGGGCTCTTCCACCTGCACGACGAATTCCGTGCCGCGCACGCCCATGATCGCCGCCGGCGTGCGCACCTTCATCGCGTCGGGCGACTGCTTCACCATCTTCCCGGACACGACGGCCAGCGTTCCCTTCTTCAGCGAGGCGTCGAAACGGCCCGCGTGCGTCGTGCTGTCGAAATTGTAGCGGTCCACCACCAGCACGCTGTTGGGGCCCGTGGATAGCAGGCTGTTATCGGTGAACGTCACCCCGACGGCGCCGTCCGCGCCGGTCACCAGGGCGTCGGCTTGGCGGATCGGCATGCCGACGCTGGCGGGAAGGCGCTTGCCCTCGCGCTCGACGTGCACGCTTCCCTTGGCCGTCTTCACCTGCCCGACATCGTTTGCCAGTGCGGGCGTCGCCGCCGCGAGCGCTGCTGCAACTGCCGCTGCCACAATGACTTGGCGCATGCTGCCTCCCGTCCTTTTCATCAGGGATTCTATAATGCCCCGGGACAATCAGCTAACACCGTGAAATACGCCCGCGTAGGACAGTTTCTTGCACGCCTGGATCAGCTCAGGCAGGTGCGTGCTTTCCTCGAGGGATTCTGCGCCGATTCCGGGCTGCAGCGCGACGAGTGCCTGCGCCTCAACCTGGTGCTCGAGGAGCTGTTCACCAATACCGTGCGGCACGGTCACCGGGGGGACTGTGACGCGCCAATCTGGATCGGGCTGCAGCGCGCGGAAGACGGCGTGCGCGTGGTGTATGAGGACAAGGCGCCGCCGTTCAATCCCTATGCCTACACGCAACTGCCGGAGGTGGCGCCCGACGCCACGCTCTCGATGCGCAAGATCGGCGGCCTGGGGGTGCTCCTCACCAAGGAACTCGCTGCGTCGCGGGACTACGCCTACCTGTTCGGGCGCAACCGCATCCGCCTGACGATGGCAGCAGCCTGAGGCACCTGGTGCCCGGGGCAGGACTTGAACCTGCACGGCCTTGCGGCCTAGGGATTTTAAGTCCCTTGCGTCTACCAGTTTCGCCACCCGGGCGGTCGTGCAGCAGGAAGGATTGGAGGCGGGAGTCGGAATCGAACCGGCGTCCACGGCTTTGCAGGCCGCTGCATGACCACTCTGCCATCCCGCCCCGGGGATGCAATGAAAAAGGGAAGACCTCCCGGCCTTCCCTACGCTAAGCTGGAGCGGGAGACGAGTCTCGAACTCGCGACCTCAACCTTGGCAAGGTTGCGCTCTACCAACTGAGCTACTCCCGCGTCCTGGAGCCGCGCATTATAGCTCAACCCCTCGCGTGGGGCAGTGCGCGGCGCAGGTAGTGCACCATGGAAATCACGGTCAGGACCGCGGCCGCGTTGATCAGGATGGTGCCGAGCCATTGCGCATTGAACACCCCGAGCACGTTGTCGTGGAACAGGAGCAGCGGGATGGCGACCATCTGGCTCGCGGTCTTGATCTTGCCGACATAGGCGACGGCGACGCTGCCCGACCGGCCGAGCTTCGCCATCCATTCGCGCAGGGCCGAGATGGCGATCTCCCGGCCGATGATGATCAGCGCGATGACCGGCTCCACGCGGTCCAGCTGCAGCAGCACGACCAGCGCCGCCACGACGATCAGCTTGTCGGCGACCGGGTCGAGGAATGCGCCGAACGCCGAGGCCTGGTCGAGCGCGCGCGCGAGGTAGCCGTCGAGCCAGTCGCTGAGCGCCGCGACGACGAAGATCGAGGTGGCCGTGACGTTCTTGCCGGGCAGCGACAGCCAGCTCTCCGGCAGGTAGAAGATGCCGACGATCAGCGGGATCAGGATGATGCGCAGCCACGTCACCAGATTCGGCAGATTCAGTGGCATCAGTGCAGCGCCTTATAGATGCGCTCGGCCAGCGGCCGGCTGATGCCCTCGACCTGGGCGATCTCGTCCACGGCGGCGGCCTGCACCTCGCGCAGGCCGCCGAAATGCGCCAGCAGGCGCTGCCGGCGCTGCGCGCCGACGCCGGGAATCTGCGTCAGCGTCGAGGTGGTGCGCGCGCGACCGCGCCGCGCGCGGTGTCCCACGATGGCGAAGCGGTGTGCCTCGTCGCGAATTTGCTGGATCAGGTGCAAGCCGGGATGCGTCGGCGCCAGCTGCAGGGCGCGCCGATCGGTCTCGACGATCAGCGCCTCGAGGCCCGGCTTGCGCTCCGGACCCTTGGCGACGCCGACGATCACCACTTCGTGCAGGCCGAGCTCCGCCAGCGCCTGACGGCCCGCGCCGACCTGCCCTTTGCCGCCGTCGATCAGCACCAGGTCGGGAATTCTGCCGTCTTCCGCACTGACGCGCTCGTAGCGCCGCGCCAGCGCCTGGCGCATCGCCGCGTAGTCGTCGCCCGGGGCAATGCCGCGCAAATTGAAGCGCCGGTACTCGCCCTTCTGCAGCGTGTGCCTGTCATAGACCACGCAGGATGCCACGGCGGCCTCCCCCATGGTGTGGCTGATGTCGAAACACTCGATGCGCTGCGCCGAGTCCGGAAGCTGGAGCGCATCGCGCAGCGCGGCCAGGCGCTCTTCCTGCGCGCCCGTCTCGCGCGCGCGCTGCGCCAGCGCGAGTTGGGCGTTCTTCAAGGCCATCGCCAGCCAGACGCGCCGTTCCCCTTGCGTGGGCAGCAACGCGTCGAACTCCACCGGGTGACTCACCAGCACCAGCGGCGGCAGCGGCTGCTCGACGTAATGCTGCTCGAGGAACGCCTGCAGCACCTCCGCCGCCTCCGCCGCATCGGCGTTCGCGGGAAAGTAGCTGCGGTCGCCGACGTGCCGCCCGCCACGGATCATCACCAGGTTCACGCAGGCCAGGCCGCCCTCGGTGGCGCACGCGACGACGTCGGCATCCACGCCGCGATTGGACTCCACGTATTGCCGCGCCTGCACGCGCGCCAGCGCGCGCACCTGGTCGCGGCATACCGCCGCCGCCTCGTAGTCCTGCAACTGCGAGGCGGCCTGCATCCGCTCGTTGAGGCGCTGCATCACGTCGTCTTCGCGCCCGCGCAGGAACAGCTCGGCGTGCTGCACGTCCTGCGCGTACGCCTGCTCGCTGATCAGGCCCGTGCAGGGGGCCGTGCAGCGCCGGATCTGGTGCAGCAGGCAGGGTCGCGAGCGATTGGCGAACACCGTGTCCTCGCAGGTGCGCAGGCGGAACACGCGCTGCAGCAGCTGGATGCTCTCGCGCACCGCGGACGCATGCGGGAACGGGCCGAAGTAGCGGTCGCCGCGCTCGCGCCCGCCGCGATGGAAGCCCATGCGCGGGAAGCGGTGGGCGCTGATCACCAGGTAGGGATACGACTTGTCGTCGCGGAACAGGATGTTGTAGCGCGGCGCGAGGCTCTTGATGAGGTTGTTCTCCAGGAGCAGCGCTTCCGCCTCCGAGCGCGTCGCGGTGACTTCGATCTGCGCGACCTGCTGCAGCATCATGCGGATGCGCGGGCTGGCGACATTCTTCTGGAAGTAACTGCCGACGCGCTTGCGCAGATCCCGTGCCTTGCCGACGTACAGCGCCTCCCCGCCCGGCCCCAGCATGCGGTAGACCCCGGGCAGGTTCGGCAGCCCGGCGACGAAGCTTCTCGGGTCGAAGCGCGGCGCGTCCATGCGGAGCGCGAATTCTAGCTCCCGGGCGCGAATCCAGTGTAGAATCGCGGCCCTTTTTCCGCACGGCAACCTGCCATGTCCAAGGTCTCCGCAGTCGAAATCCGCGTCGGTAACCTGCTCGAGTGGGACAAGCGCGTCTGGCGCGTGCTCAAGTGCTACCACGTGCACGTCGGCGGCCGCGGCGGCGCCTTCATGCAGGTGGAGATGAAGGACATCGAGGCCGGCACCAAGACCAACCAGCGCTTCCGCACCGAGGACAAAGTCGAGCGCGCCTTCGTCGATCCGCGCTCCATGGAGTTCCTCTACCAGGACGGCACCGGCTACGTCTTCATGGACAAGGAGAACTACGAGCAGCTGACCTTGCCGGAAGAATTTCTCGAGGGACAGGCCGGCTACCTCCTGCCCAACACCGAGGTGCAGATCAATTTCTACAATGGCCGCTCGATCGGCATCGAGATTCCGCCCTCCGTGGTGCTCACGGTGGTCGACACCGAGCCCGGCATCCGCAACGCGACGGCGACCAATACGTTCAAGCCCGCGACGATGGAAACCGGCATCACAGTGCAGGTGCCGCCGTTCATCAACAAGGGCGAGCGCATCAAGATCGACACCAACGAAGGCACCTACATGGAGCGCGCCTAGGCCAGCGCGCCGAGCGCTTCCTGCGCATCCCGGAAGGCCACGCTCTTCCTCAGGTCGCGACCGCCGCCCCGGCGGCGCATGCGCTCCAGGCGCTCCGGCATCGGCGGGGCCTGCGCTTCCAGAGCGTGCAGCAGCCGTTCTGCACCCTCCAGGTCATTGCATAGCAGCACCATGTCGCAGCCGGCCGCCAGCGCGGCGCGGGCCCGGGCGGCATGATCGCCGGCGCCGCTCGCCCCGGCCATCGACAGATCATCGCTGAAGATGAGCCCTTCGAATCCCAGCCGCCCGCGCAGCACGTCCTTCAGCCATACGCGCGAGTAGCCGGCGGGCTCCCGGTCCACCTCGGGATAGACTACGTGCGCCGGCATCACGCCGGCGAGACCTGCCGCAATCGCGGCCCCGTAGGGAGCCAGATCCTTGCGCAGGATCTCCGCGAGCGCGCGATTGTCGACCGGGATGGCGACATGGGAGTCGGCAGCCACGTAGCCGTGCCCCGGGAAGTGCTTCCCGACCGCGGCCATGCCGCCATCACACAGACCGCTGATCAGCGCCGCCGCCAGCGCGCCCACGGCAATCGGGTCGAAATGCAGCGCGCGGTCGCCGATCACTGCGCTGGCGCCGTAATCCAGGTCCAGCACCGGCGTGAAGCTGAAGTCCAGGCCATGGGCCGCGAGTTCGGCAGCAATGACGTAGCCGGCGGCGCGCGCTGCCGCCCTGCCCGCCTCCCGGTCGCGATCCCACAGGCCACCCAGCGCACGCATGGGCGGCAGCACGGTGAAGCTATCGCGGAATCGCTGCACCCGCCCGCCCTCGTGGTCCACGCCGATGAGCAGCGGCGGCTCGCGCAGGGAATGGATCTCCTCGGTGAGCGCCTGCAGCTGCGCGGCGTTCTCGAAATTGCGTGCGAACAGGATGACGCCGCCGGTCGCCGGGTGCAGCATCCGGCGGCGGTCGTCGTCGTTCAGGGCCGTGCCCGCCGGATCCACCACGACCGGACCCAGCGGCAGGCGCGCCCTCAGCCGTCGCATTCGAGGATCACCGTGGCCGCCGCCATGCCGCGCTCATCGGTCAAGGTCAGGTGCGAGCGCAGGATACCGCGGCTGCGCAGCAGCGCGGCGAGCGGCGCCGAGAACTCGAGCTGAGGCTTTCCGGAACGGTGGTTGATCACCCACACGCCGTGCCAGTTTGCCGGCGCGCGGATCCCGGTCCCCAGGGCCTTGGAAAAGGCTTCCTTGGCGGCGAAACGCTTGGCGAGGTAGGCGGCGGGCTTGGCATGCGTGGCAAAGCGCTTCAACTCCGGCTCGCAGAGAACGCGCTGCGCAAAACGAACGCCGAAGCGCGCCAGCGCGCGCTCGACGCGGGTGATCTCGATCAGGTCGGTGCCGACGCCGTAGATCACCTGGCGGCCTGGACGATGAGCTGCTTCATCTCGCGCACCGCCTCGCGCATGCCGACGAACACGGCGCGGCTGACGATGGCGTGGCCGATATGCAGCTCCCGCAGTCCTGGCAGCCGGGCCACCGGCTCGACGTTGATGTAATTGAGCGCATGCCCTGCGTTGAAGCGCATGCCGAGCGCGCGGATGCCCTCTCCCGCCCGGCGCATCTTCTCCAGCTCGGCGAGCACCGCCGGCGACTCCGCGTCGCGCCCCTTGGCATGGAAGGCATGCGCGTACGGGCCCGTGTGCACCTCGCACACAGCAGCGCCGATGCGCTGGGCGGCCTCGACCTGCCGCGCCTCGGCATCGATGAAGACCGAGACCATGATCCCCGTCTCCGCCAGCCGGGAGACGGCCTGGCGCAGGCGCGCCTCCTGCGATGCGATGTCCAGGCCACCTTCGGTGGTGATCTCATGGCGGCCCTCGGGCACCAGCATCGCCATCTCCGGCCGTATGCGGCGCGCCACCTCGATCATCTCGTCGGTCGCCGCCATTTCCAGGTTCAGCTTGATGTGCGTCAACTCGCGCAGGCGCCGCACGTCCTCGTCCTGGATGTGGCGCCGGTCTTCGCGCAGGTGGACGGTGATGCCGTCCGCGCCGCCGAGGTGGGCCTCCACCGCGGCCCACACGGGGTCGGGCTCGTAGGTGCGGCGCGCCTGGCGCACCGTCGCCACGTGGTCCACGTTGACGCCGAGTTCGATCATAGCTCTTGCAGCTCCAGCAAGACCTCGCGCGTGTGCAGCGGCTGGCCGCCGAGGCGCGCGCCGATGAGCCAGCGCATCAACCGGCGCGCCTCCTCCCGGGTCTCGCGCCGCGCGTAGTCGTCGCGCGCCATGTCGAGCAGCGTCTGGCCGCTCACGGTGTGCGCTTCGGCGCCGGGCCGGCCGCCTTCGGCAGCGAGCGGACCGCGCTCCGGCTCGTAGGCATAGCGCATCGCCGCTTGCACCGGCAGGCCCGTCGCGGCGTCGCGTTCGAGCAGGGGAGCATACCCGAGTTCGGTCAGCAGCCTGCGCTCGAAGCCCCGCAGCACGGCCGCGTGATCGGCTCCCGCCGCGAGGCGCGCAAGGCTCTCGGCATAGGCATCGAAGAGCCGCTCGTGGGCATCTTCGCGCGGCAGCAGCTTCAGCAGCAGCTCGTTCAGGTAGAAACCGCACATCAGGCCCTGGCCCTGCAGCGCCGGCTGGCCGCCCGACCATTCCGCGGCCGTCAGCGTGCCCAGCTCTGCGGACGCGCTCCAGCTCAGCCGCAGCGGGTGGAACGCGAGCAGCGTGCCGCGGATTGCCGAGCGCGGCCGCCTCGCCCCGCGCGCGAGCAGTCCGACGCGGCCGCGGTGCCGCGCAAAGACCTCCACGATCAGGCTGGTCTCCTTGTAGGGATAGCTGTGCAGGACGAACGCCGGCTCGCGATCGGTGCGCCGGCGCATCAGCCGTACCCCAGCTCGCGCAACATGCGCTCGTCCTCCGTCCACTGCTTGCGCACCTTGACCCACACCTGCAGGAACACCTTGCCGCCGTACAACCGCTCCATGTCCATGCGCGCCGCGGTGGAGATGCGCTTGAGCGTCGCGCCCTGCCGGCCGATGACGATCGCCTTGTGGCTCTCGCGCTCGACCCAGATCGTCACCTGGATGCGCCGCAGGCGCCCTTCCTCCTTGAAGCTTTCGACCACCGCCTCGCACCGGTACGGCAGCTCCTCCGACAGGAGCCGGAACAGCTTCTCGCGCACCAATTCCGCCGCGAAGAAGCGCTCGTCGCGATCCGTCAACTGGTCCGCCGGGTAGGCCGCAGGGGCCTCGGGCAGGCAGCCGCGCAGCACGCGCAGCAATTCCGGCAGGTTGCGGCCGGTCGCCGCCGAGACCGGCACGATAGCCGCGAACTCGCGCTCCTGCGCCACGCGTTCGAGGAACGGCATCAGCTTGGCAGCGGGCTTCACCAGGTCGACCTTGTTGACCACGGCCACCAGCGGGCGTCCGGCCGGCACCTTGGCGAGCGCCGCGCGGTCGGCGGCATCGAAGCGCAGCGCTTCGACCACGAAGGCGACCACGTCGACGTCGCGCGCCGTTTCACCCGCGCGGCGGTTGAGCGAGCGGTTGAGAAGATTGCGGTGCCGCACCTGGAATCCCGGCGAATCGACGAACACGTACTGGCAGTCCGCGGTGGTGAGGATGCCCGTCAGCGCGTGCCGCGTGGTCTGCTCGCGAGCCGAGACGATGGCGAGCTTTTGCCCCAGCAGCCGGTTGAGCAGGCTCGATTTCCCCGTGTTCGGCCTGCCGACCAGGCCGACGCTGCCGCTGCGGAACCCGCTCATGCCTTGAGCTGCCGCAGCAGGGCCTCCGCTGCCTGCTGCTCCGCCGCCCGCCGAGCCTCGCCACGGCCCGTGGCGCGCAGTCCGAGCTCCGCGACCGCGCATTCGACCTCGAAGCTCTGGCGGTGCGCGGCGCCCTGGGTGGAGAGCACGCGATACGTCGGCAGCGCCTGGCCGCGGCCCTGCAGGATCTCCTGCAGCTGCGTCTTGGGGTCCTTGGCGAGGGCGCGCGCATCCAGCGAGGCGAGCAGAGAGGCGAAATTTGCGCAGATGGCGGCGCGCGCAGACTCATAGCCCCCGTCCAGGAAGACCGCGCCGTACAGCGCTTCCAAGGCGTCGCTGAGGATCGAAGGGCGCTGCGCACCCCCGCTCGCGCTCTCGCCCTCGCCCATGCGCACGTGCTCGCCGACGCCGAGATCCCGCGCCATGCCGGCCAGGGTCTCCCCGCGCACCAGGCTTGCCCGCAGCCGCGACAGCTCGCCTTCGCTCAGGGCGGGGAAACGGGCGAAGAGCTCCTCGCGGATGACGCAATCGAGCACGCCGTCGCCGAGGTACTCCAGGCGCTCGTTGTTCGGGGTGCCGTAGCTGCGGTGGGTCAGCGCCTGCTGCAGGAGCTCGGCGCGCAGGAAGCGGTGGCCCAGCCGCGCCTCGAGACGCGCGGCGCCGGCCAAGCGGTCCCGGTCAGTCCGTGGAGGCGACGCTGAAATCGAAGTAGAGCCCGACGTGGCCGAAGAGGGGAACTTCCCGGCGGTAGGAGGCCGCGATCACGTAGTCGTTGCCTTCCTTGGTGATCTCCAGATCGCTCGCCTTCACGCTGCTGAAGTCGTCCACGGCTGAGCGGTTCTCGAAGCGGCGCCGGATGTCGCTGACCGATGCCCCGCGGCCGCGTGTTTCGTTGGCAATGCTGACGACCGCCTTCTTGATGGCGAAGTATTCGAGGTAGGAAGGCGTCACCTTCATGACGAGCAGCAAGGCGAAGATCAGCACAAACCCGCCGAAGATCAACCCCAGCAACGAGAGCCCCTGCTGCCTTTTGCGCATGATCGGTCTCCTAGCGGAACGAGCCGAAACGGCCCAGCTCGCCGAGGTTGAGCCAGATGAAGAATGCCTTGCCGACGATGTTGGCGTCGGGCACGAATCCCCAGACCCTGCTGTCGCTCGAATTGTCACGGTTGTCACCCATCACGAAGTAATGGCCGGGCGGAACGGTGCACGCCACGCCTGACATATTGTAGTTGCAATTCTCGATATGCGGGAACGCGCGCGCCTGGGGCACGAGCGCCGGGGCGTCGTCCTCGATCATGATCTGGTGCGCATGCGCGTTCAGCGTCTCCAGGTAGCGGCGCGAGTACTGCATGCGCTCGCGCGACAGGTAGTCCTCGATCTGCTTCAGCGGCACCGGCCGGCCGTTGACCGACAGGCGCTTGTCGCGGTAGTCGATGCGGTCGCCCGGGACGCCCACCACCCGCTTGATGTAGTCGAGCGACGGATCGTCGGGATAACGGAACACCATGACGTCGCCCCGCTGCGGCGCGTTGAGCTCCAGCACCTTGGCGTTGACCACCGGCAGCCGGATGCCGTAGGTGAACTTGTTGACCAGGATGAAATCCCCCACCAGCAGCGTCGGGATCATCGATCCCGAAGGGATCTTGAACGGCTCGACCAGGAACGAGCGCAGCAGGAACACGATCAGGATCACGGGAAAGAAGCTGACCGAGTATTCGACCCACCAGGGCTGCTTGGCCCGCGCGGCGCGTCGCCTTCCCAGCCAGGCGGCATCGAGCGCCCACACGACGCCAGTGACGACCAGCAGAATCAGCAGGAACGCCGCGAAGCTCATGTGAGCAGGGGGGCCGGGCCCCTTCCCATCGCAGCGCACGGAGCCTTCCCGCCCCCCCCGCACCCCCCGATCGCGCTTGACGGACGATGCTTCACTTTTCGTCCCTCTGCAGAACGGCGAGGAAGGCTTCCTGCGGGATCTCGACCGAGCCCACCTGCTTCATGCGCTTCTTGCCTTCCTTCTGCTTCTCCAGGAGCTTCCTCTTGCGCGTGACATCGCCGCCATAGCACTTGGCGAGCACGTTCTTGCGCAGCGCCTTGACGTTCTCGCGCGCGATGATGTTCGAGCCGATCGCCGCCTGGATCGCGACGTCGAACATCTGGCGCGGGATCAGGCCGCGCAGGCGGGCGGCGAGCTCGCGTCCGCGCCGCTGCGCCGCCTCGCGATGCACCATGCTGGACAGCGCATCGACGCGCTCGCCGTTCACCAGAACGTCGAGCCGGATGACGTCGGCGGGCCGGTACGACTTGAACTCATAGTCCATCGAGCCAAAGCCGCGGGTCAGCGACTTCAGCCGGTCGAAGAAATCCAGCACCACTTCGTTGAGCGGCAGGTCGTAGGACAGCACGACGTGGCGCGACGAGTAGTGCAGGTTGGTCTGGGTGCCGCGCTTCTCGGTGCACAGCGTCATCACCGGCCCGACGTACTCCTGCGGCACGAAAATGGTGGTGGCGATCACCGGCTCGCGGATCTCCTCGATCTGCGCAGGGTCGGGGAGCTTCGCGGGGTTGGAAATCTGCCGCACCGTGCCGTCGCGCAGCAGCACCTCGTAGACCACCGAGGGCGCGGTGGTGACCAGCTGCATGCCGTACTCGCGCTCCAGCCGCTCCTGCACGATGTCCATGTGCAGCAGCCCGAGGAAGCCGCAGCGGAAACCGAAGCCGAGCGCCTGCGAGACTTCCGGCTCGAAATGAAACGAGGCGTCGTTCAGGTGCAGCTTCTCCATTGCCTCGCGCAGCGCCTCGTACTGGTTGGACTCCACCGGATACAGGCCCGCGAACACCTGCGGCTTGATTTCCTTGAACCCGGGCAGCGGCGACGCGGCAGGCTTGTCCGCATGCGTGATCGTGTCGCCGACCTTCGCCTCGCGAAGCTCCTTCACCCCGGCGACGACGAAGCCCACCTCCCCCGCCACCAGTTCGCTGCGCAACTCCGATTTCGGCGTGAACACGCCGACTTGCTCGCATAGGTGCGTGGCGTCGGTGCTCAAGAGGAGCACCTTGTCCTTGGCGCGCAGCGTGCCCTGCATCATGCGCACCAGCATGACCACGCCGACGTAGTTGTCGAACCAGGAGTCGATGACCAGCGCCTGCAGGCGCGCCGCCGGGTCCCCCTTGGGGGAAGGCACGCGCGCAATCACCGCTTCGAGGATCTCCGGCACGCCCTCGCCGGTCTTGGCGCTGGCACGCAGCGCGTCCTGCGCCTGGATGCCGATCACGTCCTCGATCTCCTGGATCGCGTTCGCCGGGTCCGCGGAGGGCAGGTCGATCTTGTTGAGCACCGGGATCACCTCGACGCCCTGCTCGATGGCGGTGTAGCAGTTGGCCACCGTCTGCGCCTCCACCCCCTGCGAGGCATCCACCACCAGCAGCGCGCCTTCGCAGGCCGCGAGCGACCGGCTCACCTCGTAGGAGAAGTCGACATGTCCCGGCGTATCGATCAGGTTGAGCAGGTACTGCTCGCCGTCGCGCGCCTGGTAGTGCAGCGCGGCGGTCTGCGCCTTGATGGTGATGCCGCGCTCCCGCTCCAGGTCCATCGAATCGAGCACCTGCTCGGCCATCTCCCGGTCCGCCAGTCCGCCGCACAGCTGGATGATGCGGTCGGCCAGCGTCGACTTGCCGTGGTCGATGTGGGCGATGATCGAGAAGTTGCGGATGCGGCTCTGCGGGGTCATGGGGAACGCAAAAAAGGGTGCCCGTGGCACCCTTCTCTCGCTGCAGCCGCTATCTTACCGCAAGCCGGGATCGCAGGGCCGCCTCATCGAGGCGGGTGTGGCAGATCTCCGCGCCCACGGCGTCGGTCAGCACGGGCACCCGCTCGCCGTAGCGCGCCTCGAGGGCCGCGTCGGCGTCGACGTCGATCTCCACGAACGGCACAGCCAGCGCGCGCAACGCGTGCGCCATTTCCTCGCACAAGTGGCAATACCGGCGTCCGTAGAGGCGAAGAATCGCCCTGGCCCTCCGCGGCGGCGGGCCGGCTAGCCCTTGTCGGCGAGGCCGGAAACGGTGACGAACGCCGTGTTCTCGCCGCGGCGCACCTGCAGCGTGATCACCGCGTTCTTGTCCAGACCGGCGAGCAGCTTGTTGAACTGGTCGGTGGACTTCAGCTCGGTATGCTGGCCGTTGTGCACCATCTTCAGGATCACATCCCCGCGGCGCACTTCGGCGCGCGCCTCGGCGCGCACGTCGGTCACCACCAGCCCGTACGCCAGCCGCAGCTCCTTCTTCTGCTCGGCGCTCAGCTCGGACACCACCAGGCCCAGCCGGTTGGCGACCTGCTCCACCGGCTTGCGCTCGCGCGGCGGCTCGCGCGCGGCGATCCTTTCCTCCTGCAGCTCGCCCACCGTGACCGTCAGGTTGCGCGCGGCGCCCTTGCGCCACACCTCGATCGGCGCGCTGGCACCCGGCCGGGTGGACCCGACCAGGCGCGGCAAATCGCTGGAGGACTCGACTGCCTTGCTGTCGAAACGCGTGATGATGTCGGTCGCCTCAATGCCGGCCTTGTCCGCGGGGCTGCCCTTCTCCACCGAGTTGACCAGCGCGCCCCGCGGCCGATCCAGGCCGAAGGAGACCGCCAGGTCCTTGGTCACCTCCTGGATCACCACGCCGATGCGGCCGCGCGACACGCGGCCCTTCTCGCGCAGCTGCTTCTGGATGTCGAGCGCCATGTCGATCGGAATGGCGAACGACAGGCCCATGAAGCCGCCCGTGCGGCTGTAGATCTGCGAATTGACCCCGACCACCTCGCCCCGCATGTTGAACAGCGGCCCGCCGGAATTGCCGGGGTTGATGGCAACGTCGGTCTGGATGAACGGCACGAAGTTCTCCTGCGGCAGCGAGCGCCCCTTGGCGCTGACGATGCCGGCGGTGACCGTGTTCTCGAAGCCGAAGGGCGAGCCGATCGCCACTACCCACTCGCCCACCTTGAGCTTGGCGGGATCGCCCATGCGCACCACGGGCAGGCCGCTCGCCTCGATCTTGATCAGCGCCACGTCCGTGCGCTTGTCGGCGCCGACCACCTTCGCCTTGTAC
>Ga0180077_1000005_pt1 | contig 28654 bp, 29 predicted proteins | sample EasRiv466_16_10D_FD_123014 | JGI IMG/M metagenome (GOLD analysis project Ga0180077, IMG submission 123014) | Soil microbial communities from meander-bound floodplain in the East River, Colorado, USA - East River metaG ERMLT466_16_10D | ecosystem: Environmental > Terrestrial > Soil > Floodplain ...
CGACGGGGCTCGGCGCGCCGGTGACCGCGCGCCAGCCCAAGCCGCAGCTGGTCGTGTCGCAGAAGACGGGCACCGACAATCAGTCGCTCGTTTCCGGTGGCGCCGTCGACTACAACCAGCTGGACTCCGTGCCGGCCGTGATCCGGCGCAATCGCGCCTCCACGGTGGAGGCTCTGCAGCAAAGCGGGGTCGACAAGTACGACATTCCTGCGTTCCTGAGGAAGCAGGCCGATTAGCCGGTCGCGAACCGGGCACGGCGGAGCGCTTATTCCCTCCTTGCCGGAGGTGCTCCGCCGTCGTCCTCTGCTAGAATTCGCTCTGCGCTCAAGAAGTTAGGCATGCTCAAGCAACGCACCCTTAAATCCGTCGCCCGCGCCCGCGGCGTCGGTCTGCATACCGGTGAGATGGTGAACATCGTCTTGCGACCGGCGCAGCCCGACGCGGGCATCGTCTTCCGCCGCGTGGACCTCGAATCCCCGGTGGACATCCCAGCGCGCGCCGACCTCGTGGGCGAAACGCGGCTCTCGTCGTGCCTGGTCCACCAGGGCGCGAAGGTCTATACGGTCGAGCACCTGATGTCGGCTCTGGCCGGCATGGGCGTGGACAACGCCTACATCGACATCGACGGGCCGGAAGTCCCGATCATGGACGGCAGCGCCGCGCCGTTCGCGCTGCTGGTGCAGCAGGCGGGCCTCGAAGAGCAGGCGGTGCCTAAGCGGTTCCTGCGCGTCAAGCGGCTCGTCGAGGTGCACGAGGGCGACAAGTGGGCGCGCCTGGAGCCCTACGAGGGCCTGCGCCTGTCGTTCTCCATCGTCTTCAACCACCCGGTGATCGAGAAGAGCAGCCAGTCGGTCACGGTGGATTTTGCCAAGACGTCCTACCTGAAGGAGATCGCGCGCGCGCGCACCTTCGGCTTTATGCACGAGGTCGAGCGGCTGCGCGAGGATGGCCTCGCGCTGGGCGGCGGCCTGGACAACGCGCTGGTACTGGACGAGTACCGGCTGCTCAATGCCGAAGGGCTGCGCTTTGCCGACGAGTTCATCCGCCACAAGGTGCTCGACGCAATCGGCGACCTGTACCTCCTGGGGCGCCCGCTGCTGGGCGCCTTTACGGCGCACAAATCCGGCCACGCGCTCAACAACAAGTTGCTGCGCGCGCTGGTCGCCGACGCGACCTGCTGGGAAATGGCAACCTTCGAGCGGGCCGAGGAGGCGCCGGCCGGGGTCGCCGGGCTGGTTCGCCAAGCAGCCTAGGTACCGGCGTAGGTGCTGCTCGTCCGCATCCTCGGCCTGCTCGTCGCCGTGGCGCTGGGCGTGTGTGTCCTGATGTACGTGGTGTCCGGTGAGCGCAAGTACTTGCGCTACGCCTGGCAGGTCTTCAAGTACGCCCTTTTCTTGTTCGTCCTGATCCTCCTCCTGCTCTTTGGGGAGCGCTTGCTGGTGGCGGTTTGACGCCCTGATGCTGGAGCAGGGCGGCAAGCGCCTTTCGCGCAGGGGAACCTGCCTCAAGGCGACCGTAAAGTGCTGATAATTCAGCGATTCCCGCTGCCGTGAGGATACTCGCCTTGGGATGAGCCAGCGGTGTGTTCTGTGACCTATTCGGTTGCACCCTCACCGAAACTAAACTAACCTTCGAACCCTGACGTAACAAGAACTTACGCAGGCTATCGGCGAGCATTTTCAACTTCGCCGCGGCCGCCGGGTTGGCTGCCAGCATGACGAGCTCGCCGTCCCGGAGATTGGCGGCTTGGACTTGGGTGGACAGCCCGGGCGGGAGGAACTCGGTGCAGAGCTTGGCCAGTGCGCCGATCTCTTGCGCCTTGGCGACCACGGGGCGCAGCCGGTCGTCGGCGGACAAGTAGCGATCGATCTTCGGCGGCTGCACGGGGCGATCGGGAGAAAGAGGGAGCGGAGTACTCGGTGCAGATTATCGTCATCCCGGACCGTCTGGCCAAGGCCAGGACGCTGAACTTCTCGACGCGACACCTGGTCGCGTCGATGCTGCTCGCGCTCCTGCTGCTGCTCGGCATGACGGCGAGCCTGTACTGGCTCACCATCCGTTTCGCGACCGACATCAGGATCCCGCTGGTGCAGCAACTGGTGCTCGCCGCGCAGCAGGGCGAAGCGGAGCGCGCGCGCCAGTTCGTGCAGCAGAATCTGAACGCCATGGCGGTGAAGTTGGGCGAAATGCAGGCGCAGCTGGCGCGGCTCGACGCCCTGGGAGAGCGCCTGACCAGCCTCGCGGGCATCCGACCGCAGGAGTTCCGCTTCACCGAGGCGCCGGGCCTGGGCGGAGCCCAGCCTACGGCCCTGCCGCCGCAGAACCTGTCACTCGCCGAGTTCGGCGAGAAGCTGAGCGTGATGTCGCGAAACATGGAGAACCGCACCGATATGCTGGGGGTGCTGGAGGCGCAGCTGTTCGAGCTGGCGGTGAAGAAGAAGCTGCTGCCCACCATGCTGCCGGTGAGCGCGCCATTCAACGCCTCCGGCTTCGGCATGCGCATCGATCCCTTTACCGGGCAGCACGCCATGCACGAGGGCATCGACTTCCTGGCGGAGGCCGGCTCGCCGATCGTCGCCGCCGCAGGCGGGGTCGTGATCTTCGCCGGCTTTCACCCGCAATACGGCAACGTGGTCGACGTGGACCATGGCAACGATCTCGTGACGCGCTATGCGCACGCTTCCAAGCTGCACGTCAAGGAAGGCGACATCGTGCAGCGCGGGCGCAAGCTCGCCGATGTCGGTTCTACCGGGCGCTCCACCGGCCCGCACCTGCATTTCGAGGTGCGCTTCAAGGGCGCGGCGCAGAATCCGGCGCGCTTCGTGCTCGCCTCGCAGGCCTCGCAGCAGTCCGCTCGCGCCGGCCGCTAGCGGCCGGCGACCCGGGGTGGCGGCCCGGGGATGCTAAAATTTTGGGTTTAGAGGCATTTTCCGTGCGCTCGCCGGTGTGGCGGCGCGTTTCATGATCGCCAACGTCCTCACCAAGATATTCGGCAGCCGCAACGAGCGCTTGCTCAAGCAGTACGCGCGCGTTGTCACTGCCATCAATTCCCTGGAACCCGGCATCGCGGCGCTGTCCGACGACGCGCTGCGCGCAAAGACTGCCGAGTACCGGCAGCGCCTTGCGGCGCGCCTCGCGGCGGCGCCGGTCGAGCAGAAGGACGCCGCCGAGCGCGCGGGACTGGAGGAGCTCCTGCCGGAGGCGTTCGCCGTGGTACGCGAAGCGGGCAAGCGCCGGTTGAAGATGCGGCACTTCGACGTGCAGCTGATCGGCGGGATGGCGCTGCACGACGGCAAGATCGCGGAGATGCGTACCGGCGAGGGCAAGACGCTGGTGGCCACGCTTCCTGCGTACCTGAATGCGCTTGCCGGGCGCGGCGTGCACATCGTCACGGTGAACGACTACCTCGCCAAGCGCGACGCGGAGTGGATGGGGAAGATCTACGATTTCCTCGGTCTCAGCGTGGGCGTCAACATCCCGCAGCTGGAGCCGGAAGCGAAGCGCGCCGCCTACGCGGCGGACATCACCTACGGCACTAACAACGAATTCGGCTTCGACTACCTGCGCGACAACATGGCGATGCGCATCGAGGAGCGCTTCCAGCGCGGCCTGCGCTACGCCATCGTCGACGAGGTGGACTCGATCCTGATCGACGAGGCGCGCACCCCGCTCATCATCTCGGGGCAGGCCGAGGACCGCACCGAGGTCTATGCGCGCATGAACGAGGTGGCGCCGCTGCTCTCGCGCCAGAAAGAGGAGAAGAGCGAGGGCGACTTCTGGGTGGACGAGAAGAACCACCAGATCACCTTGTCCGAGGCGGGCCATGCCCGCGCCGAAGAAGTCCTGGCACGGGTCGGGATGCTGCCGCAGGGGGCGAGCCTCTACGAGCCGGCGTACGTCAATCTGGTACATCACCTGTACGCGGCGCTGCGCGCGCACCACCTGTTCCACCGCGACCAGCACTACGTCGTGCAGGAAGGCGAGGTGATCATCGTCGACGAGTTCACCGGCCGCATGATGCACGGCCGGCGCTGGTCCGACGGGCTGCATCAGGCGGTGGAGGCGAAGGAGAAGGTGTCGATTCAGAACGAGAACCAGACGCTCGCCTCCATCACGTTCCAGAACTACTTCCGCATGTACCGCAAGCTCGCCGGCATGACCGGCACGGCGGACACCGAGGCCTACGAGTTCCAGGAGATCTACGGCCTCGAGACGATGGTGATCCCGACGCACCAGCCGATGATCCGCGACGACCGTCTCGACCTGGTCTACCGCACGGCGAAGGAAAAGCACAAGGCGATCATCGACGATATCAAGGACTGCCACGAGCGCGGTCAGCCGGTGCTGGTGGGCACCACCTCGATCGAGGCCTCGGAGCTGCTCTCGTCGCTGCTCACCAAGGACAAGCTGCCGCACCAGGTGCTCAACGCCAAGCAGCACGCGCGCGAAGCCGAGATCGTCGCCCAGGCCGGCCGGCCGAGGATGGTCACCATCGCCACCAACATGGCAGGACGCGGCACCGACATCGTGCTCGGCGGCAACGTCGAGAAGCAGTGCGAGCTGATCGAGGCGGACGAGAAGGTGCCTGCGCAGGAGAAGCAGGCTCGCATCGACAAGCTGCGCAGCGAATGGCAGCAGCTGCATGACCACGTGATCAAGGAAGGCGGCCTGCACATCATCGGCACCGAGCGGCACGAGTCGCGAAGGGTCGACAACCAGCTGCGCGGCCGCTCCGGGCGCCAGGGCGACCCGGGCAGCTCGCGCTTCTACCTGGCGCTCGAGGATCCGCTGCTGCGCATCTTCGCGGGCGAGCGCATCAACAAGATCATGCTGATGCTGCGCATGCCCGAGGGCGAGGCCATCGAGCATGCGATGGTCACGCGCTCGATCGAGAGCGCGCAGAGGAAAGTCGAGGCGCGCAACTTCGATATCCGCAAGCAGCTGCTGGAATACGACGACGTCGCCAATGACCAGAGGAAGACGATCTACGCGCTGCGAAACGAGCTGCTCGAGTCGCAGGACGTCTCGCCGCGCATCGCCGACCTGCGTGGCGGCGTGATCGCCGACCTGTTCCGTACCTTCGTGCCGCAGGAGAGCGTCGAGGAGCAGTGGGACGTGAAGGGGCTCGAGGGAGCGCTGAAGGCGGAACTCAACCTGCCGCTGCCGATCGGCAAGTGGCTGGAGCAGGAGCCGGAGCTTGTCGACAACGCCCTGCTCGAGCGCATCGTCGCCAAGGCTGGCGAGGTCTATCAGGCGAAGATCCCGCCGGCCGCCGAGGAACAGTTTCGCCAGTACGAGCGTTACATGATGCTGCAGATCCTTGACTCGCACTGGCGCGAGCACCTGGCGGCGCTGGACCACTTGCGCCAGGGGATCCACCTGCGCGGCTACGCGCAGAAGAACCCGAAGCAGGAGTACAAGCGCGAAGCGTTCCAGTTGTTCGGCGCGATGATCGAAGCCGTCAAGCTCGAGGTGACCCGCACCCTGGTCGCGGTCGAGATCCGTGCCAGCGATGAAGTGCCCAAGGCAGACGTGGACGCGCACGTCGAGAACGTGCGCCTGCAGCACTCGGACTACGACACCGCGCTGGCCGCGGGCGAGGAGGAACGAAAGCCGCAACCGACCGTGCGGCATGCGCAGAAGGTCGGGCGCAACGACCCCTGCCCCTGCGGCTCGGGCAGGAAGTACAAGCACTGCCACGGCAAATTGAGTTGACGCCATGGCTGTGAACCTGCGCGCGCCCGAGGGGGCGTCGCTGCATGCGGTGGCCGGCTTCGAGTTGGGGATCGCCATGGCCGGGGTGCGCAAGGCGAACCGCAAGGACCTGCTGGTCATGCGGCTCGCGCCCGGGTCTGCCGTCGCCGGCGTGTTCACGCAGAACCGCTTTTGTGCCGCGCCCGTGCTGCTGGCGAGAAGACACTTGCGGCATCCGGTGCGGGCCCTGGTGGTGAATACGGGCAACGCGAACGCCGGCACAGGTGCCGACGGCCTGAAGCGGGCCATGAAGGTCTGCCACGCGGCCGCTGGCGCGCTGGAGTGCAAGGCCGAGCAGGTCCTGCCGTTCTCGACCGGCGTGATCATGGAGCCGCTGCCGGTGGAACGTATCGTGTCCGGGCTTCCGCAGGCGCTCGCCGACCTGCGCGAAGCCAACTGGCTATCCGCCGCCGAGTCGATCATGACCACCGATACCGTGCCCAAGGCCGCCTCAACACGAGTGAAGCTGCACGCCGGCTACGCGACGGTGACCGGCATTGCTAAGGGGGCCGGCATGATCCGGCCCGACATGGCGACGATGCTCGGATTCGTGGCGACCGATGCGCGGGTGGGACGCGGGGAGTTGCGGCGCATCACGCGCCGCGCCGCGGACGCATCATTCAATGCCATCACCGTGGACGGTGACACCTCGACAAACGATGCGTTCGTCTGTGTCGCCACCGGGAAGGGCCTGCTCGCGAGGTCACGAAGCGACCTCAAGGCGCTCGCTGCCGCCGTGACAGACGTCGCGCAGCGGCTCGCGCAGGCGATCGTGCGCGACGGCGAGGGCGCAACCAAGTTCGTCACCGTGCGCGTGGAGCGCGGCCGCACCGAGGCGGAATGCCGCAAGGTGGCCTACGCCATCGCGCACTCGCCGCTCGTCAAGACCGCATTCTTCGCGGGCGATCCGAATCTCGGCCGCATCCTCGCCGCCATCGGCAACGCCGGCATCGGCTCACTCGACTCCGCGAGAGTGGACCTCTACCTGGACGAGGTGCTGGTGGCGAAAGGCGGAGGCCGGTACGCCGGCTACCTTGAGGAGCAGGGGGTGGCGGCCATGGCGAAGCCCGAGTTCACGATACGCGCGCTGCTCAACCGTGGCAAAGCCGCGGCGACTGTCTGGACCTGCGACCTGTCGTTCGACTACGTGAAGATCAACGCGGAATACCGATCGTGAGCAAAGACATCAAGCAGCTGCTGGAGCGCCTGGAACAGCTGCTGCCGCCGGCGCCGCCTGCCACCGACTGGGGCGCGAGCATCGCCTATCGCTGGCGCAAGACCGCCGGGCTCAACGCACGCGGCTGGCTGCAGCCCGTGCGCCATGTGCACCGCATGCGGCTGTCGGACCTGCAGGGCATCGGCGCGCAGATCGACAAGGTGGAGCAGAACACGCGGCAGTTCCTCGAGGGCAGGCCCGCCAACAACGTTCTGCTGACAGGTGCGCGCGGCACCGGCAAGTCTTCCATCGTCAAGGGCCTGCTCAACAAGTACCACAGGCAGGGCCTGCGCCTGATCGAGGTCGAGAAGAACGACCTCGTGGACCTGCCCGAGATCACCGACCGGGTGGCCGGGCGCCCCGAGCGCTATCTGGTGTTCTGCGACGACCTGACGTTCCACGGCGCCGAGGATGGCTATATCGCGCTCAAAGTCGCGCTCGACGGTTCGATTTCGACGACGTCCGAGAATCTGCTGATCTACGCGACCTCCAACCGGCGCCACCTGATGCCCGAGTACATGACCGAGAACCTCGAGACCCGGTACGTCGGCGACGAAATTCATCCCGGCGAGACCGTCGAGGAAAAGATCTCCCTCTCGGAGCGCTTCGGCCTGTGGGTGTCCTTCTATCCCTTCGACCAGGACGAGTATCTCGAGATCGTCGCGCACTGGCTGAAGACGTTCGGCTGCGGCGTGCGCGAGGCGTCGGACGCGCGCGAAGAAGCGCTGCAGTGGTCGCTGCAGCGCGGCTCGCGCAGCGGCCGCGTCGCCTACCAGTTCGCCAGAGACTGGGCCGGCAAGCACGTGAAGAAGAAATAGATGGCAGTGGAGGTGGCGGCGGCGGTGATCCAGCGCGCCGACGGCGCATTCCTCCTGGCGCGGCGGCCTGCCGGCAAGGTTTACGCGGGCTATTGGGAGTTTCCCGGCGGCAAGGTGGAAGCGGGCGAAGCCGCCGACCGCGCCCTCGCGCGCGAACTGCACGAGGAACTCGGCATCGACGCCTGCACGGCGTATCCGTGGCTCACGCGCGTCTACACCTACCCGCACGCCACTGTGCGCCTAAATTTCTTCAGGGTGACCGAGTGGCGGGGCGAACCTCATCCGCGCGAGGATCAGGCGATCGCCTGGCAGTCCTGCGGGGCCCCGGTCGTGGAACCGATGCTGCCCGCGAATGCGCCGGTGCTCGCGGCACTGGCGCTGCCGCATGAGTACGCCATCACCGACGCGCAAAGCCTGGGGCGGGAGCCGATGCTGGCGAGAGTCCGCGAGCGGCTCGAGGCCGGCCTGAGGCTGGTCCAGGTGCGCGACAAGGATCTGCCGCAGCGCGAGGCCTATGCGGATGCCGTCCTGCGGCTGGCGCGACGCCATGGCGCGAAGGTGCTGGTCAACGGCGGCCCTGACATCGCCGATGGCGTGCACTACACCGCCGCTCAGCTGATGCAACTCGCCGAGCGGCCGCGCGCCGGCATCGCCGGCGCTTCCTGCCACAGCGCGGCGGAATTGCAGCGGGCGATGGCGTTGGGGCTCGATTTCGCGGTGCTGGGTCCTGTGAAGGCAACGCCTACTCACCCGGGCGTCGCGACGCTCGGCTGGGATGGCTTCGCGCGCGTTGTCCGCGGCACGAGCATTCCGGTCTACGCCATCGGCGGCATGCGGCGCTCCGATCTCGAGGCCGCTTGGCGCGCCGGCGCCCACGGCGTGGCGATGGTGAGCGGCGCCTGGGGTTGAGGGGGGCGTGTGTCCTAGCCGCGCGTGCGCGAGCAGGCCGGCAGCTTACTCATCTCGCTTGGCGTCGGGCTTGGCGGGCGGCTCCGGCACCCGGTAGCCCTCCGCCGCCCAGTTGCCCAGGTCGATCAGCCGGCATCGCTCGCTGCAGAACGGGCGCCACTTGTTCTCCGGCGAGAACGCCGCCGGCCTGCCGCAACGCGGGCAAGGGACCGTGGCTACAGGTTGCAAAAAGTCAGCTCGAAGGGGATGTCCCAGTCGGCGGTGCGCGGCTTGGGATCCTCGCCGTTTTGGGTGAGGAAGCGGATGTTGAGGACGTACTTGTTGGCGCTGATCTCGGGCACGCAGTTCTCTGCCGCGTCCAGGCGAACGCGCATCATCTGCGCCGTCTTGCCGCCCAGCATCTGCTGAAAGGTACCGAGCGGCGCCGAGAGCTTCTGCGGCTTGCCGGACTCCCGCAGGATGCGCAGGATGATGGCGGAGCCGTCGCGAAGGGGAACCAGCGGCCCGGTCCACGCCGCGAGCTGACCGATCCGCTCCTCGGCCGGGCGGTGCAGCCAGTAGTGGTAGGAGGGCAGGTCGAACTCGCAGGCGCCGCCGGGAATCCCGGTTCTCTGCTTGATCGACATCAGCCAGTCGTTCTCGCGCAGGTACTGGCCGATCCTGCCGGCCATGGAGAACAGCGCCGCCGCCGCCTGCTCGATGTCGCGCAGCACGCTGCTCAACGCGTCTTCGGAGATCTCTGGGTTGTTGCGGAACGACAGCAGCACCTGCTTCTGCCGCTCGAGCTCCTGCAGCAGGTCCGACTTCAGGTCGGCCCGGCTGGCGACTTCGAGGATCTCGAACAGCGTGAGCAGCGCCACATGGTGGTCGAGCGGGTCGGTGCGCGCGATGAAATGCCGGGAGCGCTCGAACAGGTCCTCGAGCCGCAGCAAGGTGCGGATGCGCTCATTAAGCGGGTACTCGTAAGTGATCACGGGCGCCCTGCGAAAATTTGGCGGATTCTGAGTGATTTGCGCGGGGATGACAAATTCATGCCGGTGAGCGTGCCAGCTCGAGGTAACTTGCGTGCAGCTCGCGCACCTGCTTGTGCAGCGCGTCAAGCGAGCCCGAATTGTCGATGATGTCGTCGGCCGCGGCGAGCCGGGCCTCCCTGGAAGCCTGGCTGCGGAGGATGCGCCGGATCTCCTCGTCGGCGAGCCCGCTGCGTTGCCGCACCCGCTCGACCTGGAGGTCCCCCGGGCAGTCCACCACCAGCACGCGCGAGACGCGCTGCCGGTAATCGCGACTCTCGACGAGCAGCGGCACCACGTGGATGACGTAGCCGCCGCTCGCCGCGGCGATGCGGCGGTCCGACTCCGCGCGAATCAAGGGGTGCAACAGCTGCTCCAGCTTCTTGCGTGCGCCTGGATCACGGAAGGCGAGCGCACGCATCTTCGCGCGAACCATGGCGCCTTGCGCGTCCACGTAGTCCTCGCCGAACAGGCGGCGCACCTGCGGCACCGCCGCTCCGCCTGCTTGCGTGAGCTCGTGCGCGATGGCATCGGTGTCCACCACCGTCGCGCCCAGCCTGTCGAACTCTTCTGCCGCGGCGCTCTTGCCGCTGCCGATTCCGCCGGTCAGGCCGACGACCAGCTTCATCAAAGCAGGATCGGCAGCCAGCGGCGCGCGATCGTGTCGCCCCACAGCATCGCGATCAGGCCGGCGGCGGCGAGGTAGGGACCGAAGGGTATCGGCTTCTCGCGGCCGTGGCGCGCGACGATCATCAGGCCGATGCCCACGGCGGCGCCGACCACCGAGGAGCACAGGATCACCATCGGCAGCTTCTGCCAGCCCAGCCACGCGCCGATTGCCGCCAGCAGCTTGAAGTCGCCGTAGCCCATGCCTTCCTTGCCGGTGGCCAGCTTGAAGGCCCAATAGACGCTCCACAGGGCAAGGTAGCCCGCAATCGCGCCGATCACCGCGGAGGCGAGCGGCGCGAAGGTGCCGCCGAGATTGAGCAGCAGCCCCGCCCACAGCAGCGGCAAGGTAATGTCGTCGGGCAGCAGCTGCGTATCGAGGTCGATTACGGTCAGCGCGAGCAGCGACCAGCCGAAGCCCATCGCCCCCAGCGCGGCGAGCGACATGCCATAGCGCCAGGCGGCGTAGGCGGCGATCGCGCCCGCGAGGAGCTCGACGACTGGATAGCGCGCGGTGATCTTCGCGCCGCACGCGGAGCACTTGCCGCGCAGCGCGATCCAGCTCACGAGTGGAATGTTCTCCAGCGCCTTGATCTGGTGCCCGCAGCTGGGACAGGCCGAACGCGGCACGAGCAGGTTGTAGCGGCCCTGCGCTGCCTTTGCTGGCTGAGGGGCAACGGCGGAACCGCCGCGACGTTCTACGGCAGCTTCGTTTCCGGGGGGAGGGGGTACGGGGGAACCGCCATGAGGTTCCCCGGTACTCCTGGCGAGCTCGGCGCATTGCGCGCGCCAGTCGCGCTCCATCATCCGCGGCAGGCGATGGATGGCGACGTTGAGAAACGAACCGATGCAAAGGCCGAAGGCCAGGGCGACCCACGGCAGGACGGCAGGCTGGGCCAGCCAGCCGAAGGCCGTCATCTAGACTGCTTGTCCCATCTTGAAGATCGGCAGGTACATGGCGATCACCATGCCGCCAATCAGCGTGCCGAGCACTACCATGATTATGGGTTCCATCAACGAGGAGAGCGCCTCCACGGCGTCGTCCACCTCTGCCTCGTAGAAGTCGGCGACCTTGCTGAGCATCGCGTCGAGCGCGCCGGTTTCCTCGCCGATCGAGCACATCTGCAGCACCATGTTCGGGAACACGCCCGAGTTCTGCATCGCGAGGGTGAGCGCGGTGCCCGTGGACACCTCTTTCTGGATCTGCTTGGTGGCCACCAGGTACACGTAGTTGCCGGAGGCGCCGCCCACCGAGTCGAGCGCCTCCACCAGCGGCACGCCGGCGGCGAACATCGTGGACATCGTGCGCGTCCAGCGGGCGATGGTGGACTTGAGCACCAGGTCGCCGAACACCGGCAGGCGCAGCATCAGGCGGTCCATGAAGATCTGCACCGGCAGCGAGCGCTTCCACGCCTCCAGGAAACCGATGACCCCGCCGATGATCACGGGGAAGATGATGTACCAGTAGGCCACGAACCAGTCCGAAATGGCCATCACGAACAGCGTCGGCGCGGGCAGGTCGGCGCCGAAATTCGTGAACACCTCCTTGAACGCCGGGATCACGAAGATCATGATGATGGCGGTGATGATGAAAGCCACCACCACGATCGCGATCGGGTAGAACAGCGCCGCCTTGATCTTCGACTTGATGGCGAGGATCTTTTCCTTGTAGGTCGCCAGGCGATCGAGCAGCGTCTCCAGAATGCCAGCCTGCTCCCCGGCCTGCACCAGGTTGCAGTACAGCGCATCGAAATACAGCGGATACTTGCGGAACGCCTGGGCGAGGGAAGATCCCGTCTCGACTTCGGTCTTGATCTCGGTCAGCAGCCGCGCGACCGCGGGACTGGAGGCACCCTTGCTGACGATCTCGAAGGATTGCAGGAGCGGCACGCCGGCCTTCATCATGGTCGCCAGCTGGCGCGTGAACAGCGAGATGTCCTTGTCCCTGACTTTGCCGCCGCTCCCGTACTTTTGCTTCTTGACCTTCTTGACGACGATGCCCTGCCGGCGCAGCGTGGCATTGACCGCCGCCTCGCTGACCGAGCGCAGCTCGCCGCGGATGACCTTGCCGCCCTTGTCGCGTCCCTCCCAGAGGAAGGTGAACTCCTTGGGTCCGGCGCCCCTCGCCGCTGCTGCCGTCGCCATAGCGCGCTCCCTGTTTCCTATCCCATCGCTGCAGGACTGACCGGCGATGATGCCCTGAGCCCTGTTTTTTGTAAAGCCTCAGGTTTCACGCCTAACTCGCTGACGTCAAATTGATTTCGAGGGCCAAAATTGCCCAAAAATGCACTCGCCAGAAGGCCCTGTCAGGGCCTGGCTGACGTCGGCTGCTCCGGCAACGAGGGGCGGAAGATCCGCACCGTCTTCACCGTGCGGCCTTGCGCATGGACGATCTCCATCGGCACGTCGCCGATCTTGATCGACACGTCCGCCTCGGGGATGTCGCGCAGGTGCTCCAGGATCAGGCCGTTGAGCGTCTTGGGGCCTTCGGTCGGCAGGTCGAGACCGAGGGCGCGGTTCAACTCGCGCACGGGCGTGGCGCCGTCGGCGGACGCAGTGCCGTCCTCGTTCCAGGCGAGCGCCTGGATCGCGGAGGGCATCGACGTGGTGAACTTGCCGATGATCTCCTCGATGATGTCCTCCAGCGTCACCAGCCCCATCAACTCCCCGTACTCGTCGACCACCAGGGCGATGCGCTCCTGGTTCTCCTGGAAATACTGCATCTGCGCGAACACGGGCGTGGTTGCGGGCACGAAGTACGGCTGCGCAAGCAGCGACTCGACGTCCGGCTTGCTGAGCGTGCCGGCGCGCAGCGGGGCGAGGACTTTTCGCAGGTGCAGGATGCCGACCACCTCGCCGCGCGCGTCGCGGAACACCGGCAGGCGCATGTGGTAGCTGGTGGCGAGGTGGCGCGCGATCGTCTCCATCTCATCGTCGAGCTTCACCGACTCGATGCGCGAGCGCGGCAGCATGATGTCCTGGACGGTGATGTCGCTCAGGTCGAACAGGTTGAGCAGGATGGTGACGTGCTTCTTCGGCATGAAGGTCGACGACTCGAGCACCAGCGCGCGGATCTCCTCTGGAGACAGCGGCTGGGCGCCGGACTGCATCGGGCGAATGCGCAGCAACACGAGCAGCGGCGTGAGGATGGCGTCCGTCGATATCGACAGCAGGCTGACGAACGGCGCCGAAATCCTTGCTAGCAGGCGCATCGGCCAGGCGATCAATCTGGCGATTGCCTCGGAGTTGTGCTGGCCGAGGCGCTTGGGCACCAGCTCGCCGATCACGATCGAAAAGTAGGTCACCGACATCACCACCGTGCCGGTGGCGAGCACGGCGCTGGTCTTTTGCTGCAGACCCAGCGACTGGAGCCAGATCGCCACCGGCGCCGCGAGCACCGCCTCGCCAATGATGCCGTTGAGGATGCCGATCGAAGTGATGCCGATCTGCACGGTGGACAGGAAGCGCGTCGGCGCCTCGACCAGCCTCAGTGCCGCTGCGGCAAGGCGGTCGCCGCCGGCAGCAAGCGCGGCGAGGCGCGGGCGGCGCGAGGTCAGCACGGCGACCTCGGACATGGCAAGAACGCCGTTCAGCAGGATCAGGCAAGCGAGGATCACGATTTCCATGGTTCCACCCAGCCAGGCACAGGATTGACGAGCGTATGGGCCACTCAGCCGCGGCCGAGCAGCACCTCGAGCACGAACCGGCTGCCGACGTAGGCGAGCAGCAGCATGACGAAGCCGGTCAGCGTCCAGCGCAGCGCCGTGCGTCCGCGCCAGCCGTAGAAGTACCGGCCCGCGAGCAGCAAGGCGAACGTCACCCACGACAGCAGCGCGAACAGCGTCTTGTGGTCGAAGCGCAGCGGGCGCCCGAACAGCGTCTCGGAGAACGCGATTCCCGTGGCGAGCGTCAGGGTGAGCAGGACGAAGGCCACGGCGATCATGCGGAACAGCAGCCGCTCGAGCGTCAGCAGCGGCGGCAACGCGCCGAGCGGCCCGGCCAGCATCGCGGCGCCGTCGGCGGCGAACGCGCTGGCGGCCCCGCGCGCGCTGCGGCTGTGGTGCAGCCGGCGCTCGACCAGCGCCATCAGCACGGCGTGCAGCATGGCGATGGTGAACAAGCTGTAGGCAAGGATCGCCATCACGAGGTGCAGGCGGAACTCGATCGACGCGCCCAGCGGCCCGCTCTCGCGCCCCGGAAAGATCGCCGGCAGCGGCGCGGCCAGGGCGGCGAGCGCGAGGGCCGGCGGCTGCATGCCGTCCAGGTTGTAGAACAGGCTCTCGAACCAGTAGAACAGCACGGCGAGCCAGAGCATGCTCGAGAGCGCGTGCGCGAAGCCGAAGCGCAATTCGCTCGGCGCCAGCAACGCCATGTAGAGCAGCCCGCCGTGCAGCCCGAGCGGCAGCAGGATCGCCGCGCGCTCGAGGGGCTGCAGCCCGCCCGCGGCGCGCGCACCGCCGCCGGGGCGGGCTCGCCAGCGCGTGTTCCAGAAGTGCCAGGCCAGCACCGCGTAGGCGGCCGCGGTGACCGCGTGAATTACAATGTCGGGCACAGCTTCAGTTTATCACCCCATGCTCGACAACCTGACCGCGCGCCTCGCGAGGATCGTCAAGACGATTCGCGGCGAGGCGCGCCTCACCGAGGCCAACATCCAGGAGGCGCTGCGCGAAGTGCGCGTCGCGCTGCTCGAGGCCGATGTCGCGCTGCCGGTCGTGCGCGACTTCATCGCCGCGGTGAAGGAGAAGGCGCTCGGCGCGGAGGTGATCGGCAGCCTCACGCCGGGGCAGGCGCTGGTGGGCGTGGTGCACCGCGAGCTTGCGCGCCTGATGGGCGAAGCGGGGGTCGGCCTCGACCTTGCCGCGCAGCCGCCCGCGGTGATCCTGATGGCCGGTTTGCAGGGCTCGGGCAAGACGACGACGGCCGGCAAGCTCGCGCGCCACCTGCTCGCACAGAAGAAGAAGGTGCTGCTTGCATCGTGCGACGTCTACCGGCCCGCGGCCATCGAGCAGCTGAGGACGGTCGCCGCGCAGGTGGGCGCAGAATTCTTCGCGGCGGCGGCGGGCGAGCCGCCGGTGCAGATCGCTCAGCGCGCTCTCGAGCATGCGAAGACCCGCTACTTCGACGTCTTGATCGTGGACACGGCGGGGCGGCTGGCCATCGACGAGCCGATGATGCAGGAAGTTGCCGCGCTGCATGCGGAGTTGCGGCCCGTCGAAACGCTCTTCGTGGTGGACGCGATGCAGGGCCAGGACGCGGTCAACGTGGCGCGCGCGTTCGGCGAGCGCCTGCCGCTCACCGGCGTGATCCTGACCAAGCTCGACGGCGACGCGCGCGGCGGCGCCGCGCTCTCGGTGCGCCAGGTCACCGGCAAGCCGATCAAGTTCGCCGGCACGGGCGAGAAGCTCGATGCGCTCGAGCCGTTTCATCCCGAGCGCATGGCCTCGCGCGTACTCGGCATGGGCGACATCCTGTCGCTGGTCGAGGAGGCGCACAAGCAGGTCGACCTCGCGGAGGCTCAGCGCGTCGCCGAGAAGATCCGCAAGGGCAAGGGCTTCGACCTGGAGGACTTCAAGCAGCAGATCCAGCAGATGCAGAAGATGGGCGGGCTGTCGTCGATGCTCGACAAGCTGCCGGCGCAACTGGTCGGCCAGATCAATCCGGCGCAGCTGCAGGATGACCGGCAGTTCCGGCGCATCGAGGGCATCATCAATTCGATGACGCCGCGCGAGCGCGTGGAGCCCGAGCTGATCAAGGCGTCGCGCAAGCGCCGCATCGCCGCGGGCGCCGGCGTGCCGGTTCAGGAGGTCAACCGCCTGCTCAACCAGTTCGAGCAGATGCAGAAGATGATGAAGATGATGAAGGGCGGAAATCTCGCGCGCATGATGCGCGGCATGAAGGGCGGACTGCCCGGAATGCGCTAACGACGCAGGCGGCGCGCAGGCGAAAAAAAGCCCGCCTCGAGGGCGGGCTTTCTGCTGCTACTTCCTGCTACTTCTTGCGCTTCCCGGGCGCCTTGCGGCGAGGTGGGTTGCGCTTCGCGCTAGATCGGGCCGCGCGTCGCGGTCCCGGTTTGGCGCTCAGGCGGCTTTTTTTGCCTTGGCGAGCCCTTTCACGGTCTCGGTCGCGGCGGCGACGTTGGCTTCGGCGATTTCGGTCGCCTGCTTGGTCACCTTGGCGAAGTTGTCGTAGGCCGAGTTGGCCGCGGCGAGCATCGACTTGATGCCGGCGACCGCGACGTCAGAGCCGGCCGGCGCGTTCTTCACGGCCTTGTCCAGCAGGGCGGTGAAGTTCTCGTTCCATTCGGCGACGCGCTTCTCGGCAACTTTCGAAAGCTCGGCGTTGGTCTCGGTGGCGACTTCGTACACGCTCTTCGAGTAGGCGATGGCCTTTTCGATCGCGGGCGTTGCCAGGGTGCTCTGCAGGTTCACGAACTCCTGCACGTCTTTCGCGCCGAACAGGGCGCGGGTGTTGCTGACGCTGTCTTCAAACGCGGCCTTGACGGCGTTGGCGTTGAGGGCGGCAAGCTTCTCGATCGCGGCGAACTGCATCGCGGCGACGGAGAGCATCGCTTCCACGTTGGCTTTGCCGGTGGCTTGGATTTGCTCGGGGGTCACGTACATGGTCTGGCTCCTTGTCTAGTGAAGAAACGAATTCGGGGTCTGGGTTGGCCGGTGCTTTTGTGCACCGCAGCAAGACGGAGTTTAGGCTTTCTGCTCTCAAAGTCAAACGATTTTTGCGGTGCAGCATAAGTGATTGATACGGCGCGAAATCCCATGGCGCGCTTCGTTGAGTGTCGTTTCAAACGTGCCCGGCAGTGGGCTCGAAACACCGAGACGGACGCAGGGCAGGCCTCCGACAATGGCGCCTCATGACAAGCGCCGCTCCCGCCACTGACCCGCTGCAGCGCTTGGCCTGGGTGTTTCCGGCCTTGTTCGTCGTCCTCTGGAGCACGGGCTTCATCGGCGCGAAGTTCGGCCTGCCGTACGCCGAACCCGCCACGTTCCTCGTGATCCGCTTCCTCGGTGTCCTCGCCGTGCTGCTGCCCGTGTGCTGGCTGGTGCGCGCGCCCTGGCCTGCCTCGCCGGCCGAGTTCGCGCACATGGCAGTTGCGGGCGCCCTGATTCAGGGCGGCTATCTTGGGGGCGTATTCCTGTCGCTCTCCAAGGGCATGCCCGCGGGCGTCTCCTCGCTGATCACCGCCCTGCAGCCGATCCTTGCGGCGGTGCTGAGCGCGTGGCTTCTGGCGGAGCGCACCAACGCCCGTCAGTGGCTGGGCCTCGCCCTCGGCATCGCCGGCGTCGCCCTGGTGGTGCGTGAAAAGTGGGTGCTGGAAGGCGTGGGCTTCCTGGCTACCGCGCTATCGGTTCTCGCCCTCGTCAGCATCAGCCTCGGCGCGATCTGGCAGAAGCGGTATTGCGCGCGGGTCGATCTGCGCACCGGAGCCGCGATCCAGTTCGCAGCCGGGATCCTGGTGCTGGCGCCGGTTTGCCTGCTCTTCGAGTCCCGCGTGGTCACGTGGAGCGCGGAACTGGTGCTCGCCATGGTCTGGCTGGTCTTCGCGCTGTCGCTCGGCGCGGTGTTCCTTCTGTTCTGGCTCATCCGCCACGGCGCCGCCACCAAGGTCGCGAGCCTCATGTATCTGGTGCCGCCTTGCACGGCGCTTGTCGCCTGGCCCCTCTTCGGCGAGACCTATACTGCGTTTTCCGCCGCCGGGATGGCCCTCGCGATGCTCGGCGTATGGCTGGTAAGCAAGGGATGACACTCGTGTACAGGCCAGACGAGCCGCAGGTCCTCGCCGACCCGTTTCCGCTCTATCGCCGGATGCAGGACGAGGACCCCTGCCACTGGAGCCCGCGTCTCAAGGCGTGGGTGCTCACGCGTTATGAGGACGTGCGCGCGGTGTGCCTCGACAACGCCATGTCCTCAGACCGCCTGCGCCCCTACTTCGCGACACTGCCGCCGGAGGAGGCGCGCCGCGTCGCGGAGATCATGAAGGTCCTCTCGTTGTGGATGGTCTTCCGCGACCCGCCCGAGCACACGCGCTTGCGCCGCCTGACGAGCAAGGTGTTTCACGTCAAATCCATGCACGCCATGCGCCCCAGGATCGAGGCGCTGGCGCGCTGGCTCATGGACGAGATCGGCGATCGCGCCACGTTCGACTTCGTGGGCGATTTCGCCGGGCCCCTGCCGGCGCTCGCGATCATGGACATGCTGGGCGTGCCGCGCGAGGAGCTCGGCCGGGTGAAACGCCTTTCGGACGACATGGCGCTGTTCATCGGCAGCTCGCGCATGGCACAGGAGAAGTACGACATCGCCGAGGCGGCGACGCGCGAGATGGCGTCGTTCTTCCGCGGCATGATCGCCGCGCGCCGCGCGCAGCCGCGGGCCGACCTGCTGTCCGAGCTGGTGGCGCTCGAGGATGGCGGCGACCGCTTGAGCGAGGACGAGTTGGTGGCAAGCTGCATCCTGCTGCTGTTCGCCGGCCACGAGACCACGACCAACCACATTGCCAACGGCCTGCTCGCCCTGCTGCGATTTCCCGGCGAGATGGCCAGGCTGCGCGCGGACCCCACCCTCGCGCCCGCCGCGGTGGAGGAGCTGCTGCGCTATGACGGCCCGAACGGCGCCCAGGTGCGAATCGTGCGCGAAGAGCAAGAGATGCACGGCAGGCGCCTGAAGCCGGGCGACCGCGTCTTCATCCTGCTCAATGCCGCCAACCGCGATCCGCGCGCCTACGCGGACCCCGATCGGGTGGCGCTGTCGCGCGCCGGTCCGCCCCATCTCGCTTTCGGCTTCGGCCCGCACATCTGCCTCGGTTTTCCGCTCGCGCGGCTGGAAGGTCAGATTGCCCTGCCGGCGGTGCTCGCGCGCTGGCCGGACCTTGAGCTCACGGGCGCGCCGCTGGAGTGGCTGAACTCGATGGTGTTCCGCGGCGTGAAGTCGATGCCGGTCCGGGTGCGGAGTTGAGCGCCGCGCATTCGGAGCACCTGCCGAGGAGCCTCTGGTGGGTCCTGATCGGCATCACGCTGGTCTGGGGTTTCAACTGGACCGCGATGAAAGTGGCGATCTCCGAGGTTGCGCCGTTTACCTTCCGCACCTTCTGTCTCGCTGCCGGCTCCGGCGTACTGTTTGCCGCGCTGCGCGCGAGCGGGCAGCCGCTCGCCATCCCGCGCGACCAGTGGCGGCGCCTCGCCCTGATTGCCTTCTTCTCCATCACCTGCTGGAACGTGCTGGTGGTGTTCGGGCTGCGCCAGATTCCCTCGGGGCGCGCCGCGATTCTCGCCTACACCATGCCGGCGATTGCGATCCCGCTGTCGGTGTGGTTCCTGCACGAGCGCATGAACGCGCGCAAGCTGCTGGGACTCGCGCTCGGAATGGCCGGCATGGCGCTGCTGCTGGTCGAGGAGCTCACCAACCTGGTCGGGGCGCCGCTCGGCGCGCTGATGGTGCTGGGCGCGGCGACCGCGTGGGCGCTCGGCACCGTGCTGCAGAAGAAGTACCCGGTGCGCGCGCCGGTGGCGGCGCTGACAGCCTGGATGATGCTGATCGGCGGAGTGCCGATCTATGCTGCTGCGCTCGCCTTCGACAGCTTTCGCGCACTGGGTGAGGTGAGCCTCTGGCCGGCGCTGGCGGTGGCCTACAACGTGCTCTTCTCCTTCGCGTGGGCGCACTGGGCCTGGATCAAGCTCGCCACCTCGGTCTCGGTGACGACGTTCTCGCTTGCCATGCTGATGACGCCGGTGGTCGGCGTCTTCTCCGGCATGGTGTTCCTCGGCGAGCGCCCGGGCTGGCTCGAGTTCGGCGCCCTGGGCCTGGTGCTCGCATCGCTTGCGACGGTGTTGGTTCCGGTCAGGAAGTGACGAGCGCGCGCGCGCGCGGCACGCGCGCGAGGTCCCAGCCTTCCTCGCCCTGCCCGAGGAAGCGCCGCGCGCGCGCCAGTTCCCGTTGAGGGTCGGCGAGGTCGATGGGCGCGGCGCCGGTCTGCTTGGAAAGCTTGTGTCCCGCCGCGTCGACCGCCACAGGCACATGCGCGTAGCGTGGCGCACGCGCGCCGAGAATGCGCTGCAGATGAATCTGGCGTGCCGTGGAGTCGAGGAGATCAGCGCCGCGCACCACGTCCGTGACGCCCTGATCGAGGTCGTCCACCACCACGGCGAGCTGGTACGCGATCACGCCGTCGGCACGGCGCAGCACGAAATCCCCCACTTCGCGCTCCACGCGCTGCGCGATCTCGCCCTGGATACGGTCCTCGAAGTGGATCGGCGCGGGGTGCGTGCGCAGGCGCACGGCGCGCGCGCTCCTGCCAGCCGCGAGCCCGTGCCGGCAGGTGCCGGGGTAGACCCTGGAGCCGTCGATCGCGAGGGCGGAATCCTCAAGCTCCTTGCGCGAGCAGCCGCAGGGGTAGGCAAAGCCGCGCCGCGACAGGTCCTCGAGCACTGCGCGATAGCGCTCGAGTCGCGCACTCTGCCACAGCACCGGGCCGTCCCATTCGAAGCCGAGCCGCTCGAGCGCCCGCAGGATCTCGTCGGCCGCGCCGGGCTGCTCGCGCGGGCGGTCCAGGTCCTCCATGCGCAGCAGCCACGTGCCTTGGGCGGCGCGCGCCTCCCTGTAGCTGGCGAGCGCGGCGACGAGCGAGCCGAAGTGCAATGGTCCCGTCGGCGACGGGGCAAACCGGCCGACGTATTCAGCCATTTGCCTAGGGTACACTCCGCGTTTTCCTGCGAGGAGCCGACATGGCGACGGTCGAGCTGACCAAGGACAACTTCGAGAAGGTGATCACGGAGAGCCCGATGGTCATCGTGGACTTCTGGGCGCCCTGGTGCGGGCCCTGCCGGGGCTTCGCACCGGTCTACGAGCAGGCCGCCGAGGCGCACCAGGACGTCGTGTTCGGCAAGGTCAACACGGACGCGGAGCAGGAGCTCGCGGGCGCGTTCAGCATCCGTTCCATTCCCACTCTGATGGTGTTCCGGGAGAAGGTGGTGCTGTTCCAGCAGGCGGGCGCGCTGCCCGCATCGGCGCTGGAGCAGGTGCTCGCTCAGGCCAAGTCGCTCGACATGGCCAAGGTGCACCAGGAAATCGCCGCGCGCGAGCAGCAGGGCGAGCCGGCGCAGAGCTGAATGACCGAACTGCGCCCGGCGCAGGAACGCGGCCACGCCGACCACGGCTGGCTCAAGTCCTACCACAGCTTCTCCTTCGCCGAGTACCACGACCCGCGCCATATGGGCTACGGCCCGCTGCGCGTGATCAACGAGGATCGCGTCGCGCCCGGCACCGGTTTCGGCACGCACGGCCATCGCGACATGGAGATCATCAGCTACGTGCTGGAGGGCGCGCTCGCGCACCAGGATTCCATGGGCAACGGCTCCACGATCGTGCCCGGGGATGTGCAGCGCATGAGCGCCGGCAGCGGCGTGCGCCACAGCGAGTTCAACCAGGACAAGGCCGGCACGACGCATTTCCTGCAGATCTGGATCGAGCCCAGCGTGACGGGCATCGCGCCGTCCTACGAGCAGAAGCATTTCGACGTCGCCTCCAAGCGCGGCAGGCTGCGTCTGATCGCCTCGCCCGACGGCGCGGAAGGCTCAGTGCGCATCCACCAGGACGCGCGCGTGTATGCGGCGCTGCTCGACGGCACGGAGCGCGCCGCGCACCGGCTGGCGGCGGGACGGCGCGCCTACGTGCACGTGGCGCGCGGGTCGGTCACGGTGCAGGGCCAGCGCCTGGGCGCGGGCGACGCGCTCAAGGCGCAGAAGGTCGGCGACATTGCGCTGGAGCAGGGCACGCAGGCCGAAGTGCTTCTCTTCGATCTTCCCTAGACGCCGGCCGGCGCATCCCCCCCGCGCAGGCGGGCTATCGCACCGATTGAAAGGATTCGTTGGGAGTGCCCGCTGCGGCCGCGCTAGACTAGTCTCGTCAATTCAAGCACGGAGGCCGTTATGGCGGCGGGAATGGATACGGGTATCTCGGCAAAGGACCGGGCGGCAATCGCGGGCGGGCTCTCGCGCCTGCTTGCCGACACGTACATCCTTTATCTCAAGACGCACAATTTCCACTGGAACGTCGAGGGCCCGATGTTCCAGACGCTGCACCTGATGTTCATGGGCCAGTACACCGAGGCGTGGAACGCGATCGATCCGATCGCCGAGCGTATCCGGGCGCTGGGCCACTACGCGCCGGGCAGCTACAAGCAGTACATCGAGCTCGCTTCGGTGAAGGAAGCCGAAGGCGTGCCCAGGGCCGAGAAGATGGTGCGCGAGCTGATCGAGGGTCAGGAAACGGTGGCGCGTACCGCGCGCTCGGTGCTGCCGATCGCGGACAAGGCGAACGACCAGCCCACGCTCGACCTGCTCACGCAGCGCCTCGATATCCACGAAAAGAACGCGTGGATGCTGAGGAGCCTGCTGAAGAAGTAATGTGAGTGGGTCGCGCCCGGAGAAGGACTCCTTCGGCACCATCGAGGTGCCGGCGGAGCACCTCTGGGGCGCGCAGACCGAGCGCAGCCGGCGCTTTTTCCGCATCTCCGGCGAGCGCATGCCGCTCGCCGTGGTGCATGCGTTGGCGCTGGTCAAGCGCTCCGCGGCGCGCGTCAACCGGGGCCTCGGGGTGCTCGAGGCGAGCAAGGCGGAGGCCATCGAGCAGGCCGCCGACGAGGTCCTCGCGGGCCGTCACGACGAGGAGTTCCCGCTGGTCGTCTGGCAGACCGGGTCCGGCACGCAGTCCAACATGAACGTCAACGAGGTGCTGGCCAATCGCGCTTCCGAGCTGCTGGGCGGCGAACGCGGGCCGAAGCGCCTGGTGCACCCGAACGACGACGTCAATCTCGGCCAGTCCTCCAACGACGTCTTTCCCACGGCGATGCACATCTCAGCGGCGCGCGCGGTGGAGCACGACCTGCTGCCCAAGCTCGAGCGGCTCGAGGCGACGCTGGCCGCCAAGGCGGCGGCCTTCGCGGACATCGTCAAGATCGGGCGCACGCACCTGCAGGACGCCACGCCTCTGACCCTCGGCCAGGAGTTCTCGGGCTACGTCGAGCAGCTGGCTCAGGCGGAAGCGGCGATTGAGCTCGCGCTGCCCGGGTTGCGCGAGCTGGCGATCGGCGGCACCGCCGTGGGCACCGGGCTCAACACGCATCCGGAGTTCGGTGCGCGTGTCGCCAGGGACCTGTCGCAGGCCACCGGCATGTCCTTCGAAACGGCGCCCAACAAGTTCGCGGCGCTCGCCGGCCACGAGGCGCTGGTGTTCGCGCATGGCGCGCTGAAGACGCTGGCCGCGGCGCTCAACAAGATCGCGAACGACGTGCGCTGGCTCGCCTCGGGGCCGCGCTCCGGGCTGGGCGAGCTGAGCATCCCGGAGAACGAGCCGGGCAGCTCGATCATGCCGGGCAAGGTCAATCCGACGCAGGCCGAGGCGCTCACCATGCTCGCGGTGCAGGTGATGGGCAACGACGTGGCGGTGGGGATCGCGGGCGCCTCCGGCCAGTTCGAGCTGAACGTCTACAAGCCCATGCTGATCCACAACTTCCTGCAGAGCGTGCGCCTGCTCGCCGACGGCTGCGCATCGTTCGAGGAGCACTGCGCGCGCGGCATCCAGCCCAACGAGGCGCGCATCCGCGAGCTGGTCGAGCGCTCGCTGATGCTGGTGACCGCGCTTGCGCCGCACGTCGGCTACGACCGCGCCGCGGAGATCGCCAAGAAGGCGCACCGGGAGGGCAGCACGCTGAAAGCAGCCGCCCTGTCGCTCGGCTACGTGAGCGCGGCTGACTACGACCGCTGGGTGCAACCCGGCGCGATGACCAAGCCCTCGGCGTGATGCCCAGCGCGCGCATCGGGCGGCCCGCGCGGCACCGCCGCGCCGGGCGCGTCGTTTAAACTTGCGCCCCTGATGTCGGTCGTCATTCTCATCTCCGGTCGCGGCAGCAACATGCAGGCGATCCTCGAAGCCGGCATCCCGGTCGCTGCGGTGATCAGCAACCGTGCAGACGCCCCGGGACTTGCGATCGCGGCGCAGCGCGGCGTCGCCACGGCCGTCGTCGATCACCGGAGCTATGCCTCGCGCGAGGCGTTTGATGTCGCGCTCGCCGCGGAAATCGAGCGTCACGCGCCGCGGCTGGTGGCCCTGGCGGGTTTCATGCGCATTCTCACGCCGGGCTTCGTCGCGCGCTTCAAGGGCAGGATCATGAACATCCATCCTTCCCTGCTGCCGCAGTTCCCGGGCCTGGACACGCACGCGCGCGCGCTCGCGGCGGGCGTCAAGCGCCACGGCTGCACGGTGCACTTCGTCACCGCGCAGCTCGACCACGGGCCGATCGTCGCTCAGGCCTCGGTGCCGGTCCTGCCGGGCGACACCGAGCCGGGCCTGGCCGCGCGCGTGCTGGCGCAGGAGCACCTGCTGTATCCGCGTGCCGTGCGCTGGTTCCTCGACGGCGACCTGGTCATCGAGGGCGGCAAGGTGCGCGTTAGAGGAGACCATGCGCCACTGGATGTCAGCGATCGCGCTTAGCTGCTGCGCTACGGCGCAGGCGGCGCCGCCGCCGCGCCTCGAGCTCGCCTGCGAGGTCTCCTACAACGGCAGCGTGGTGGCCGAGGTGACCTACGCGCTCGAGCACGACGGCAAGTCCTACAGCCTCGTCGAGCGCTGGAAGGGCAGGGGCGTCTATCGCGTGCTCGGCGAGGCGAAGCGCACGAGCCGCGGCACAATCGGCCCGGGCGGTCTCCGCCCCTTGTACTACGAGGATGCGCGCACCGCGCGCGCGACCGGTACCGCGCGCTTCGACTGGGATGCCAAATCGCTCATCCTGGAGTACCGGCAGGGGCCGCAGCACCGGCCAATGCCGGCAAACGCCCAGGATCGTCTCAGCTTCCTCTTTGCATTCGCGTTCAAGCCGCCGACCACAGGTCCCGTGGTGTTCAATGTCGTCGACGGCAAGGGCATCGCCGACTACACCTTCGAGGTCGCCGGCCGCGAGCGCCTCAAGGTGCCTTTGGGCGAGTTCGAGGCCCTGCGCCTGGCGCAGAAGACGGAGAAATCCGGCGACCGCAGCAGGGAGGTCTGGCTCGATCCGGCACGCAGTTACCTGCCGATGCGCGTGCTGATCGTGCAGACAGACGGCACGCGCATCGACCAGGTCGCGACGCGCGTCACGCCCTTGTGATCGTCTATCGCGCGCAGCTGGCGCGGGCCGAGACCCTGCTCGCGGACTTGCTGTCCGCGGCCGGCCCCGCGGATGCGGCGGTGTCCCGCTACTTCAGGGCGCATCGCAATCTCGGCCAGCAGGATCGCGCCTTTGTCGCAGAGACCGTGTACGCGGTGCTGCGGCGCCGGCGCTCACTCGAGGCCGCGGCCCAGTCCAACACGCCGCGCGACCTGGCCATTGCCGCGCTGGTGCGCGTGCGCGGTCTTTCCGGCCGCGCGCTCGAGGGTGCGCTGCGCGAAGGGGAGGAGGACCTGGTGACGCGCGTGCGTGCCGCCAGGACCGATGCGTTCCCGCCGGCGGTGCGCGCCGACTTGCCCGACTGGCTCTGGGATCGACTCGCGGCGCTCTTTGGCGCGGAGGAGGCGATGCGCGTGGCGCAGGGCCTGCTCAATCCCGCACCGCTCGACCTGCGCGTCAATCTCGCCAAGCTGGGCCGGGACGAAGCGCTCGCTCGACTGCAGGCAAGCGGCGTTCAGGCGCAGGCGACCCCCTACTCGCCAGCCGGGATCCGCCTTGCCGGCAAGCCCGCGATCAACCGGCATCCGCTTTTCACCAGCGGCGGGGTCGAAGTGCAGGACGAAGGCAGCCAGTTGCTCGCTTACCTGCTCGCGCCGCGCCGCGGCGAGATGGTGGCCGACTATTGCGCGGGTGCGGGCGGCAAGACGCTCGCGCTCGCGATGCTGATGCGCGGCACGGGGCGGCTGTATGCGATGGACGTGTCGGCAAGGCGCCTGGCGGAGCTGGCGCCGCGCGCGGCGCGCGCCGGCGTGACCAGCGTGCATCCGCTGGTGCTGTCCGGCGAGAGCGACGCGCGCGCCAAGCGCCTGGCCGGGAAGATCGACCGCGTGCTGGTGGACGCTCCCTGCAGCGGCTTCGGCACGCTGCGCCGAAACCCGGACCTCAAGTGGCGCCACGGTCCCGAGGCGGTGGCAGAGCTTGCAGCCAAGCAGGCTCGTATTTTGGAGGCCGCGGCGCGCCTGCTCAAGCCGGGCGGCCGCCTCGTGTATGCGACCTGCAGCATTCTGCCGGAGGAGAACGAATCGATTGCCGATGCCTTCGCGGCTGCGCACGCGGATTTCGCGCCCCTCTCATGCGGGGAGTTGCTGGCCGCCCAGCGCATCGAATTGCCCAGTGCGGAGCGCCTCCGTCTGTGGCCGCACGTCCACGGCTGCGATGGTTTCTTCGCGGCGGCGTTCGAGCGGCGGGCCTAGCGATGTCGTGGCGGCGTTTGGCGCCTTGCCCAATTTCCCGTTTCGGAACGGCACGTTAGAGGGCATGCGGCAATTTCGGGGGCGATCGGGATTTTCTCATTGCGCGTAGGGTCTAATCGCGTACAATGCCGAAGGCATTTTGCATATAACTATCGGAAAGTAATGATGATTTTCTCGGGTTTGCTCGATCTGCCGTGGTGGGGGCTGGTGTTGGTGGCCCTCGGGCTGACGCATGTGACCATCGCCGCGGTCACCATCTTCCTGCACCGGCACCAGGCGCACCGCGCGCTGGACCTGCATCCAGTCGCGTCGCACTTCTTCCGCTTCTGGCTCTGGCTGACCACCGGCATGGTGACCAAGGAGTGGGCGGCGATCCACCGCAAGCACCACGCCAAGTGCGAGACGCCTGAGGATCCGCACAGCCCTCAGGTGCTGGGCATCAACGCGGTGCTGTGGGGGGGCGTATTCCTGTACGTCAAGGAGTCGCACAAGGCCGAGACCATGGAGCGTTACGGCCATGGCACGCCGGACGACTGGGTCGAGCGCAACGTCTATTCGCGCTACGCCATCCTCGGCCTGACGGCCATGGGTCTGGTGAACGTGATCCTGTTCGGGCTGCTGCCGGGTCTCCTGATCCTGCTGACGCAGATTGTGTGGATCCCGTTCTGGGCAGCGGGCGTGATCAACGGCATCGGCCACTACTGGGGCTACCGCAGCTTCGACATCGCCGACGCCAGCAAGAACATCGTTCCCTGGGGCATCCTGATCGGTGGCGAGGAGTTGCACAACAACCACCATGCCTACGCCACCTCGGCCAAGCTGTCGGCGAAGTGGTACGAGTTCGACATCGGTTGGATGTACATCCGCATCCTCGAGGCACTCGGCCTGGCCACGGTGAAGAAGGTGGCGCCGACTCCGCGTTTCGAGCCCGCGAAGACGATGTGCGACTACGACACCCTGCACGCCGTGATCGCCAACCGCTACGACGTGCTGGCGCGCTACGGCAAGGCGATCAAGCGCACATGGAGCGACGAGGTGGAGCGGCTGCAGCGCTGGTCGCCTCGCGATGCCGAGCTGCTCAAGTCGCTCAAGCGTGCGCTGGTGCGCATCGGCTACGGCGCGGAGATCGACCGCGCGCGCGTCGCCGAGGCGTTGAAGCCTTCGCAGCCGCTGCAGGTGGCGGTGAGCATGCGTGAGGAACTGATCGCCCTGTGGGAGCGCTCCAACGCTTCGAAGGAACAGCTGCTGCGCCAGTTGCAGGACTGGTGCCGGCGCGCCGAGGCGAGCGGCATCGCGCCGCTGGTGGAATTCTCGCGGCGCCTGCGCAGCTACGCCTAGCGCGGTACCCCGGCGACGAAAGCAAAAGGCCCGCGCAAGCGGGCCTTTTCGTTGGGGCGGCGGAAACCGCTACTTGAGCTTGGTTTCCTTGTAGAGGACGTGTTTGCGCGCCTTCGGGTCGTACTTCTTGATCTCCAGCTTGTCCGGCGTGGTGCGCTTGTTCTTGGTGGTGGTGTAGAAGTGGCCGGTGCCGGCGCTGGACTCGAGCTTGATCTTCTCGCGCATGGTTCTCTCCTCAGCCGCGCTTCGCTTCGGCTTTCGCCTTGGCGCGGATCTCGGCCAGCACGGCCTCGACCCCGAGCTTGTCGATCTTGCGCAGCCCCGCCGTGGACACGCGCAGCCGCACGAAGCGGTTCTGGCTCTCCACCCAGAAGCGGCGGTAATGCAGGTTCGGCTGGAACTGACGCCGGGTCTTGTTGTTGGCGTGGGAAACGAGGTTTCCCTTCATCGGCTTCTTGCCGGTGACCTGGCAGACACGGGACATGACGGACTCCGGAATTCGCGAAAGGCGCGGATTATAGCAGCCCGCGCTCGGCGAA
>Ga0180077_1000006_pt1 | contig 25852 bp, 26 predicted proteins | sample EasRiv466_16_10D_FD_123014 | JGI IMG/M metagenome (GOLD analysis project Ga0180077, IMG submission 123014) | Soil microbial communities from meander-bound floodplain in the East River, Colorado, USA - East River metaG ERMLT466_16_10D | ecosystem: Environmental > Terrestrial > Soil > Floodplain ...
GCCGCCCCCGCTTCCGAGCGGAAGCACGGCGAGTGGCACACGTACTTGAGGGGCAGCCGCTCGAGCGCCACGATCTCGTCGCGCACGAAGTTCGTCACCGGGTACTCGGCCGTGGGAATCAGGTAGAGGTCGCGGTCCTCGAGCTTGAACAGATCCCCTTTGAACTTCGCGAGGCTCGAGACGCCGTCGGCGCACGCGCCGGTCACCATGTAGGGCGTGTACACCTCGGTGTAGCCGTGCTCCCGCGTGTGCACGTCGAGCATGAACTGCGCAAGCGCCCGGTGCAGGCGCGCGACGCCGCCTTTCATCACCGCGAAGTGCGCGCCGGCGAGCTTGGCGGCGGTCTCGAAGTCCAGTCCGAGCGGCGCACCGACGTCGACATGGTCCTTCGCCGGAAAATCGAACTTGCGCGGCGCGCCCCAGCGGCGCACCTCGACGTTCTGCTCCGAGGACGTCCCGACCGGCACGCTCTCGTGCGGCAGGTTGGGAATCAGCGAGACGAACTCGTAGAGCCGCGCCTGCGTGCCGGCGTTCTCTCCCTCCAGCGCCTTGAGCTTCTCGCCCAGCTCCGCCGCCTGCGCCATCAGGCTCGCTGCCTGCGCGTCGTCCTTCTTCGCCTTCGCCTGCCCGACCTGCTTGGAAAGGGCGTTCCTCTGCGCCTGCAGCTGCTCGGTCGTCGTCTGGATGCGCTTGCGCGCATCCTCCAGCACCCTGAATCCCGCGACGTCGAGCGCGTAGCCGCGCGTCGCCAGCTGCCTGGCGACGGCGTCGATGTCGCTCCTGAGGAGTTGGATGTCGATCATGTCTTCTTCGCACGCGCCTCGGCGTTCAGGCGCCTGAGCTCCTCAAGCTTCTCCCGGATCCGGATCTCCATGCCGCGTTCGCTCGGCTTGTACCACTCGACCGCGGGCATGCCCTCCGGAAAGTAGTTCTCGCCCGCGGCGAAGGCGTCGTCCTCATCGTGCGCGTAGCGGTAGTCCTTGCCGTAGCCGAGGTTCTTCATCAGCTTGGTGGGCGCGTTGCGGATGCGCAGCGGCACCGGCCGCGTGCCGTCTTCGGCGACGAACGCGCGCGCTGCATTATAGGCGGCGTACACCGCGTTCGATTTCGCGGCCACTGCCATGTACAGCACCGCCTCGGCGATCGCCAGCTCGCCCTCCGGCGAGCCCAGGCGCTCATAGGTCTCGGCGGCATCGAGCGCAAGGCGAAGCGCGCGTGGATCCGCCAGGCCGACATCTTCCGTTGCCATGCGCACGATGCGCCGCGCGAGGTACAGCGGGTCGGCGCCGCCGTCGAGCATGCGCACCAGCCAGTAGAGGGAGGCGTCCGGGTCCGAGCCGCGCACCGACTTGTGCAGCGCCGAGATCTGGTCGTAGAACTGCTCGCCGCCCTTGTCGAAGCGCCGCAGGTTCTTCGCCAGCGTGGACTCCAGGAACGCGGCGTCGATGACGCCCCCGGGCTTGGCGTTCTGCAGGATCTCCACCGCGTTCAGCAGCCGCCTCGCGTCGCCGTCGGCGAAGCCGACGATGCGCGCGCGCGCTTCGGCGTCCATCGCGATCCCGGTCTTGTCGATCAGCGCGGCGAGATCCTCGGCGGACAGGCCCTCCAGCACGTAAACGGTGGCGCGCGAGAGCAGCGCCGAGTTCACCTCGAACGAAGGGTTCTCGGTGGTGGCGCCGATGAAGGTGAACAGGCCCTTCTCCACATAGGGGAGGAAGGCGTCCTGCTGCGCCTTGTTGAAGCGGTGCACCTCGTCCACGAAGAGGATGGTGCGCCGGCCGCTCGCGGCGAGCGCGTGCTCCGCCCGGCTCACCGCGTCGCGGATCTCCTTCACGCCCGAGAGCACCGCGGAGAGCGCGATGAATTCCGCGTCGAAGGCCTGGGCCATGAGGCGCGCGAGCGTGGTCTTGCCGGTGCCCGGCGGCCCCCACAGGATCATCGAATAGGGCTTGCCCGACCCGAAGGCGAGGCGCAGGGGCTTGCCCGGCCCGAGCAGGTGCCGCTGGCCGAGCACCTCGTCGATGCTGCGCGGCCGCAAACGCTCGGCCAGCGGCGCCAGCGGCGCGGCGCCTTCCCGTGCCGCCGGCGCCGCCGCGCCGAACAGATCACTCGCCGAGGACATCGGCGCCTTTCGGCGGCACGAAGCGGAAGGCGGAAGGGTCGACCGGCGGGTTGCGCGCGATGTTGGAGAAGCGCAGCAGCGTGGTCTGGCCGAAGTGGTCGGTGAGCTCCATCGCCTGTACGCCCGCGGTGCCCAGCCCCAGGCGGATGCGCTCGAAGCCCGCCTCGCGCTCGCGCGGCTTCGCCTCCACCCACTCAAGGCCGTCGCGCTGGCCCGCATCCGAGAGCTCGAAGGCGCGCTCGACGTCGGCGGCTCCCGCGAGCAGCGCCGCGGGCGTCGAGCCCAGTGCGCGCGCCATGGCGCGCACGGTGACCTGGTTCAGGTCCTCGTCGTAGATCCAGACGCGCTTGCCGTCGCCGACGATGAGCTGCGCGTACGGCTGCGCGTAGCTCCAGCGGAAGCGCCCGGGGCGCTGCAACGTAAAGCTGCCCTTCGAGCGCTGCACGAGCTTCTTCTCGCGATCGAAGACCTGCTGCTCGAAATCGGCGCTCGCGGTCTGCGTCGAGCGCAGGTAGGCCTGGAAACGCTCCACGCCCGCGGCGCAGGCCAGCGTCGGCAGAAGCAGGACACCCGCGAGGAGCCAAGCTGCGCGCATCGCCGCCCCTACTCCACTTTCGCGGGCACCAGCACCTCGCGGTTGCCGTTGGACTGCATCGGCGACACCAGTCCCGCGCGCTCCATGTCCTCGATCAGGCGCGCGGCGCGGTTGTAGCCGATGCGCAGGTGGCGCTGCACGAGCGAGATCGACGGCCGGCGCGTGCGCAGCACGATCTCCACGGCTTGGTCGTAGAGCGGGTCCTTCTCCCCGCCCGCCTCGCCGTTGGCGCCGGGGCCCGCGCCTTCGTCGCCCACGCCGGGCTCCAGCACGTCCTCGATGTACTCCGGCGCGGCGAGCGATTTGAGGTGCTCGACCACCTTGTGCACCTCGTGGTCGGCGACGAAAGCGCCGTGCACGCGCTGCGCGAGGCCGGTGCCCGCCGGCAGGTAGAGCATGTCGCCGGAGCCGAGCAGCGCCTCCGCCCCCTGCTGGTCGAGGATGGTGCGCGAATCGATGCGGCTCGCCACCTGGAAGGCGATGCGCGTCGGGATGTTGGCCTTGATCAGGCCGGTGATCACGTCCACCGACGGGCGCTGCGTGGCGAGGATGAGATGAATACCCGAGGCGCGCGCCTTCTGCGCCAGGCGCGCGATCAGCTCCTCGACCTTCTTGCCGACCACCATCATCAGGTCGGCGAGCTCGTCGATCACCACCACGATGTAGGGCATCTGCGCGAGCGGCTGCGGCTCGCCGGACTCGAGGGTCGCCGGGTCCTCCAGCGGCCTGCCCGCCTTCTCCGCCTCGGCCACCTTGTGGTTGAAGCCGGAGAGGTTGCGCACGCCGACCCAGGACATCAGCTTGTAGCGGCGCTCCATCTCCGCGACGCACCAGGTGAGCGCGTTGGCGGCCTGCTTCATGTCGGTGACCACCGGCGCGAGCAGGTGCGGGATGTCCTGGTACATGGACAGCTCGAGCATTTTCGGGTCGACCATGATCAGCCGCACGTGCTTGGGCTCGGACTTGTACAGCAGCGACAGGATCATGGCGTTGATCGCCACCGACTTGCCCGAGCCGGTGGTGCCGGCGACCAGCAGGTGGGGCATCTTCTGCAGGTCCACCACCACCGGGTTGCCGGCGATGTCCTTGCCCAGCGCGAGCGCGAGCGGCGTGTGCATGCCGGCGTAGTGCTCGGAGCCGAGGATTTCCGACAGGCGCACGGTCTGCCGGTGCGGGTTGGGGATCTCCAGGCCCATGCACGACTTGCCGGGAATGGTCTCGACCACGCGGATCGACACCACCGACAGCGCGCGCGCCAGGTCCTTCACCAGGTTGACGATCTGGCTGCCCTTGACGCCGACCGCCGGCTCGATCTCGTAGCGCGTGATCACGGGGCCCGGGTAGGCCGCGAGCACCTTCGCCGAGACGCCGAAATCGGAGAGCTTCTTCTCGATCAGGCGCGAGGTGAATTCCAGCGTCTCGGCGCTCACCTGCTCGCCGTCATGCGCGACGTCGTCGAGCAGCTTCACGGGCGGCAGCGGCGTGTCCGGCAGGTGCTCGAACAACGGCGCCTGCTTCTCCTTCTGCACGCGCTCGGACTTCCTGATCTGCGGCGGCGGCGGCGCGATGACCAGGGGCGGATGGTCTTCCTCGCGCCGCTTCTCGGCCTCGACCATCACCTCGCGCTCCTCGCGCGCGATCTCCCCTGCCTTGCGGTCGGCGCGGCTGTCCCAGGCGCGGCTGGCGAAGGCCGATGCCGCCTCGAGCGCGAAGCCGGTGAGCTCGGCCACCGCCAGCCACGATACCCCGGTGAACAGGCTCCAGCCGACGGCGGCGAGCGTCAGCAGCGCGAGCGTCGCGCCCGTGAAGCCGAGCAGGTCCTCGGCCTTGCCGCCGATCACCGCGCCGGCCAGACCGCCCGGCGCGAACGGCAGCTCGACGCCCAGCGAATGCAGGCGCAGCGCCTCGAGCGCCGCGCTGGCCAGCAGCAGCAGCGCGAATCCGGCGAGCGCGATCGCCAGCGGCCGCCGGTCGATCAGCACGCTGCGGTCCAGCCTGCGGTAGCCCCAGGCGACGGCCACCAGGCACAGGGCGACCCACCAGAAAGCCGACAGGCCGAAGAGGTAGAGCAGCAGGTCGGCGATCCAGGCGCCGGCGCGGCCGCCCGCGTTGTGGATCTGCGCCGCGGTCGCGCTGTGCGACCAGCCCGGGTCGCCCTTGTCGAACGTGAGCAGGATCAGCAGCAGGTAGCCGGCGAGCGCCGCCAGCGCCAGCCAGCGCGCCTCGCGCAACAGGTTGGCAAGCTTGGCGGGAAGGGGTGCGGCTGTGGTTTTCTGCGCGGCTGCCATCGCGGCCCGATCGGGTCCGGCGATTTTACAGCACGCGATGCATCACCCGGCGCCGGGCGCCGGGCGTCAATCCGGCAGCAGGATGGAGTCCCGCAGCACGATGGTGGAGCCCCGCATCTCGATGAAGCCGCCCACCTGCAGGTCCTTCATCACGCGGCTCACCATTTCGCGCGAAGCGCCGATCATCTTGGCGATGTCCTGCTTGGGCAGGCGCTTGGTGACCATCTTCTGCCCGTCCACCGTTTCCGCCATGTCGAGCAGCAAGCGCGCCACGCGCCCGTAGACATCGAGCAGCGCGAGGCTGCCGATCTTGCGGTCGGCCTCGCGCAAGCGCCGCACCAGGCCGCGCATCACCGCCATCGACATCTCGACGTTTTCCGCCAGGCACTTCCTGAAGTCGCGCCGCGTGATCGCCAGAAGCTCGCACGGCTCGATGGCGATCACGCTCGCCGAGCGCGGGGCGTCGTCGATCAGCCCCATCTCGCCGAAGAACTCACCGGGCCCGATGATGGTGAGGATGACTTCCTTGCCGTCGGCGTCGCTCATCATCACCTTGAGGCGGCCCGAGAGGACGATGTAGAGCGAATCGGTCGGGTCGCCCGCCGCCATGATGATCGTGCCGCGGGTCACGCTGCGGCGCGTCACCACGGTCGTCAGCGTGCGCAGCGGCTCCTCGGCGAAGCTCGCGAAGAGCGGCACCGAGCGCAGCATTGCCGTAGAAACCGTAGCGGCCATGTCCAGGATCCTCAGGCCCTATGGTAGCAAACCGCGCGAGCGTGCGCTGCGGCTGGAACACATAGCCGAACCTTGCGTGCAGCTGGCAGGCGCCGGCGGCACCCGGCAAAAGAGGTGCGCCACTGCGGGCCGGCGCGTCTGCCTTGTTATCTATAATTCGAGCCCCAATTCAGCAAAGCCACTGGCCCATCCGGGGCCTTCCGCCCATGCCAACACGCCACCAGCGCCTCGTGATCCTCGGTTCCGGCCCCGCCGGCTACACGGCGGCGGTGTACGCCGCGCGCGCCAACCTGAAGCCGGTGCTGATCACCGGCGTCGCGCAGGGCGGGCAGCTGATGACCACCACGGACGTCGACAATTGGCCGGCCGACGCCGCGGGCGTGCAGGGGCCCGAGCTGATGGAGCGCTTCCAGAAGCACGCCGAGCGCTTCGACACCGAGCTCGTCTTCGACCAGGTGCACAAGGCGAAACTGGCTGCGCGCCCCTTCGTGCTGGAGGGCGACGCCGCCACCTACACCTGCGACGCGCTGATCATCGCCACCGGGGCCTCGGCCAGGTACCTGGGCCTCGCCTCGGAGCAGCAATTCCTCGGCAAGGGCGTGTCGGCGTGCGCCACCTGCGACGGCTTCTTCTTCAAGGGCCAGGACGTGGCCGTGGTCGGCGGCGGCAACACGGCGGTCGAGGAAGCGCTCTACCTCGCCAACCTCTGCCGGAAAGTCACCCTCGTGCACCGGCGCGACAAGTTCCGCGCCGAGAAGATCATGATCGACAAGCTCATGAAGCGCGTCGCGGAGGGGAAGATCGCGCTGGAGCTGGACTCGGTGCTGGAAGAAGCGCTCGGCGACGCGAGCGGCGTCACCGCGGCACGCATCCGGCACCTGAAAACGGGCGCCGCCAAGGACCTGCCGGTCAAGGGCCTGTTCATCGCCATCGGCCACACGCCCAACACGCAGGTGTTCGCCGGCCAGCTGGAAATGGCCAACGGCTACATCCTGACGCGCGCCGGGCTCGACGGCGGCGCCACCGCCACCAGCGTGCCGGGCGTGTTTGCCGCCGGCGACGTGCAGGACCACGTCTACCGGCAGGCGGTCACGAGCGCCGCCACCGGCTGCATGGCGGCGCTGGACGCCGAGAAGTACCTCGACGCCTTCCCCACCTGAGGCCCGGCGTGTCCGACGCTGATGACCGCGAGGCGCTGAGGCGGGCGCTGGCGGGCGTGAAGCCGCTGGCGCGGCCGCGCCGGCAGGCGCTGCGTGCGAGCGCCCCCCGGCCGGTGCCGCTGCAGACGCGCCGCGACGAGCGCGCGGTGCTCGCCGAGAGCATCGCCGGGCCGCTCTCGGCGGACGAGGCGCTCGAAACCGGCATCGAGCTCACCTACCTGCGCGACGGCCTGTCGCGCCAGCTGCTGCGCCGCCTGCGGCGCGGCCACTGGGTGGTGCAGGACGACCTCGACCTGCACGGCATGAACCGCGTCGAGGCGGCAGAGCAGGTGGCGCGGTTCGTGCGCGCCGCCGCCATGCGCGGGTTGCGCTGCGTGCGCATCGTGCACGGCAAGGGGCTGGGCTCGAAGAACCGCGAGCCGGTGCTCAAGGGAAAGCTGCGGGCCTGGCTGACGCCGCGCGACGAGGTGCTCGCCTATTGCCAGGCGCCGGCCGCGTGGGGCGGCAGCGGCGCGCTGCTGGTGCTGCTGAAAGCTCGCTAGATCGCGGCTTCGTTGGTCTCGCCGGTGCGGATGCGCACCACGTGCTCCACCGAGGTGACGAAGATCTTGCCATCGCCGATCTTGCCGGTGCGCGCAGACTTGACGATCGCCTCGATGGCCGGCTCGACCTGCTTGTCCGGCACCACCACCTCGATCTTGACCTTGGGCAGGAAGTCGACCACGTACTCGGCGCCGCGGTAGAGCTCGGTGTGGCCCTTCTGGCGGCCGAAGCCCTTCACTTCCGTGACGGTCAGGCCGGTCACGCCGACTTCGGACAGGGCTTCGCGCACCTCGTCCAGCTTGAACGGCTTCACGATGGCTTCGATCTTCTTCATGCCGGATCTCCCCAGTGGCTGGCTTGCATTATAGCTAGGTGTGAAATTTCAGGACGTTGTCCTTGCTGGGTCGTCGCCCGGCGGCACGTAACCCGGCAGCGGCGCAAGGGCTTGCCATCGCAACGCGCCGAGCCGGACCGATGGCGGAGGGAGCCGGCCGAGCAATGTCCGAAGCCCGTAGGTGAAGGAGGGCGAGTTGCGCAGGCCGCCGACGCCCGAGGAGTGATGGCGAGGGGCCTTCGCGTCGCTGGGGAAGGCGCCGCCGCCGGGCTACGAGCCGCCGAGGAAGACGTGCTGAGACTCCCCAACCAGGCAAGCTCTGAAAAGACCCCCGCGTGCGCGACTTTTCGGAGCTTTCCTATAGCTCCGAGGAATCGCGGTACTTCGAGGTGATCGGGTAGCGCCAGTCCTTGCCGAGGCCGCGGAAGGTCACGCGCACCCCGGGCGGGGCCTGGCGGCGCTTGTACTCGCACTTGCGGATCAGCTCGACCACGCGCTTCACGTCGGCCGGCGCATGCCCGAGCGCGACGATCTCGCGCGGCGAGCGATTGTGCTCCATGTAGGCTTCCATGATCGAATCCAGCACCTCGTAGGGCGGCAGGCTGTCCTGGTCGGTCTGGTCGGGACGCAGCTCCGCCGAGGGCGCCCGCGTGATGACGTTCTCCGGGATCACTTCGCCGAGCGTGTTGCGATAGCGCGCCAGCCGCCACACCAGCGTCTTGGCGATGTCCTTGATCACGGCGTAGCCGCCCGCCATGTCGCCGTACAGCGTGGCGTAGCCGACCGCCATCTCCGACTTGTTGCCGGTGGTAAGCACGATCGAGCCGAACTTGTTGGACAGCGCCATCAGCAGCGTGCCGCGCACGCGCGCCTGCAGGTTCTCCTCGGTGACGTCGGCCGCGCGCCCGGCGAACTGCAGCGCGAGCGCGGCGCGGAACGCATCGAACACCGGCCCGATCGGGATCACGTCGTAGCGCACGCCGAGGCGCCGCGTCATCTCGGCGGCGTCGTCCAGGCTCATCTGCGCCGTGTAGCTCGAGGGCATCATCACGGCGCGCACGCGCTCCGGCCCGAGCGCGTCGCAGGCGATGGCGAGCGTAAGCGCCGAGTCGACGCCGCCCGACATGCCGAGGATGGCGCCCGGAAAGCCGTTCTTGCCGAGGTAATCTCGCGTGGCGAGGCACAGCGCGCGGTACACCTCGGCCTCCAGCGGCAGCTCGGCGCAAATCGCCCCCGGCACGGGGCGCGCGCCGTCGAATTCGAAGAGCTCCAGCGCCTCCTCGAAGAACGGCGCCTGCCGCACCACCTCGCCGCGCACGTCGAGGACGCAGGAGGCGCCGTCGAACACCAGCTCGTCCTGCCCGCCCACCAGGTTCACGTACACCATCGGCAAGCCCGTTTCGCGGATCCACTCGCGGAACACCTGGTGCCGGCCCGCTTGCTTGCGCTTGTGGTACGGCGAGGCGTTGATCGAGAGGATCACCTGCGCGCCGGCGGCCTTCGCCATCGCCGGGGCCTTCGGCGTCCACACGTCCTCGCAGATGGTAAGGCCCAGGCGCACGTCCTTCAGCTCGAAGACGCAGGGCTCCTCGCCCGCGGCGAAATAGCGCTTCTCGTCGAACACCTCGTAGTTCGGCAGGTCGTGCTTGCGCGCCACCGCGGCGATGCGCCCGTCGCGGATCAGCGCCGCTGCGTTGTAGCGGCGGCCGTCGGCGGCCTGCTCGGGAAAGCCGACGACCAGGGCGAACCCGCGCACGCGGGGGGCGAGCGCCTCGAGGCTGCGGCGGCAATCGGCGAGGAAACTGCTGCGCAACAGCAGGTCCTCGGGCGGGTAGCCGCACAGCGAGAGCTCGGGCGTCAACACCAGGTCGGCGCCCGCGGCGCGCGCGCGCTCGGCATGCTCGAGGATCCTGGCGGAGTTGCCGGGAAGGTCGCCGACGGTGCAGTTGATCTGCGCCGCGGCGATCAGGAGGCGGGCGGCCATTGCGGGGATTCTATAATGGCCGCATGGCGATGATGGAACATCTCCGCGTCGCCGAGTCGCTCTCCGGCGTGCCGGCGGCGCAATGGAACGCGCTGGCGGCCGGCCATCCCTTCCTGCGCCACGAGTACCTGCACGCGCTGCTGGAAGCCGGCTGTGCCAGCGCGCGCACCGGCTGGCAGCCGCAGTTCCTCCTCCTCGAGCGCGATGGCGGGCTCGCGGGCGCGATGCCGCTTTTCGTCAAGTCGCACTCGCGCGGCGAGTACGTGTTCGACTGGGCGTGGGCGGATGCCTACGCACGCCATGGCCTCACCTACTACCCGAAGCTGCTCGGCGCGGTGCCCTTCACGCCGGTACGCGGGCCGCGCCTGCTCGCGGCGGACGACGCCGCACGGAAAGCGCTCGCGGGCGCGGCGCTGGCGGCGGCGCGCGAATTCTCCTCGCTGCACGTGCTGTTCGCGCCGCAGGCGGAAGCGGCGCTCCTCGAGCGGCGCGGCATGCTGCTGCGGCGCACCGTGCAGTTCCACTGGCGCAATGAGGGCTATGCCGATTTCGAGGACTTCCTCGGGCGCCTGTCGCACCAGCGCCGCAAGAACATCCGCCAGGAGCGGCGGCGCGTGCGCGAGGCCGGCGTGTCTTTTCGCCGGCTCGAGGGCGCGGAGATCGGCGCGCGCGACTGGGAGTTCTTCCATCGCTGCTACGCCGGCACCTATGCGGCGCACGGCAACCGCCCCTACCTGAGCCTGGAGTTCTTCCTGCGCATCGGCGCCGCGATGCCGGAGAACCTGCTGCTGGTGCTGGCCGAGCGCGGCGGCGCGCCGATCGCGGCGGCGCTCGACGTCATGGACGCAGACGCGCTGTACGGCCGCTATTGGGGTGCGCTGGAGCACGTGCCGCTCCTGCACTTCGAGGCCTGCTACTACCAGGCCATCGATTTCGCGATCGCGCGGGGCCTCGGGCGCTTCGAGGGCGGCGCGCAGGGCGAGCACAAGCTGTTCCGGGGCCTGATGCCGGTGGAGACGCTTTCGGCCCACTGGCTGGCGCATCCGCGCTTCGCGCGCGCCATCGAAGACTACCTCGCGCGCGAGGCGCAGGGCATCGCGCAGTACGTGAACGAGTTGCACGAGCACACACCCTTCAAAGTAACATCCGCGCCAAGGGAGGAGCCATGAGAACAGAGGGGGCGTCATGAGACTCAAGGACAAGGTCGCCATCGTCACCGGCGCGGGGTCTGGCTTCGGCGCCGGCATCGCCCGGCGCTTCGCGCAGGAAGGCGCGAAGCTCATCGTCAACGACATCAACGCGGAAGGCGGCGCGCGCGTGGCGAAGGAAGTCGGCGGCGAGTTCGTGCAGGCCGACGTGACCAGGGCAGCGGACTGGGCGAAGCTCGTTGCCGCAGCCACCGCGAAGTTCGGCCGGCTCGACGCCGTGGTCAACAACGCCGGCTGGACGCACCGCAACAAGCCCTATCTCGAAGTGACCGAGGCCGAGTTCGACAAGGTCTACGCGGTCAACGTGAAGAGCATCTACCTCTCGGCGTTGCACGCGCTGCCGGTGATGCGCAAGCAAGGCGGCGGCTGCTTCGTCAATATCGCCTCCACCGCCGGGCTGCGCCCGCGCCCCGGGCTCACCGTCTACAACAGCTCCAAGGGCGCGGTGATCCTGATGTCGAAGTCGATGGCCGCCGAGTTCGGGCCGGACAAGGTGCGCGTCAATTGCGTGAACCCGGTGTTCAGCCCGGAGACGGCGCTGTCGGCGGATTTCGCCGGCGGCGCGGTGACCGACGAGGCGAAAAAGCGCTTCCTCGCCACCATCCCGCTCGGCCGCTTCTCCACGCCGCTCGACGTGGCGAACGCCTGCCTCTACCTCGCCTCCGACGAAGCCTCGATGATCTCGGGGACGTGCATCGAGGTGGACGGCGCGCGCTGTGTGTGAGAACTACGATGTGTTGCAGCGCCGTGAGAACTACGATGCGCTGCGGCGCAGAAACAGCCTGCGCCGCACCGCGGACTTTCAGAAAGGGCTGCTAAGCCCTCTTTAAGCCACCGAGCAATGCTGCGACCTGCGGCTGGCGGCGCTTGGACTGCTGGGTGGTTTCTTCGGGTTTTGGTGCTGGCGCGGCGGGCGCCGCGCCGGGTTCATAAGGCCTGGAGAAGATCGGATCGCCCTGCGGGCGCTGTGGCTTGGGCGCCATCGGCCGCGGCGCCATCGGCCGTGGCTCCATCGGCCGCGGCTCCGTCGGCCGCGGCTCCATCGGCCTGGGCGCCATCGGCCGCGGCGCCTCAGTGCGGCGTGAGGCGCCACGCGCCTCGCGGCCCATGAGCGTCGCCACCGTGCCGCCGTCGGGCTGGAAGCCCGGCACCAGCACGCGATCGATCTTCTTCTTGATCAGGCGTTCGATCGCGGCGAGCGCCTCCATGTCCGGGGGCGCCACCAGCGAGATCGCTTCGCCCGTCAGGCCGGCGCGGCCGGTGCGGCCGATGCGGTGCACGTAGTCCTCGGGCGAATGCGGAATGTCGAAGTTGATCACCTGCGGCAGCCCCTCGATGTCGAGGCCTCTCGAGGCGACGTCGGTCGCCACCAGCACCGTGGTCTTGCCGGCCTTGAAGTTCTCCAGCGCCTCCAGCCGTTCGGCCTGCGACTTGTCGCCGTGGATGGCGTCGGCATGGATGCGGTCCTTGCGCAGCTGGTGCGCAAGCCGGTTCGCGCCGATGCGCGTGCCGCAGAAGACCAGCACCTGCGTGAGGCCGCGCGTCTGGATCAGGTAGGCGAGCAATTCACGCTTCTTCTCGCGCGCCACCGGGTGCACCACGTGCGTCACCAGCTCGGCGGCGGCGTTGCGCGCGGCGATCTGCACTTCCGCCGGGTTGCGCAGCAGCGACTTCACCAGGTTGCGGATCTCGTCGGGGAAGGTCGCCGAGAACAGCAGGTTCTGCCTTTCCTTGGGCAGCAGGGCGATGATGCGCCGGATGTCGGGCAGGAACCCCATGTCGAGCATGCGGTCGGCTTCGTCGAGCGTCAGGATGCCCACCTGGTTCAGCATCACGGTCTTGCTTTGCACGTGATCGAGCAGCCGCCCCGGCGTGGCCACCAGCACTTCGACGCCGCGCCGCAGCTCGCGGATCTGCGCGTCCATGTCGGCGCCGCCGTACACCACGGTGCTGCGCAGCGGCAGGTGCTTGCCGTATTCCTTGAAGCTCTGCTCGACCTGGATCGCCAGCTCGCGCGTCGGCGTGAGCACCAGCGCGCGCACGGGATGCCGCGCGGGCGACGCGCTGGTGCTGGCCTGCGGCGCGAGGCGCTGCAGGATCGGCAGCGCGAACGCCGCGGTCTTGCCGGTGCCGGTCTGCGCCCCCGCCATCAGGTCGCGGCCCGCGAGCACCAGCGGGATCGCCTGCTCCTGCACGGGCGTGGGCTGCTCGTAACCGAGTTCGCGCACCGCCTGCGAGAGCGGCGGGATGAGGTCGAGCTGATCGAAGGAGGGACTTGCCAAGGGCGCGAATTATACTCCGTTCCCCGCATGATTCTCCTGCGCAATCTTGCAGTTTCCCGAGGGCCGCACCTGCTGTTTTCGGGCGTGTCGCTCACGCTCGAGCGCGGCTGGCGGGTCGGCCTCGTGGGCGCCAACGGCAGCGGCAAGTCGAGCCTGCTCGCGCTGCTCGCGGGCGAGCTCGCCTCCGACGCCGGCGATTGCGAGATCCAGCCCGGCACGCGCCTGGCGCGCGTCGAGCAGGAGGCGCCGGCCCTCGAGCGCAGCGTGCTCGACTACCTGCTCGACGCGGACCGCGAACTGCGCGCAGCGCAGGCCGAGATCGCCGCGGCCGAGGCGAGCGGCGACGGCGAGGCGATCGCGCACGCCCATGAACGGCACGCGCGCGCCGGCGGCTACTCGGCCGCAGCGCGCGCGCAGGTGCTGCTCGCGGGCCTGGGCTTCGCGCCGGGGGATGCCGCGCGCGCGGTGCGCGAGTTCTCCGGCGGCTATCGCATGCGCCTGAACCTGGCGCGCGCGCTGATCGCGCCCTCCGACCTGCTGCTGCTGGATGAGCCCACCAACCACCTCGACCTCGACACCATCCTGTGGCTGGAGAACTGGCTGCGCAGCTACGCGGGCACGATGATCGTCGTCTCGCACGACCGGGATTTCCTCGACCGGGTATGCGATCGCACGCTCGCCATTCTGCCGGGCGGCGTGGTGCGCCTGTATGACGGCGGCTATTCGCAGTTCGAAATCGCGCGCGCCGTGGAGCTCGAGCAACATTATGCGGCGGCGGCGCGGCAGGACCGGGAAATCCGGCGCATCACGGCTTTCGTCGAGCGATTCCGCGCCAAGGCCACCAAGGCGCGCCAGGCGCAGAGCCGCCTGAAGCGCCTGGAGCGCATGGCGCGCGTCGCGCCGGTGGTGGCGGCCGACAGCTACCACTTCCAGTTCGAGGAGCCCGAGCGCCAGCCCGAGCGCATCGTGGCGCTGCACGGGGTCGACGTCGGCTACGGCGGGCGCACCGTGCTAGCGAACGTCGAGCTCGCCCTGACGAGCGCCGACCGCATCGCGGTGATCGGCGCCAACGGCAACGGCAAGACCACCCTGGTGCGGTTGCTGGCCGGCGAGCTCGCCCCGCTCGCGGGCGAGCGCATCGAGGCGCGCGACCTGGTCATCGGCTACTTCGCGCAGCACCAGATCGAGCTGCTGCGCGCGGAGGAAACGCCGCTTGCGATGATGACGCGCCTGTACCGCGGCGAGCGCGAGCAGGCGCTGCGCGACTTCCTCGGCCGCTTCGGCTTCTCCGGCGAGCGCGCCGAGCGGCCGATCGGGCCGCTTTCGGGCGGGGAGAAGTCGCGCCTCGCCCTCGCGGCGCTCATCAAGCGCCGGCCCAACCTGCTGCTGCTCGATGAGCCCACCAACCACCTCGACCTGGAGATGCGACGCTCGCTCGCCGTGGCGCTGCAGAGCTACTCGGGGGCGCTGGTGATCGTGTCGCACGACCGGAGCCTGCTGGCGGCCTGCGCCGACCGCATCCTGGTGGTGGCCGACGGCGGCGTGCGCGAATTCGACGGCGACCTGGACGACTACCGGCAGCTGCGGCTGAAGGAGGGGCGCGCCGGACGCGAGACGGCCGCGCGCGTCTCGCGCAAGGACGAGCGCCGCGCCGAGGCCGCGACGCGTGCCGGGCTCAAGCAGCGGCTGCGGCCGCTGGAGAAGCAGCTCGCCTCGATCGAGGCGCAGCTCGCCTCCCTGTCGAAGGAAATCGCGGCGATCCGCGCCGCGCTCGCCGATCCGGCGTTGTACGAGAACCCGGACAAGGACAAGGTGGCGGAGCTGGCGAAGGCGGAGGCGCGGCTTGCCGAGGCGCTGGCGCACGCCGAGGAAGACTGGCTGCACGCCTCAGCGCGCCTCGAGGCGGCGCGCGCCGGGATTTCCTAGTCTTTCCTAGTTGAGGGTGCGCCCGGCGCGCTCTTCGGCCGGCTGCGGCTCGGCGCCCGGGAGCTTCAACTCCATGTCCCAGCCGCTCTTCTTCACCGCCGCCTGCAGGAGCCGGCACACCGAGTGCAGCAGCACCGAATCGAGGGTCAGCGTCACGCCCTGCCCTTCCGCCGGGTGCAGGGCCACCACCGGCTGGCCCTTGCGGTCGTGCCCCGTCTGGATCCGCCCGAGCAGCAGCGGGTCCTCCCCCAGCGGCGTGCTGCGGCTCCTGGGCTCGTAGTCCTTGCTGAAGTCCGCTTTCTGCACCGCCTGCTGGTGCTCGATGCCGAGCAGCGCCTTGCGCGCCTCGGCACTGGCCTGGGTCCGGATGCGCGGGCTCGCTTCTTCGGCGAGATTCACCAGCAGCGGCCAGAGCAGCTTGACGAAGCGCCGCGTCAGCCACATGCGCAGCTCCACCGCCTCGCTGGTGGCGATCAGCATCAGCAGGCGGTCCTGCTCGGCGTCGTAGTCCACCTTGAGCTGGTGCAGCTTCATCGACAAATGATAGCGCCGCCGCCGCTGGACGGGGCGCCGGCCAGCCGAGAAAATACCGTCATGATCGAACTGCGCCAGGCGGCGAGCGCCGCCGAGATCGAGCAGGTGCGCGGACTGTTGCGCGAGTACCAGCGCTGGGTGGATGAACCCTGCTGCTTCGCCAGCTTCGAGCGCGAGCTGGCCGGGTTGCCGGGCGAATACGCCCCGCCCTCGGGGCGGCTCCTCCTCGCCAGCGAGGCCGGCATTCCGGCCGGCTGCGTGGCGCTGCGGCGCCTCGACGCGGCGACCGGCGAGATGAAACGGCTGTACGTGCGGCCGGTGTTTCGCGGGCGCGGCCTGGGAAGGCGCCTCGCCGAGGCCGCGATCGTTGCGGCGCGCGAGGCGGGCTACGCGTCCCTGATGCTCGACACGCTGCCGAGGATGATTAGCGCGATCGCGCTTTACCGCGAGCTGGCTTTCGCGCCGCGCGGGCCTTACGCCGCAGACCCGACGCCGGGCGCGCTGTTCTTCGAGCGGTCCCTCCAGTGATGCGCTCCAGCAGCGCGGTGGTCGAGCGCTGGTGCTCGAAAGGGATGGAATGCACCGCGCCGCCGCGCGCCAGCACCTCGCGCGCGCCGACGATCCGCTCGACCGGCCAGTCGCCGCCTTTCACCAGCACTTCCGGCCGGCAGGCGGCGATCAGCGCGGCGGGGGTGTCTTCGTCGAACCAGGTGACGGCGTCGACCGGCTCGAGCGCGGCGACCAGCGCGAGGCGATCCGCGAGCGCATTCACGGGTCGCCCCGGCCCCTTGCCAAGGCGCCGCGCCGAGGCATCCCCGTTCAGCGCCACCAGCAAGCCCGCGCCCAGCGCGCGCGCGCGCGCCAGATAGGTGACATGGCCGCGATGCAGGATGTCGAACACGCCGTTGGTGAAAACCAGCGGCCGCGGCAGGCGCGCGGCCCAGCGCGCCGCCTCGCCTGGAGCCAGGATCTTGCGCTCGAACGCGGGCGGCCCCACGGGCGCTAGGCAAGCGCTGAACAGGTCGCGCGCACCCGGGGGCGTGCCTAGAGCGAGGCTCGCGGTGGGCGCTGCTCGGCCGGCTTGGACGGCGGCCGCGGCGCGCAGATTGCGTCCGTGGGCTTGCAGTACTCGAACATCTTGACCACCTTGCGCACGCCGCTGGTGGTGCGCGCGAGCTCCACGGCATCGGTAGCCTCCTGCTCCGTCACCACGCCGAGCAGATAGACCACGCTCGCCTCGGTCACCACCTTGACGTGGATGCCGTTGAACTTGTCGGAATTGAGGAAGCGCGTCTTGACGCTGGTCGTGAGGAACGTGTCGTTGGAGCGCGAAGTGGCCGAGGAAACGCCCGCGACCTGCAGGTCGTTGGTCACGCCGAGCACGTTGGTGACGCCGCGCACGCTCTTTTCGATCTCGCTGCGCGCCGCCTCGTCGGGCACCTCCCCGGTGAGCAGCACGTAGCGGTTGTACGAAGTGACGTTGACGTGCACGCGGCTGCCAAAGCGGTCGTCGATGCGGTTGCCGGCGCGCAGCTCGATGGTCTGGTCGTCGACCTGCGCTCCGGTGGTGCGCCGGTCCTCGTAGGACATCACAGCCGCGCCCGCGCCGACCATCACCACCGGCGCGCACCCTTGCAGCAGGGCCGCCGTCAGCAACGCGGCCGGCAGCAGGATCTGAAGTGCTCTCATGGCTTGGCTCCGAAAAGCAGGTGGTCGATGCCGTCGCACAGGCAGTGCAGCGTCAGCAGGTGGACCTCCTGGATGCGCATCGTGCGCTCGTGCGGCACGCAGACCTGCACGTCGTCCGGCCGGAGCAGCGCGGCCATCTTGCCGCCGCCGCGGCCCGTGAGCGCCACGCAGCGCACGCCGAGCTCGTGCGCGGCGCGCATCGCGCCCAGCACGCTCGCCGAATTGCCGGAGGTGGAAATCGCCAGCAGCACATCGCCCTTGCGGCCGAGCGCGCGCAGCTGCTTCTCGAACACCTGCTCGTAGCTGTAGTCGTTGGCGATCGAGGTCAGGTTCGAGGTGTCGGTGGTGAGCGAGATCGCCGCCAGCGGCGGCCGCTCGCGCTCGAAGCGGTTGACGAGCTCGGCGGCGAAGTGCTGGGCGTCGGCGGCGGAGCCGCCGTTGCCGCAAGCGAGGATCTTGCCGCCGGCGCGCAGCGACGCGCACATCAGCTCGACGGCGCGCGCGATCGGCGCTGCCAGCGGCTGCGCCGCGGCCTGCTTCAGCTTCGCGCTGTCGGCGAAGTGCGCCGCGATCCGATCGGCGAGTCCTGCGCTCGGTTCGGCGTGGCCCATGCCGGCGATTTTACACGCTCGGCGCCGCCGCCTTACTCGACATAGACCTCGAAGCGAACGCGCCGCGCGGGGTTCGGATGCGGCTGCAGGCGCGAGATGCGCGCGCGCAGCGGCTCGCCGCGGTCCAGGCCCCACGCCAGCGCGGCGTTGTCGCGGCGCGGCACGTAGCCCAGCTTCCATCCCCGCCACTGCACGCGCACGGCGTTGGCATCGTGCGGGTTGTCGGGCTCGCGCGACAGCTCGAGCTCGTCGCCCACGCGCAGGAGCGGCCACACTTCGGCCGCTTCCGCGTAACGGTAACCGGCGAGCGGCGACTCCTGGACGAGCAGCCGCAGGCTCGCCGCGCGCTCATCGCCCTGCGCGCAGGTTGCCGCGGTGAAGAGCGTGGCCGCCAGCCACCTATTCGCCGAACGCATTGCGGATCCACTGCACGCGCGACGGCACGAGCCCGTCGAGCAGCAGCACGTCGAAGCGGCATGGGACGGCGCCACGGGCGGCGAGGTACAGCCGCGCCGCCGCCACGAGGCGTGCGCGCTTGGCTGCGGTGACCGACTCGGCCGCCCCGCCGTAGCGCGCGTCCCGGCGCAACCGCACTTCCGCGAACACCAGCGTGCCGGCTTCCTCGGCCACCAGGTCAATTTCGCCCAGGCGGCAGCGCCAGTTGCGCGCGAGGATCCGTAGTCCCGCCCGGCGCAGCAGGTCGGCGCACAGTTCCTCGGCCCTCTGTCCCTGCAGGTTCATCCCGCCTCCGAACCCTCGACACGCATAGAACTCTCCACTGTCGGCGGCACGCCGGCATGAAGCCGGGTCGCATCCCCGCGCGCGGGGCCCCTGCTCCGCCGTTTCATGCGGTCTCCGTTTGCCCTCCGACTAACGGATCAGCACAATCGGGCGTTGACGCACCCCACACCGCCTGCCGTGCCCGGAACCCTGTATGTCGTCGCCACGCCGATCGGCAACCTTGCCGACGCCAGCGCGCGCGCTCTGGAGACCCTGCGCCAGGTGGACCTGCTTGCCTGCGAGGACACGCGCACGACGCGCACGCTGCTCGCCCGGCACGGCATCGAGCGCCCCGCCGTTGCGTTGCATGCGCACAACGAGCGTGCCGCCAGCGCCAAGCTGCTGGCCGCGCTGGGCGAGGGCCGCAGCGTGGCGCTGGTGACCGACGCCGGCACGCCCGGCATCTCCGACCCGGGCGCGCTGCTGGTCGAGCAGGCGCATCGCGCCGGCATCCGGGTGGTCCCGGTGCCGGGGCCCAACGCCGCGGTGGCCGCCTATTCGGCCGCGGGCTTTGCCGCGGACCGGTTCGTGTTCGCCGGATTCCTGCCGGCGAAGGCCGCCGCGCGCAGGAAGGCCCTGCAGTCCCTCGACCTGCCGTGGCCGGTGATCCTGTACGAAGCGCCCCATCGCGTGCTGGAGACGGTCGACGACCTGGTGCGGCAGCTCGGCGCCGAGCGCGAGATCGTGATCGCGCGCGAGCTCACCAAGAAATTCGAGGAAGTGGCGCGCCTGCCGCTCGCGCAGGCCGCGGTCTGGCTGCAGGCCCACGCGCACCGGCAGCAGGGCGAGTTCGTCCTGGTCCTCGGCCCCGGCCTGGTCAAGGAAGGCGACATCGCACAGGCCGAGCACGTCCTCGAAGTGCTGCTCGAGTCGCTCTCGGCGAGCGAGGCGGCGCGGCTCGCCGCGCGCATCACCGGCATGCCGCGCAACGCGCTCTATAAACTTGCCGTAGAGAACAGGGGAAAGATCCCCCCCGTTACCCCCCGGCGCACCCGCTAGGCCCCGCTAGAATCGAGGCCGTGGACCGCCTGACGCTGATTCGCCCGGACGACTGGCACCTGCACCTGCGCGACGGGCCGCAGATGGCGGCCGTGCTGCCCGACAGCGCGCGGCGCTTTGCGCGCGGCATCGTGATGCCGAACCTCAAGTCCCCGGTGCGCACGGTGCAGGATGCGCTCGCCTACCGCGAACGCATCCTCGCCGCGCTGCCTGCGGGCGCGTCCTTCGAGCCGCTGATGACGCTTTATCTCACCGACGACACGCCGCCCGAGGAGATCGCGCTCGCCCGGCGCTCCGGCCAGGTGCACGGCGTGAAGCTCTACCCGGCGGGCGCCACCACGCATTCGGATGCGGGCGTGACGCGCATCTCGCGCTGCTTCCACACGCTGGAGAAGATGGAGGAGCAGGGCATGCCGCTCCTCGTGCACGGCGAAGTCACCGACCCCGACGTCGACGTATTCGACCGGGAAGCGGTGTTCCTCGAGGAAGTGCTCGGGCCGCTGCTCGAGCGCTTTCCGCGGCTGCGAGTGGTGCTCGAGCACATCACGACGCGCCAGGCCGCGCAGTTCGTGGAGGTGACGGGCGCCAACGTCGCCGCCACCATCACCGCGCACCACCTGCTGCTCAACCGCAATGCCCTCTTCCAGGGCGGCCTCCGCCCGCACCACTACTGCCTGCCGGTGCTCAAGCGCGAGGAGCACCGCGAGGCGCTGGTCGCGGCGGCGACCTCGGCGAATCCCAAGTTCTTTCTCGGCACCGACAGCGCGCCGCACGCGCGCGACGCCAAGGAGGCTGCCTGCGGCTGCGCCGGCGTGTACACGGCGCACGGGGCGCTCGAGCTGTATGCGGTCGCCTTCGAAGAGGCGGGCGCGCTGGAAAAGCTGGAGGCCTTCGCCAGCCGCTTCGGCCCGCAGTTCTACGGCCTGCCGGTCAACCGCGGGTCCATCACGCTCGAGCGCGGCGAATGGAAGGTGCCCGAATCACTGCCCTTCGGCACCGGGCGGCTGGTGCCGCTGCGCGCTGGCGAGACGATTCCCTGGAAGATCGCGTAGCGCTCCCCATCGATCGCCTGGCCCACCCGGTCTTCGAACCGCTGCGGCCGTGGCTCGCGCGGCTCGGTGCTGCGCCCACGCTCCCGGCGCTGAACGCCGCGGCGGAGGCGCAGCGGCTGCGCACGGAGAGCGGCCGCGCCCTGCGCTTCGTGCCGCCCTCCGGCACGGATCCTTACTACGAGATCCACCTGTTCGAGACCGGGCAGGTGCAGACTCGCGTGGATAGCCTGCACGACCTCTTCAATGCCCTGTGCTGGCTGGCGTTTCCGCGCACCAAGGCGCGCATGAACGCGCTGCACGCCGCCGAGATGCCGCGTGAAGGCGGCCGGCGCGGCCGCCTGCGCGACCTGCTGACCATCTTCGACGAAGGCGGCGCGCTGGTGTTGTGCGCCGACGGCGAGCTGAATGCACTGATCCGGGAGTGCCGCTGGAAGGAGCTGTTCTGGGAGCAACGTGATCGCGTGCGGGCCGCGATGCGCTTCGTGGTGCTCGGTCACGCCGTGCTCGAGCAGTCGCTCGATCCCTGGCCCGGCATCACGTGCAAGGTCCTGTTCGCGGACCCGAGCCGCGAGGCCGACGCGCAAGCCGCCGACTGGCTGGCGCACCTGCCCGCGGATGCCAGCCCGCGCCTGCTCGCGCCGCTGCCGGTGTTCGGCTATCCGGGCTGGCTGCCGGACGGCGACGCCGCCGCCTTCTACGAAGACACGCGTTATTTCCGCCCGCCCGCGGGCGCGGCGAGCGGCGCGCGGTAGAATGCCCGCGGGAGATGGCCAGGCAGCCGCTGTGGCGACACAGAGGAAAGTCCGGGCTCCACAGAGCGGGATGCGGGGTAACTCCCCGGCGCGTATAACCGCCGCGCAAGCGGCGCGAAGGCGACGAACAGGGCCACAGAGACGAGTCCTTCCGGCAACGGAAGGGGTGAAACGGGCAACCTCCATCCGGAGCAACACCAAATAGGCAAGCGCCCGAGGCCGGCTCGGCCGAGCTTGCGGGTAGGTGGCACGAGCGCTGGGGCAACCCAGCGCCCAGAGGAATGGCTGCCGGGAGGGGTTCGCCCCTTCGCACAGAACCCGGCTTACAGGCCGTCTCCCTTTTCTCTGGCGCGCATTGCGGACTTTTGTCGCGCGTGCGGTGATTTCCTTTGCGTCCCGCGCCGCGAGCGCGTGATAATGCGGCCAACATTCCGAACCGGGGACAGAACGGGCCAGAAAGGCCCGCACGGGCAGATCGGTGCATAGCCGCCTCAACCAGAACGACGTCACCAACAAGATCAACGTCGAGGATCCCGATCAGGTCCGCGACGCGGTTCTCGCCCTCTTCACCGCGCGCTATCCGGGCGCGGATCTGGCGCCGCTGCGCCGGGCATTCGAAGACATCAACGCGCTGTTCACCGGCCGTTTCCCCGGCTACCTGCCCTGCGACACGCTGTACCACGACCTGCGGCACACGCTCGACATGACGCTGGCGATGGCGCGGCTGCTCGACGGCCACGACCGCGCGCTCGCCGCACCCGACCAGATCGGGGCGCGCCGCGCCATGCTCGGCGTGGTGATCGCCCTCCTGCACGACTCGGGCTACCTCAAGCGCGCCTCGGAAGCCCACGTCGAGAACGGCGCCGTCTTCACCAAGATCCACGTGAGCCGCAGCGCCGATTTCCTCCTGCGCTACCTGCCGCAGCTCGGTTACGCCGAGGAGGCCGGCGCCGCCGCCAAGCTCGTGCACTTCACGGGCTACGAGATGGACATCGACGACATCATGGTGCACGACCCGAAGGACCGGCTGCTGGGGTGCCTCGTGGGCACCGCGGACATCCTCGGCCAGATGTCGGATCGCATGTACCTGGAGAAGTGCCGAGAGTTTCTGTATCCCGAGTTCGTGTGGGGCCGCATCGCGCGCGAGACGCTGGCCGACGGGCGCGAGATCGTGCGCTATGCCTCGCCCGAGGACCTGATGCTCAAGACGCCCGGCTTCTACGAGTACGTGGCACGCCAGCGCATCGACAAGAAGCTGGGCGGCGCGGACCGCTTCGCCGCCGCGCACTTCGACGGGCCGAGCCTCTACCAGGCGGCCATCGACCGCAACATGCAGTTCCTCAAGGAAGCGATCGAGCAGGCAGACCTCAAGCGCCTGCGCCGCTTCTGCTACTCGCTCTCCCGCCAGGAAGCGGTCGTCGCCTGAGGGCCGGCCGGGCGGATTGCCCGGCGCTTACCTGGTCCTGCCTGCACCAGCCCGATGCACGCGCCCCGCGCGCGTGCATCGGCGCGCCGCTGAATGCGCCGTCCCGCGGGCAAGCGCGTGGCACGTTGGTTGCTCTGCCCATGGTGGGAGCGACATGTCCATCTCGCAAGTTCTGCGTACGCTTGCCCGCGCCGACGGCGCCGACGGCGAGCTCGACGAACGGGCCGCCGAGGCTCTGTTCGCCAGCGTGCTCGACGGCGGCGTAGCGGAGCTGGAGCTCGGCGCCGTGCTCGGCGCGCTCGCCATGCGCCCGCTGGGCGGCGGCGAGCTCGCCGGCTTCGCGCGCGCCGCGCGTGCGCGCAGCGCCCGCCTCGATTTCAGGCCAGGGGAGCGCAGCCGCGGCTTCCGGCCGGTGTCGATCCCCAGCTACAGCGGCTCCGCGGAGCAGCCCAACCTGATGCCGGCGCTCGCCCTGCTGCTCGCGCGCTTCGGCGTTCCCGTGCTGGTGCACGGGCCGCTGGAAGCGCAGGGGCGCGTAGCGGGCGCGGCCGTCCTGCGCGAACTGGGCGTGCTGCCGGGCGCCAGCCTGCACGAAGCGCTGACCGCGCTCGACGGCGCCGGGATCGCGTTCGTGCCCACCGCGCTGCTGTCGCCCGCACTGGCGCAGCTGATCGCGCTGCGCGGGCGGCTCGGCGTCGCCAACTGCGCTCAGCTGATCGCGCGCCTGCTCGACCCGTTTGCCGGCGGCGCGCTGCTGCTGGTGCCCGCCAGCGACGCGGCCGAACGCGCGGCGCTGGCCGGCGCGCTCGAGGGCACAGCGATGCACGCGCTCCTGTTCGTCGGCGCCGAGGGCGAGGCCTTCGCCGCCCCGCAGCAGCGCCCTGCCATCGAGCTGTTCCGCGCCGGGGAACGCCGCGTGCTGTTCGAGGCAGAGACCGGGGCGTCGGGGCCACTACCCGCGCCGCAGGCGGACGCCGACCCCCGCGCTGCCGCACGATGGATCGGGCAGGCCGTCGCGGGGAAGGTGCCGTTGCCCCCGCCGCTGTCCAACCTGCTCGCCTGCTGCCTGTATGGCGCCGGCTACTGCGACGACTTCAACCAGTCCAAGGCGATCGTCGCCGTGCGCACGCACGCGCTGGCCGCCGCCTAGGCAACCGTCGCCGCAAAGCACGGGCGTCTCAGCCTGTGGGGTTTGTCACGCACGGGCTGTTTTCGCCGCCCAACGCGGCATTCCTGCGCTTGCGGCGCGCGCCCGTTCCGTGTCACAAGAAACAACGACCGATGACCCTCCCCCACAGATTGGCTGCCGCGCCCCACCGCCCGGGTTCCGCACCCTCCCGCCCAGCTGGTCCCGCACCGACCCGCCCGGAGGTTGCGCCGGCGTTGTTTCGCCTGCTGGCCGAGAGCGCGCTTTCGCGCGCCGCCCTCGATGCCTGCGGTCTGCCGTTGGCGCTGGTGGAGGCCGAGGTGGCAGCGCCGTCCATCTGCTACGTCAATCTCGCATTCGAGGGATTCTTCGGCCACCGCGCGGCGGAAGCGCTCGGGCGTTCCGCCGCCGCGCTGCTGTTTCCGGACGACGCGGGATCCGAGCGCCTGTTCCGCGAGCCTGACGCGCAACTGCTGCTGCGCGCGAGGCGCAAGGATGGCTCGCTGGCGCATGTGGAGACCACCGCGGGGAGCGTGCGCGGGGTGGACGGCCGCATCACCCACTGGGTGCTGGCATTCTCCGACCGCACCGAGCTCGAGCTGCTGCGCGACAAGCTCAACACGCTGTGTGCGACCGCTACCGGGGTCTGAGCCCCGGCTTCACTCTTCCTTCGACTTGAGGGACTGCAGCAGGTCGACCAGCATCATCGTGAAGCCGATGCAGATGACGATGCCGAGCCCCACATCCTTCAGCTTGATCACCGGCGGCAACAGAAACCCGACCATGAGCACCACTGCGACAACGCCGGCCAGTATCTTGAATGGCATGCAGAGCTCCTCTTTCTCGCGCGGTCAGCCGGATGCGACCTGCGCCACAAACCAGCGCGCGGTGCGCAGCAGACGCGCATCATCGCCGCGCGGACCGACCAGTTGCGCGCCGAGCGGCAGGCCGTTCTCGCCGTGCATCAGCGGCAGGTTGATCGCCGGCATGCCGCACAGCGTCCACAGCGTGCAGAACGCGGGGTCGCCGGTGGCACCTAGGCCGTGCGGCGCAGTGCCTGGCGCGGAAGGCGTCAGGATGGCGCCGTAGCGCGCGTAGAGGTCCCCGAAGCCCGCGTTCAGCATCGGAATGCGCGCCAGCGCCTTCTGGTACTCGAGGGCGCTGATCTCGCGCCCGCGAGCGAGCAGTCCGCGCAGTTTCTCGGAGAGACGGTCGCGCCCCTTCTCCCATTCGAGATCGAGATTCGCGGCCATCTCCGCTTCCATGATGGTCTGGTGCCATGCCAGTCCATTTGCGGCCGAAGCCGGCAGCTCGACTTCCTCGACTCGATCGCCGAGCGCCGCGACCAGCTCGCCGAACGCCTCGCGCGTGTCGGGTGCCGCACGGTCCCACGCCGGGCCTTTCACGAAACCGATGAGCGGCGGCATCGGTGGCTCCTGGGCGAGCGTCTGCAGGAGCGCCGCGCGCGCGCGCGGCACCGTATCCGGGTCGGCCTCGTCGCGGCCTGCAAGCTGCTCGCAAACCACCGCGATATCCTCGAGCGAGCGCGCGAATACGCCGACGTGATCGAGGGCCCGCGACAGCCTCAGGATGCCGCTGCGAGGGATCAGGCCATGCGTCGGCTTGAAGCCGTAGACACCGCAGAACGCAGCCAGCCTGATCACCGATCCGTTGGTCTGGCTGCC
>Ga0180077_1000007_pt1 | contig 25206 bp, 22 predicted proteins | sample EasRiv466_16_10D_FD_123014 | JGI IMG/M metagenome (GOLD analysis project Ga0180077, IMG submission 123014) | Soil microbial communities from meander-bound floodplain in the East River, Colorado, USA - East River metaG ERMLT466_16_10D | ecosystem: Environmental > Terrestrial > Soil > Floodplain ...
AGCAGGTGGTCTTGCCCGCGCCGTTGGGGCCGAGCAGCCCGACCACCTCGCCGCTGGACACCTCGAGGGAGACATCCTGCACGACGCTGCGCGCCTTGTAGCGCTTGTGCAGGTGCTCGGCGCGCAGCAGGCTCACTGCGCGCCCTTGGCGGCGGGCTTCTTGGGCTGGATCACCGCGCGCACGCGCTCGCCGGGCGCGGCCGCGGGCGCGCCCTTGGCGCTCGACACCGAGAAGAACTCCGAGCGCTGGTCGTAGAGGATGTAGCTGCCGCGCACCTCGTCGCGGTCGCGCGCGATGCGGGCGCTGTCGATCAGCTCGATGCGCTCGGTGCGCTCGTCGATCTCGACGCGCAGCGCCTCGCCCTCGACCCACACGCCCTCCTGGCCGCCTTGCGCGTCGCTCTTCTGGCGAAAGCGCACCGGGGCGCCGCTGGCGCTGGCGTGGTGAAAGCCGTCGGCGTCCTGCCGCAGCACGACCCGTTCGGCGCGCAGCTGCAGGGTGCCCTTGGTGAATAGCACGCTGCCTTCGAAGATGCTGACGCGGCGCGCCTCGTCCGAGGTCATGCGGTTGGCCTCGACCTGCGTGGGCTTGTCGCGATCGGCCTTCTCCGCCCTGGCCGCGAACGCGGCCGCCGCCGCGAGGGCGGCCGTGCAGACGATGATCGAGCGCAGCTTCACGGCAGCCTGGCCTCGTAGGTGCCGCGCACCTGCGCGTGCAGCACCAGCTGGCCGGTGCGGTTGTCGTACTCCATGCCACGCGCGCGCAGGGCACGGCCGGGCGCGGTGAACTCCACCTCGCGATCGGTGCGCATCAGCGAGCGCGAGCTGACGAGGTGCAGGAAACTGGTGCGCAGCCGGCTTTCCTCGCCGCCCAAGGCGTTGTCGCGCAGCAGCTGCACGTTGTCGAACAGCAGCAGGTCGTTGCCGTCCTGCGTCAGCGTGCCGCGGTCGGCGTTCAGGCGCAGCCGCGGCTCGGCGGGCCTGGTCTGCACGGCGCGCGGCGACAGCAGCTCGGTGGAGCCGTCGTCGGGATAGTGCGTCATCTTGGCGGCCGAGAGCGTCGTGACCGGCTTGCCGTCCACCCCGAACTCGGTGAGCAGGAACCCCTCGGCGATGAAATCCGGGTCGTGACGGCGCGGCGCCGGCGCCGCCGGCTCCTCGCGCGTCAGCCGCTCGAGCCAGAAGGTGAGCAGCGCCAGCGTGAGCATCAGCAGCAGCGGGAACAGGCGCGTGCTCGAGAGGCTCATGCCAGGTGCCGCCCCAGCGCGGCCTCGAGCTTGCCTTGCGCCCGCAGCAGGTACTCGCAGACTTCGCGCGCGGCGCCGGCGCCCGCGGGCGCGCCGGCGACGTAGTGGGCGGCGCGCAGCACGCTCTCGTGCGCCTCGCGCGGCGCGCAGGCGAAGCCGCAGCGCTTCAGCACCGGCAGGTCCGGCACGTCGTCGCCCATGCAGCCGGCCTCCGCCGGCTGCAGGCCGAGGCGCGCGAGCAGCGCCGCGAAGCCGGCCGCCTTGTCCTGCGCGCCCTGCAGCACGTGCGCGACGCCGAGCTCGGCGGCGCGCAGCGTCACCGCGGGCGAGCTGCGCCCCGACAGGATGGCCGCCGCGACGCCGGACTGCGCGAGCATCTTCAGGCCGTGGCCGTCAAGCGTGTGAAAGGCCTTCAGCGCTTCGCCTTGCGGCCCGTACCACAGGCGCCCGTCGGTGAGCACGCCGTCGACGTCGAAAACCATCAGCCGCACGCGGCGCGCCCGTTCGAGCGCGTCGGCCGTCGCCGCCGGCATCGCCTCAGACGACCTTGGCGCGCAGCAGATCGTTCATGTTGAGCGCGCCGATGAGTTCGCCCGCCGCGTTCACGACGAGAAGCTGGCTGATGCGATGCCGCTCCATCAGCGCGACCGCCTCCGTGGCAAGCGCTTCGGGCAGCACGCTGCGCGGATTGGCGGTCATGACCTGCGCCACGCGCGCCGACTTCAGGTGGGTCACTTTCTTCAGCGCGCGGCGCAGGTCGCCGTCGGTGAAAATGCCCTTGACCCGGCCGCGCGCGTCGACGATCGCCGTCATGCCGAGGCCGCCGCGCGTCATCTCCGCGAGCGCCTGCTTGAGCGTCGCCTTCTCGCGAACCTTCGGCACGTCGCCGCCGCGGTGCATCACCTCGGCGACGTGCTTGAGCGCCTCGCGGTGGAGCGACCCTCCCGGGTGCGAGCGGGCGAAGTCCGCGGCGGAGAAGCCGCGCGCGTCGAGCAGCGCGATGGCGAGCGCGTCGCCCAGCGCGAGCGCCGCCGTGGTGCTCGCGGTGGGCGCGAGACCGAGCGGGCAGGCCTCCTGCTCGACGCCCGCGTCGAGGTGCACGTCGGCCGCGCGAGCGAGCGAGGACTGCGGTTTGCCGGTGATCGCCACCAGCTTCGCGCCTTCGCGCCGGATCGAGGGAACGATGCGCACCAGCTCCGCGCTTTCGCCCGAGTTGGAAATGCCGATGAACACGTCCTCGGCGCGGATCATGCCGAGATCGCCGTGGCTCGCTTCGGCGGGATGCACGAAGTAGGCCGGCGTGCCGGTGCTCGCCATGGTGGAGGCGATCTTGCGCGCCACGTGCCCCGACTTGCCGATGCCGCTGACGATGACGCGGCCGCGCTTGCCGTCCAGGCACTTCTGGATCAGCTGCAGCGCCGCCAGAAACCGCCCGTCGAGCCGCGGCATCAGCGCGCGCACCGCGTCGGCCTCGATGGCGAGCACGCTGCGCGCGAGTTCCAGTGCGCCCTCGCCGCTGCGGGGCGCCGCCTGACGCAGGGAACGCACTGCGCTTATCATAGCCGCGAAGTATAACGCTCCCTCTACGCTCGTCATGGATCCTGCCGGCCTATCGCTGCAACCGGTGCTCGTGCTCCTGGCGGGCGGGGTGCTGGCCGTCGTCGCTTGCCGCAGCCTCGCGCTGCCGCCGATCATCGGCTACCTGGTGGCCGGGGTCGCGCTCGGGCCGCATGCGCTCGCCCTGGTCGCGGACAGCCACGCCGTGCGCCAGCTCGCCGAGTTCGGCGTCGTGTTCCTGCTGTTCTCGATCGGGCTGGAGTTCAGCCTGGCCAAGTTGCGCACCATGCACCGCTCGGTGTTCGGCCTGGGCTCGGCGCAGGTCGCCGCGAGCATCGGCATCGGCGTGGCGGTGTCGCTGGTACTGGGCGCCGGCTGGCAGGCAGGCCTCGCGCTCGGCGGCGCGATCGCGATGTCCTCGACGGCGATCGTCTCGAAACTCCTGGCCGAGCGGCTCGAGCTGGACACCCCGCACGGCCGCGACATCGTCGGCGTGCTGCTGTTCCAGGACCTCGCGGTGGTGCCGCTGCTGATCCTGGTGCCGGCGCTCAATGCGCCGGCGGAAGTGCTCGGACGCGACGTGCTGATCGCGCTGGCCAAGGCGGCGGTGGTGCTCGCAGTGCTGACGCTGGTTGGCCCGCGCGTGATCCGCGCCTGGTTCGGCGTCATCGCGCGGCGGCGCTCCACGGAGCTGTTCGTGCTCAACGTGCTCCTGATCACGCTGCTGCTCGCGTTCCTGACGGGGCTTGCGGGGCTCTCGCTCGCCCTGGGCGCGTTCCTCGCCGGCATGCTGATCGGGGAGACCGAGTACCGCTATCAGGTGGAAGAGGACATCAAGCCGTTCCGCGACGTGCTGCTCGGGCTGTTCTTCGTTTCGGTCGGCATGATGCTCGACCTCGGGCACCTGCGCGGCCAGGTCTGGCTGGTGCTCGCCTTCCTTGCGCTGCTGATCGTGGGCAAGGGCGCGCTCATCGCGCTGCTCGCGCGCGCCTTCGGCTCGGCCCCGGGCACGGCCCTGCGCATCGGCCTGGCACTCGCCCAGGGCAGCGAGTTCGGGTTCGTGCTGCTGGCGCAGACGCGCACCGCCCAGCTCGCGCCCGAGCCCGTGGTGCAGGCGCTGATCGGCGCGATGATCCTGTCGATGCTCGCCACGCCCTTTCTCATCGCGGCGAGCGATCGCCTGGTGCTGCGCTTCACCGCCTCGGAGTGGATGGCGCGGTCGCTGGAGCTGCACCGCGTGGCCGTGCGGTCCCTGGAGACCGAGCGCCACGTCATCATTCTCGGCTACGGCAGGAACGGCCAGCGCCTGGCGCGGCTGCTGGAGGCCGAGGGCGTTCGCTACGTCGCGCTCGACCTGGACCCCGAGCGCGTGCGCGAGGCGGCGCTGGCCGGCGACACGGTCGTGTTCGCCGACAGCTCGCGCCGCGAGGCCCTGGTGGCGGCTGGGCTGGCGCGCGCCGCCGCGGTCGTGGTGACCTTCGCCGACGTGCCCTCCGCGGTGCGCGTGCTCGCGCATATCCATGCCCTCAAGCCGTCGGTGCCGGTGATCGTGCGCGCGCGCGACGAGGCGGACATCGGCAGGCTCACCGCCGCCGGGGCTTCAGAGGTCGTGCCCGAGGCGTTCGAATCCGGGCTGATGCTCGCCTCGCACGCGCTGGTCTGGCTCGGCGTGCCGCTCTCTCGCGTCATGCGCCGCATGAGCCAGGTGCGCGACCAGCAGTACGGCCTGCTGCGCGGGCTCTACCATGGGGAGAGCGACGAGCCGGAGTCTGGGGAGTCGGCGCAGCCGCGGCTGCATGCCGTGACCCTGCATGCGCATGCCGCGGCGCTTGCCAAGCCGCTCGCCGCGCTTGGGCTGGACGAGCTCGGCGTGCAGGTCACCGCGGTCCGGCGCCCCGGAGAGCACAGAAAGATGAGCGCCGAGGAAGCAGGCCCCTTGCGCGAGGGCGATGTCGTGGTGCTGCTCGGCGCTCCGGAGCTGCTCGCGGCCGCGGAAATGCGGCTGCGCCAGGGTTAGAAGAAGAAGGGCCGGCTCGCGGCCGGCCCTCCAAGGCAGTACGCTGCGCCAGCTCAGATCTGCCGGCAGGCGACGTAGACGTTGGTGCCGGTTTCCGCGTACGCCGAGGCTGCCGCCGCCACGATGTCCGGGTTCGAGGTGGTCTGCAGCTGCGCGCGCAGGACCCCCGCATTGGGTTGGCCGTCGTCCATCTGCGAGTCGATGGCGATGGCAATCTTGTCGGGCAGGTTGGCGGAGCACATGATGAGGCTGGTGAAGCCGCCGAGCGCCACACCGGGCGTTGCCGCGCCATCCCCGGTCTCCACGCCCATCATGCCCACCACCGCGTTGAGCGGCTGCTGCGAGCCACTTCCCGCGACGAAGCCTGCGCGGCGCAGGTGGTCCCACCACAGCCGCGATTCGTCGGTCGCCGTGGGGGTGTTGTATTTCCCCGCGACGACGCCGTTGCCGGCACCGGCCGGCGGGGTCAAGCCCCACCGCGTCGCGCCCGCGTCATCACCGGGGATCGCCCGATAGCGGTCTTGGTAGCCGTAATAGGCTGCCGAGATGCCGCTGAAGTCCGCGATCACGTTCTTGATCTTGGCCTGCGTGATCATCTCCTGGCCTTTCAGGATGCCGCCCAGCAACAGGCCGATGATGACCAGCACGATCGCGATTTCGACCAGCGTGAAGCCTTTCTGTTTCGTATTCATCCGATTACCCCTTTGGGAGTAGACAAGTCGATAAGAAGCGGTCGCAAGTTCCGTGCCGAGGAAAATGGCGCGCATTTGCCCATTCCGGGTCAAAAATCACGAAAAATGCGTCGGTTGGCCGACATCAGTGTCGAGATTCTGACGGCACCCGGGACTCGAGTTCCTTGAGCTTCTGCTCCAGGAAGCGACGCTCCGCAGGATCTTCGATCCGACCGCGATCCAGGAGGCCGCCGAGCACGATCTTCGCGGCCTCCAGCTCGTTCATGTCTTCGAGGATGAAGACCTCCATCTGCGTCGCCCACAAGGGCACGTCCGCGGCCGTGGTCATTCGCGCGAGGTCCCTCGCATAGCGCCGGGCGAGCGGCAGGTCCTTGAGCCGGTGCTTCGCCAGGAGCGCGGCGTGGGCGAGCCAGGGCCAGCGCCGGTTCGGATCCTCGAGGAACGCCTCGTGAATCAGCGTGAGCATCACGCGGCTGCGGGCCGGATCGTCCACCTCGGCATAGATGCGCGCCGCGGCAAACAGCGGATAGCCGCTGCGCGGGTCGGTCTCCAGGATGGCGCGCAACCAGCCGGCCAGCGCGGTGAAATCGAGTTGCTGGTATGGACGCGCATTGCCCGCGCCGAGGTCGAAAGCCTGCAGGTAGAGCATGGCGAGCCGCGCCGCGGCGGCGGGCTCGCCGAGGCTCGCTGCGCGCAGGGCGGCGGGTTGCGGCGGGGGCGGCAGGTCGGCAGCCGAGTTTGCGGGTGCCGGCCGCAGGACCTGGATGCCCACCTGCACCGCGAAACAGGCGCCCAGCGCCGCCCACAGCCAAGCGGGCACGTCCGCCAGCGGCCGCTCGCTCGCCTTCACAAGTTGCGCCGGTGGAAGTCGAACAAGCCCGCTGCGCAGAGCAGGGCGCTATAGGCGAGCAATGCGCCAATGGCGGCCGCAAACTCGCCCGCGCCGGGCGCGCCATAAAGCAGCCACTCGCTGCGTGTGGCGGTATCCAGCCGCGGCAGCACCAGGGCTACTGTATCCACGGCACTACGCGCGGCGACCTGCGCCCAGGATTCCTCGGCCAGAGGGCCGCGTGCGAGGAGCTGAATGCCGGAAATGGAGCGGGCAAGCAGGTAGAGGCCGACCGACGCAGCCAGTGCCGGGACCACGTTGACGAGGGTCACGGAAAAGAATAGCGCCGCTGCCGCCACCAATAGCAACTCGAGGCAAAGGGACAAACCCCAGAGAACGACGCTCGCCGGCGCAGCCCACAGCAGCATCGGCACGGCGAAAGTGGCGGCGAGCGCCAGGCCGATGGCGCCAAAGCCGCACAGCTTGCCGGCGTAGTAGGCGCTGCGCGACAGCGGCAGCGACAGCGCGAGCTCGAGCACTTTGTCATTGGCTTCGCGCACGATGCTCGCCGCCACGTGCGCGGCCAGCAGGAACGCCGCGCCGGCGCGCAGCAGCGCGGCAGCGAACGCCGCTTGCAGCGCGCGGCTCTCGGTGACCGCCACCTGCGACAGGAAGGCGGCGAGGCAGAGCGCGGCCGCGAGCAGGCCGAGCGCGAGCCAGGGCAGGGCGCCGCGGCGCGCCTCGAGCAGGCAGCCGCGGGCAAGGAGCAGGAGGGGTCGCATCTTTCGCGTGGTGCCGATTGTGCGTATCTTTGCCTGCGACCGCCCGACCATGCAAGCTGCCGCGCCCAGCGACTCCGATTCCGCCCGAATTGCGCGGGCTGCCGGCGCATTCAGCCGGCGCTATTGGCAATACGTGGTGATCGGCATGCTCGCGCTGCTGCACGTGGTGGCGCTACGCGGCGTCGCCGACGAGGGCGCGCGCGTGCTGGTGATCGCGCACCTGGGGCTGCTCCTGCTGTGGCAGCCGATCCTGCGCGGCGAGCACCCGGTGACGGTGACACAGGCCGTGGTCATCGCGCTGGGCGCGGCGGCCGCAGTGCTGTGGCTCAACTGGTGGCTGCTCGCCGTCTGGACCATGATGCTCGCCGGGCTGGTGGGCGGCAGGGTGTTCCTGCACCAGGCACGCTGGCAGCGCCGCTTCTACCTGCTCGTCTTCGTCTACCTGCTCGCGCTGTTGGTGGTGATCGTGCTGCCCGAGATCGCACCGCGCCGCGAGGTGGATCCGGAGGTGCGCGGCTATGCGGCGTGGGGACTGCCCGCGCTGTTCGTGCTGATGGCGCTGATCCCGGTGGAGGCCGACCCCCCGGAGACCGCGCAGGTGATCGACTACTTCTACAGCGTGTTCCTGATGCTGATGCTCGGCGTCGTGATTCTCGGCAGCTTCGCCTTCATGACGCTCGGGCGCACCGGCTACCTGGAGGCGCTCACCTACATCGTGTTCGTGATCGCCGGTGCGTTGCTCACGATCGGGCTCGCCTGGAACCCGCGCACCGGCTACGCCGGCTTCAACGTGTTCGTGTCACGGTACCTGTTTTCCATCGGGCTGCCGATCGAGCAGTGGCTTCAGCTCCTGGCGAAGCTGTCGCAGGCCGAATCGCGTCCGGAACGCTTCCTCGCCGAGGCGGGCGCTGCGCTGGCGAAGCTGCCGTCGGTGCAGGGCGTGGCGTGGACGGCGGCAGGCGCGCAAGGGGAGGCGGGCACGCGCACGCCGCACGCAGTCGAATTCGCCGATGCCGACTTGCGGCTCACCATCTATTCGCGCTATCGCACCAGCCCCGCCCTGCACGGGCACCTGCGCCTGCTCGGCCAGCTGCTGGCGGAGTTCCATCTTGCCAAGTTGCGCGAGCAGGCGCTGCGCGAGGCGAGCTTCATGCAGGCGGTGCACGAGACCGGCGCGCGCGTCACGCACGACGTCAAGAACCTGCTGCAGTCGCTCAACGTCCTGTGCTCGGTGGCGCTTGCCGAGCGCGGCGAATCGCCCGAGTCGCTGGCGCTCCTGCGCCGTCAGCTGCCGGCGATCACGCAGCGGCTCGCCGCCACGCTCGACAAATTGCAGCGCCCCGTGGCGGAACGCGATGCGCGCGTGCCGGCCTCGCAGTGGTGGGACGGGCTGCAGCGCCAGTATCAGGAGCGCGGCATCGCCTTCAGCGCGCGCGGCTTGGATGGCGCCGAGGTTCCGCGCGCGTTGTTCGACAGCGTCGCAGACAACCTGCTGCAGAACGCCCTGGCCAAGCGGGCCGCCGAGTCGGGCGTGCGCGTAAGCGCTGACTTCTCCGCGGCAGGGTCCGCGCCCGAGCTGCGGGTGTGCGACACGGGCCGCGCCGTGCCGCCCGAAATCTCAGGGTCCCTCCTGCGCGCGCCGGTGCGCTCGGACAACGGCTTGGGGATCGGCCTGTACCAGGCGGCGCGCCAGGCGCAGGCGAGCGGCTACGAGCTCGCGCTGCTGGAGAACCGGGACGGGGAAGTCTGCTTCGCGCTGCGGCGCGCTGCGGCCGAGGCCTAAGGCAGCACGCCAGCGGCGACCAGCTTGCCGTAGAGCTCGCTCACCGCAATCCAAGCCATCTGATCGTCGAATTCGCCGTTGGTCGCACCGACCGGCGTGGGCGTGTGCCAGACGAACACGCGATCACCGTTCAGATTCGCGGCCTCATCGATACCCGCGGAGCCGGCGGCGCCGTTCTTACCGGTCGAGAAGACGATGGCGACCAGCGTGTTCTGGTTGGTGACCGCGAGCGCGGTACCGCAGGTGGTGGCGGCGATGCCGGTCGCCGTGCGGCACACGACCAGGTCGTTCGGCTGGCAGGTGAGGCCGTTGGTCCTGAGATTGTTGGCGTGGGTGAAATGCGGCAGCGCGCCGAGGCATCCCGTGAGGGCGTTGGCGGACACGGCATAGCGAAGGCGGTTGCCCCACACATCGATCGCGTAGCCGCCGGCATCCACGATCTGGAAGCCGATACTGCGCGCGGGCAACCAGCCGCCGTAGGGCCCGGGCGCGGTGCACGTTCCGCCGCCGGCCGGGGCCTCGTCGCCGTTGCTGGTGGAGGTGGCGGGGCACGGCAGGCGGCCGTTGACGATGGCGAAGGCGAGGACCAGCTCGCGCGCCGCCTCCAGGCGACGCCGCGTTTCCTCGAAGTTGCGCTGCTCGGTCTGCGCCGACAGGGTATAGAGCGCGCTGGCGAGCAGCAGGCCAATGATCAACGTGACCACCGCGAGCTCGGTGAGCGTGAAGCCGCGGGCGCGGCGCGCGCCGAGCCATGCCATCAGGGCAAGGCGACGACCCGCAAGGGCGTCAGGCTGACAACCTGGGTGGCGTTGGGGGGCGATGCCGGGTCCCAGTCGACCAGGATGACCCGGTCGTTCCAGGGCGCCTGGAAGGGCGACGAGATCGCGACCTTGCTCATCCTCGCAACGCGCTGCTCGTATTGCGTGCCGTTGTCGCCGTTCTGACCCTCGACGTAGGCCAGTGGGTCGCTGCTTGGGCGCGCCGCCTGCGTCGGCAGCCTGCGTCCCGCGAGGACCAGCAGCGCCCGGATGTTGTACGTCGCGGAGTCGATGTAGCGTAGGCAATTGCCGCTGGCGGCGCTGCAGCCCAGCGAAGGCAGCCACTGCGCCGTGTGGGGCTTCGCCACGGCGTAATAGGTGTTGCGGTACCACTCGTTGCGTACGAACCAGCCCAGCGTGGCGTCGGTCTTCTTCACCAAGGCGTGGTCATCGAACACTGCGCGATTGATGCGCATGCGGAAATCCGCGTAGACGTTCCAGCCATTGACGTCGATGTTGGGCATCGTGGCGTGGAATCGGATGGTCACCGATCCCCTGCGTGGCGTTGTGCCATCGGGCAGCGCCGCCAGACCGTCGTTCATCTTGATCTGCACGATGGTCGGCGCAGGCGTTTGCCATGCGCCCGTGCTGCCGTTGTCCCTCGCCTCCACCAGTACTTGCGATACCGGACTGGCGACGAGCGAGCGAAAGCCCATGGCGACATTGTCGAAGGTGACGGCCATCTCGAGGCGGACATCCAGCGACGGATTGCCAGTGTCCTCCCGGTACTGACCCGCGCACACCACCTCCGTGGCTGACGGCGGCGAGCACGAGTAGAAGTCGATGGAACCGGCGAGCGTCGAGCGGACCGTTCTGGGGTGGGTCACTGGTAGCGGCGTGCAAGGCGGCGGCGCGGTACATCCAGCGGCAATCTGGTTGAACGGAAGCAGCCCCTGGGGATTGCCGGTATTCGTGTAGGCGGGGAAAGTGTCGTAAGGGGAAAAGGTTTCGAATCGCTCGATCTGGTAGTCGGACGTAGAGGGATTGCCGAACGGCATTGGAGACGGATAGAGCGGCGCGCCTGCAGGAATTCCCGAATACGTCGTAGAGGCATACGCCGCAGCCCTGATCGCCGGCGCGATCTCGCGCTGCATGCGGTTGGCGATCGCCGCCTCGAGCGCCGGCAGCAGGTCCGCCGAGGAGATGCGCAGCGCCTGGTCGTTAAAGGATGCGCCGGGGCGGTTGCCGACGAAGCTCGTATCGGCAGGCGAATTCGCGTTCTCGCATTCGAGGTAATTGCGCAGGTCCGGCGCTCCCGAGGCCGGCCTGGTCTGCGTCCATGCCGTGCAGCCGGTGCCCGTCTGTACGGACATCACCGGACCGGGCGCGATGACTAGCGCCACCGCCTCGTTCCCGTCGAGCGTGAGCTGGCCCACGCTGTCGGCGTTGATCGTCAGGGTGGCGCCGGGGCTGGGTATCGCCCAGCCGGGCGACACCACGTACCACAGCGGCTCGCCCGCCGCGTCCACGAGCTTTTCCAGCCCCAGCGTGCGCCAAGGCAGGCGACCTGCGGCGGGCAAAGTGCAACTGGCTGCGGCAATGCCTTCCTGGGCCGGGTCTCCGAAATAGCCCGGGGCCTCCGGGCAGGGCAGGCGGCCCGGATTGGCGTCGGTTCCCGCCGCGTTGAGCGCCAGCCAGCCGACAAGCGCCTGCTTCGCTTGCGCCAGCACCTGCGCGTTGTGCTCGCGGTTCACGCCCACGAACTGGCTCGCGGCGTTGAGCCGGCTGGTCAGGACGTAGGCGAACACCATGACGGCGACTGCCAGCAGGCCGAGCAACGCGACGCCGCGCTGGGCGCGGCGGCTAGCGAGGCTGCGCCCCACGGCGCTCCACCTTGACTTCGCCGTTGCCGACGACGCCTTTCACGTCGCCCGTGCTGCGATCGAGCGTCTCGCCCACGCGCATTTCGATGCGCCGCGCTTGCTCGCCGAAAGTCACCGTCACCTTGCCCGGATCCCTGCCGCGCTGCACGCGCAGGCCGTCCGGCTGCGCGCCGTCCGCGTGCGGCTCGCCATTCACCCACAAGGTGGACCGGCCGCTCGAGCGCGCGACGAAGCCGTCGACGCGCGTCGTGGGCGACTCCTGCGCGACCGACGGCTTGTCAGGCAGCCGCGCAGCGCGGCGTGCGTCCAGCGCGGCGCGCTGCTCCGGCGTGAAGAAGAGGCGACCCAATTCCTGCGCGGCGGCGGGACCGGCGCCGAGGAGGGCGACCGCCAGCGCGAGCGTCTGCAGGCTCCTCATACCTTGGCCGCCCGGTCGATGATGGTGATGAGGTCGATCTCGCATTCGGCGCGCAGCCGCGGCGCGAGGCCCGCGGCGGAGGGCGCCGGGCCGGTACGCGCGATCGAGCAGCGCCGCACCGCGTAGTAGGCGTTGCCCATCTCGCGCAGGTCGGTGAGGATATCGAGCAGGTCTCCCTCGTGCAGCGCCCCGACGTTCAGCTTCATCGTGCTGGCGTAGAAGTCCACCGACGCTGCCTTGCTGCCCACCGAGGCGAGCAGGCGCTGGCGCTCGACGCGATAGCGCAGGTCGGGCAGCTCGCGCTGCGCGCGGATGCGGCCCATCGCGTCCGCCCATTCCAGACGGCGTTCCACACCGAGGATGCCGAGCTCGCGCAGGCGCAGGTACACCTGCAGCTTCTCCTTGACCTCCCTCTCCTCCTCCGCGATGCGTGCCAGCCGCGCGCGCGCCTGTGCGCGTGCGTCGCTTGCGGCGGCGAGCTCGCCGCGAGCGACTCGCTGCTCCTGCCGCGCCCAGCCGATGCAGGCTGCTCCTGCCGCGAGCAGGACAAGGCACGCGAACAGCGGCAGCGCGAGTTTCTTGAGTTCCTGCGCAGTGAAGTTCAAGGCAGGTCCCTCGCAATGACGATCGTGAACCGCGGGGCCTCCCCGCCTTCCGAAGCGGCGCCGATGTCGCCCGACAGCGTTCCCTCGGAGGTCACGTCGAAGGGCAGCTGCGTGCGCAGCACGCGATAGGCGGGATCCGCGCGCAACGCGCTTGCGAACTCCTGCACCTCGGCAGTGATGGCACGATAGTCGGAGCGCTGTGCCGCGCTCACGCGCCCGGAGAGCTCCAGCACCTGGGCGATCTCGCTGGGTGGCGCGTTGCCGGCCGCGGGGGTGCCGGGTGCGGGCGCGACCGGCGCGCGTCCGTCCGGCCGCTCGAGCCGCCAGACCACTGCGTCGAGCTCGATTTGCGGAAAGTCGTTCATCACCTTGGACACGTGCACCAGCATGTCGCGCGGCGCCGCAGTACGCCGCGCGAGATTGCGGAACTCGTTCACTGTGGCGCGCAGGTTGTCGGTGGTGGTTTGCGTAACCGGGAACGCCGAGGTGATGCGCTGGTACTGCTGCGTCGCCTGCAGCGTTTCGGCGCGCAGGTCTCCCATCTCGCCGCGCATGCCGTAGGCATCCACCCAGATCGCGCCCGCATAGAGCGCGCAGGCCGCCAGGCCCAGCGCGCCCGCCGCCACCAGGCCGCGCTGCATCTGCCAGATGTGGAAGCTGCGCCGGTCCTCGCTGCGCGCGAACTGCTCGCGCGGGGGGCGCTTGACGGCGAGGTGGAGGTAGAGCTGCTCGGCGCCGGTGCCCTCCGGCGCGCTCTTGACCCCAGCCTTGCGCGCCGCCTCGGCGGCGTCAAGCGTGACGAACGATAGCCGCGCGTCGGACACCAGCGCGCGCTCGAAGGCGGGCCGCTGACCCGGCGGCGCCACCACGATGACCTGCACGGGCGGGCCGTCGCGCGGCAGGACGCGCAATGTGGACAGATACTGCGCCAGCCGGCCGGTCTCCGTGCGCACGAACGCGGCGAAGGCCTCGGGCACCATTTCCACCGTGCGTTCCAGGCGCGCGAAACGCAGTCGGCCTTCCTCCACGAAGCACTGGCGCAGCCCGGCGCTGTTGGCGCTGACGACGAAGGCGCGGCCACCGCGCACGCCGAGCCGCGAAGCGAGCGCCGGCGCGAGCAGGGGAACCGAATACACGCCGGCCAGCTTGGCGCCCGCCTCGCCAAGAGCGTCCAGCCAGGGCGCGAGCAGCTGCGTATTGGTGAAGGAGGTGAGCAGCAAACGCTCGTTGCGCCGCTCGCCTTTCACCGCGCCGAGCGTCAGCGCGGTGGCGAGCCGCGTGTCACGGTAGCGCTGCGCGAGGCGCCGCTGCACCACCTGCTCGCGGTCATTGCCGCGCAGGTACGGGATCTGTTCCTCGTGGAAGTCCTCGCCGGCGAGATCGGCGACCGCGTAGAACAGCGAGCCGCCGCGGCTGGCGAGGAACTCGCGGAAGCCGCTGAGACCCGTGTCATCGCCGGCAAAGCGCGCCAGCAGCTCGAGGCGCCCCGACTTCCAGGCGTATATCGAGTGATCGGCCGCGGTGAAGTAGAGGAGATGCTTCACGGCCTAGAATTTCATCTTGCTGATGGTGTCGTAGACGGGGCCGAGCACCGACAGCATCACCCAGCCGAGGATCGCACCGAGCACCACCGTCAACGCGGGCTCGATCATCGCCTGCACGCGGCCGATCGCTTCCTTCACGTCGCGATTGAAGAAATAGCTGACGTTGAGCAGCGCCGTGTCCAGGCCGCCGGTGTTCTCGCCGATGCGCAGCATGCGGATCACCAGTGGCGGGAACAGCCCCACGTCCTGGAACGCGGCGGTCAGGTTCTTGCCCTCGGCGATCTGCTGGCCGGCGCTGTGCAGCGCATTCTCGATCGGGCGGTTGCCCACGATCTCCTCGCAGCTGCGCACGGCGTCGAGCACCGTGATGCCCGAGGCATACATCATGGCGAAGCTGGAGGCGAAGCGCGACAGGATGATCTTCTTCAGGATCGGCCCGATGAGCGGCATCGAGATCTTGTAGCGGTCGAGCGCGAATGCGACCTGCGGGTAGACCCGCGCCGCGTAGCGCACCCCGAACCACACGACGAAGGGCGCCGCCATCACCGCCCACCAGAAGTTGACGAAGAAGTCCGATACCGCCATCAGGATAACGGTCTGCAGCGGGATTTCCTGGCCCATGTTGCGGATGAAGCCCGTCATCTGCGGCACCAGGTAGATCATGAGGAAGAACGTCACCAGCAGCACAATGCCGCCCACAAACGCCGGGTACATGATGAGCTTCTTGGTCTGCGCGGCGAGCTCGTCCTCCCACTTGAGGGATTCGTTCAGGCTCTTCAGCACTTCCGCGAGCCGCCCGGTCTGCTCTCCCGAGCGCACCAGGCTGACGAACACCTTGCTGAACACCTCGGGGAACTCGGCGAGCGATTGCGACAGGTTCTTGCCGCCCTCGATCGACTCGATCAGCCCTGAAACCACCTCGCGGAAGCGCGGATTCTCGACGCTATCGCGCAGATCGACCAGGCCTTCCACCACGGGCACCCCGGCGCTCGCCAATTGCTCCAGGTGAAAGCAGAAGTTGATCAGGTCCTGGCGCTTGACGCTCGCGCCGCCGATCAGCCGCGAAGCCTGGCTGGCGGGCGCGCCGTAGACGAGGTCGAGCCCCATGCGCGAGAGGCGCTGCTCGAGGTCGAACGGGTTAACCGCGTCGGTGCGGCCGACGACGCTCTTGCCTTGCGCGTCGATCGCTTTGTAGGTGTACAGGGGCATGCGGGGGCCGTAGGCCGGGCCGGTGGCCCGCGCTACGCCATGCGATCCGTGAGGTCGACGACGCGCATCAGTTCGTCGAGGCTGGTGTGGCCGGCGCGCACCATGCGCACGCCGTCGTCGGCGAGCGTACGGAAGCCCTTGGCGCGCGCGGCGGTCAGAATCTCGCGCGCGGTCGCGCGGCGCGCGATCAGCTCGTCCAGCCCGCCGTCGATCTTGAGGATTTCGAGGATCGACTGCCGGCCGCGGTAGCCCTGGTAGTCGCACTGCTCGCAGCCCACTGCACGGTACAGCGTCGCCGGCTCCGCCGGCGTCAGGCTGACCAGGCGCCGCTCCTTCACGTCCGGGTCGTAGGACTGGCGGCAGGTGCGGCACAGGCGCCGCACCAGGCGCTGCGCGACGATGCCGATGATGTTGCCCGACATGACGTCGGGCACGATGCCGATGTCGAGCAGGCGCGGGATGGCGCCGACCGCGGAGTTGGTGTGCAGCGTCGAGTACACCTGGTGGCCGGTCATCGCGGCGCGGAACGCCATCTCGGCGGTGTCGCGGTCGCGAATCTCGCCCACCAGGATCGCGTCGGGGTCCTGGCGCATCATGGCGCGGATGCCGTTGCCGAAATCGAGCTTGGCCGACTCGGCCACCGAGGTCTGCCGGATCAGCGTCATCGGGTACTCGACCGGGTCCTCCAGGGTCATGATGTTGACCCCGTCGGAATTGATGTGGTTGAGGATCGAGTAGAGGGTGGTCGTCTTGCCGCTGCCGGTCGGGCCGGTCACCAGGATGATGCCCTCCGGGCGGGCGATCATGCGCTTGAGCAGGTCGAGCGTGCTTTCCTCCAGCCCGAGCTTGTCGAGCGGCACGATGCCCTTTTGCCGGTCGAGGATGCGCAGCACGATGTTCTCGCCGTGCGTCGTCGGCAGGCTGGAGACGCGGAAGTCGACCACGCGGCCGGACATGGTGGCGGAGATGCGCCCGTCCTGCGGCGCGCGCGTTTCGGCGATGTTCATCTTGGACATCACCTTGAGCCGCACCGCCATCGCCGGCCAGTAGGTCTTGTGCAGCGAGCGGATCTGGCGCAGCACGCCGTCGATGCGGTAGCGGATGCGCAGGAAGTTCTGCTCCGGCTCGAAGTGGATGTCGGACGCCGCGCGCTCCACCGCGTCGGCGAGCAGCGCCGAAATCAGGCGCACCACCGGCTGGGAGTACTCGTCGCCCTCGGTGATGGTGGCGTAGTCGACCTCGCCGGTCTCGATCTCGCGCAGGATGCCGTCGATGGAGAACTCGTGGCCGTAGTAGTGCTCGATCGCGCGCTCGATCTCGGAGTCGCCGGCGAGACGCAGCTCGATCTCGTAGTCGCCCTTCAGGTGCGCGCGCAGCTGGTCGACGGCGACGATGTTGTTGGTGTCGGCGAGCGCGACGATGAACCTCTTCGACTGGCGGTCCAGCGCCACCGGGAACATGTGGTAGCGCCGCGACATGTCGCGCGGCAGCATCTTGAGCGCCGCCGGGTCGACGATGATGTGCGCGAGGTCCACCGACTGCAGTCCGAGCTTTTCGGACAGTGCGTCGCGCAGCGTCGCTTCGGAGACGAAGCCGAGCTGGACCAGGAGCTTGCCCACCGGGGCCTTGGACTTCGTCTGCTCCAGCAGCGCGATGCGCAGCTGGTCCTCGGTCAGGATGCCCTGGTCGATCAGGATCTGCCCGATATGGCGCTTGGCCTGCGGGTTGGTGGGCGAATTCATCCAGCGTCGATAATACAGAGAGCCCGGAAAAACCGGGCTTTAGGATCTGTCAGCGTGCCAACTGCTGCACACGCGCCTGCGTGGCGGTGCGGTCGAAGCTCGCATTGCGGCCCGCGGTCAGTGCCAGCGCGCGTCGGTAGTAGTCGAGCGCCGGGCCGGCCTGCCGCAAGTGCTCCAGGCTCACCGCGAGGTTGTAGGCGTAATCGGGGTTGTCCGGTTCCGCCACCACGGCTTTGAAGTAGGCCTGCTGGGCTTCGGCCCATCGCGCCTGTTGGGCGTACTGGTTGCCGAGCGCAAAGTTGAGCACGGCGGAATCCGGTTCCGTGGCGAGGAGAGTCTTGAGGCGGCTCTCCGCCATGACGGGATCGATCCCCTGGCCGCGTAGCGCGAGCAGGCCCGCATGCGCATAGGGGTCGCGCGGGTCGGTCCGCAGCAGCTGCCGGTACATGGCGTCGGCGCTGTCGTAGCGCTGCTCGCGCATGTCCAGCGCCGCCAACCCGAGCAAGGCGTCGCGGTTGCCGGGCTCTTCGCGCAGCGCCAGTTGGTACTCGTTTCGCGCCGCCTCGAGCCTGCCCTCCTGATACGCCGCGTAACCGGCGGCGACGCGCGGATGCACATGAGGCGTAGGCCTGCCGGCAGGCCGCGCAGTGGGCTCGGCTACGGGCGCCGCAGGCGCGCGCGCGGCTGAAGTGCGCGCGGCAGGGCTGCGCGCGACGGCCGCGACACGCGGCGGCGGCGCATCCCGGGGGATCGCTGGAGTGGCCGAGCGTGCCGGCGCAGGCGGCGCCGCGCGCGGCGCGGGCTTGGGCGCGGCGGGGGCGGACGGCGTGCCGCTGGGCAGGCCGGGAATCGCGGCGGCAGCGCTCGCGGCCTGCGACTGGGTCGACGGCGCCGCAGGGGCGGTCGGTGCGGGCGCCGCCGCAACCTCGGCAGAGGGTCGAGGGTTGGAGTTCACCAGCGGCGCCGGCGGGCGCAACTGAATCCAGAAATAGACCACCGTGCCGACGGCGAACGTTCCGAGCGTGCCCATGGTGATGAAGAACGGCAGGCGCGGGTTGGGCTCGCGCACTTTCGCCTGGAACACCTTGCGCGCGGTGGCGCGCTGTGCAGGCTGCGAGTCCGCTGCGGCCCGGCGCGGCGCGGCGCCGGCGGACCTGGGCGGCGGCGCGGATTCGAGCGACAGGCCGCCCGCGGCGGCTGCCGACGGCGAGCCGGCAGCGATGTCTTCTGGCAGGATTTCCAGCGGCGCGGTGATATCCGGCAATTCCGCGCGCGTGACTACGGGCTGCGCCGGCCCCTCGGCCGTCCCCGCCTGAGGCTGGGCTGCGTCCGCGAGCTGCAGCTCGCTGGCGCCCTCGCTGGCGCGGCGCTGGGCGTCTTCCTTGGCCTTTTCGGCCTTCTTGAGCGCCTCGAGCAGCAGGCTCATGTCAGTTGTTGGTCGTCGGCGCGGGCGGCTGCGCGCGGCCAGGGTTTCCCGGGTTCGGCTTGCGCAGGAACTCGTTGTCGGGCAGCAGCTCGCGGTAGCTCTGGTAATCGCCCTCGAGGCTCGCGTCGCGGACCACGATCGCGCGCAGGAAGATCACCAGCTCGGTCTTGCGGTTGATCTTCTTTTGCTGCGAGAAAAGATCGCGGAGGAACGGGATCTGGGTCAAGCCGGGGATGCCGTCCTCGATGTTCTCCACCGAGTCCTGCATCAGGCCGCCGAGCACGGCGGTTTGCCCGCTCTGCATGCGCAGGACCGAGTCGAACTCACGCGTCTCGAACTCCGGGATGAGGTTTGGCGACAGGAGCCCGGGGTTCGGGTCCGGAACATCCTTGACCTTGCGGCGGATCGTCGGTCGGACGTTGATGACAACGGTGTCCGTCTCGTTGATCTGCGGCAGCACGCTCATCATGAAGCCCTCGGCGGCGACGTTCGGCGTGGTGGTGAATGCCACCGGCACGACCGGAGCGCCCACGCCGCCGGAGGTGATGGTCACGGGCGCCTGCGAAGGGGTGACGGTGAAGTAGACGATGTCGCGCGTGACGCGCAGCAGCGCGGTCTGGTTGTTCATCACGCTGACTTTGGGGCTGGAGAGCACTTTCACGTCGCCGAAGGATTCGAGCAGCCGGACGGCGACGTTGAGGTTCAGGCTCGTGATCGCGCCGCCGATGAGGAAGGCCTGCGTACTGACCCCCGCCGGCGTCGCGGGATTTTGCGAGAGCTGGTTGAACTCCGTGCCGGACTGGCCCGTGCCGAACGCCGGCCGGCCGACCGTGGTCGCGCCGGTGCGCAGCCGTTGCCAGTCAATGCCCTGCTGGTACTCGTTGTTGAGCTGCACCTCGACGATGGTCGCCTCGATCAGCACCTGCCGGCGCACGTTGGCGAGCACCGAATCGAGAAATTCCCGGAGGCGCTCGTGCTGGCGCGCGGTGGCGCGGACGAACAGCACGCCGCTCTCGCGATTGCCGATCACGCCGGCGGCATCCTGGGAAGCGGCGCCGGCCGGCTGCTGCGCCGCGGCTGCGGGCGCGGCCGCGCCCGGCCCATCGCGCAGGATGTCCCTGATGTTCTGCACCAGCGTGTCCCAGAGCTGGTTGTTGGACGAAACGTCGATGGTTGCGGTCGATCCCGTGCCGCCGCCGGAGCCACCCGCCGCCGCTCCCGTCCCGCCCGCCGCTGCGCTCCCGCCGAACTGGGTCGAGGACTGCGACTGCATCTTGACGTTGCGCGTGGCGCTGACGAAATCCATCTTGTATGTGCGCAGGAACGGCGAATCGCGCATCACGAGCAGGTTCGGCCCGTCGAGCTCGTAGCGCATGTCGACCTGCTTGGCGATGCGCTCCAGCAGCGCCGGCAAAGTCTGTTCAATCGCGTTCAGCGTGACCGAGCCCGCGATGCCCGGATGGATGTCGATGTTCAGTCGCGCGTCGCGTGCAAGCGCGAACAGCAGATCCTGCACGCGCACGTTATTCACCACGACGCTGTAGGTCTCGGGACGGGCTGCGGCCTGCGGCTTGGGTAGCGCCGGCGCGACGCGCACGGGCGGCGGGATGGTGCCGGGGATTGCGGGGGTCGCCGTCTCCTTGGTCATATGGGTCGGCGAAGGCTTGGCAGGGGGCTGGCTGCACGCGGCAAGCGTCGTCGCGAACGCAGTCGCCAAAGCCGCGGTCTTCCAGGTCGTCACGCCCTAGAGCCTCCCTTGGCGCCAAGCATAGCACGGGCCGCCTTTAAGAAAAGCGGCTAACCGACTGTCACGGGAGAGTTTTCAGGATTTTGCAATCGACCCGCTCAAAGCGACCGGCGCAATTCGGCGAAGCTGCGCGGATAGGGCCGAAAGGCCTGCTGGTACTTCGGCGGCAGCTGCTGGCGTCCTTCTTGTGCTGCGGCCCGGTCGGCGTAGACCCCATACAGGGCCCAGATGCGATAGCGCCCGCCTGTCTCCAGGGGCAGCACGAAGATCTCGTCCAGCGGCACGAGGTCGCGCGCCCGCATCAGGAACCGCTCGATGCGCGCTGGATCGCTGTTCTCCGTGATGTAGAGCTCCAGGCTGTAGCGCGCATCCGGCTCGGTTTCGAGGAGCTCGCGCGTGGCCTCGAGCCGTGCGAGCAGGAGCGGATTGCGGCCGGCGCCGTAGCCCGCTAGTCGCACGAGTTGCTCGCGCTGCAGCAACTGCGTCGCGGAGGTGCCCGGCGTAGCGGCGGGCGCCCCCGCGACAGATGAGGGGTGCATGGGCGGCGCCGGGGCCGCGGACGCTAACGCGGGCGTAGCCGAGGGCGCTGCGGGTACGGGCGAGACCGGGGGGTTCGGTGCCGGCGAGGCCGGGGCTGAAGGCGCTGATGCCGACGGGGCCGGGACCGAAAGCGCTGGCACTGACGAGGCAGGGGTCGAAAGCGGTGTCGCCATCGCGACCGGGGCAGGGTTCGAAGGCGGTGTCGCCATCGGGACCGGGGCTGAGGTCGAGGGTGCTGGCGCGGACGGGGCCGGGACTGGGCGCGCTGGTTGAGCCGGGGCAGGATCACCCAGCAGGAAGTACCACGCGGCGCCAAGGCCAAGGGCGAGCCCGCCGGCGCCCATCGCCAAATAGGCGGCCACAGGCCGCCGCGCCCGCCAAGGCGGCGCAAACTCCGAGTCGGCGATGGCGGCACGCGCCTCGCGCGCGGTGACGGCATGCGCGCCTTCGCTGAACGCGGCGAGCAGCGCCTTGTCCGCGAGGATGTTGATGCGACGCGTCAACCCGTCCGACGCGCGCGCGATGCGCGCCACCGCATCTGGCGCGAACACGTCCGGCCCCCTGTAGCCGGCGGCACGCATGCGAAAGGAGAGGTAGTGCGCCGCTTCCTCCTGCGACAGAGGCCGCATGCGGAAGCTGTGCGTGATGCGGTCCTTCAGTTGGCGCAGGCTGGGCAGCCCGAGCACTTCCTCCAGTTCGGGCTGGCCGAAGAGCACGATCTGCAAGAGCTTGTGTCGGCTCGTCTCGAGGTTGGAGAGCAGGCGCACCTGCTCCAGCGTCTCCTCGGGCATGGCGTGCGCCTCGTCGATGAGGATCACCGTGCGCCGGCCCTCGGCGAAGGACGCAATCAGCCGGTCCTGCAGCGCGCGCAGGGCGATGGTCGCGCGCTCGCGCGAGAACTCGATCTTCAGCTCCTCGGCCACCGCGTAAAGGATCTCGTCGCGCGAGAACGAGGGATTGGCGAGGTAGATCGTCTCGACGTGCTTTGGCAGCCGCTCGATCAGCACGCGGCACAGCAGCGTCTTGCCGCTGCCCACCTCGCCCACCACCTTGACGATGCCTTCCTCGTGCTGGATGGCGTAGAGCAGCGCCTCCAGCGTCGCGCCGCGATCGGCGCCGTCAAAGAAGAAATCGGTGTGCGGCGTGATGCGGAACGGCGGTTCGCGCAGGCCGAAATGCTCGAGGTACAGGGCCATCGCCTAGGTTCTCTTGGGCGGCAGGGGCGTGACGCCTTGGGGGCCGGGCGAGGCGCCTCCCGTCGCGCCGCTATCCAAGGCGTCCCCCGCCTCCGGTCCGATCCTGCTGTAGAGCGTCGTGCGATTCACCCCGAGGAGCTTCGCCGCCTGGCTCATGTTGCCGCGCGTCATGCGCAGTGCTGCCTCGACATAGGCGCGCTCCCAGGCCTTGAGCGTCTGGTCCAGGCTGAAGCCGCCGCGCTCCAGGTCGCGTTGCGCCTCGGTCGTGAGGTCGCGGTCGGGCGCGCCCTCGCTTCGCGTCTCGAGGTCGAACTCGGCCTCGAGCTCCGAGACCTGGATCGACTTGCCCGCATGCTTGGTGGTAAGCCGGATGACGATGTTGCGCAGCTCGCGCACGTTGCCGGGGAAGGGGTACGCCAGCCAGGCGCGCTCTGCCGCGGCGTCGAGCGAAAACGGCGCCACGCGGGCTTGCGCGGCGTACAACGCGCGGAAATGCTCGAGCAGCACGAGCCGGTCGCGGCCCATGTCGCGCAGGGCCGGCACGGCCAGCGTCAGCACCGAGAGGCGGTGATAGAGGTCGGCGCGGAAGCGCCCCTGGCGCATTTCCTGGCGCAGGTCGCGGTTGGTCGCGGCGACGACGCGCGCGCGCGCGACGCGCCGTTGCGTCTCGCCGACGCGCTGATACTCGCCGTTCTCGAGCACGCGCAGCAGCTTCGCCTGCATCTCGAGGGGCAGCTCGCCGATCTCATCCAGGAAGAGCGTGCCGTCCTGCGCGTCCTCGAAGTAGCCGGCCTTGGTGGAGGTTGCGCCGGTGAACGCGCCCTTGACGTAGCCGAACAGCGTCGGCTCGACGAGGGTCGGCGCGATCGCCGCGCAGTTGAGCGCGAGATAGGGCTTCGCCGCGCGCTGCGACAGCCGGTGCAGGGCGCGCGCCACCTGTTCCTTGCCGCTGCCCGACTCGCCCTCGATGAGGACCGGGAAGGGCGAGTCCGCGGACTGCGCGATCTGCGTGCGCAGGCGCTCCAGCGCCGGGCTGGCGCCGAGCAGGCCCTCGGCTTCGCCGGCTGGCCCCGGGGCCTCGACCGCACGGAACTCGAGCGCGCGCGCGAGCGTTGCCTTGAGCACCGCGGGGTCGCAGGGCTTGGCGATGAACTCGGCGGCGCCGAGCGCGCGCGCGTGGCGCGCGTGGGCCGCATCGCTCTGGCCCGAGAGCACGAAGATGCGCATGCCGGGCGCATGCGCCAGCAGGTCGGCGATCAGCTGGAAGCCTTCGTCCGGCGCGTGCGGCCGCGGCGGCAGGCCCAGGTCCACGAGCGCGAGCTGCGGCGGCTCCGGCAGTTGGCGCAGCAGTTCGATGGCGTGCGTGCGCGACTCGCAGGCGTAGACCTCGAAATCGGTGCCGAGCGCGTAGGCGAGCGTGTCGGCGATCAGCGCGTCGTCGTCGACGATCAGCAGCGCCGGCTTGCCGGGGCGGGCCTCCTGCATGTTACGGGCCATGAATGCACCGGATGAAGGCGCGCTCCAGGCTCGTCTCGGCGTGGCGCGTGCAAAGCTCAGCGGGCGTGCCGCGAAAGCGCAGCAAGCCGCGGTCGAGCACCGCAATCGAGGTGCACAACTCTTCGACATCCGCCAGCACATGCGAGGTGAAGAAGAGCGTCTTACCCTCGCTTGACAGGCGCGCAAGCACCGTCTTGACGGCGACGCGGCCCGAGGGATCGAGGCCGCTCATGGGCTCATCGAGCACGTAGAGCTCACGCTCGAGCAGGAAGCTCCCCGCGAGCCCGAGCTTCTGCGTCGTGCCCTTGGAGAGCTCGCGCGCGGGGCGCTCGAGCACCTCGAGCTCGAGCTCGAGCTCCCCGAGCAGCGCGCGCGCGGCCGCCTCGCGGTAGGCAACGCCGCCCAGCGATGCGGTGAACTCGAGAAACTCGCGCCCGCGCAGGTAATGGGGTGGCAGGAAACGCTCCGGAACGTACGCGAGCCGGGCGCGCGCGCGCGGCTCGCGGCTGGGTATGCCGAACAGCGCCATGCTGCCGGCGTCCGCGGCGCAGAAATCGAGAAGGCACTTGACCAGCGTGGTTTTGCCGGCGCCATTGGCGCCCAGCAGCCCGAAGGCCTCGCCCGCGGCGACTTCAAGGTCAACGCCGGCCAGCGCTTCGCGCCGGCCGAAGCGCTTCACCAACCCCGACACGCGCACTGCGGCGCTCGATACTGCCCTGTCCACAAGCGAACTATATGGGAAACGGGCCCCGCCCTGCGGGTCGAGTAAAATCAGTGTTTTGCCGACGTCTCCCGACCCCTTGCCCGATCCCGCTGTCGCCGAAATCCAGGACCTATCGTTCGCCTACAACCGGCAGCCCGTGCTGCACCGCATCCGGTTGAGCATTCCGCAGGGCAAGGTGGTGGCCGTGATGGGGCAATCGGGCTGCGGCAAGACCACGCTGCTCAGGATCATTGCGGCGGCGTTGCTGCCGTCGCATGGAAGCGCGCGCGTGCTCGGCCAGGACACCCGCGTGCTCGATCGCGATGGGCTCTACGCCCTGCGCCGCCGGCTGGGGATGCTGTTCCAGTTCGGCGCCCTCTTCACCGATATGACGGTGTACGAGAACGTGGCGTTCCAGATGCGCGAGCACACGGCCTTGCCCGAGGACACGATCCGCGACCTGGTGCTGATGAAGCTCGAGGCAGTCGGGCTGCGCGGCGCGGCGGAACGGATGCCGGGGGAGCTTTCCGGCGGCATGGCGCGGCGCGTGGCGCTGGCGCGCGCCATCGCGCTCGACCCGGAGCTGATCCTCTACGACGAGCCGTTCACCGGCCTCGACCCGATCGCGCTCGGCGTGATCGCGCGCCTGGTGCGCCAACTGAACGATTCTCTGGGCGCCACGTCCATCATCGTCACGCACGACGTCGCGGAGACCCTGCCGCTGGTGGATTACGTGTATTTCATGGCCGATGGCCGCGTGGTCGCCGAAGGCACGCCGGCCGACGTGCGCCGCTCGGGCGTGGCGTTCGTCGAGCAGTTCGTGAACGGCCGCATCGACGGGCCGGTGCCGTTCCACTATCCCGCCGCGGGCTACGCCGCGGACCTCGGGCTGGCGCAGGCTGCCTAGACGATGAACGGATGAACGCCATCGCCTCCGCGCTCGCGCGGCTGGGCGCCGCGGTGACCGCCGGTGTCTGGCGTCTGGGCTACGCCACCCGCTTCTTCGGCTACCTGCTGCTGCACTCGGGGAC
>Ga0180077_1000008_pt1 | contig 23109 bp, 18 predicted proteins | sample EasRiv466_16_10D_FD_123014 | JGI IMG/M metagenome (GOLD analysis project Ga0180077, IMG submission 123014) | Soil microbial communities from meander-bound floodplain in the East River, Colorado, USA - East River metaG ERMLT466_16_10D | ecosystem: Environmental > Terrestrial > Soil > Floodplain ...
CAGCACCAGGAAGCGCAGCGACAGCCGCGAGCCGAACACGCCGCTGCGGTAGCGGCGCAGCAGCGCCGCGAGCTGCACGCCCAGCAGCGCCGCGAGCGCCACGGCAAGCGCCGCGTTCAGCCCAAGGAGCAGCGGATACTGGCGCGCGAACAGCGTGCTGTCCGCGGAACTTGCGGTCGCCAGCAGGAAGAGCAGGACGCCCGCGAGCGCGGCGCCGACGATGAGCAGGGCCTTCACTTGCCGCCTCCCGCCCCTGCCGGCATGCGCGGCGGCAGGAAGAGGAAGCGCTTCCACGGCGACTCCAGGCGCAGCTCGCGGCTGGTCAGCGCCGAGAGCTGCAGCGGCCTGGGCAGCTGCGCCTGGTCCAGCCGCATGCGCAAGGCCGCCTCGTAGCTCGAGCCGCCGAGCGCGACCGAACGGTCCAGCACCTGCCAGCTGCGCAAGCGTCTCAGCACGTCGAGCGCTTCGTCGAGCGTGGAGAAGTTCTGGTGCAGCGGCCCGGTCGACAGCCGGTACTGCCGCGACAGCGCGTGATAGGAAAGGCGCAGCTGGGTGCTGCGCGAGACGGCATTCTCGTCGAACCAGTACCAGCGCGGCCGCGTCAGCTCGAACTCGACGACGAAGTACAGCGGCACGCCGTTGGTCACCGCTTCGCTCAAGCGCGGATTGAACTCGAACGCGAAATCCGCGCTGAGCAGCAGGCCTTCCTCGGAGGCAGCGAGCCGCGCGTCCAGCACGTCGATGTCGTCGGCACGCGCCGCCAGCGCGGCGCAGCAGGCGAGCGCGACGAGAAATTTCGAAAGGGTGGCGCTGTACCGCATCGCGCGCTGCGTCAGGCCGCCTTCTCTAACAAGGCGAAGAAGAAGCCGTCGTGCTCGGGGCCGGGCAGCAACTGGTCCGGCGCGCCGCCCGGCAGGGCGGCGCGCCGCGCTTGCGGCGTGCGGGCGCAGAAGGATTCCACGACAGCGCCATTCTCCTCGGCGAACATCGAGCAGGTGACATACAGCAATTTACCACCCGGGGCGAGGGCGAACCAAAGCGCATCGAGGATCGCTGCCTGGCGGCGCGCGAACGCCGGCAGGTCCTGCGCGCGGCGCAGCCACTTGATGTCCGGATGCCGGCGTGCCACCCCGGATCCCGAGCAAGGGACATCGGCGAGGATCCGCTCGAAGGCTTGGCCATCCCACCAGGTATCGAGCGCGGTGCAGTCCGCCACGCGCACCGCTGCCGCGAGCCCCAGCCGCGCAAGGCCGGCATCGATGCGCGCGGCGCGTGCCGCGTCGGCATCCAGCGCGGTGAGCGCCACGTCCGCGGTTTCCAGGATGTGCGCGCTCTTGCCGCCCGGGGCCGCGCAGGCGTCGAGCACGCGTTGCCCGGGAGCGAGATCCAGCAGCGCCGCGGCGCGCTGCGCGCCCGCGTCCTGGACCGACACGTCGCCGGCCGCGAACCCGGGCAGCCGCTCCGCCGGCACCGGCTTCGCCAGCAGGAGCGCCGCGTCGCCGATGCCCCGTGCCGCGATGCCTTCGGCGGCGAGCCGCTCGGCGTAGGCCGATGTCGTCGTGCGCCGCCGATTGACGCGCAGGCACATGGGCGGGTGCGTGTTGCCCGCCGCGAGCACGGCAGGCCACGACTGCGGGCAGCTGCGCTGCACGGCCTCGATCCACCAGAGCGGGTGCCGATACAGGGCCTGCGGGTCCGCCGCCATGCGCCGCTCGAGCGCGTCGCGCTCGCGCAGGTAGCTGCGCAGCAGGCCGTTGACATAGCCGCGCGCGGGACACAGCTCGAGCAGCGCCGCAGCGCGCACCGCCTGGTCTACCACGGTGTAGGGCGCATAGCGGCCCGATTCGAGCGCGTAGAGCGCGCACCACAGCAGCGCCTGCAGGCGCGGCTCGCCCGCGCCTTTGCGCGAGAGGGCCTCCACGATAGCCTGCACGCGCCCGTAGCTGCGCAAGGTCCCGTAGCAAAGGTCTGTCTGCGCGGCGCGCATGCTGCCGGCCGCCTGCTCCGCGCGCCGTTCCAACGCCTCGGAAAGACTGCGGCCGGCGGCGACGCTCGCCACCGCGCGCGCTGCAGCCGCGAGCGCCGGCGCGAGCTCCGCCGAGCGCTTCATCCGAGCCGCTCGCCCGGCTCGATGCGCTGGCCGCGCAGGAAATCCGCCGCGGCGAGCCGCTTGCCACCGGCGCGCTGCAGCTCGATGACGCGCAATGCACCGTCGCCGCACGCGATCACGATTCCCGCTGGCGAGGCTTCGAGCACACTGCCCGGCGCGCCGCGCGCGTCGACCACGCTGGCGCGCCACAGCTTGAGCGCCGTGTCGCGCAATTGGGTGGACGCGCCGGGCAGCGGGCGCAGGGCGCGTATGACGCGCTCAATCTGCACGGCGCTCGCCTTCCAGTCGATCACCGTGTCGCCCTTGCCGATCTTGTGCGCGTAGGTGACGCCGGCGGCCGGCTGCGGCACGGACCGCGCGCGCCCGCACGCGATGTCGTCGAGCGCCGAGACGATCATTTGCGCGCCGAGCGCCGCGAGCTTGTCGTGCAGCGATTGCGCGTCGTCCTCCGGAGCAATCGGCAGCGCCCGCTGCGAAAGGACAGGACCGGTATCCAGCCCGGCCTCCATCTGCATGACGCTGATGCCCGTCTGCGCGTCCCCCGCGAGCAGCGCGCGCTGGATGGGAGCCGCGCCGCGCCAGCGCGGCAGCAGGGACGCGTGGAGGTTGAGCGCGCCGTGCGGCGCGAGGCAAAGGACCGGCGGCGGCAGGATCAACCCATAGGCCGCGACCACCAGGCAATCCGCGCGGGCCGCCGCGATGCGTACCTGCGTTGCGGGGCCTTTCAGCGTTTCGGGCTGAAACAGCTCGAGCCCTCGCGCCCTCGCGAGCTGCTTGACGGCGCTGGCAACCGGTCGCATGCCGCGACCGGCGGGCCGGTCGGGCTGGGTCAGGACCAATGACACCTCGTGGCCCGAGTCGAGCAGCGCGGCGAGCGCGCGCTCGGCGAATTCCGGGGTGCCGGCGAAGACGAGGCGCAGGAAAGCGTTAGGCGGACTTGCGCAACTGCTTGGACAGCTTGGCGCGTACGCGCTGCTGCTTCAGCTGCGACAGGTACTCGACGAAGACCTTGCCCTTCAGGTGATCCATCTCGTGCTGGATGCAGACAGCGAGCAGGCCCTGCGCCTCGAGGGTGAACGGGATGCCGTTCTGGTCGTAGGCGCGCACCTTGACGCGCTCGGCGCGCTCGACGATGTCGTACACGCCGGGCACCGAGAGGCAGCCTTCCTCGATATCGGAAACACCCGTGGTCTCGACGATTTCCGGATTGACCAGCACCACCAGCGAGTCATGGCGTTCGGAGACGTCGAGCACGATCACCTGCTTGTGTACGTCGACCTGCGTCGCGGCCAGCCCGACGCCGGGGGCCGCATACATGGTCTCGGTCATATCGCGCACCAGCTTCTTCAGGGACTCGTCAAACACGGTCACCGGCGACGCGACTTTGTGCAGGCGGGCATCAGGGTATCGCAGGATGTTCAGCAAGGGCATCTGGCGGGCAAATAGCGTTGCAAATTGAATAAATTAGATGCAGAATCTAAGGCGACAGGTAAGAATTTCGCCGTTTATGCTAAATTTGGATGGCAAAGGGATTTTCAAGCCAGCCCGGGAACTTGGGTAATGTTCGGGGGCCCCATGCACGACCAATTGCGTAAGTCTATCACAGCGCTGGTTTTTGTCGCATCCGGCCTGGCCGCCGGGGCTGCGGCCCAGTCGCCGGTCCCGACCTCCCTGATCGCATTCAAGCAGGACGCCCCCGACCGCTACACCGTTGTCCGGGGCGACACCCTTTGGGGAATCTCCGAGCGCTTTACGGACTCCCCCTGGCGCTGGCCCGAGATCTGGAACTTCAACCGCGAGCAGATCCGCAACCCGCACTGGATTTTTCCCGGAGACGTGATCGTGCTGGACCGCGCGAGCGGCACGCTGTCGATCGCCGGGCGCGAGGCTGGCCCCGGCGCGGCGCCCGGGACTGGCCCGGGTGCGGGTCCCGGGGTCGCACCGGGTGCAGCGGGGCGGCCCGGACTGGAAGGCGGCGGCGTGGTCGGCACCGTGAAGCTGTCGCCGCGCGTGCGCGCGGAATCCACGGCGCGCGATGCGATTCCCAGCATCCCGCCGCACGTCATCGAGCCGTTCCTCTCGCGCCCGCTCGTGATCGAGCCGGACGGGCTGGACGGCGCGCCCACGATCATCGCCACCGAGGAAAACCGCGTGATCATCGAGGCCGGCAACCGCGCGTACGTGCGCGGCATCGGCGATTCCAAGGAAGAGAACTGGTTCGTCTACCGTCGCGGCAAGGCGCTGGTGGACCCGGACACCAACGTCACCTTGGGCTACGAGGCCATCTACCTCGGCACCGCGCGCGTCACGCGGGCCGGCGACCCGGCGACGGTCCAGCTGACGACGGTCACGCAGGAAGTCAGCAAGGGCGACCGGCTGCTGCCGGCGGGCGTGCCGGTCGTGCCCAACTATGCGCCGCACGCGCCCTCGGTGTTCATGAAAGGGCGCGTCATCGACGTCTATGGCGGCCTGGGCAAGCTGCAGGAAGCCGGCCCGCACGCGATCATCACGCTGAACCGCGGCAGGTCCGACGGCGTCGAGATCGGACACGTGTTCGCGCTCTACCGGCCAGGCCCCGAGATCACGGACGCGTCCCGGAAGGACACCGGCCCGCAGACGTTCAAGCTGCCCGACGAACGCTATGGCTTGGCGTTTGTGTTCCGCGTCTTCGACCGGATATCCTACGCGGTGATCATGCGCGTCACGAGGCCCGCCAGCCCGCTGGATGTCATCCAGACCCCCTAGCGCTCGCGCAGCTTCTCAGGGCGGAGAATCCCCGCTCCGCAAGTCGCCTCCGGAATGACCGTCGACCCGGGGCTGGCGAGCTGGCTGCAACTGACGCTCACGCCCGGCCTCGGCGCCACGACCGTCCGCAATCTGCTGGAACGGTTCGGCTTGCCCGAGAACGTGCTGGCCGCCCCTCGGGAGCAGCTCCAGAGCATCGCCGGCCCCGCAGCCGCGGCCCTGCTGCGCGAGGAGCGCTCCGAAGCGGTGGCACGCGCACTGCGCTGGGCCGAGGAGCCCGGGCACACGCTCATCACGCTTGCCGACAGCACGTACCCGAAGCTGCTGCTCGAGATCCCGGATCCGCCGGTGGTGCTCTATGCCGCAGGGCGGCTCGAGCTGCTGGGACGGCCTGCGCTCGCCGTGGTGGGCAGCCGCAATGCCACGGTGCAGGGCGTGCGCGACGCGGAGCAGTTCGCCAAGGCTTTCAGCGAAGCGGGTCTCACCATCGTGTCCGGTCTCGCGCTGGGCATCGATGCCGCCGCGCATCGTGGCGGTCTCTCGGCGCAGGGTTCCACCATCGCCGTGCTGGGAACCGGCATCGACGTGGTCTACCCGAGGCAGAACGCGGCGCTGGCTGCACGCATTGCCGAGTCCGGGCTGCTGCTGTCCGAGTTCGCGCTGGGCACGCCGGGCGCAGCGCACCATTTCCCACGCCGCAACCGGCTGATCAGCGGCCTGGCGCAGGGTTGCCTCGTCATCGAAGCGGCCCTCGCCTCGGGATCCTTGATCACCGCGCGCGCGGCGGCCGAGCAGGGACGCGAGGTGTTCGCGCTTCCCGGGTCGATCCATTCGCCGCTTTCCAAGGGCGGCCACGCGCTGATCAAGCAGGGTGCCAAGCTGGTTGAGTCGGCCGATGACGTGCTCTCGGAGCTGAACGCGTTCCGGCGCACCGCGTTCGCGTCCACGCGCACGCCGGCGCCGGAGGCGGGCGACGCGAGCACGCTGCTGTCCCACATGGGATTCGACCCGGTCGATCTCGACTCGCTTAGCGTGCGCGCCGGACTGCCGGTCGAGCAGGTGTCGGCCGAGTTGCTGCGGCTCGAGCTTGCCGGGCGCGTCGCGGCGCTGCCGGGCGGCCGCTATCAACGCCTCAGCTGATCGCCAACCAGGAGAACAACAACATGTTCGACATCCTCGTCTACCTGTTCGAGAACTGCCGCCAGGCCGACCTGTCGCACGACCCCGATCGCGTCGCGAAGAAGCTCTCGGCTGCCGGGTTCGAGGATCACGACATCAGCACGGCGCTCTCCTGGCTCGCCGGCGTGGTGCGCGCCCCGCAGCGCTCGCTCGCGCCGCTGCCCGCGCAGAGCAATGCGTTCCGGGCCTTCGCCGCCAAGGAGCTCGCCAAGCTCGACGTGGAATGCAGGGGCTTCCTCCTCTATCTCGAGCACTCCGGCATCCTCAGCCCGACGACGCGCGAGCACATCCTCGAGCGCGCGCTCGCGGCCGCCGGCGATGCGCTGTCGCTGGAGCAGCTGAAGCTCATCGTGCTGATGGTGCTGTGGAACCAGCGCACGCCGGCGAGCCAGCTGATCGCCGAGGAGCTGCTGTCGGCGCGCGGGGCGCGGCTGCCGAGCTGAACGGCGCGCGCCTCAGCGCGCCCCGCGATCCGTCGCCGCGGTTGTAACGCCGCGTTCTTTGCGGGTATCCTCTGCGGCCTTTCGCGCCGCATGAGCAAGAAACTGATCATTGCCGAGAAGCCCTCCGTCGCCGCGGACATTGCGCGCGCGCTGGGCGGCTTCACGCGCAAGGGCGACTACTTCGAGGGCGACGACTACGTGCTGTCCTCCGCCGTCGGCCATCTGCTCGAGCTGGCGGTGCCGGAGGAGTTCGACGTGAAGCGTGGCAAGTGGTCGTTCGCGAACCTGCCCGTGATCCCGCCGCACTTCGCGCTGGCGCCGATCGAGCGCGGCGAGGCGCGGCTCAACCTCCTGCTGCGCCTGCTCAAGCGCAAGGACATCACCGGCCTGGTCAACGCCTGCGACGCAGGCCGCGAGGGCGAGCTCATCTTCCGCTACATCGTGCAGCACGCGCGCGCGAAAAAGCCGATCGAGCGGCTGTGGCTGCAATCGATGACGCCCAGCGCCATTCGCGACGGCTTCGATCAGTTGCGCGCCGACCGGGACCTGCTGCCGCTCGCCGATGCCGCCAAGTGCCGCTCGGAGGCCGACTGGCTGGTGGGCATCAACGGCACGCGCGCCATGACCGCCTTCAATTCCAAGGAAGGCGGCTTCTACCTGACGACGGTGGGGCGCGTGCAGACGCCGACGCTCACCGTCCTGGTGGAGCGCGAGGAGCGCATCCGCGAGTTCAAGCCGCGGGATTACTGGGAGGTGCATGCGCGGTTCGGCGCAAAGGCGGGCGACTATGCGGGCCGCTGGTTCGACCCGCAGTTCCGCAGGGAGGAGGATGCCGAGCGCAAGGCCGAACGCCTGTGGCAGGCCGCCGCCGCGGAGGCGATTGTCGCCGCGTGCCGCGGCAAGCCGGGCACGGTCAGCGAGGAAACCAAGCCCACCACGCAGGCCTCGCCGCTGCTTTTCGACCTGACGAGCCTGCAGCGCGAGGCGAACGGGCGCTTCGGCTTCTCCGCGCGCGGCACACTGTCGCTGGCGCAGGCGCTCTACGAGCGCCACAAAGTCCTGACCTACCCCCGCACGGACTCGCGCGCCCTGCCCGAGGACTACCTCGGCACGGTGAAGAAGACCATGGACATGCTGGCCGCGGACCGCGAGTACGCGCCGTTCGCCAAGGCGGTGCTGAAGAACGGCTGGGTCAAGCCCAACCGCCGCATCTTCGACAATTCCAAGATCTCGGATCACTTCGCCATCATCCCGACCACGCTGGCGCCCAAGAACCTGAATGAGGCCGAGCGCAAGCTCTACGACTTCGTGGTGCGGCGCTTTCTCGCGGTGTTCCATCCGTCCGCCGAGTTCCTGCAGACCACGCGCATCACGACGGTCGGCGATCACCGCTTCAAGACCGAGGGCAAGGTGCTGCAGGTCCCCGGCTGGCTCGCGGTCTACGGACGCGCGACGCAGGACGAGAACGAGAACCTGCCGCCGGTTGGCGCGGGCGAGAAGGTCGCCACGCGAGAGGTCGAGGCCACCGCGCTGCAGACCAAGCCGCCGGCGCGTTACACCGAGGCCACGCTGCTCTCGGCGATGGAGGGCGCGGGCAAGCTGGTGGAAGACGACGAGCTGCGCGCCGCCATGGAGGCCAAAGGCCTCGGCACGCCAGCGACGCGTGCAGCGATCATCGAAGGCCTGATCCGCGAGGAGTACGTGCACCGCAACGGCCGCGAGCTGGTGCCGACGCCGAAGGCCTTCTCGCTGCTGTTCGCGCTGCGGCACTTCGGCGTCACCGAGATCACCTCGCCGGAACTCACCGGGGACTGGGAGTTCAAGCTGAAGCTCATGGAGCACGGCAAGCTGCAGCGCGGGGAATTCATGGAGCACATCGAGCAGGTCACGCGCGACCTGGTCGAGCGCATCCGCCGCGGCGACATTCCCGACACCGCCTTTGCCACCGTGCCGGCGCCCTGCCCGAAGTGTGGCGGCACCATCCAGGAGAACTACCGCAAGTTCCAGTGCCAGAAGTGCGATTTCTCACTCTGGAAGGTCACCTCGGGGCGCGAGTGGTCGCCGGAGGAGGTGGCCGAGCTGATCACCAAGCGCTTTGTCGGGCCAGTGACCGGATTTCGCAGCCGCATGGGCAAGCCGTTCGCCGCCGGCATGCGGCTGAACGACGAGTTCAAGCTGGAGTTCGATTTCGGCCAGGGCAGCGGTTCGGGGGCCGGCGAAGAGGCGCCGGACTTAAGCCAGCAGGAAAGTCTGGGCACCTGCCCGAAGTGCGGCGCGCGCGTCTACGAGCACGGCGTGGCGTACGTCTGCGAGAAGGCGGTGGGCGCGGAGCGCAGCTGCGATTTCCGCACCGGCAAGATCATCCTGCAGCAGCCCATCGAGCGCGCCCAGATGCAAAAGCTGCTGGCCACCGGCCGCACCGACCTGCTGGCGCGCTTCATTTCCAAGAAGGGCAGGCCGTTCAAGGCCTACCTGGTGAAGACGCCCGGCGGCAAGATCGGCTTCGAGTTCCAGCCGCGCGCCCCCAAGCCGGGCACCGCGGCAAAGGCACCGCCGGCCAAGGCTGCGGCCGCGACCACGCCGATCCGCAGGACGGCCGCCGCGCCCAAGCAGGCGGCGGCGACGAAGGCTAAACGTCCAGGTTCCGCACGCCGAGCGCGTTCGACTCGATGAAGGCGCGGCGAGGCTCGACCTCGTCGCCCATCAGCTTGGTGAAGATCTCGTCGGCGGCGATGCCGTCATCGATCTGCACGCGCAGCAGGCGCCGCGAGGCCGGATCCATGGTGGTCTCCCACAACTGGGACGGATTCATCTCTCCCAGGCCCTTGTAGCGCTGCAGGCTCATCGACTTCTGCACTTCCGCCAACAGCCATTTCATCGCCTCGCCGAAGTCCCGCACGGGCTGCTTGCGCTCGCCGCGCTGAACAAAGGCGCCGACGCCGACCAGGCCGCGCAGCATCTCCGCGGTCGAGCGGATCTGCGCGTAGTCCCCGGAATGCACGAACTCGGAGTCGATCGCCGTGACGCGCACGTTGCCGTGCCGCGTGCGCTCGATGCGCACCTGGTAGCGCTCGGTCTTCGGGTCGAAATGCGGGCTGACGTGGATGCCGTTGCCCGGCAAGGCCGCCGCCAGCGCCTCGACGGAGGCCTCCGCCAGGTCGCGGCGCGACAGATCGATCTGCACGCCGCGCAATAGCGCCTGCAACACGTCGCGGTCGGTCCAGCGCGACACGCGGTCGATCACCGCCTCGGCGAGCAGCGTGGACTTGGCGAGTTCGGCGAGCGCATCGCCGCGGATCGGGTCGCGCCGCGCCGCCGGATGCAGAGCCGCATCCACCAGGGCCTGCCGCAGCATGAACTCGTTCAGCTCGTGCTCGTCCTTCAGGTAGCGCTCCTCCTTGCCGAGCTTGGCCTTGTACAGCGGCGGCTGCGCGATGTAGATGTGGCCGCGCTCGACGAGCTCGGGCATCTGCCGGTAGAAGAAGGTGAGCAGCAGCGTGCGGATGTGCGAGCCATCCACGTCCGCGTCGGTCATGATGATGATGCGGTGGTAGCGCAGCTTCTCCGGGCTGTACTCCTCCTTGCCGATGCCGCAGCCGAGCGCCGTGATGAGCGTGGCGATCTCGGTGGAGGACAGCAGCTTGTCGAAGCGTGCCTTTTCGACGTTGAGGATCTTGCCCTTGAGCGGCAGGATCGCCTGGAACTTGCGGTCGCGTCCCTGCTTGGCAGAGCCGCCCGCGGAATCCCCCTCCACCAGGTAGAGCTCGCATTTCGCCGGGTCCTTCTCCTGGCAGTCGGCGAGCTTGCCCGGCAGGCCCATGCCGTCGAGCACGCCCTTGCGGCGCGTCATCTCGCGCGCCTTGCGCGCCGCCTCGCGCGCACGCGCCGCATCCACGATCTTGGAGGTGATGATGCGCGCATCCGCCGGACGCTCCTCGAGAAACTCGCGCAGCTTCTCGGCGACGATCTCCTCCACCGCCGGGCGCACTTCCGAGGACACCAGCTTTTCCTTGGTCTGCGAGGAGAACTTGGGCTCGGGCACCTTGCAGGACAGCACGCAGGCCAGGCCCCCGCGCATGTCGTCGCCGGTGGTCTCGACCTTGGCCTTCTTGGCGAGGTCGGTTTCCTCGATGTACTTGTTCAGCACGCGCGTCATCGCCGCGCGCAGCCCGGTGAGGTGGGTGCCGCCGTCCTTCTGCGGGATGTTGTTGGTGAAGCAGATCACGTTCTCCTGGTAGGAGTCGTTCCACTGCATCGCCACCTCGATGCTGATGCCATCCTTCTCCCCTTGCGCGCTGAACACGACAGGGTGCAGCACGGTCTTGGCGCGGTTCATGTATTCGACGAAGCCCTTGACGCCGCCGGCGAAGGCGAAGTTCTCCTCCTTGCCGGCGCGCTGGTCGATCAGCACGATGCGCACGCCGTTGTTGAGGAACGAGAGCTCGCGCAGGCGCCGCGCCAGGATGTCGTAGTGGTAGTCGACCGTGCCGAAAATCTGCCGCGAGGCGAGGAAATGCACTTCCGCGCCGCGCTTCTCGGTGATGCCGATCACGCGCAGCGGCGCGGTCGGCGCGCCATCGGCGAACTCCAGCTGGTGCACCTTGCCGTCGCGCCAGATGGTGAGCCGCAGCCAGCTGGAGAGCGCATTGACCACCGATACGCCCACGCCGTGCAGGCCGCCCGAGACCTTGTAGGTGTTGGAATCGAACTTGCCGCCCGCGTGCAGCTCGGTCATGACGATCTCGGCGGCCGAGCGCTTGTGCTCGTCGTCCTCCTTGATGCCGGTGGGGATGCCGCGGCCGTTGTCCAGCACCGAGATCGAGTTGTCGGTGTGGATGGTGACGACGATCTCGTCGCAGAAGCCGGCGAGCGCCTCGTCGACCGCGTTGTCCACCACTTCGAACACCATGTGGTGCAGGCCGGTGCCGTCGGAGGTGTCGCCAATGTACATGCCGGGGCGCTTGCGCACCGCCTCCAGCCCTTTCAGCACCTTGATGCTGTCGGAATCGTAGTCGTTCGCGTCTGGCAGTGGCTGCTCGGGTTCTCCCACTCAGGCTTCCTTCCTCAGATCCGCATCGGCATGACAACGTACTTGAAGTCCGGCTCCGCCGGGAACTGCAGCAGCGCGCTGGAGGCGGCATCGCCGAAATGACACTCGACCTGCGCGGCGCCCACGTTGTTCAGCACGTCGAGCAGGTAGTTGACGTTGAAGCCGATGTCCAGCGCATCGCCCCGGTAGTCGACCTCGATCTCCTCCTGCGCTTCCTCCTGCTCGGCGTTCGACGACACGACCTTCAGGCTGCCGTCGGTCAGCACCCAGCGCACGCCGCGGAACTTCTCGTTCGACAGGATCGCGGCGCGTTGCAGCGACTGGCGCAGCAGCTCGCGATCCAGGGTGAGACGGTTCTTGTGCTGCGTGGGGATGACGCGCGTGTAGTCGGGAAACTTGCCGTCCACCAGCTTGGACACCAGCTCGACCGCGCCGAAGCCGAACGCCGCCTGCCCCGCCGAGAGCTCTATTTTCAGCTCGTCCTCCGTGTCGGCGAGCAGCTTGGAGAGCTCGAGGACAGTCTTGCGGGGAACGATCACCTCCTGCCGCGGCACGCTCGCAGGCAGCGGCATGGCGGCGTAGGCGAGCCGATGGCCGTCGGTGGCCACCAGGCGCAGCTGCTGGTCCTCGACGAGCACCAGCAGGCCGTTCAGGTAGTAGCGGATGTCCTGTTGCGCCATGGCGTACTGCACCAGGCCGAGCAGCCTGCGCAGGGCCTTCTGCGGCAGCACGAACCCGGTCACGTCGCCCGCGGGCCTGGCGAGCTTGGGAAAGTCCTCCGCCGGCAGCGTCTGCAGCGTGAACCGGCTCTTGCCGGCCTTCACCTGCAGGCGCTTGTCCTGCTGCTGCAAGGTGACTTCCGCGCCATCGGGCAGCGCACGCAGGATGTCGACGAGCTTGCGCGCGCCCACGGTCAACGGCTTGGCGTCAGCTCCCGCCGCCAAGCTGGAGCGCGAGGTGATCTGGATCTCGATATCCGTGGCGAGGAACGACAGCACCCCATCGATGCGCTCGATGAGCACATTCGACAGGATCGGCAGCGTGTGGCGGCGCTCGATGATCCCGCTGACGGCCGAAAGCGGAGCGAGCAACTCGTCGCGTTTCGCTTTTACTAAAGCCATTATTCTTTCCTAGTAGTAGTTAATAGAGCAGCCCGCTGCCGCGGGACAAGTCAAATTGCGCTTTGCGCGCATGCACTTGCCGCCTGCCGCCACGCGGGAGAAGCTGTGGGCGGCGTGTGCGTGCCTGTGGAGCGAATCCGGCGCCAGGCGCGGACGGCGTCTTGCGCACATTCCGCGCAGAGCCAATCCACAGCCTATACACGCCAGCCGCCGCACACGGCATTCATCCCTTCAGCACCTGTTCGAGCACCAGGTAGTCCCGGTTGAGCGCCATATCCTTCTTGCGCAGGGTCGAGATGGTGCGGCAGGCATGCAGTACCGTGGTGTGATCGCGGTTGCCGAACGCCTCGCCGATCTCGGGCAGGCTCATGGGCGTCAGTTCCTTGGCGAGCGACATCGCGACCTGGCGCGGCCGCGCCACGTTGCGGCTGCGCTTCTTGGAGTGCATGTCGGAAATCTTGAGCTTGAAATACTCGGCCACCGTCTTCTGGATGCCGTCGACGCTGATCTGCCGGCTGGCGACGTTGAGAATGTCGCGCAGCGCCTCCTTGGCCAGATCGAGCGAGATCTCGCGGCCGGTGAAGCGCGAGAACGCCAGTACCTTCTTCAGCGCGCCTTCGAGCTCGCGCACGTTGGAGCGGATGTTCTTGGCGATGAAGAACGCGATCTCCTCGGAGATCGGCGCGGCTTCGGCTTCCGCCTTCTTCAGCACGATGGCGACGCGCATCTCGAGCTCCGGCGGCTCGATGGCGACCGTCAGGCCCCAGCCGAAGCGCGAGATCAGGCGCTCCTCCATGCCGGCGATCTCCTTCGGGTAGGTGTCGCAGCTGATCACGATCTGCTTGTGGGCCTCGACCAGGGCGTTGAACGCGTAGAAGAACTCCTCCTGCGTGCGGCCCTTGTTGGAGAAGAACTGGATGTCGTCGATCAGCAGGAGATCCAGCGAATGGTAGTAGCGCTTGAACTCGTCGAAGGACTTCTGCTGGTAGGCGCGCACCACGTCGGTCACGTACTGCTCGGCGTGGGTATAGCGCAGCTTTGCCTGCGGACGCTGCTCGGCCAGGTGGTTGCCGATCGCTTGCAGCAGGTGGGTCTTGCCCAGGCCGACACCGCCGTAGATGAACAGCGGGTTGTAGGAGGTTCCAGGGTTCTCCGCGACCTGGATGGCGGCGGCTCGCGCCAGCTGGTTGGCCTTGCCGGTGACAAAGCTGTCGAACGTGAAGAGGCGGTTGAGCCGCGCGCGCTCCAGCGCGGGGGGCGCCTCGCCGGCACCGCGTTGGGCAGCGGCGCGCGCGGGGGGCGCCTCCGCGCCGCGCGCCAGCACCAGGCGCAGCGCGAGTTCGCGGCCGGCCGCTTCGGCGGCAAGGCGCTCGATGCGCGAGGCGAAGCGCTCGCGCACCAGCTCCATCACGAACCGGTTGGGCGCGGTGAGCACGAGCGCGTCGGCATCCGCGGCGCCGGCTTCGGCGCCGAGCGGGCGGATCCAGGTGTTGAACTGCTGCGCGGGAAGCTCCTGCTCCAAGCGGCGCAGGCAGGCGTCCCAGAGGCTTTGCATGTTCTCGGCGATCTCGCGAAGCGCGCTGTTCGGGGGGCCGGCGCACGCGCAAAACGGCGCGACGGCGAGGGCAAAATTTTACCCCTTCCGCGATGCGTTATCCACAGACTTCGCGTGCTTGCGGTGCGCGCGCCGCCACGCACGCGCGAGTTGACAATGCTGCGCTGCGCAGGCTCTAATACCGCCCTTTTTCGCAGCGAGCAAGCCAATGAAGCGCACCTATCAACCTTCCAAGACGCGACGCGCGCGGCGTCACGGGTTCCTTGTCCGCAGCCGCACGCGCGGTGGCCGTGCGGTGCTGCGCGCACGGCGTGCAAGCGGCCGCAAGCGGCTCGCGGTCTAGTCCCTTCGGGGCGGATCGAAGGCTCACCGGGCGCTCCGCGTTCGAACCGCTGCTGCGCGCCGGCCAGCGGCGCAGCGTTTCCGGGTACACGTTCTACTGGTCGCGCCGCACCGATGGGCCGCCGCGACTGGGCATTCTGGTGACGCGCCGGCACGCGGCGCGCGCCACTGACCGCAACCGCATCAAGCGCTGCATCCGCGAGGCCTTCCGCCTGGAGCAGGGACGCTTGGGCTCCGTGGACGTGCTGGTGCGGCCGCCCTATGGGATACGCGGGTCGGCACAGATGCTCGAGCGACTGCGCGAGCTGTTCACGAGGCTGGAGCCATGAGCACTTTGCTGCGGCTGCTGATTCGCAGCTACCGTTATTTCCTGAGCCCGATGCTGGGCCCGGCGTGCCGCTTTCACCCGAGTTGCTCGCACTACGCGGAAGAGGCGCTCGCGACGCATGGGCTGTTCGGCGGCGGCTGGCTCGCCGCACGGCGGTTATGCCGCTGCGGCCCGTGGCATGCGGGCGGCTACGATCCCGTGCCGCCGCGCTCCCACGGCTGAGATGTGATCTGGAATTCCATGGATACCCAACGACTGATCCTGTTCTTCATCTTCAGCTTCTCGCTGCTCCTGCTCTGGGACGCGTGGCAGAAGGACCAGCGCCCCAAGCCGGCGCCCGCGGTCCAGGCGCAGTCCGCGCCCGGCGTGCCGACCCCGGCCAAGCCGCTCGCGCCCCTACCGCCGGCAGCGACGAGCGCGCCCGCGCCGGCCGGCGCTGCGGCAGTCCCCGGTGCCGTCGCGGCGAGCGCGCCCGCGCCCAGCGCGGAGGTGGTGCAGATCCGCACCGATCTGCTGGTCGCGGACATCGACGCGCTCGGCGGCACCCTCAAGCGGCTCGAGCTGCTCAAGCACAGGGACCACAACGATGCCCAGAAGAACTTCGTGCTGTTCGGCCCCGAGCATGCGTACGGCGCGCAAAGCGGCCTGATTGGCGAGGGCATGCCCAACCACCGCACCGTCTGGCGCGTGCTGCCGGGCGAGCGCGCGCTGGCGGCCGGGGCGAACGAGTTGCAGCTGCGCCTCGCGGCCGTTGGTCCGAACGGCCTGCAGGTGCAGAAGGTTTACACCTTCCGTCGTGACAGCTACCTCGTCGATGTCGCGTTCGAACTGCAGAACAGCGGCGCCGCCCCGGCGGCGGCGCATGCCTACTATCAGATCGTGCGCGACGACAAGTCGCCGGCGGGCGAGAACGCGATGATGTACGTGTTCACCGGGCCTGCCTTCTATACCGCGGAGAAGGCCTTCAACAAGCTCGCCTTCTCGGACATCGAGAAGGGCAAAGCCAGCCTGCCGCGGGAGGCCGCCGACGGCTGGATCGCGATGGTGCAGCACTATTTCGTGTCCGCATGGGTACCGGCGGACAAGGCGCCGCGGGAGTACTACGCGCGCAAGCTGCCCGACGGCTTGTTCGCCACCGGCGTGATCCTGGCGTCGCCCCAGGTGGCACCGGGCGCCTCCGGGCGCGTCGAGGTCAAGCTCTTCGCGGGCCCGCAGGAGCAGCAGCGCCTCAAGCAGGTGGCGCCGGGGTTCGACCTGGTGGTGGATTACGGGTGGCTCGCGATCCTCGCCTGGCCGCTGTTCGCGGTGCTGGAGTTCTTCCACCGCTGGACGGGCAACTGGGGGGTGGCCATCATCCTGCTCACGATCGTGATCAAGCTGTTGTTCTTCCCGCTGTCGGCGGCGAGCTACAAGTCGATGGCCAAGATGAAGCTGATCACGCCGCGGCTCACCAAGCTCCGGGAGATGTACGGCAACGACCGGGCGCGCATGAACCAGGCGATGATGGAGCTGTACAAGACCGAGAAGATCAATCCGCTGGGCGGCTGCTTCCCGATCCTGGTGCAGATCCCGGTGTTCATCGCGCTGTATTGGACGCTGCTGGCGGCGATCGAGCTGCGCCACGCGCCGTTCATCCTGTGGATCAAGGACCTGTCGGCGCTCGATCCCTTCTACGTTCTGCCGGTGCTGATGACGGCGACGATGGTGCTGCAGACGCGCATGAACCCGGTGCCGCCCGATCCGGTGCAGGCGAAGGTCATGCAGTTCATGCCCTACGTGTTCAGCGTGTTCTTCTTCTTCTTCCCCGCCGGCCTGGTGCTCTACTGGCTGGTGAACAACATCCTTTCCATCGCTCAGCAGTGGCAGATCCAGCGCATGTTCGACCGCGACAAGACTGCCCATGCCAAGCGCTGAGCCTCCCGCGGGGCGCAGTCCTGACACCATCGCGGCGATCGCCACGCCGCCGGGACGCGGCGCGATCGGCATCGTGCGCGTTTCGGGCGCGCTGGCGCCCGAGATCGCGCGCCGGCTGATCGGGCGCCTGCCCGGGCCGCGCCACGCGACCTTCGCCGCCGCGCGGGACGCCGCGGGACAGCCGATCGACGAAGGACTGGCGCTCTACTTTCCAGAGCCGCGGTCCTACACCGGCGAGCATTGCTTCGAGTTCCAGGGCCACGGCGGGCCGGTCGTCCTGCATGCGTTGCTCTCGGCCTGCCTCGACGCGGGTGCGCGGCTTGCCGAGCCGGGCGAATTCACGCGGCGGGCCTTCCTCAACGGTCTCATGGACCTGGCGCAGGCCGAGGCAGTCGCCGACCTGATCGATGCGGCGAGCACTGAAGCGGCGCGCAGCGCCATGCGCTCGCTGGCGGGGGAATTCTCCGCTGCGGTCCACGCGCTCGCCGCGCAGCTCGTGGAGCTGCGCGCCCTGACCGAGGCGACGCTCGACTTTCCGGAGGAGGACGTGGACACGCTGCATCGCGAGGACGCGGAGGGGCGCCTCGCGAGACTGCGCGCGCAGCTCGATCGGGTGCTCGAGTGCAGCCGCGAAGGAAGCCTGTTGCGCGCCGGCATCCAGGTGGTGCTTGCCGGGCGACCGAACGTCGGCAAGTCGAGCCTGCTCAACCGCCTCGCGGGCGAGGAGCGCGCCATCGTCACGCCCATCGCCGGCACCACGCGCGATGCGCTGCGCGAGACCATCCTCATCGAGGGTGTGCCGCTCATCCTGGTGGATACCGCGGGCCTGCGCGAGTCGCGCGATGAAGTCGAGCGCCTCGGCGTCGAGCGCGCGCAGCGCGAGGTGGCGCGCGCCGACCTGTTGCTGGCGGTGCACGATTGCTCGGCGCCCGGCCGCGAACCCGCCCTCGAGGCTCCCGCGGCGGCAGCGCGCATCGACGTGTTCAACAAGATCGACCTGGCGCCGGGATTCGTTCCTGCGGAGAGCCGACATGCCGCGGTCTGCGTATCGGCGAAGACCGGCGCCGGCATCGATGCGCTGCGCCATGCGATCCTACAGGCCGCGGGTTGGCGCTCGCACGGCGAATCGGTGTTTCTCGCCCGCGAGCGCCATCTGCGCGCGCTGCAGGCCGCAGTTCGGCATCTGGCACTGGCCGCGGTGCGCGCGGGCCAGTGGGAGTTGTTTGCGGAGGAATTGCGGCTCGCCCACCACGCGCTTGCGTCCATCACCGGCGAGTTCACCGCCGACGACCTGCTGGGGGAGATCTTCGCGCGCTTCTGCATCGGCAAGTAGGCAGCGCGAAGCGATTGATTGAATGACAGTTTCTGACATGGCGCCGCATCGGCGCGCGCGGTAGAATTTCAGTTCCAACGGCAACCGCGCGGCCCCTTCCGGGCCGTTTTTCATTCAGGAGTTCACGCAGATGAACGCTCCAGGCACTGCGCAGAAGGACCTGTCGCAAGCACCCGACTGGGTTCGCCACGCCGGCCTGCGCCAGTGGGTTTCCGAGATCGCGCGGCTCGCCAAGCCCGCGCGCATCGTCTGGTGCGACGGCTCGCAGGCGGAATACGACCGGCTGTGCCAGGAACTCGTCGCCGCCGGCACGCTCATCAAGCTGAACGAGAAGCTGCGACCGAACAGCTATCTCGCGCGCTCGAACCCCAGCGACGTCGCGCGCATGGAAGACCGCACGTTCATCTGCAGCGAGAAGAAGGAACAGGCCGGGCCGACCAACAACTGGGTCGATCCCGGCGAGATGCGCGTCACGCTGAAGCGCCTGTTCGACGGCTGCATGCGCGGTCGCACCATGTACGTGATGCCCTATTCGATGGGGCCGATCGGCTCGCACATCGCGCAGATCGGCGTGGAGATCTCGGACTCGGCCTACGTGGCGATCAACATGCGCATCATGACGCGCATGGGCCGCGCGGTTGCCGAGTGGCTCGGCGTGGACGGCGACTTCGTGCCCGGGGTGCACTCCGTGGGCGCGCCGCTCGCGCCCGGCCAGCAGGACGTCGCCTGGCCGTGCAACGACAAGGAAAAGTGGATCGTGCACTTCCCGGCGACGCGCGAGATCTGGTCGTTCGGCTCAGGCTACGGCGGCAACGCGCTGCTCGGCAAGAAGTGCCTCGCCCTGCGTATCGCCTCGGTCATGGCGCGCGACGAAGGCTGGCTCGCCGAGCACATGCTGATTCTGGGCGTGGAATCGCCCGCCGGGCAGAAGTCCTACGTCGCGGCGGCATTTCCGAGCGCCTGTGGCAAGACCAACTTCGCCATGCTGATCCCGCCGCCGGCGTATCGGGGCTGGAAGGTGACCACCATCGGCGAGGACATCGCCTGGATCAAGCCAGGACACGACGGCCGCTTCTACGCGATCAACCCGGAGGCCGGCTTCTTTGGTGTCGCTCCGGGAACCTCGGAGGCCACCAACCCGAACGCCATGCGCACGCTCGAAGCGAACGTGATCTTCACCAACGTGGCGCTCACGCCGGAAGGCGACGTCTGGTGGGAAGGCATGACCGAGCCGCCGCCCGCGCGCCTCACCGACTGGCAGGGCAAACCGTGGACGCCCGAGGACGGCAAGGCAGGCAGGCTCGCCGCGCACCCCAACTCGCGCTTCACCGTATCGGCGGCGCAGTGCCCGTCGATGGACCCGCGCTGGGAAGACTCGGGTGGCGTGCCGATCTCGGCGTTCCTGTTCGGTGGGCGCCGCTCGAGCACGGTGCCGCTGGTGGTGGAAGCGCCGACCTGGGAAGACGGCGTGTACATGGGCGCCACGCTCGGCTCGGAAACGACTGCGGCGATCACCGGCAAGGTCGGCGTGGTGCGGCGCGACCCGATGGCGATGATCGCGTTCTGCGGCTACAACATGGGCGATTACTTCGCCCACTGGCTGAAGATGGGCAAGGCCGTGCACCACGCACCGTACATCTTCCGCGTCAACTGGTTCAGGAAGGACGCGAACGGCAGGTACATCTGGCCCGGATTCGGCGAGAACATGCGCGTACTGGAGTGGATCGTCGGCCGTTGCCATGGCCTGGTGAAGGGTGTGGAGACGCCGCTCGGCATCATCCCGGCGTTCGAGGACCTGAACTGGCGCGGACTGGAGAAGTTCACGCGCGAGCGCTACGAGGAGATCGCGCGCGTCGACGGCGCCGCCTGGAAGGACGAAGTGGCGTCGCACGACGAGCTGCTCCGCAAGCTCGGCGCGCACCTGCCGCGCGAGCTCGAGCAGCGCCGCGCGCTGCTGCAGCAGAAGCTCGCGGCGTGACCCGCGTCTTTCACCGCAATCCCCGCGACGACTATCGGGTCGCGGTGCGCGGTGAAGGCGCCTACCTGATCGATCGCGACGGCAAGCGCTATCTCGACGCCTCGGGTGGCGCCGCGGTCTCCTGCCTGGGCCACTCCGATGCTGCGGTGGTGAAGGCGATCCAGGATCAGCTCGCCAAGCTGCCGTTCGCGCACACGTCGTTCTTCACCAATGAACCGATGGAGGCGCTTGCCGACGCGCTCATCGCGCGCGCGCCCGCGCCCCTGGAGAAGGTCTACTTTGTCTCGGGAGGCTCGGAAGCCATCGAGGCCGCGCTCAAGCTCGCGCGGCAATACTTCGTGGAGAAGGGGGAGCCGCAGCGCCGTTACCTGATCGGCCGGCGGCAGTCCTACCACGGCAATACGCTTGGCGCACTCGCCGTCGGCGGCAATGCCTGGCGGCGCCAGCAGTTCGAGCCGCTGCTCGTCGAGGCGAGGCACGTCTCGCCCTGTTACGCGTACCGCGGGAGGCTTGCAGGCGAGTCGGACGCGGCCTACGGCGAGCGGCTTGCGGCGGAGCTGGAGGCAGCGATCGGGAAGCTGGGTGGCGAGCGGGTGATCGCCTTCGTCGCGGAGACGGTGGCGGGCGCAACGCTCGGCGCAGTGCCTCCCGTGAGCGGCTATTTCAAGCGGGTGCGCGAGGTCTGCGACCGGCACGGGATCCTGCTGATCCTCGATGAGGTCATGTGCGGAATGGGCCGCTGCGGCACGTGGTACGCCTTCGAGCAGGAAGGCGTGGTGCCGGACCTGGTGGCGGTGGCGAAGGGACTGGGTGCTGGCTACCAGCCGATCGGCGCAACTCTGGTCGCCAAGCACGTCTACGAGGCGATCGTTTCGGGCAGCGGGTTCTTCCAGCACGGGCACACCTATCTGGGCCACGCGGCCGCTTGCGCCGGCGCACTCGCCGTGCAGCGGCGCCTGCATGAAGGCGGATTGCTGGCGCGCGTTGCACCCTTGGGCGAGCGCCTGGAGCGCAAGCTGCGCGAGGCGTTCGGCGAGCATCCGCATGTCGGCGACATTCGGGGGCGCGGCCTGTTCTGGGGCATCGAGCTGGTGGCGGATCGCGCTTCGAAGCGGCCCATCGACCCGAAGCTGTGCGTGCACGCGAAGCTCAAGAAGGCGGCGCTTAGGGCGGGCCTCATGTGCTACCCGATGGGTGGCACGCTGGACGGAGTGCAGGGCGACCACGTGCTCCTCGCGCCCCCCTTCATCCTGGAGGAGGCGCAGATCGGGGAGCTGGTGACCAAGCTTGGCTCGGCGCTCGAGACCGTGCTGAAGGAAGCGGTTGCCGCCTAACGGCGGCTTCCGCTAAGCTACCCCACGCATTTCTCCCAGGAGGCATACCCATGCGCAAACTCGTCGCGCTCACCGCGGGCCTGCTGGTCGCGGGCACGTTCATCCCCGCGGCTCAGGCCCAGCAGAAGTACATCACCATCGGCACCGGCGGCGTTACCGGCGTGTACTACGCGGCGGGCGGCGCGATCTGCCGCCTGGTCAACAAGGACCGCAAGGCGCACGGCATCCGCTGCTCTGTCGAGTCGACCGGCGGCTCGGTGTTCAATATCAACACCATCAAGGCGGGCGAGCTCGACATGGGCGTCGCGCAATCGGACGTCCACTACAACGCGACGAAGGGCCTGGCCCAGTTCAAGGAGCCGATGCCGGAGCTGCGCGCCGTGTTCGGCCTGCATCCGGAGCCGGTGACGGTGGTTGCGCGCAAGGAGGGCAACGTGCGCAGCTTCGCCGACTTCAAAGGCAAGCGCTTCAATGTGGGCAATCCCGGCTCCGGGACGCGCGCGACGCTCGATGAGCTGATCGGCGCGATGGGCTGGAAGATCACGGATTTCTCGCTTGCCTCCGAGCTGAAGGCGGACGAGCACGGACCGGCGTTGTGCGACGGCAAGATCGACGGATTCTTCTACCTCGTCGGTCACCCTTCCGCGAACATCCAAGATCCGACGACGGTCTGCGGCGCGAAGCTGATCTCGGTCACGGGTCCGGCAGTGGAGAAGCTGGTGAAGGAGAAGCCCTATTACGCGAAGGCGACGATTCCGGGCGGGCTCTACCCCGGCAATCCGCAAGCGACGGAGACTTACGGCGTGCTGGCCACTTTCGTTTCGTCCTCCAAGGTGCCGGCCGACACGATCTACCAGGTGGTGAAGGCGGTGTTCGACAACATCGACGAGTTCAAGAAGCTGCACCCCGCGCTCGCCGTGCTGACGCCGCAGGCGATGATCAAGGACGGCCTCTCGGCGCCACTGCACGATGGCGCCCTCAAGTACTACAGGGAAAAAGGCTGGCTGAAGTAGTCGGGGAGCCGGCGCTGCAGGACCACGAGGGGCGAAACGAGAGTTTCGCCCCTTCTGTTTTCGGGGGGTGAATCATGGCCAGGCGGGCGAAGAAGTCCGAGCAGGATCTGCAGCAGCTGGTCGCCGATGCGGACACCGGTGGCCGAGCCGCGGGCGGGATCGCCGGAAAGACGGTGTTCGCGCTCGCGATCGCATGGTCGCTGTTTCAGCTTTGGTACGCGTCGCCGCTGCCCTTCACCTTCGGCTGGGGCGTGCTGAACGACACGGAGGCGCGCTCGCTGCACCTGGGTATCGGGCTGCTGCTGGCGTTCCTCTGCTATCCGATGCTGCGCAGCCCGGCGCAGCGCCAGCGCATTCCCTGGTTCGACTGGGGGCTGGGGCTGGTGGCGGCGATCGCGGGCGCGTACTTCCTGCTGTTTTACGCGCAGCTTGCGACGCGCCCGGGGCAACCGAACCTGCAGGACGTGCTCGTCGCGACGCTCGGGTTGGTGCTGCTGCTCGAGGCGACGCGGCGCGCGGTCGGCACGCCGATGACGGTACTCGCCGTGCTGTTCCTCGCCTACATCCTCCTGGGCAGGTATCTCCCGGACGTGCTCGCGCACAAGGGCTCGTCATGGGAGCGCATGCTCTCGCACCAGTGGCTCACGACCGAAGGCGTGTTCGG
>Ga0180077_1000009_pt1 | contig 22899 bp, 24 predicted proteins | sample EasRiv466_16_10D_FD_123014 | JGI IMG/M metagenome (GOLD analysis project Ga0180077, IMG submission 123014) | Soil microbial communities from meander-bound floodplain in the East River, Colorado, USA - East River metaG ERMLT466_16_10D | ecosystem: Environmental > Terrestrial > Soil > Floodplain ...
ATAGTCTTGGACGTACTTCTTGGCGTTGGGCATGTCAACTCCGTTGTCGGGATTGACGAGTTTGGCGATTTCTCGGTGTACTCCTTGGGTTTCGACGAAGTCATAGAGATCGTGGACGTATCCGTCGATTCCGGCCATTGCTTCCTTGAACTGCTCATGCGGTTGCATGCCCTCCTGCGTCCCTCGATATCCTTCAACTCCATACTTCTCCTCAGTGTGCCGCCCAAAGCCTTTACGGCCGCCGGGCAGTTTAGCATTGTAGTCTTCAATGATCTGGTCGAGCACGGCTTTCTCGAAGCTGTCCCGCCCGAGTGTCTCCGCGATCTGGTCGAACAATTCCCGCGAGTTCCTCGCATCTCCACCGAACTTCTTTTGGCGAATATCTTCCCTAGACAGGATATTGCTGACCTTGTATTCGGGGTTAGTCTTCTTAAGGTGCTCTACGAGCTTCTTGAGCTCCCCTTGCCCTTTCCGTGCTTCAACGGAGAGTAGCCGGCCTGTAGAGTCCGTAATCCGGACGTAATAGCGGCCAACCCACCGGGCAGGGACGTACCCTTCACGGGCCGGGATGGCGTCGAGCCCACGCTCTTTCCGCGCGAGGTTGAAGTCGTTCCACGACTGGCTGATTTGGGTGCGGTAGTTTTCGTAGGCGTGTATTTGTTTGTCATTGAATCCTTCACGAATCATCTCGTCAACCGAGAGCCATTTCTTGCCGTTGTACTTCCTCATAGTCTGCCACAGAGCTGTCTGCTCATTCTTAGTTAGACGATCCATCTGTTGCAGGATACCCGAGTCTTTGTCAAACAATCTGCGGAATGCCGCAGCTTCGCGGGCGCGAACGCCAGCGTTGATAATGTCCACGCCGTACTTCACAACCGGATTACCGCTGAGTTGCGCACGCAGTTTGCCGCCAGCCACGCCAATGTTCTTGACAGTGCCGAGCACTCCACCACTAATGTCAGCGCCCTTAAGGAGCGGTTGCACGTCTTCAAACGGACGAAGTTCGGGGACGTACCTACGTAGACCCTCGAACATGCTGGGGGTCGTAGTACCGCTCTTAGCCGGATCCGACCGCACAGCGTCCAGAGTTTCTTTGCGCTTACTGGCCTTGAACTCGTCGTACAGAGCTTTCGCGTTGGACTTGAGTTCCTCAGGAAGCATATCCTTGAAGTCCCCAAACTCGCCTTTAGTCGGCGTGGGCTTCCTTCCAGGACCAGCGTAACCTTCCTTAATAGCGTCCATGATGGCCGCAGGCGACATGACTGAGCCCCGTTGACCACGAAGTTTCGCCATATTGAGGCGAGCTTGTTCTTGGTTAAGCTGGGTGTTAAGGCTAGGACCTTCATCTGCACCAACGGTTCTAGCTTCTTCTCGCGCTGATTGAACCGAGATTGGTTCACCAGTATGTGCCCGCACCTGAGGTGTTTCTTGACGAAACGGAAACTTCTCCGAAATGCCCGAACCCCATTGCGCTTGCGCTTCTTCTCTAGTCACGAACTTGCCGGACTTAGTGATAAAGCCATTACGAATATTCTGGTACTTCCAGCCTTGTTTTCTACCTTCGCCTTGCAGCCAGCCAAGGCCGTGGGAGTGGTGGTTAAGGAACGGGCCAGCAACATTGCCCGTCGTAGCATCGCCGAAGGCAGCGCCAACAGGCGGATCATCCGAACGCATCGCTGCTTCGATCATCCGATCCTGATCCATGAATTTAGATGCGCGCGATTGTGCGCTAGTCATCAGCGGACGCTCACTGAGCGGCTCGACTTTAACCGGAACCGGCTCATAGGTTTTCAGTTTGGCGCGAAGTTGTTTTTCGTACTCAGTAGGATCGCCGACAGAGCCGCGTTCTTTACGCCCAGCTTTGGTTGCACCAGCCGGTCGTTTACCGCCCTCTTCACGAACGAAGCGGTCATTCTCTTCCTTGAGCATTGCCCGGAAATCGGCAGCCGTCTGGACCTTCTCAACAGCATGCATAGTGCGGAAAGGATCCACTGCAGCGCCACTAAGGTCAGGTCTGGTAGTCTTCTCGGCCTGCATCCAGCTAGGTTGCGGAGGACGATCCATCTCGCGTTCGGCCCGCATATCGGCAAGCACTTCCGCAATGGGACGCTCCCCACTTCTAGTGGCATCCATGCGCTCGATGCGTTCGGCACGTGCCGCAACACCCTCGGGATTAAGCATCCCGGGGTCAATCATATCTACACCGACGGCAGGCGCACGATCAGGTGCTAACTCCAAGCCCGGCTTTTGGAACGGCGTAGCGCCGCCACCGCCAGGAGGCAGAGGAGGCGTACCAGCGGCATCCATAGGATTGAACATGTCGGTCTGAGCCGGCAACGCTGCGCCTTGTTCGCGCTGTAGGCGATCGAAGACGTCCTTACGAGCCGCTTCGGCTAGCATAGCCGGGTCGTCGAACTCGAACAGGTCAATCTTAGGCACTGCCGGGGAACCGCCCTGCATCCGGATATCGACCGGAGTAGGACCGCCCTCAAGGGCAATATCAGGCGTAGCACGACCCTGCTCGATCTGAGCCATGTCGGCCATCTCGCCTTCACGTTTACCACGCTGTTCGATACCAATTTGGGCGCGAACGTTGTCGGTAGCTTCCTTGGTCGCGCGTTCCGCAAGAAACGAATCGACCTCACTCTGCGCTAGTGCTTGTGGAGTCGGTCTAGCACCACGACCTCTACCTAGAATAGCTCCAGCGCCAGCTTCGGCCAAGCCAACATCAACGCCCGCTTCTCCGCCACCCTGCACGATACGTGCGAGAGCGTCAGCCTTTTCAGGACTGTAGGCTTTGAGGATTTGCCCGGGATGTGACTTAAGCACGTGGTCTGCAGCAGCCTCACCAACAATAGTTTTGGCCTTCTCATACAGATCCATGAACATGTCCTGCACGCCCTTGGCAGTCTTACTAGTGCCAAAACCAGTCTTGTCAATCGCCTCACCGATACCCTGCGTAGTGCGATTAAAGCCTTCCTGGGCACCCTCTACAGCGCCGATACCGCGTGCAAGACCTTCAACGCCCCCGGCGATCGCGCCCACACCTCCAGCAACGCCAGCAGCAGCTCCTTCACCCATGAAGCGAGCTGTTCCGGCAATGCCTCCGAGACCGCGTTGAAGAGTGCTTTCGTCTTCTTCGTCGTCCCACACAACCTTAGGTTGCGTGTCTTCTTTGTCCCAAACGATGTCCATTATTTTTGTATTTTCCCGGTCTTACCAGTTTTAGGATCGCGTACGCGACCGTCGCCAAGGTCTTCCAGTTGTTGTCCATTAATCGTGATCATCTTGGGCTTAGCTTTGTCAGAACCATCCCAACGGAACCGAACCGCAGGCGGAAGAGTCATAGCGAATTCGCCCTTCTTCCTGTTCAGGAATTCGTCGGCACGAGCGCGTCTATTGGCGTCCTTGCTGCTAGCCAGCACTGATTCGGCATCTTTATAACCTTCGTCCTGAGACATATTCTTACGGAAGTCGTCCTGAGCAATCCTGGTTCTCCACTCGACCGCAGCTTGCTGTTCCTTCGTCCATTGCGATTCCGGAGCGTTTCCGATCTGATTGACGATAGCGTCTTGCTGAGCTCGATACTGACTCTCAGTAAGAGGTTTGTCTGCACCATCACCACGCATGCTAGCTGCCTTGATCGTGGCCGCGTTGTTACCGGCGGCGACACGTTCACGGCTAGCCATTTCTTCACGGGCTCTCGCCAGATCGGCATCCTTGCCTTCCTGCTGTTTAATCATCTCACGCTGCATGGTGATGTTATTGACGATCTTACTACGAGCCGAGGCAATCCGAGCCTTAAGATCAGAGCCGCTAGTAGCGGAACCAAGTTGCTGGCGCATCGGATGGTTCTTAGGCATGCCTTTTTTATCGGCCCACGCCTCGAACTTCGCCATAGCGTCAGGACCGTCAAAGCTGTCGAGTTCACGGAACGCACTTTCGACGTCGCGCTCCATCTGGTCAAACTTATCCTTGTCAACCTTGGTTCGATTTCCACTAATCGCAGCCTCGATATCGGACTCCTCAGTAGCTGCTCCCTTACGAGCCGACTGCTCCTTAATCGCCAAGTCAGCCGCTTTAAGCTTTTCAATCGTGTCCCGCTCAGCCCTGGCTTTAGCCATCTCTGCTTCACGACTGACTGCTCGAACCGGCGCATTAAGACCGAACTCGTCTGCGGAAGACTGGTTCTTCTGCATGATCATTTGGTTGATCATATTCTGCAGGTTCATGTTATTGCGGTAGTCGCTGTTCTGCTGCATAGCCAACCCGCCAGTAATGGCAGACGGTCCACCGAGCATCTCAGAGAGATTCGGCGGGGGCTGTACGTTGAACTGACCTTGTTGAATGTCGTAGGGACCGGGCATGTTATAGCCTTTCCGTGGGAGCAAAGAAAATCGAAGTGCCCTCAGTCGAGGCACCTTGGGCAATATCGAATGCCTCTTTGGCGAGACCTTTAATCATCGCCATCTTTTCGGCAGGCGCGCTATACTCAAGACCAAGATCGATCGCCAAATGAAGGATAACCGCTCGATACCAAACAGGAGGAAGTGCAATATTGTCGGTAGAACTGGTGTCGATATCATCGAAAGGATGCTGTTGGTAAATCTCGATATACTGCTCGCCGTTCTGAAATCTAGGCCAGAATGTAAACGTACCGAAACCACCGTTAGCCGGCGACGTGTGATACGATTCTTGGTAGTTGTAATGAATCGGTTCACCTTCGGTAGACAGCACGCTGTTGCCTTGAACTGTAGTACGAGCATCCATCGGGAGTTCGATTCTAGCGCCTGTACTAGCCGTCACCAACCATGCGTTTTCGATAGCTTCGAGGCGGTTCATCTTATTGGTATATGCGTAGACCCGGTTTCCAGTCGCTGCCGCGGAAGCAAGACCGGTACCAATGGTTAACCCAGTAGTGCCGCCACCTGACGAGATGGTCGTCCAATGCATGGTGCCATCATCAAGTTCAATGCCAATGAAGTCCGCGTTAGTTGTAGTACCAACCACGTCTACGGCAGCCGTGATACTGACCGTAATAGTAGTCGCCGAAGTAGCTGCGTCAGCCGTAAGTTTGGTAAGAATCAACTCGTCCGAGGCGTGTCCAAGTCCAGCGGTACTTCCAATCGATATCGTGTTGGTATCATGAATCGGATAGATGTATCCAAAACGCATGTTCCAAATAGGCATGCCGTAACCCTGCCACGACTTGAGGAGCACGTTCAGAGCTTCCGTACCGTAAGTCTTTTGGTTCGTACTCGAACTTTGTCCTTCCGCAAGGACGCCAAGTTTCCGCAACGAAGCCTCAATCAGCTGGTCGGCTGTGCGGACGTAATCAAAACTAGCTGAGAAGGCCATTTAGATATTCCACATATCCCAGAAGTTAGTGCCGGTGCTACCACCAGTTCCACTTCCACTAAAGAGGTTCGTCAGGGCGCTTAAGTCCCATCCACCGCCGCCTGTAGAACCTCCTCCAGTAGCACCACCAAGGATGCTACTAAGAATGTTAGAGCCAGATTGAATCGCTGAACCAGTCTGTGCGCTCGTCGACTTACCGGATTCCATGATCGGTTTCGCCATCGCAGCCATAAAGCCAAGGTCAGACGCAGGATTAAACGAAGCGCCGGACATAGGCAGTAGCGGTTGACGATACTTGTCCAGTTGTTCAAGGAAGCCTGTCGAACGCTGAGCCAGTCGCTCGGGAGCATTAAACAGTTGTCCACCAGCGGCATCTCGTGCCATCTGAGTGTCCTGCATCTTCTTGTCAAGGGCCTGATACTCAGGCTTGTTCCAGATTGACAACGGATCGTTGTACGATTGCATAAGCAGGTTGCCAGACTCAGCACGGTGCGGTTTAAACGGATCGCCACTAGCCATGCCCTGCGCCAGAAGATTCTTAAGGAAATCCGTCTGGTCGTTAGACGAATTGACAGCGAAGAGGCTGTTAACTAGGTTTGTAAGATCGTTCATACCACCCCCACCCGTGCTGCCTGTTCCTCCAGTGCCACCTCCAAAAAGAGATCCACCTAATTGCTGGAGAAGAGTGCTGCCGCCGGGTATAGATTGAAGTTGAGAAAGAATGCTTGAAAGTGTGCTTTGTCCAGCTGAACCTGAACCCGGAATACCGGTTCCAGTAGAACCTGCCATATCGAACGCACCAGTACCAGTATTCAAAGCTGGATCATACACTGTACCTGCAAGATCCTGCGCTTGACCGTACAGTTGACTAGGATCACTGGTAGGCAGATTGGCTAAGTCACTCAGACCAAGGCTATTTGAGCCAGTGCCTCCTTCCATCCCTGTCATGCCAAAATCGTACCCCGCACCAGATTCTACTCCACCAAGTGCTCCTCCTACGCCAGAAAGATCGCCCGTCAGGTTGACGCCAGTCAGTGAAGGATTCATCAGCAACTCACTGAACGAGCCCAATCCTTGAGCAGCACCAAGTCCGGTGCCCATAAGGTATCCGCCACCCCACACACTAGCGGCAGCCATCAGCAAATCTTGAAGTTCAATTCCTTGCGAGTTTACTTGGTCGATCGACTGCGCTTGTTGCGTAGCTGCGTCTTGAGCTTGAGTGTACGCTCCCGAAAGAGTCGGATTACTTCTCCAATCATATCCAGCCGCCTCGAGCATGCTCAGATATGGAGACAGTTCATTACGAGCAGTGCCTGATCCTTCGGTTACACGACCGAAGTCCGTCATTTGTCCTTGCACACCTTGATTTAGAAACTGGTACGGATCGTTATAACCTAGACTTCCGAGTTGCTGCGTCCACTGATCCATAGAAACGCCAGCATTTTTCAACATACTATTAAGAATGCTATCGCGAGTACCATATTCATAGCCACTAGTACCGTATAGATCATTCGCGGTTTGATCGCTAATAGGAGTCCAACCTTGTCCAGCACTATATTGGTATTGACCAGTAGCTCCGATATTTTCATAAAAGGGCGCCTGATTTGTAGTACCTAAGGACGACGCGTTGACCGCAGTCGACGGATCTTGCGTGCCATAATACGTATATCCACCTGGACGAGTTTCATTACCGTATTCACCCTGATAGAATACATCAGGATTTTGTCCGTAATAGCCCGCCCCGGCCCACCAGGAGGGAGCCCGTTCTTCCGTTCCGTACTCCGTGTAAATTTGTTCCGGAGTGTACGTGTCCATCCATGTACCGGCCATTATATATCCTTAGCTTCGAGTTCGTCAATAAAGGTTTCGAGCAGTTCTTTGCGCCGAGCAATGCGAACTTCCTCGGCCTGTTTAACTTCGCGCTCATTCTTCGTCATGATCTTTGCTACATGACGTTCGCGATACTCTTCGAGGGTCAGTTCGATCTCTTTGCGCTCGCCGGTCTGCACGTTGACTTCGACGCGAAAACGCCGGTTTTTCGGATCTTGATCTGGATACCAGTTGAGCATTTCTTCTGGAGTTGGAACGGGAATAGGCACGAGGTATCCTTTTACTTGTACGCAATATTAATTTGACCGCCGTCGAAAGTATCGCCAGCAGCATTAGTAAGTCGGATAGACGTTAATTCTGCGGATGTAGCTTTCCATCCAGCAATACTGCCGCTATATGCTGTATTTCCTAATCTAGTCGTACCAGCACACGCCCATAAGAATCCGGCTGGATTATTTAGTGTAAGAAGTATAATCCCACTAATTGAGTTAGCATCCGATGAACCTTGAAATCTAAAACTTGTGCTGTCATCTGTACTAACTACGGCCGCACCGTTAGAGATAATGAACGATGTAGATGCGTAATCAGCGTCTTCAAAGCCGCCTGCGTCACCCAATCTAATCATTAACGAGCCGGCTCCATCTGTTGAAACGTTCGCGAGAGTGACGCGAATTTCCTTTGTTCCTGCCGGAATACCAGTAAAGTCGATTGCAGTTCCACTGTTAGTTAGTTGAAGCGTTGCTAGCTGTAGGGTAGCACCGGCAGCTAATTTAGCTTCGGTAATTGTGTCATCTGCGATATCAGCGGCAATAATTGTTCCGTCGGTGATGTTCGCGGACACAACAGTATTCACCCCGAGCGCGACCGTGGTCTTGATATTTCCCGAAGAGTCTATTACTTTCCAGCCCATTATTCGTCCTCGTAGAAAAGTGTATCGCCACTAGCTAGTGCTGTTTGAATGATCGTAAACTCAGTGTTACTTTCGTCGTAATAAATTCTAGCAGTGACCGAAGAACCATTAGGATTATGTACGGAAATGGTATCAATTATGCGTACCATTCCCGACGGAGGATTGTCACAGATTATGACATCGGAGGTGCCGTTAGAACTTGACAATGTCGTGCCAATAGCGATACTTCCGTCAAAGTACCGCCTATCTGAAAACGACACGACAATGGTACAGGGAAGCGATGACGCCCCAGTTAGATCAAGTTCTAGTTGCCTCGTTGTAGACGTTAGAGCAATCATTTGGTTTCGACCTCAGTGTCCGCTATTGTACTGTGTAGGCGAATACGTTCGATGGACCATTTACCGGCCGTCGTAATTTCAGGAATAATACGCAGATGAAATTTAAGCGTATATCCACTTCCAAGTCGGTGAAAGTTCCGAATCGTTGCCATCGTGTCTGTACGTACAATTGCGATTCCAGTACCTGTCTCAGTCCCTGTATCCGGTTCAAAAATATAGTATAACGCAACGGTTCCACTGTTAGAATTGCCATTTCCGTTTGCTCTGTTATTCCACACAATCTCCAGATCGCGCCAAAACTTTCGTGCGCCAGAGTTTCTGGTAGACGCTGGAAACACAATGACGGACTCAATTCCAAAAGTCGGCGTATTGTAGTACCCATCAGCGTCCTTAGCTGCCGACAGAAAGTTGCCGGCATGGGCGGCTGTACCGTTAGTATACACAAACATCGGCACCATATAAGACGAGAAATTAGTGTTGTCGTAGACTAGTCCTTCAATAGCCGGCCACTGACATCTATTGGGATTGGAACCCGTGTCGGCCAAAGTAGAAATGCCTACAGCGCTGTTAAATGACGCGTGCCACATGTACCACGTTTGGTATGTAGGATCGTACACAGGAGCGGCCCATACAGGAATGCTTAGGCTGGTCGCGGTCGTCGAGAATCTCGTGATGGCAATAAGATGCCGTCCAAGGTAGTTAAAAACCATCAAACCTAAAAATGATGCCCACGTAGCTCCAACAGTACGAATTTGGTACGACATGTCTTGGGACGACAACTCTTTTACTTTGTCCGAGTATTCAAACAGAGTCGCTTCGGGCGTTTGGAGTAGTTTCCCAATAAAGTAAACTGTGTCGCCAAACGACTGAATGCACTTCCAATTAACTGCGGTTTCGTGTCTGTATAGCGTGTGCTCGCGAAGTAACGGGCTGTTTGGAGAAGGAATCGCTCCGTCTTTAAAGTGCTCGATGCCTTTTGTAGTAAAGGCAAGCAATCGACTTTCTTTAACGACAAGTCCAATACCAGTCGCGCCTTCCATCTCACAACGCATAAACGTCGAAGCTTGCCACGTGGTTGGATCAGCAGGCGCGCAATTGAAAATGTCGGCCGTGCCGCTTTTAAAGATAAAGATGTAGCCGTTCATTACGGCTGCTTTCGGAGAATGCGGAGTCGGAAAATCCCCATCAGTGATTTCCGTCGCTGTTCCGCCCGTGTCAATAACCCATCCTTCTTCGCCAGTAAACAGCAGGAGAGATTGAGTCGAACCGTTGAAATACTCCAAAAACTGCACTTTCAGTTCGTTGATGGTTCCAAGAGTTTGTACGTCGGTATACGAACCGGTTCCATTAGCTACGTGAGACTTGAGTATAAATGACGCACCATTGTACACCACAAAATAGATCAGTCCGGTAGCTTCCCAGAAGTGACCTCCAAGGACTCGCCACGTCACGGCTTCGGAAGTTCCGTTAGAACCTCCCATTAAAAATCCAGGCCGCTGCATCAAGCGCGGCGCATCTGTGGATCCTTGTAGAATGCAATTACCAAGCACTTTTTCAAAGTGCATCAGTTCTACTTGTCCGCCGGTCGTAGGAAGGGACGTCGCTTCACTACTAAATTGCCGGAAATCCCATCCTTTAAACGTGAACTCTTCGGCAGCCATTATTATCCAATCGGGTCAGTTACGTTAAAGGTTCCAGTAGGCATCGTGTTCTCTACGAGAACGTTTACAGAAACACTATTCTCCATTCTCTGAGGAAGACCTGTCGACGTGACGTCCCTGTCAGGTCTAGTAGTCGGAAGAGGAAGACTGGGACGCGGAGCTTGTTGAAGGTCCATCGGGTGGCGTGGCTCCCAGCAGCCATTGGCTACCGTGCACTTCATCAACCCTTTCCAGTCCTTCTTGAGCTCACTGAACTTGAACTTGAAGCCACACCCGTCACAGCGGGCGTTCCAATCTCCAAGGATCAAGAAATCTTTATTTCCGACCGGCACGCTCTTCCTTCCGCTTTTCATACCAAGAATAGATTTGACAGCCGAGCCACACAATGGATAGGGCAGCAGCACCTACGCCGAGCCAGTCCTTGAGAACACCTGCAAATGAAGCCCACGCTCCCACGACCGCGGTACTGTTTAAAATGCCTTGTGCCTGTTGTGGCACCTGATCCATTAGTGAGTGTAGTTTCATGTTACTGATCCTTGTTAATCCAGAGTAAATTCAGCGGCAGGAATTGTGTAAGTGGCTGCCAAGTAACGAATAGAGGTCGATACTTTAAGATCGTCAATCCAGACGTCGCCTTCTGTACTGTTACCTTTATGAGTCTGGATATAATCTGCTACAATCGTTCCAATAGTCAATCCAGTAAACTGCGCCATTCTGTTTCCGTTAAAGAAATACTTAACTAGTCCGTTACCAGCGCCACCAGAACCGTCAACGGTAAAGGCAAAATGATACCATGTGTCTACATCGAATGTTCCAGGTCCTTGCGAACTTTGCGGAAAACAGTTAATTCCTGCATCGTTTACTATATCAAGAGCGAATGCATTGCCGTTCTGATCAAGAGTTATGCTTACGACACTATTGGCAGATCCGTTGATGTCGAATGTTGACACAGCTCCTAGAGCACCCAGACTGGCCGCCATGTAGATCCATCCTTCGATAGTGAAGACAGATCCGTTGATGAAAGGAGTTGCATCACCAAAAGCACAATCAGTTGCAAACGTGTCTGTACCCGTCATTTTTACAGAGGCAGTGCCGAATTTCTTAACCGCTGTATCTAATTCAGCAGCAGTATCGCATGTCATACTTCCAACAGGCGTGTCATTAGCTGAAGTCGTGGCGGCATCAAGACCGTTAAAATTGTTCAAAAATACAGTAGATGGGGCAGGTGCACCGCCACCAGTAAATGCTAGACCGGTTTTAACCATTCTCCAAGGAGTAATAATTGCCATGCTAATCCTCCCAAGCTGTAAACCCCGCCGGAGGAGTAAACGGCAAATTGGAACTATGTCCTTTATACGAAAAGATATGTCCAGAAATTGTCGTCCCACACATTACGTGCAACGTTCCTGATACTGACGAATACGTGTTTCCAGTGTCTGCAGCCGGGTCGCCGATCCACGTACCATTCTTGCCCCACCATAATTTGCCGCTAGTAAAGTTTACGGCGCACATTACATAATCGCCCTCCGCCCAAGTTACACCAGTAGCAGTCGGAGAACCTCCGGTATATGCGTTACCGCCTTTCCAGTAGCCCCAACCTTGACCAATATTACCTACCCAATCACTGATCGGATCTGTAGTTGGCGCTACGCCAAATCCATCATCTCCTGTGGAGATTTCGGTCATCGTAATGGCGAAGCACCGTAGTCCAGCTGAACGTCCAGTTGTTCCACGAATGTTTACAATATACGATCCGCTAGAAGCGGTTGCTGTCGCGACCTCGTCATTATCTCCAGAGACCGCCATTTGATTTGCATCTGCGGCGTTCCATCCCTCAAAACCAGCGGGCGGAGCAGCAGCCGAGGCTACTGGTCTAGCTCTGTTGACAATAGAGAGCGGAGAGATAATAGGCATTAGCTGTAGTAAACGAAGGCGTCGCAGTTAGTCACGTCCACACTGACGTTAGTGTAGCATTTCACTGGATAGGGGAACATGACGCCGAAGGTGGCTTGGTAGTTACCAGCCGTCGGACCTTGGTCTGCAGCCACAACCAGAATAGGGTTGCTGCCTGACACAGTAGCCGCATCGTGAATGACGATACTAGCTGCGCTCGACGCACTAGTGGTATTACCGATAACGCCATGAATAAGGGTTCCCGGAACCAATCCAGCAACATCATCGTCATCGGCAGTAATTTTCTTGTAATGAATAATGGAAGCGAGCATGTTTGTCCTTTGAAAGAAAGAAAAAAAGAAAAGGTTCGCGTGAGTTTTACGAGGATAACCGCGACCCCCTCGGACCGTTACTGTGGCCTCGTTAGAAACGAAGCACAGAGAGAGTTGCTAAAAATCTCGAATTCGCATTCTGGATGTTGGCGCACATACCAATCCAGAACCAAGAGGGCAGTGAACATCGTTTTAGATGTTAGAAATTTGTTGCCTTGGCTAATACCATAAAACGGGTGGTGTTTAATTCCACCATGTTCTCCCGCATGTCGTGCTCCATCTCTGGTGAAACAATAATCAAATCCAAATAGAACGAATTTGCGAAACCCTTTGAGTCTCATGCACTCGATCGCTTGTTGGCCGACGTCATAGCCGTGAAAGGTAAATGGCGCGTCTTTAGGATATTCTACCTCAGTACCGTGCTCAATGAACATCAACTCGGCTTTGCGATGTTTGACATTATCGATGGTATCCGGATTACATGCAGCCGACATAATGTAGGTACAGTCCGGATGCGTAACCGTAGTAAACAGATGTTTATGGGCTTTCCAGTCAATCTCTACATGGTAGTTAGGAACGAAGCCAGCGTCTAAGACAACCTTGTGGGCTCCGCTCGTAGTGACAATAGTGTCGAAATCTTTGAGGTGGTTCACAAACATAGACAGGCTGGGACCATATCCACAAATAGCTACTCGGTCTTCTCTAGCAGGTTGTTCAGTGGTATCAAACCACTTATCGATGCTGGCAATGGAATACTGCACAGCAGCTTGGGAGATATTCGTATTTTGAAATTCTCCAAATTCTTTCATATACCAAGTATCCAAAACAACTGGAGTACTCGGATCTTTAGTGTAATCGTTGCTACCGTCTTCTAGATGATTAACCGTCTTTGACATTGCAGCTCCTTTTAGGTACCACGACTAATTGTAACTCGTTCTCATTGAATTGTTCGAAATCTTGTATATCGAACAAAGGCTCTAGTTTAGCTTTCCACCATTCTGGCGGTTGCTGGATTAGGTGGGCATTTCGCCCGTCCAACAGAATCTTCTTGGCTGGACCTAGATGGATCAAAAAGATTCCCATTTTCTTGACACAGCGCTTAAGGTCTTCCAAAACCGCGATCAGACATTCAGGTTCGATATGCTCTAGCACGTCAAAACAAGTGACCAGATCGGCTGGTTTCGGTGTATTCTCTTTACCCCGGATACCCGGGTCATACTCTTTAATCGGAAATGGAAGGGCTAACGCCAGCCCTCCTTTTCCACAACCGTAGTCTAGAACATCACGAGTGCCAAGGTAATCACAGAATTTTGTAACCGCCTCGGCGTGCTTACCGGCTTGAGAGCCCCACTTTGGACGTTCATCGTGGAACCGCCGGCACATCTCCTGATATTCAGGACTATAAAGCATTAATCAGCCGCCACCGCCGCAGGAATGCGAACAGCCGCCACGCTACCCACGCCTTTATGAGCGTAGTTCTGGACCGACGCAACACCAGTGCTGACAACGATCGCAATCGCGGTCGAAGTAGCACTAATAGCCGCAACGTTGTCAATCACAACACCAGTCGCCGTAGACATCGCACCTGCCGACGTCACGAAGATACCAGCAGCCATTGCCGCCGCCGCACGGTAGAAGTTCCGTTCGATGCGCATGTTCGTAAGAACATCCAAACCAAGAGGAACTTCAACCATGCCAACCGTGGTTGAAGTCGAGGCAGTCCGCATGTAGTTGTCTTTAACAACCAGATTGTCAAGTGAACCATCAACTTTAACAAGTTTGTTGGCAGTCGCTTTAAGTAGGTTGATCACGTTACGCGCAACAAAGAGGCCATCGGCCGCATTATCGGTAGTATTCGTGTCAATAACCACAAGCATGTTAAGCGAACCCGACGTATCTTTGATTTCACAGTCTTCGACCGAGAAGTTTTTCGCAGTCGTCAGTGTGAACAGCGCAGCCACGTCATCCGCATTCGCAACGAAGATCATGTTACGGACAGCGTTGTTAGCCGCCGAAACAGTCGCCGTCGCAGTCGCGGCAGAAAGGGTAATAGTAGGACGGCTGGTACCAGCGCCCAGACCAACGATAGCCACGTCAGCCTTGTTCAGCGCCCAAAGGGTCGCCGAGCTCAGCGTTTCGGTGTAACCCGGACGAACAAAGATGATATCGCCGCGGCCGGCTTTAGTCGCGCCAGCAGCGTAGGCACCCATGATCGTCGAGTACGGAGCAAGGAACGTGCCGTCGTTGCCGTCGGCCGACGTCTTCTCGTTGTCGAGTCGAACGGTGTTGTTCCCAACCCAGAATACCCTACCAGGGTGGCTGATTTCAACCGGCACACCACGGATGGTGACGCCGTTCTTGAAACCATGTTCATAATTAGAAATAGCCATTAGTAAAACTCCTTATGGAAGAGGCAGGGGCCTTTCAGCCCCCGCCATCTACGTTAGCTACCGCTCGTGCCCCACAGAGCCCGCGCATCGGTCCAGCCGAACGAGTAACGCGACGTCGCTTTAAATTTGGCGTTGTCGGTATCCCAGTCGTTGTCCATCGCGAACTTGTCGTCTTCACGAGTGAAGTACTTCATGCCTTCTTGCACGTTGGTCCGGAGGAACCACGCGGTCGTCGACGTGAAGTAATGGTTGACGCGGATCCCCATCGGGATCTTGTTCATCGCCACCAGCGCGTTAATATCGTTCTCGGCGGTTCCGACCCGGAATTGCGAGCCAAGGATACGCTGAGCTTCGTATTGCAGCGAAAGCGGGATGTGAAGCGTCTGCGCTTGAATCGCGATCCGGAGACCACGATCGTTCGTCGCATTGCCCATGTTGATGGTCAGCTGCTCAAGCGCGGCCTCAGAGAGGACCGCATCCGTCGCAAGCCGGTTCGACCACGTGCCACCAGCAACGTTCACGTGCGCGGTCGAGATCAGTTGGATCCCATCCCCGCCAGTGTACGCCGAGTTGAACGCGCGGTTGTAAACGTTCGCACCAACAGTTTCTTTAGTTTGACGCATCGAAAACGCAAGCGCCTTCGCACGCTTCGCGCCGACCACTTGATACTGGTCGTCGTCGAACGCGATTTTGGTCACGATGAAGCCGAGACCATAACGCACGTGCACGTAACGGGTCGTGAAACCCTGCGATTGCGTGTCAAACCCAACGCCACTACCTTCGTCGATAACACCAGCGAGGCCGAAGCCCGAGGTGCCAACGTCTTCGACGTAAGCGCGGTCAGATTTGTTCGTAGTGAACAGATCGGTGTATTCCACCTTATGTTCGTTGTAGGCCTGTCCATACCAAGCATTAACGCCCGGCCAGACAGCTTTTGCCCACGTACTTTGGGTAACAATAGCCATATTAGCCTCCTATTAGATACCGACTTGGTTGAGGGACGAAGCAGTCCCGCCAGTCGCGTATGCGTGCTTGGTGAACTTGCAAACAATCTTGGCGTACGAACTCGAGACCTCATTGTCGACAGCGCGCAGGAACGCGATGATCTTGATGGGAAGCGAGCCCGAAGCACCAGCGGTGTTCGTGTCAAGTTCTTGGTTGGAACGACCAGTCGTGGTCGAAACGGTATCGGCAGTCAGCGCGGCATTCAGGCCAACGCTCGCGGCGGCAAGGGCGCCACCGTTAGCATCTTCCTGAATAACGAACATAACAGCCGGATCATCAGCCACGTACACGATACGGCTGGTTGAAGCCGCACGGTAGACGGGAAGATCACCCTTCGACGTCGGGTCAATTTTGAAGCCCACCACGATCCCGACCGGAACCGAGCCAGCAGCAGTGCCAGCACCGGAACCATCGAGTTCACCCGCGAACAGAATGACGGTCGGAAGACCTTCAAGTCCGTCATCAGCCGCACCCGAAAGCGCGACGATGGAGCCAACGCCAACAGCCGAAGTGGCGTTAGCATTGATGCGGTAGGCGTTTACTTTGCCATTGTAGGGCGCGCCGGACGTGTTGCTGACCGGATACGACCCACGGGCACGAGAAACGTTTGCCATTTAAAAACCTCCAATGAATGAATTGAAGGCGGTATTACTTACTCGCCAGTGTTATGCTCTTCGGCACCTTTTCCGGTGCGCGAGCTTTGTCTGGCAGAGCCGTACTGACCGCCCGTTTTTTCGGGCGTGAACATCTGGATCTCTTGCTCTCGGATCTTTTCCTGTTCGGCGCGATCGTCTGCGTCCTTCCATTCTTGTTTGATTTCCATGAGATAGAGAGTAATGCCACGCCCTCCAGCCCGACTGACTGCGGTAGCAATAGGGTTAGCTGAGTTAACCGTATTGTCACCGACCTTCTCATTATCTTCGACGAAGGTGTATCCTGCGAGTTTGTAGTCCTCAATAGCAGGACGGATACCATCACTGTTGGACACCCACACGCGGTGGTAGCCCTTTCGTTTCGCCACAGTGAGTACGTTGCGCGACCCCAGCGGGGTGCGGCCCGGACGCTCTTGCGTCGCTTCAACTTCACGATTGGATCGTTTTTCCATGACTTCTTAGCCTCGCACTTCTTTAAGTTGTTTAAGGTACTCAGCCTTAGTGCCGAGACCGTATTTAACGAAGTCCTTCATGGCCTTCGATTCATCATCTGAAAGCTCACCCTCACGCAGTCCAGCAGCACTACCTGCTGCAGGTCTTGCGGAAGCACGACCACCGCCAACCGGATTCGGAGCAGTGTAGCGTTTAGGTGCCGGTTCGTCGTCGATGATATCGCCCTGACCCTGTTGGGGCAGGTACTTTGCCATCTTCTTCGACACGTGTTCGAGCACTTGCTCGGGAGTAACCTTTCCTTGATTAGCTTGCACATAACGGAAACCGAAGGCATCAGCTTGAAGCTTAAGGTCTTCGTCTTCCGTGTACCACTTATTAGCGTTTTTCCACTCCCGCATCTCCAGCGACTCCTGAGTCGTGGTTTGCTGGGCCGCAGCCATGTTGGCCTGCGCTTTGAGGAAGTTCGTCTTCTCGTCGGAGATTTGATCAACGAGTTGGTCGGCTTTAGCGATGTCGCCGTCGTTCACAGCGGCCGTATGCGCTGCTTTGAGGTCTGCGATAGCCTTTTTGTAGGCTGATTCGTAGGTCCGCTGGTTATGCTGGCGGAGGTTCTCGAAGCTGGCATTCATGCCCTGGATGTATTTGTTTTGGTCTTGGATGCGTTTCAGGAGGTCGCCGCGGTCCTTAAATTCACGAGCGGTACGATGCTCGCTAGGATCCCGACCTGCTTCTGTCCACTTTTCGAGGGGCATCCACCCCTGTTCCATCGCCGTACGTTCGGTTTCGCTGTATTGCGGGGCTTCCCCGGCAATCGGCGTACCTACGTTGTCTTCCGCCTTAATTTGCTCGCTCATGCACAATCCCCTTAATGTCTTCGTCGTTTAGAAGCACGTACTTCTTCTTGGTGTCAGGATCTTCGATAATCACGCCGCCGTAGCGAGCGTAGATCACGATATCGCCAACTTTGCACCATGGCTCGCTAAAGCGACTTCCACGGTAGCAGTCTTTGCCCATCGCCACCACTTGACCTTTGGTCACGGCTGCGATTCCTTGTCGATCAGGTTCCACAATCTCGAAACCCCACGACGTCAGTTTACTATATTCCGGATCGATCAGTACAGTCCATCCTGTAGGTGTCCAATTAGGCTTGTTCATTGGTCTCCTCGTCTTCGTAGTCGAAGTCTAGCACTTGTTTGAGCGCGAGGATGAAGCCAGCGATGTACCTATCTTGCAACTGATTCTGTCCTGCGGAGACTCCAAGGTTAAGCTCGGCTTCTCTGATACGCTCTCGGATTAGTCTATTTCTTTCCTGCGTTACTGGGTTTTCCAGCCAGTCCCGCACTTCCGCCTTGCTTATCGGCTCCATTCTTCTTAGTCTCCTTCATCTGTTGAAGTTTCTGCTCGTGTGCCGCTTGACCCTGTTCGAGTTTCTGCGAGTGTTGCTGGTCGGCCTGCTCCATACTTTGCTGGTTCACGTGCTGATCGATGTGAGCCTGCTGGATGGTAGCAACCATATCCATTTGGTTCTCTTCACGCTTCATGTTGAGCTTCTCGCGTTCGGCTTGAAGCTTCATATGCATCTCTTCCATCTTGAGGTTGTGTTCCTCACGCTGGAACTCGAGGTTAGCCTCAAGCTCTTTGAGCTTAAGCGCGTGCTCCTCTTGCATTTGTTTCTCTTTAAGTTGGAATTCCTTCTCTTTCATCTGTTGCTCCATCTGGAGCTTCTGGACTTCGGGAGGAGGAGGGGGTTTCTGGTTAGGATCAGGCAGAAGAGCCTCCACATTCGGGATCTCCATCGCCTCAAGCAGTCGTTTAAGTACTTCATCCTTGTTAAGACCCAGCTGAATCATGCCGCCAAGCTCTTTTGCCTTGTTCAGCTTGTCATTCATGCTGGCAGCTGCCGGATCAGCAGCCGGAACGATGTCATCAGCCGGACCTTGGAAGTCTTGTTGACTCACAGGGTCATCCATGACCGCCATCGATACTTCTGGTTGGAAGTAAAGCTGGTTCAGGACATACAATCGCTTGAATTCATGGCTAAGAGCCCGATACAAGCGTTTGTAGATGGCCGTAAACACCTTCATGCCCTGCTCCACGGTTTCCTTAGTCGTGTACGCAGGAGTATTCTGGCCCGGCATCTTGCCGGTCATGATTTCGGCGACCGACGCTAGCTCTTTGGTGCTTGTGACAAGCATTCCGAGGAGCTGAAAGAGGACTTCCGAGGGTTCTTTGACGGGAAGGGGGAAAATTCCCTTCTTAAGGTCGTCCAGGGTCGCGTCCACTTGTTTCCATTCGCCCGGTGTAAAGCTTTGCTTACCCTGCTTGACACGGAGACCTTTGGATATCCATCCGCCCTGAAGGGTCGATAGCGTTCCTGCATCGATAAGCTGGTTGATAAGCGTGTTGACCGACTCGTTAAGAGGTCCAAGCAACAGGCCAAAGCCAACATCATAAAAACCACCATCGGGATTAGGGATAAAACCGTATTTCGTGAAATACTCAGAAGGCTCGATGCAAATAATCTTATCTTTCTCATCGCGTTTAACCCCGTCCGAGGCCCAGCGGGCACAAACTCGGAGGAGGGTTTGGTCCTGAGCCAGAATAGTAACAACATACGGCTCTGCATAGCCGTCACCATCTAGGTCGTAGAACCGGTGCTGCTCAAGAACGAGATAAGGAGTCGCTTCGTCCGCATCACCGGAGCTCAGACCGGTGATCTTGTCTTGTCTTTTCAGGATTTCAGTGCTGGGATCAGGGAGTTCGACGTCCAGGTATTCACCGGCACGGATCTTTTCTTCCATTTGCCTGCGGGTGTAGTACAGTTTCTGTGTCTTACGCTCGCACTCGTCGAGCGAAACTGCCCAGTAGTTAACCACGAGATCCATAGCGGACACCATGTGGCTGCATTTCTTGCCCAACTTCGAGTCGAAGTAGGTCTTTTTAAAGCAGGTGCCCACGATAGGAAGCGTGAGCAGCATCTTGTCCATGTCCTCTTCCCATGCGGGCATACTTTCGAGGACCTGCCAGCTCATGAACTGGCTTACGCGCTTGGCTTTCGCCGCCTTCTCACCCTTGGGATCGGCTCCGATGACTCGGTAATTAACAACTTGACCAGAAGCAGGAACAAGAGCAGGGTAAGCGCGAGCTGCAAACTGCATTGCAGCAGTCGAGAGAAGAGGGAATTTAACATTGGATGCTCCTACCCACGGAAAGGACTTCTTCTCGCGCACTTGCATGGCGAGTTTCATCGACTCTTCGTACTTCATTTCCCACTCTGAGCGCGAAGCGACGTCCGCCTCATAGCCCTTAAGGACTAGGTCGGCGAGTTCGTCGCGTTCTTCTTGGTCCATCTTCTCCGCGACGTTAGTCATCTGGAGGATGGAGTCAAGCTCTGAGTTACTCTGTTCAGTCGAGCCGTATGCCATTAAATTGTTCCTTGGCTTCGTTAAGGTAGTAAGGCATCATATGTTTGCGTGGTCCTTTTAGGTGGACCAGAAACGCGTCAGTGGGAGCTTCAATTTCGGGCACGTAGTTGTACAGATCAGGATCGGCAACAACTACCTTAAGATTCGGTGTGTGTTCAGCAGCCCAGGCCATGCCTAGTTGGTCAACCCACCAACCGTTGGTAATCATTCCTTGAGGAAGCGAGTTAGCTGATTTGAACGTGAGGTCGAACCAAGCCTGCGCTTCAGGTGTATCCCTACTGAAGATCATGCCACCACAGTAGGGCATGATCAAGTAAGGATCGACCTTACGGCCGGGTACTAGCGCCAGATCCCACTCTTCCCAGACAACGTCTGTAAGGGGTTTAGCCACAATAACGTCAGTATCTAGAAATAGGATGTTACCGCGAACCTGCCTGCGAATCTTAGCATAGACAGCCGCACGGTAAAGCATTACATGTTCGACTGGACACTCGTATCCAGTCTCAATAACCTGGGCACCAGGATGCGTCTTTTGGATAGACGCTATATGCAAGTCTTTACAAGCGGCTTGTTCTTTACTACCATAATCGTTGTAGAAGTATACGAAATTAATACCCTGTGATTGGGCTACGTCCGTCGTTTCCAAGCTGTGCCTCCTCTAGTTCAAGTTCTCTATCTGCTTGATGGACTTCTTCTGGGGTCGGAGCTTCAATCAACTTATCGAGCATCAAACCCATGTATGACAACGAATCTACTTGGTCGTCGTGTTTGTCTCTGGGGAATCGGAGCATTTCCGATTCCAGATCCACGTACCAGTCGGTGTCCTTATTGAAGCGCACCCCGCCAGCCCGCATCCGTGCGTTAATCGATCTGCATCGAGTAACCTTATCTGTACTGGGCCGGAGGTAAAAGAAGTTAAGATACGTGCCAGTCGAGACCATTTTCTCGCGGAGAAAGGGGAGGATCGATTTTGCAATTACGCCCTCTTCGACTCCGAAGTAGTGGATTTCATATTGTCGCTGGATGTGAAGCATTGTGTCCACAATCGTCGATGCATCCATGCGATCACGGATGACCTTCCGAATCTGGAGTACTCCCTTACTGTCGAGGCCTGCAATCGTGAAGACAGTCCAGTCAGCCCGATCCTTTTCAGACACAGCCAAGTCAGCAGTCGCGTAGTAAACAACGTTCTCTTGAAGATCCCCATCCGATAATGGAGCGAGGTCCGATTTGCGGAAGATAGCAAAGCTTTCGTCAATCGGGACATTAAGGTACTCTTGGGAGTAGCCTTCCGGGTAACCTTGAGCAATGTAGTCAGCTCGAATAGTCTCCAGCTCCGCACGGCCTTTTTTCGCTCCCCAAAGTAGTTGCGTGAAGTCTTCGCTATGCGCCCTGTACTTTACCGATAACCAAGGCAGCTTCGACTTGCTCCATTCCTTCAAGGGACTCGTCATCAGATCCCTGTGCTTCTTGAAGCGTGCAAGCTGGGCATCGGGCATAAGGCCCTGCAACAATGAATCCATGTGCAGGATGGTACCAACCACACGCACAATCCCATTGTCCGACCGGATCGGAAGCAATGCTGAAAGGAACCATTTTTTAAATTTCTCCCTACGATCTTTGTTTAGTACAATCTCGTCGTTCTCTAGGTCATCACAGACGATAAGGTCTGGACGCTTGTGACCCCATTTCAGGCCACGGACTTTTTGTTCAGATCCTTTAGCGACGACTCTAAACTGGGTGCCGTCTTGGAAGGCACAGATAAAGTCGCTTTCGGTTTCTTTAATGAACTTCGTTTTACCTTGGGCGTCACGCTTGAGGCCGAAGAGTTGGATAAGGTCTTCGTTGTCTTCGAGCTCTTTCTTAAGGTCTTGGAGGAACATGACTGCCTGGGTTTCGGTGTCGGAGACAATGACGGCGAAACTGCGCTCGCGGAACATGAGGTTGGCAAGCGTATAGCAGTGAGTAACAGCAGTGCTCTTTGCGAACCCACGTGGGGCGGCAATGGCAACGAACCTGTGCTTGTTACAGCAGAGGTCCCAGACTTCTCGGTGGAAGTCGGGGGTTTCAACCCGGCCATTAAAATTCTTGCTAAGGACACTAGTTACGAACCCTTCGATAAGCTCTGCTGTGAGCATGTAATCCCTTGGAGAGTCTATTCGGACTCGAACCGAAACTGTTAGTTTGGAAGACTAACGTGCTGCCGTTGAACACTATAAACTCATGTGGCTCCGAGTCTTGGGATCGAACCAAGGACCTTCGGTTTAACAGACCGGTGCTCTACCTGCTGAGCTAACTCGGACTGGATTAATTTGAGCAGGGCACCTTTTTAACGGGCGGGCGCTTGCCTTTAGCTTTTTCGCGTTGATAGCTCATTATCGTTTCTCCCTTTTAGATGTTTCTGACAACATGTTAGAAGCCTTACCTCGTGCAAAAGAACGGTTCTGTTTTCGAGATTGGACCTGCAAATTGGACATAACTGACTTACCACCTTTGCCCATTGCTTTAATGTGACCAACGTCTTTACCGTCACCTTTCTTGGCCTTGCCGGCCTTAATCATCATGCGCCTAGCTTTGTTTCGCTGGGCTCGATCCTTCTTGGCTTGGGGAGTCCCCTGATATGCCTTGTATTCCGCCTTGTAGTTGCGCTG
>Ga0180077_1000010_pt1 | contig 22133 bp, 21 predicted proteins | sample EasRiv466_16_10D_FD_123014 | JGI IMG/M metagenome (GOLD analysis project Ga0180077, IMG submission 123014) | Soil microbial communities from meander-bound floodplain in the East River, Colorado, USA - East River metaG ERMLT466_16_10D | ecosystem: Environmental > Terrestrial > Soil > Floodplain ...
CGAGATAGTCGGCCACGCCAGACAGACGGGTGTGGACGTCGGCGCCGCCGAGATCCTCGGCGCTCACTTCCTCGCCGGTGGCGGCCTTCACCAGCGGCGGACCGCCGAGAAAGATCGTCCCCGTGCCCTTGACGATGATCGACTCATCCGACATCGCCGGCACGTAGGCGCCGCCCGCGGTGCAGGAGCCCATCACCACCGCGATCTGCGGGATGCCGGCCGCGGACAGGTTGGCGATGTTGAAGAAGATGCGCCCGAAATGCTCGCGATCGGGAAACACGTTGTCCTGCTCCGGCAGGAAGCCGCCGCCCGAGTCCACCAGGTAGACGCACGGCAGGCGGTTCTGCGCGGCGATCTCCTGCGCGCGCAGGTGCTTTTTCACCGTCATCGGGTAGTAGGTGCCGCCCTTGATGGTGGCGTCGTTCGCCACCACCACGCACTCGCGGCCCGAAATGCGGCCGATGCCGCAGATGATCGAGGCCGAGTGCACGTCGCCGCCGTACATGCCCCAGGCGGCGAGCTGGCCGATCTCCAGGAACGGCGAGCCGGGGTCGAGGAGCGTGCGCACGCGCTCGCGCGGCAGGAGCTTGCCGCGCGCGGCGTGCTTCGCGCGCGCCTGATCGTCGCCGCCGAGCGCCGCCTGCGCCACCTTCTCGCGCAGGTCGGCGACCAGCCCCTGCATGCGCGCGGCATTGGCGCGGAACTCCTCCGACCTCGGGTTGAGCTGCGACTTGAGCACCGGCACTACTGGCTCCGCAGCATCATTCGCTCCCGAGCGCGCGGCCGATCACCAGGCGCTGGATGTCGTTCGCCCCTTCGTAGATCTTGCACACGCGCACGTCGCGCCAGATGCGCTCGACCGGGAAGTCGGCGACGTAGCCGTAGCCGCCGTGGATCTGCATGGCATCCGAGCAGACCGTTTCGGCCATCTCGGAGGCGAACAGCTTCGCCATCGAGGCTTCCTTGAGGCAGGGCTTGCCCGCGTCGCGCAGGCTCGCGGCATAGAGGTACAACTGCCGCGCCGCCTCGACCTGGGTCGCCATGTCGGCCAGCCGGAAATTTACCGCCTGGTGCTCGAAGAGCGTCTTGCCCATGCTCCTGCGCTCGTGCGAATAGGCCAGCGCCGCTTCGAGCGCGGCGGTCGCCATCCCGGTCGCCTGCGCTGCCACGTTGATGCGCCCGGACTCGAGGTTGGCGAGCGCGATGCGATAGCCGACGCCCTCGTCGGCAAGGCGATTGGCGGCGGGCACCTTGCAGTTCTCGAGCACGATCTGCGCCGTGTCGGATGCGTGCTGGCCGGTCTTCTCCTCCAGCCGCGCCACCTGGTAGCCGGGCGTGGCAGTCGGCACGACGAAGGCGCTGATGCCGCGCTTGCCCGCCGCCTTGTCGGTGACCGCGAAGACGATGGCCAAGTCCGCGGTCTTGCCCGAAGTGATGAACTGCTTGACCCCGTTCAGCAGGTAGTGATCACCCTGCTTCTCGGCGCGCGTGATGATGGCCCCCGCGTCCGAGCCGACGTGCGGCTCCGTGAGCGCGAAGGCGCCGAGCATTTCGCCGCGCGCCACGGGGCGCAGGAACGCCTCCTTCTGCGCGTCGGTGCCGTAGCCGAGGAGGATGTTGGCGACGAGGTTGGTCACCATCACGATGGTGCAGGTCGCGCCGTCGCCCGCCGCGACCTCCTCGCAGGCAATCGCCAGCGCCGTGGCGTCCATGCCCGCGCCGTCCCAGCGCTCGGGGATCGCCACGCCCATCAGCCCCATCTGCGCGAGTCCCTTCACCTCTTCTCGCGGGAAACGCTTCTCGCGGTCCCAGGCCGGCGCATGGGGCACCAACCTTTCGCGGGCGAAGCGCCGCACGGCGTCGCGCAGCTGCTCGTGTTGCGAGGCGAGGCTCATCTCAGGCAAGCCGCGAATAGGTGACCGTGTGGTGGGTGAAGAGCCGCCCCTTGCCGTCATGGCACTCTGCGGTGCCGTAGATGATGCGCTTGCCCATCTTGAGCACGCGCGCGGTGCAGTACACCGTCTGGCGGCGCGCGGCGTTGAGGAACGCGGTGTTCAGTTCGGAGGTGACCGCGTCGTGCTCGAGGCCGATGTGGCGCTTGATGGCGAGCCACATGGCACAGTCGGCCGCCGCCATGAAGGCAGGCCCGTTCACCGTGCCGCCCGGACGCTCGAGCGCCGCGCGAAACGGCATGGCGACGGTGCACTCATGGTCGCTCACCGATTCCAGGCGCATGCCGAAGCCCGCGACGAAGCGCGCGCGCTTGAGCAGCGCCTGCAATTCGCGTTTGGATGGCTTCTTCAGGCTCACGCCAGCTCGATCGCCATGGCGGTCGCTTCGCCGCCGCCGATGCACAGGCTCGCCACGCCGCGCTTGCCGCCGTACTTGCGCAGCGCGCCGATGAGCGTGACGAGGATGCGCGCGCCCGAGGCGCCGATCGGGTGGCCGAGCGCGCAGGCGCCGCCGTGCACGTTCACTTTCTCGTGCGGCAGGCCGAGCTCCTGCATCGCCGCCATTGCCACGACGGCGAAGGCTTCGTTGATCTCGAAGAGGTCCACCTGGCCCGCGCTCCAGCCGGTGCGCGCCAGCAGCTTCTTCATCGCGCCGACCGGCGCGGTGGTGAACCATCCCGGCTCCTGCGCGTGCGTGGTGTGTCCCACGATGGTGGCGAGCGGCGCGAGGCCGCGCTTGGTTGCCGTGGAGCGGCGCATCAGCACGAGCGCCGCCGCGCCATCCGAGATCGAGCTGGAGTTTGCAGCCGTGACGGTGCCGTCCTTGCGGAAGGCGGGCTTCAAGCTCGGGATCTTCTCCAGGTTGGCCTTGAACGGCTGCTCGTCGGTCTCGATGAATTTTTCGTCCTTGCCGGCCTTGATGGCGAGCGGCGTGGTTTCCCAGGCGAACCAGCCTTCCTTGTTCGCCTTTTGCGCGCGCTGCAGGGAGGCCACGGCGAAGGCATCCTGCGCCTCGCGCGTGAACTTGTATTTCTGCGCGCAGTCCTCGGCAAAGCTGCCCATGAGGCGGCCCCCGCCTTTCTCGTCTCTTGCGTACGCGTCCTCCAGGCCGTCGAAGAACATGTGGTCGATCACCTGGCCATGCCCCATGCGCAGGCCCGCGCGCGCCTTGGGCAGGAGGTAGGGCGCATTGGTCATGGATTCCATGCCGCCCGCGACCAGGATCTCGGCGGAGCCCGCGAGCAGCTCGTCGTGCGCGAACATCGCCGCCTTCATGCCGGAGCCGCACATCTTGTTCACCGTGGTGCAGCCGGCCGCCAGCGGCAGGCCCGCGCCGAGCGAAGCCTGGCGCGCGGGCGCCTGGCCCTGGCCGGCCGGCAGCACGCAGCCCATGATGACTTCCTGGACGTCCTCCGGCTTCACCTTCGCGCGCTCGACGGCGGCGCGGATGGCGGCAGCGCCCAGTTCAGGTGCGGCGAAGCCCCTGAGCTCGCCCTGGAAAGCGCCCATCGGCGTGCGGGCGGCGGAAACGATGACGATCGGATCGGTGTTCATGTCGGTGTCCTCAGGCAGGTGGGGTGTAATCGCGCACGAGGCTCTTGCCGCGCGCGAGGATGTCTTGCGGGAACGGGCAGGACTTGCGGGCCTCGGTGTCGATGTGCACGCCGGTCAGCATGCAATAGGCCGCGAGCTCGCCGGTCTCGCCGTTACGCATTTCGTGCACGAAGCGGGCGACCTTGTCGCGCAACTCCAGGAAGGCGGAATGCACCGTCACGGTGTCGCCCGCGACGAGCTCGCGCCGGTAGGTGATGTTCTGCTGCACGGCGGCCATGCCGCGCTTTCTCTCGCGCAGGAACGCCGTGGTCACGCCCAGGGCGGAGAACAGGTTCCAGGTGGCCTCGTCGAACTTGCCGACGTACCACATGACGTTCATGTGGCCCATGTGGTCGCAATGCCACGGGTAAACCACGCCTCGGTAGGTCGGCAGGAGCTCGCTCACGCGCTCTCGCTGAAGAGCTCGCGGCCGATGAGCCAGCGGCGGATCTCGGAAGTGCCGGCGCCGATCTCGTAGAGCTTTGCGTCGCGCCATAGCCGCCCGGTCGGCGTCTCGTTGATGTAGCCCATGCCGCCGAGCGCCTGGATCGCCTCGCCCGCCATCCAGGTGGCCTTCTCCGCGGCGTAGAGGATCGCGCCCGCGGCATCCTTGCGCGTCGTCTCGCCGCGATCGAGCGCCTGGCCCACCGCGTAGACGTAGGCGCGGCACGCGGAGAACGTGGTGTACATGTCGGCGAGCTTGCCTTGCATCAGCTGGAATTCGCCGATCGGCTGGCCGAACTGCTTCCTTTCGTGGACGTAGGGAATCACCACGTCGAGGCACGCCGCCATGATGCCCAGGGGGCCGCCGGCGAGCACCGCGCGCTCGTAGTCGAGCCCGCTCATCAGCACGTTCACGCCGCTGCCTTCCTGGCCGAGCATGTTCGCCGCCGGCACCTCGCAATCGCGGAACACGAGCTCGCAAGTGTTCGACCCGCGCATGCCGAGCTTGTCGAGCTTCTGCGCGGTCGAAAAGCCCTTCATGCCCTTCTCGATGAGGAACGCGGTGATGCCGCGCGGGCCGGCGTTGGCGTCGGTCTTGGCGTACACCACCAGCACGTCGGCGTCCGGGCCGTTGGTGATCCACATCTTGTTGCCGTTGAGCACATACCGGTCGCCGCGGCGCTCGGCGCGCAGGCGCATGCCGACCACGTCCGAGCCCGCGCCGGGCTCGCTCATGGCGAGCGCGCCGACGTGCTCGCCGGAAACGAGCTTCGGCAGGTGCTTCTTCCTCTGCGCTTCGCTGCCGTTCCGGCGGATCTGGTTGACGCACAGGTTGGAATGCGCGCCGTAGGAAAGCCCGATCGAGGCCGAGGCGCGCGAGATCTCCTCCACGGCGATGATGTGCGCAAGGTAGCCGAGGGCGGAGCCGCCGTACTCCTCCTCGACGGTGATGCCGAGCAGGCCCAGGGCGCCGAGCTTGCGCCACAGGTCGGGCGGGAAGTGGTTTTCGCGGTCGATGTCGGCCGCGCGCGGCGCGATCTCCTTCGCCGCGAAGTCGCGCACCGAGTCGCGCAGCATGGCGAGGGTCTCGCCGTGCTCGAACTGGAGAACGTTCATTCCGCCTCGTCCGGGGTGTCCGGGGTATCGGCGAGCATCATCAGTGTCTGCAGCATGCTCGCCACGTGCGTGCCATCGGCCGCGAACACGTCGCCGCGCGCGATGGTGAGGGTGCGCCCCGGGCGGATCACCTGCCCGCGCGCCACGAGGTCGCTCTTCGCCGGGGCGAGGATGTTGATCTTGTACTCGACCGTCACCAGCGAGCTCGTCGCCGGCATGAGCGAGTAGGCGGCATAGCCGCAGGCCGAGTCGGCGATCATGCCGAGGATGCCGCCGTGCACATAGGCCTTTTGCTGCGTGAGGTCGGGTCGGTAGGACAACGCGATTTCGGTGTAGCCCGGCTCCACTGCGACCAGGCGCGCGCCGATGAGGACCATCGCCGGCTGGCGCGCGTAGCTCGCGCGCACGCGCGCGGCGAACGCGGGGTCCTTGGGCTGGAACCTGGGCAATGCGGAACGGGCGGGAAGGGGCGCGTTCATGGGCGGCAGGCTACTTGACGTTTACGTAAACGTCAACTGCGTTTCCCGGGCCCCAGCTGCTTGCGCGTGCGCTTCTCGAAGGCGGAAATCTCGGCGAGCTGCGCCTCGATGTCCTCGCGCTGGCGCTCGAGCGCGCTGCGGTGGGCCTGCAGCACGGCGAGGAAGCGCTCCATCTGCGGCCGCTCGTCGCGCCCGGGTTCGTACATGTCGATCAGGTCGCGGATCTCCGAGAGCGTGAGACCGAGGCGCTTGCCGCGCAGCGTGAGCTTGAGGCGCGTGCGGTCGCGCGGCGTGTAGATGCGGCGCTGGCCCTCGCGCCGCGGCGAGAGCAGCCCCTCGGCCTCGTAGAAGCGGATCGCGCGCGGGGTGACGTCGAACTCGCTCGCCAGCTCGCCGATCGAGTACACGGCGTCGGCGCGTTCCTTTTCGATTTCCAGCATGGTAGGGTGCGGTTGATTCTAGCGCAGCCCCACCCGGTTTCCCCCTCATGCCCGCTCTCGCATTCCCGCACCGCGACGCGCCCGCGCCCGGCACCGTGCGCGAGCTTGCGCCGGGCGTGCTGTGGTTGCGGATGGCGCTGCCCTTCGCGCTCGATCACATCAACCTTTGGCTTCTGGAGGACGGGGATGGCTGGACCCTCGTCGACACGGGATTGGGCGACGAGCCCACGCGCGCGTTGTGGACCGGGATCTTCGCCGACGTGATGGGCACAAAGCCCGTGCGGCGCGTGCTGGTGACGCACTACCACCCGGATCACGCAGGCAACGCGGGCTGGCTGTGCGCGCGCTTTGCGGCGCCGCTATGGATGACGCAGGCCGAGTACCTGACCGCGCACGCGGTGCGCGAGGGCGTCGCGGGCTACGTGCCCGGCGCGATGCTTGCGCTGTTTCGCGCCAACGGCCTGGATGACGCGCGCCACGCGCAGATGGCCGTGCGCGGCAACATCTACCGGCGCCAGGTGCCGGAATTTCCCGGGGCTTACCGGCGCATCATGGACGGCGAGCGCATCGCCATCGGCGGCCGCGACTGGCGCGTGATCGCGGGCTACGGCCATGCGCCCGAGCACGCGGCGCTCTATTGCGAGGCGCTCGGGCTTGTCATCTCCGGTGACATGCTGCTGCCGAGCATCTCGACCAACGTGAGCGTCTGGGCGGTCGACCCGGAGGGCGATCCGCTCGGGCAGTTCCTCGGCTCGATCCGGCGCTTCCGCGAGCTGCCCGCCGATACCCTGGTGCTGCCCTCGCACGGATTGCCGTTTCGCGGCGCGGCCGAGCGCGTGCGCCAGCTCGAGGCGCACCACGAGGCGCGCCTCGCCGAGCTGATGGAGGCCTGCGCCGAGGCGCCGCGCAGCGCCGCGGAGGTGCTGGAGCTCCTGTTCCGGCGCAAGCTCGACACGCACCAGATGTTCTTCGCCATGGGCGAGGCCATCGCGCATCTGCATTTCCTGGAGCGCGCGGGGAGCCTCAGGCGCGCGGTGGGCGCCGACGGCGTGACGCGCTTCTCACCTGCCACGGAGAAAGCATGGACGAACGCACTGACGGCATGAACCGCGAGGAGACGGCACGCATGCTGCACGAGGTGGCCGAGCGCTCCTCGCACATCCTGAAGGAGTTCGGGCAGAAGAACTTCGAACAGGGCATCGCCTCGGTGGTGAAGGACGAGCTGGGGATCGCCAAGGCCTACATGGACCTCTACTCGCGCGTGCTCATGGACCCGAGCGCCTTCGCCGCGGCATCGGTCAACTACTGGATCGATTCCATGCGCCTGTGGCAGTCGGCCTGGATGAAGATGCTCGGGCACGACCTGGTCCCGGTCGCCGCGCCGGCCAAGGGCGACAGCCGGTTCAAGGACGATGACTGGTCGGGCAACTTCGTCTTCGACTACATCAAGCAGTCCTACCTGATTGCCGCGCGCCACATCCAGCACGCCGTGGCCGGCGTCGAGGGCCTGCCCGAGGAATCGCAGAAGAAGATCGCCTTCTTCACGCGCCAGTACGTGGACGCGCTCGCACCCTCCAATTTCGCGGCCACCAACCCGCAGGTGCTGCGCGAGACCATGGCCTCCGGCGGCCAGAACCTGATCAAGGGGCTGAACAACCTGCTCGCCGACATCGAGAAGGGCGAGGGGCAGCTGCGCATCAGCATGACCGACGAGCGCGCCTTCCAGCTCGGCAGGAACGTCGCCACCACCCCCGGCAAGGTGGTCTTCCAGAACTCCCTCCTGCAGCTGATCCAGTATGTGCCCGCCACCGCGCAGGTGTTCCGGCGGCCGCTGCTCATCATCCCGCCCTGGATCAACAAGTACTACATCCTCGACCTGCGCGCCTCGAACAGCTTCATCAAGTGGGCGGTGGAGCAGGGGCACTCGGTGTTCGTGGTGTCCTGGGTGAATCCGGACAAGGCGCTGGCGCAGAAGTCCTTCGACGACTACCTCACCGAGGGCGCGCTCGCCGCCATGGACGCGGTGCGCGCGGCCACCGGCGAGGACCGGCTCAACGTCATCGGCTACTGCCTCGGCGGAACGCTGCTCGGGGCGGCGCTGGCCTGGCTCGCGGCGAAAGGCGATGCGCGCGTCGCCGCGGCCACGTTCTTCGTCTCGCTGCTCGATTTCTCGCAGCCGGGAGAGCTGGGCGTGTTCATCGACGAGGCGCAGGTGCAGAGCCTCGAGCAGCGCATGAACGAGCGCGGCTTCCTCGAGGGCTCGGAGATGGCCTCCACCTTCAACCTGATGCGCGCCAACGACCTGGTGTGGTCGTTCGTCATCAACAATTACCTGATGGGCAAGGACCCGTTTCCGTTCGACCTGCTGTACTGGAACTCGGACTCCACGCGCATGCCGGCGCGCATGCACAGCTTCTACCTGCGCAACATGTACATGAAGAACCTGCTCGGCGTGCCCGGCGGGATCACGCTCGCCGGCGTGCCGATCGACCTGTCGACGGTGAAGGTGCCCGCCTACTTCATTTCCACCGTGGAGGACCACATCGCGCCATGGAAGACCACCTACAAGGGGGCGCGCTACCTGGGCGGGCCGGTGCGCTTCGTGCTCGGCGGCTCGGGCCACATCGCCGGCATCGTCAATCCGCCGTCCGGGAAGAAGTACCACTACTGGACGAGCGAATCCTTCGCCCCCGATGCGGACGCCTGGCTGCAGAGCGCGAAGCAGCATCCGGGCTCGTGGTGGGAAGACTGGCAGCGCTGGATGGCGGCGCACAACGGCGAGGACCGGGTGCCGGCGCGCATTCCCTCGCGCGCCATCGAGGACGCGCCCGGCGCCTACGTCATGCAGCGCCTGGGCAAGAAATAGGGGTCAGACCCCATTTTTCGCCAGGCGAAATAATGGGGTCTGACCCCTATTTTCATGTTGAGCCGGGAAGATAACGAGCTTCTGACGCGCGTGGGCACGGGTACGCCGATGGGCGCGCTGTTGCGGCGCCATTGGCTGCCCTTCATGCTGGGGCAGGAGCTCGCCATCGACGCGCCCCCCACGCGCGTGCGGCTGCTGGGCGAATGCCTGGTGGCGTTTCGCGACAGCGCGGGGCGAGCGGGGCTGCTCGGGGAGCACTGCCCGCACCGGCGCGCGAGCCTGTATTACGGCAGGAACGAGGCGGGCGGTCTGCGCTGCGTCTATCACGGCTGGAAGTTCGACGTCACCGGGCGTTGCCTGGAGATGCCCTCGGAGCCCCTCACCTCGAACTTTCGCCACAAAGTGGGCGCGCAGGCCTATGCCGTCATCGAGCGCGCAGGACTGCTGTGGGCCTATCTGGGCCCCCCGGAGAAGCGCGCCGAGCTGCCCGAGTTCGAATGGCTGGGCGTGCCCGCCGCGCAGCGCCATGGCTCGCGCTGGGTGCAGGACTGCAACTACGCACAGGCGCTCGAGGGCGAGATCGACGAGGCGCACGTGAGCTTTCTGCACCGGCGTTTCGATGCCGGAGGCGCGGCGAAGACGGCGCTCACCGGCGGCTACTTCCAGGAAGACACCGCGCCGCGCTACACCGTGCACGAGACGCCCTACGGCCTTGCCTGCGGCGCGCGACGCTCGGTCGAGGGTGCGCAGTACCTCTGGCGCGTGAATCTCTTTCTCATGCCCTGCTTCACGCTGATCCCGCCATCGGACGACCCGCATGTGCGCGTGTTCCGCGCCTGGGTGCCGGCGGACGACGAGCACACGGCGGTGATCTGCGTCACCTGGCGCACCGACGGCCCGGTGCGCGAGACGGACCTCGCGCAGTGGCAGAACGGCGAGGCGGCGCATCGCAAGGTGGTGGCCGGCACCACCACCCCGGTCGAGCGCGCGGACAACGACTACCTGATCGACCGCGAGGCGCAGCGCACGCGCTCCTTCACCGGCATCGCCGGCATCCGCGCGCAGGACGCCATGGTGACGGAGTCGGCCGGCGCGATCGTGGACCGCGCGCGCGAGCATCTCGGCACCAGCGACAAGGCAGTGATCGCGTTTCGAGGGCGGCTGCTGGCGGCGGCGCGCCAGCTCGAGCACGGCATCGAGCCGCAGACGCCTTACGACCCGGACTGCTACCGCGTGCGCGCGCATTCCGCGCTCGCCCCGCGCGACGAGCGCGATTTCAACGAGATCGAGGCAATGCGGCGCGGGATGCTCGCGCCCTGAGCGGCCCAGCTCAGAGCGGCAGGTTGCGCGGCTTGCGCGGCGCGCGCGCGGCGAGCCGGTCGTAGAGCCAGGGCGGCAGCAGCCGCAGCAGCACGGAGACGAGCGCCATCTGCCACGGGATGACCGCAAAGCGCCGGCGCGCCGAGATCGCCCGCGCAATACGCCTCGCCGCCTCGCCGGTGGGCATCAGGAACGGCATGCGGTAGCGGTTCACGCGGGTCATCGGCGTGTCGACGTAGCCGGGGCAGATGGTGACCACGGCGACGCCGCTGCCCGCGAGCTCCACGCGCAGCGACTCGAGCCACTTGATCGCCGCCGCCTTGGAAGCGCTGTAGGCGCCCGCACCGGGCAGCCCGCGCAGGCCCGCGACGCTGGCGATGCCGCAGAGCGTGCCGCCGCGCGCCGCGCGCATCGCGGGCGCAAAGGCCGAGAGGCTCGCCGCCAGCCCGATCACGTTGGTCGAGAGCACGCGCTGCAGCTTGTGCAGGTCGGCCGGATCATCGCCGTGCGTGCCGACCGAGATGCCGGCATTGGCGATGACGAGGTCCGGGGCGCCGTGGCGCGAGCAGTACTCCGCGGCGGCGCGCTCGAGCGCAGCCGTATCGGCGACATCGAGCGCGAAGATCTCGCAGCGGCCGGGGAGCGACGCGGCGAGCGCCTCCAGGGGTGCGCGCCGCCGCGCGATCAGGCCGATCACCGACTCGGGACCCGCGTAATGCCGCGCCAGCGCCTCGCCGATGCCTGCCGATGCGCCCGTGATGACGATGCGGCGCATGCGGAAAGAGGCCGGCGGCCCGCTACTTGCCGGCGAGGCCGCCCTTGCGCGCGACGCCGATCAGGTGGTCGGCGATGGCGAGCATGCCTTGCTGCGTGCGCCCCTGCTCGGCGCTCACGGTATAGCGGCCGTGCACGGCGAGCGCCGGCGTGCCGTCGATGCGGTAGGCCGAGGAGAGGTGCGTGGCGCGGCGCACTTTGCTCTGCACGCCGAAGGACTTCGCCGCCTCGTCGTACTTCTTCACGTCGACGCCGTTCTTCTGCAGCCATTCGTTCATCGCGGCGGCATCGCGCGACTTGAGGCGGTCGCGGTGCAGCGCGTCGAAGAACGGCCGGTGCAGCCGCCCGAGCGCGCCGAGCGCCTCGAAGGCATAGAACACCACCGCGTCGGCGCCCCAGTTGGGATTGAGCACCGCGGGCACGCGGCGGAACTGCACGTCCGCGGGCAGCGTCGGCGCCCACTTTTCGAGCAGCGGCTCCAGGGTGTAGCAGTGCGGGCAGCCGTACCAGAAGAACTCGATCACCTCGATCTTGCCCTGGGTCTCCACCGGCTGCGTGGGGCTGAGTTCGGTGTAATCCACCCCCCGGGCAGGCTGGCGCGCCTGGGCGAGGGCACCGAGGGGCGCGAGTCCCAGCGCAAGCATCAGGGTGCGGCGGCGAAGGTTCATCTCAATTGGCCTTTGCTGAAGTCGGGTCCTTGAGTTTGATCAGGTTGGCGTCGATTCCGTTCTGCGCGAGCGCCTGGCGCACCTTGTTCAACTCGTCAACTTTCGTATAGGGCCCGAGGCGCACCCGGTACCAGGTACCCTTGTCGGGCAGGGTCGTCGGCTCGACGTTCGATTCGAAGCCGAGGATCGCGAGGCGCGCCTTCTGGTTGTCGGCATCCGCCGGGTTCTGGAAGGCGCCCGCCTGGATGAAATAAACGTCCTGGCTGGCCGCCGGTTGACTCTTGGTGGCGGCTGCGGCGCGCAGGCGCTCTCGCAACTCGCGCTCGCTCACCGGCTCCTCGCCCCCCGGCAGGATCTTGTAGAAATCGAAGCGCGGCTTCTCGGGCGCCTTGCCGACGGGCACTTTCGGCGCGGGCGCCGCGGCGGGCGCCGAGCCGCTCTGCGGCATGCCGGCGATCACCGGGGGCTTGCCGGCGGTCTTCGGGTCCTCGGCCGTCGCCTTGCGGCTCATGAACGGGATCGGCGTCTTGTTGAGGTAGAGCGCGATGCCGAGCGCAACCGCGAGGCCGACCAGCAGCCCGATGAATATGCCGAGCAGGAAACCGCCGCCCGGCGTCTTGCGCGTCGTCGCATGCGAGATAGCCGCCATCACATCCTTTCCGGGGCGCTGACGCCGAGGAGCGACAGGCCGTTGGCGAGCACCTGGCGGACCGCGGCGCACAGCGCAAGGCGCGCCATGCGCGTGGCCTCGTCCTCGACCAGAATGCGCTCGGCATTATAGTAGCTGTGGAACTCGCCTGCGAGGCTGCGCAGGTAGAACGCCACCGCATGCGGCGCGAGCTCGCGCGCCGCGCCGGCCACCAGCTCGGGAAACTCGCCGAGGCGCTGCATCAGCGCCGCTTCGCGCTCGCCGGCGAGGCTCTCGAGCGGCACGCGCGCGAGTCGCGCCGCGTCGCCGTCCCACTGGCGCAGCACGCTGCACACGCGCGCATGCGCGTACTGCACGTAGTACACCGGGTTTTCCTCGCTCTGCTCGAGCGCGAGGTCCACGTCGAACACGAAGTCGGCGTCGGCGCGGCGCGAGGCGAGGAAGAATCTCACGGCGTCGCGGCCCACCCATTCGATGAGGTCGCGCACCGTGACATAGGCGCCGGCGCGCTTGGAGATCTTCACCTCCTCGCCGCCGCGCATCACCTTCACCAGGTTGTGCAGGACGTAGTCGGGGTAGCCGGCGGGGATGCCCAGGCCCAGCGCCTGCAGCCCGGCGCGCACGCGCGCCGTGGTGCCGTGGTGATCGGTGCCCTGCACGTTGATCACCTTGCGAAAGCCCCGCTGCCACTTGGTGAGGTGGTAGGCGACGTCCGGCACGAAGTAGGTGTAGCTGCCGTCGGACTTGCGCACCACGCGGTCCTTGTCGTCGCCGTAATCCGTGGTGCGCAGCCACAGCGCGCCGTCCTGCTCGTAAGTCTTGCCGCTCGCGACGAGCGCCTTCACCGTCGCCTCCACCTTGCCGTCCGTATACAGGCTCGACTCCAGGTAGTAGACGTCGAACTTCACGCCGAAGGCCTGCAGGTCGGCGTCCTGCTCGCGGCGCAGCGCGGCTACCGCGAACCTGCGGATCCCCTCCAGGTCCTCGGCGTTGCCGCCGGATGCCTTGAAGTCGCGCGCAATTTCCTCGATGTACTCGCCGCGATAGCCATCGGCCGGCCAGCCGGCGTCCGCGGGCGTCATGCCCTTGGCGCGCGCCTGCACGGACAGCGCGAGGTTGTGGATCTGCGCGCCGGCGTCGTTGTAGTAGAACTCGCGCGTGACCGCGTGGCCCTGCGCCTCCAGGAGCGCCGCGATCGCCTCGCCGAGCGCCGCCTGGCGCCCGTGCCCGACGTGCAGGGGGCCCGTGGGGTTGGCGGAGACGAATTCGACCATCACCTTTTGCGGCGGCGCGGCCTTGGCGCGGCCGAATTCGGCGCCTTCCGCGAGGACGCGGCTCACCGTCGAGTGCCTGGCTGCCGTCGCCAGGCGGATGTTGATGAAGCCCGCGCCCGCGACTTCGAGCTTGGCCACCTGCGGGTCCGCGGGCACGGCCGCGGCGATCTGCTCGGCGAGCTGGCGCGGATTCTTCTTCAGCCGCTTCGCGAGCTGCAGCGCAAGGTTGCAGGCGAAGTCGCCGTGCGCGGGATCGCGCGGCCGCTCGATCAGCACCTCGGCGTCGGCAGCCTCGGGCGCGACCTTGGCGAGCGCCGCGCGAAACAGCGCCGCGAGATGAGTCTTGATGTCCATGAAAGGGCGCGAATTATACGGCTGCAACACCCAAAATCGGGGTCAGACCCCAATTTCCCTTGCGAGTGGAATTTGCGGTCTGACCCCAGTCAGTCGAACTCGATGGGGTCCACGTCGAGATGCCAGCGGATGTTGCGCGGCGCGGTGGCATACAGGCGCTCGCTCCAGGCGTGCAGGAACTCCTGCAGCGCGGGACGCGAGGTCGACTGCACGAGGAGCTGCGCGCGCTCGAGGTCCGCGCGCCGCGTGATGACGTGGGGCACCGGGTCGTAGACGCGCACGCCCTCGGGCACGGGCACGAGCTTCGCCGCATCCTCCAGGAACGCCATCGCCTGCGCGAGCTTGCCCGCCTCGGCCCTCAAGGCCGCCTCGTGCACGAAGGGCGGGAAGCCCGCGGCCTCGCGCTCGGCGAGCTGCGCCTGGGCGAAGGCGGCGAAGTCGTGGCGCGCAAGCGCCGCATACAGCGGGTGCTGCGGATAGCGCGTTTGCACCATCACCTCTCCGGGGCGCTCGCGGCGCCCGGCGCGGCCCGCCACCTGCGCGAGCGTCGCGTAGAGCCGCTCGGCGGAGCGGTAGTCGGTGGAAAGCAGCGCGCTGTCGGCGTCGAGCACGCCGACCAGCGTGAGCATCGGGAAGTCGTGGCCCTTGGCGAGGAGTTGCGTGCCGACGAGGATGTCGGCCTCGCCGCGCGCGATGCCTTCGAGCGTGCGCACCAGGTCCGCGCGCCGCCGCGCGCTGTCGCGGTCGATGCGCACGATGCGCGCCTGCGGGAACCGCGCCGCGAGCGTTTCCTCCACGCGCTGCGTGCCGCGGCCCATCGCCTTGAGATCCACGTTGCCGCAGGTGGGGCAGGCGCGCGGAATGGCGATTTCCGCTCCGCAATGATGGCAGCGCAGCCGCCGGTCCGCCTTGTGCAGCACCATGCGCGCGGTGCAGCGCACGCAGCTGGAGGCCCAGTCGCAGGCGTGGCAGGCGAGCACCGGGGCGTAGCCGCGCCGGTTGATGAACACCAGGCTCTGCTCGCCGCGCGCCAGGCGCTCGCCCACCGCGGCAAGCAGCGCGCCCGCAAAGCCATGCTCGAGCTCCTGGTCGCGCAGATCCACCGTACGCAATTCCGGCAGGCGCGCGCCGGGCACGGCGCGGTCGGGAAGCGAGATGCGCTCGTAGCGTCCCGCGAGCGCGTTCTGCCAGGTCTCGAGCGACGGCGTGGCGGTGCCGAGCACCACCGGGCAGCCGGCGAGCTTGGCGCGGATCACGGCCGCGTCGCGGCCGGAATAGCGCAGGCCTTCCTGCTGCTTGAAGGAGGTGTCGTGCTCTTCGTCCACGACGACGAGCGCGAGCCGCGGCAGCGAGGCGAGGACCGCGAGCCGCGTGCCAAGCACGATGCCCGCCTCGCCGCGCGCCGCCGCCATCCAGGCCGCCGTGCGCGGCACGTCCTGCAGGGCGCTGTGCATGAGCGCGATGCGCGCCTGCGGAAAGGCGTGGCGGAAGCGCGCCTCGAGTTGCGGCGTGAGGCTGATCTCCGGCACCAGCACCAGCGTCTGGCCGCCCGATTCGAGCACGCGCGCGATCAAGCGCAGGTAGACCTCGGTCTTGCCGCTGCCGGTGATGCCGTGCAGCAGGAACGGCTGGAAGCGTCCGAGCGCGGCGCCGATGCGCTCGATCGCCTGCGCCTGGGCGTTGGTCGGCGTGTGGCTCGAGACGAGCCGGGGTGCGCCCGGCGGTGCTCCCGCCGCCACGCTCACCTTCTTCGGCAAGGGCTTGATCGAGCGCAGGCGCGGCGGCAGGGCGCCGATGACGGTCTCGCCGAGCGGACGCTGGTAGTACGCGGCGAGGAAGCGCATGAGTTCCAACCAGTGGGCCGAGAGGCGGGGCGCGTCTTCGAGGACGCGACTGACCGGCTTGAGCCGCTTCGCGGGAATTGCGCTGGCGTCGGCTTCCTCGACCACCACGCCGATGCGCGTGCGCGTGCCGAAGGGCACGATGACGCGATCGCCCGCGCTTACCGCGAGATCATCCGGCAGCGCGTAGTCGAACAGCGTCGCGAGCGGGACATCGAGCGCGACGCGCGCGAGCCGCATCGTCAGAGGGAAGCCGCGATTCGCGCGGCCCGGATCCAAAAGTGCCGCAAGCAGTTAGTTTTTCGAGTTGATCCGAAGCTTCGCGAATCCCGCCGTAAGCCTTGCCGCGAAAAGGCATTTCCCCTTGTTCACATGGGGTGTGGATAAAAATGTGAATAAACCGGTCGCCCGGGCGTCACACTCGGTGCTCCAGCGGGACGCCCTGCTGGTATCTCCTGCAATGACAGCCATTTCACTTTCACCATCAAGGGGTTACACGCTATCCGGCGACCATCGCCGGCAGTGCCGGACTTGGTCCAGGGAGAAGGTGATTTTGTGCATAAGTCAAGCTTTTGTTTGCGCCGGCGCACGCATCTTCCTGCTGTAAGTGCGCACTTCGTCCACGAGGGCGGCGACGCTGTCGACCGGCGTTTGCGGCGCGATGCCGTGGCCCAGATTGAACACGTGCCCCGGAGCGGCGCCGAACGCATCGAGGACGCGCCGCGCTTCCGCGCGCACGCGCTCCGCGGGCGCAAAAAGCGCCGACGGATCGAGATTGCCCTGCAGGGCGACGCGCGCGCCGACCGATTTCCGTGCTGCGGCCGGATCCGTCGTCCAATCCAGTCCGATCGCATCGCAGCCGCTCGCCGCCATCGCCTCGAGCCACGCGCCGCCGCCTTTGGTAAAGAGAATCGACGGCACGCGCCGGCCCTCCTGCTGCTTCAGTCCCGCCAGCACGCGCCGCGAATAGGCGAGCGAGAACGTCTCGTAGCCGGCGTGGCTCAGCTGCCCGCCCCAGGTATCGAAGATCATCACCGCCTGCGCGCCCGCCTCGATCTGCGCGTTGAGGTAGTCGGTGACGGCGCGGGCATTCACTTCCAGGATGCGATGCAGCAGGTCCGGCCGTGCGTAGAGCATCGTCTTCAGCGCGCGCCAGTCGTCGCTGCCCGAGCCCTCGACCATGTAGCAGGCCAGCGTGAAGGGGCTGCCGGAAAAGCCGATGAGCGGCACGCGCCCGGCCAGCGCCTGCCGGATCTGGCGCACCGCGTCGATCACGTAGCGCAGCTGCACGGCAGGGTCCGGCACGGCGAGCGCGCGGATCGCCGCTTCGTCGCGCAGCGGGCGCTCGAAGCGCGGCCCCTCGCCCTCGGCGAAGTAAAGGCCCAGCCCCATCGCGTCGGGCACCGTCAGGATGTCGGAGAACAGGATCGCGGCATCGAGCGGGAAGCGCTCCAGCGGCTGCAGGGTGACCTCGGTCGCGAGCGCGGGCGATTTGGCGAGCGCGAGGAAGCTGCCGGCGCGCGCGCGCGTCGCGTTGTACTCGGGCAGGTAGCGGCCCGCCTGGCGCATCAGCCAGATGGGCGTGTAGTCGGTCGCCTCGCGCGCGAGCGCGCGCAGCAGCGTGTCGTTCGTCAAGCGAGCTTCCCGGTGATGTGCCGCCACTCCGCCTTGCTCACGGGCGTGATCGACAGGCGATTGCCGGGACGCAGCGTCCACATCTTCGCCAGCGGCTTGGCCGCCTTGAGCTCGGCGACCGCAACGAGGCGTGTCTTCCCGAGCGCGCGGATGTCGAGCGCGACCCAGCGCGGCGCCTCGCGCCTGGACTTCGGGTCGTAGTAGGGGCTCTTGCGCTGGAACTGCGTGGGATCGGGGTAGGGTGCGGAAGCGACCTCCGCCAGCCCGGCGATGCCGGGCACCTCGCAGCTCGAGTGGTAGAAGAGCACGCCGTCGCCAATCCTCATCGCGTCGCGCATGAAATTGCGCGCCTGGTAGTTGCGCACGCCGGTCCAGGGTGTGATGCGCCCAGGCGCGGCGAGCGCATCGTCGATCGAGCACTCGTCGGGCTCGGACTTCATCAGCCAGCACTGCATGTTCAGAAAGTGGCGCGCCGAGTGCGGCACTCACCGCAATCGACGCATTGTAGTTCCATGGGGGGTGCTCCCCGCGCGTGCCGGTGGGCTCGGCTCCCGAACCCTGCGCTTGTCAGGGTGGTCGCTTTCCGGTCACCTCAGGTTCGTCCGGCACCCGAAGGAGGGACGATCGCAACAGTGACGCCAGGTCGGCAACCCAAGGAAGCTATCGGTTCGGAAAATAAGAGCCCGGTCGAACACAGCAGGGAACATCGGGCCGGGCGGTCGCGCCCCGGCGGACGCTAGAACAGTTTCTCCTGCTTGGCGAGAGCCGCTTCCAGCTTCGCCTCGATGTCGCCGATTCTACGCCGCGCCTCGCCGACGTCAAAGCCTTCGCCCAGCCGCATCGAGAGCAGCTCGTGGGCCAGGTTGAGCGCGGCGGTGACCGCGATGCGCTCCGTGCCGACGACTTTGCCCGCTTTCTTGATCTCGGCCATCTTGCCGTCGAGGTAGGCGACCGCTTGCATCAGCGCCTCGCGCTCGCCGTCGCCGCACGCGACGGTGTAGCTGCGACCCAGCACGTTGACCTCGATGGACTTGGCGCTGCCCGCCACGCGCTTTTCGTTGGCGCTCACTCGGGCAAGCGCGAGAGCAGCTGCTCGACCTTGGCGCGGGCGCCGTCGATCTTCTCGTTCAGGCGCTTGGCGTCGTTCTGCGCGGCAACCAGCTGCTGGCGCAGCGTGTTGTTGTCGGCGCGCAGCCGCTCGCACAGGCCGACGAACTGCGCGACCTTGGCCTCGAGCGAGTTGAACTCCGCCTCCACGCGACACACTATCTTTCAATTTCGCCGCAGCGTCAAGAAGGTAGGGGCGGTTGTGAATGTGTTCCCTGACGTGGTGCCGGAGCAGTACTAAAGTCGCGGAAAGCCTTGCGCAGGCCCCTGCGCCCCCGCAACGTCCTATTGAAGGGCGGCGGGCTTGGGACCTCGCTTGCCGCGCACTTCCTCGAGAATGCGGCAAAGTTCCTGGGCGCCGTCTAGCAGCCGGGGGGTGTGCCGCTGCACCAACTCAGGCCGGATGGCGTAGAGGTTGCCTTGTCGCACTGCGGCGAGCGCGGGGTAGGCCTTCCAATCGTCCAGCCATGACGGGCGGGTCCCGTCCGAGCCGCTCGCCACGATCGCCTCCGGATCGGCGCGCAGCACCGTTTCGCGGTCGATCTCGGGCGCGATGCCGGGCAGGCCGGCGAGCACGTTCTCGCCGCCGCACAGGCGCATCGCCTTGCTGATCACGTGCGCGCCGGTCACTGTCACGAGCGGGCGGTCCCAGACCTGGTAGAACACGCGCACCCGCGGCCGCTGGCCGTAGGCGCGCTCGATCGCGGCGGCGCGCGCGCGAAACTTGCTGGCGGCGACGCGCGCGGCGGCTTCGGTACCCACCAGCCTGCCCAGAGTCTCCATGGTGCGCGCGACGTCCTCGAGCTCGCGCGGCTCCGAGCGGAACACCGCAATGCCGAGCGCGGCGATGCGTTCCACGGCGCGCGCGCTGCCCGCATTGGGCCAGGCAACGACGAGGTCGGGCGCGAGCGCCAACAGCGCCTCCAGGTCGATCGCGGCTTCGCTGCCCACGCGCGGCAACGCCTTCGCCTCGGGCGGGTAGTCGCTGTACTGGATCGCGCCGATGAGCTTCGCGCCGGCGCCCGCGGCGTACATGAGCTCGGTGAGATGCGGCGCGAGGCTCACGACCCGCTGCGCGGGCGCGGCGAGCCGGACTTCGCGGCCGTAGTCGTCCGTGACGCGCAGCTGCGCCTGCGCGCTGGCACAAACGAGGAGTGCAGCGAGCATTGACCGGCGCATGGCCGTTTGTATAATCGCTCGTGTAGTCAGCTGCAAGGTGTTCCCGCGGGATTCGCTCGGCGGGAATGAAACGGGAAACAGGTGCGCGCGGCGCGGCAAGCGCGGCGCAATTCCTGTACTGCCCCCGCAACGGTAAGCGAGGGGGTGCGTCACCCGGCCACTGTGGAGAAGCAGGCCACGGGAAGGCGGCGCACCCGGCGCGCGAAAGCGCGCCGACTCGCGAGTCCGGAGACCGGCCTTGAGGCTTTGCGCAACCGCTTTACGGCGTCGGGGATGACGCCCAGGGAGAGCGCCTCATGCGCCTTACCGCCTTTGCCCTGCTCGCAGCCTGTGCGCTGCCCGCGCTCGCCCAGTCCGACGCCGTGGTCATCAACGCGACACGCTTCCCGGAGGACGCAAGGCGCCTGCCCGCCAGCGTCACGGTGCTCACCGCCCAGGACATCCAGAAGAGCGCCGCGCGCACGCTGCCCGAGCTGCTTTCCGAGCAGGTTGGCGTGACGATGAAGGACTTCTACGGAAACAACGCGGCGTCCACCGCGGTGGACTTGCGCGGCTTCGGCGCCACCGCGACCCAGAACACGCTCGTGCTGGTGGACGGGCGGCGCGTCACGGACGCGGACCTCTCCGGCGTGCAGTGGGCGGCGATCCCGCTCGCGGCGGTGGAGCGCATCGAGATCCTGCGCGGTACGGGCGCGGTGCTTTACGGCGACGGCGCCACCACGGGCGTGGTGAACATCGTCACGCGCTCGCCGCTCAAGCAGGGGCGGCGCGCCGAGGCCCTCGGCCGGGTGGCCAGCTACGGCACGCTCGAAGGGCAGCTCTACGCCAGCGCCACCACGCAGGCGTTCGGCATCAACGCGGTCCTGCACGGATACGACTCGGAGGGCTACCGCGACAACAACCGCAACGAGCAGCAGAACGCCGGCGTCAACCTGCGCTGGGGGCTGAGCGAGAGCTACCTCGACCTGCGCCTGGGCCTGGACCGGCAGGACCTGCAGCTGCCGGGCGCGCGGCGCGTGCAACCCTCCATCGGCCTGGACGAGTACGCCACCGATCCGCGCGGGGCGCAGACGCCGCTCGACTGGTCGAGCCGCGACGGCGAGCGCGCAGGTGTCACATTCGGTACGCGCATCGGCGACGCGGAGCTCACCGTAGGCGCCGACTGGCGCAGCAAGTCGCAACAAGCCTATTTCGACCAATCGGGATTCCCGATCTTCCGTGACGACAGCCTCGAGCTCGGCGCGCTCACGCCGCGCGTGCGCGCGCCTTTCGCGCTCGCCGGCATGCGCCACCGCGTGACCGTCGGCGCCGACTGGTACGACTGGCGCTACGACTCGCGCCGCTCCGACCTGCCGCAGAACATCGCGCAGCCGGTCAATCGCGTGCGCGTGGACCAGGACGTGCAGGGCTATTACCTGCAGGACGCCATCGAGCTCACGGGCGCGAGCCTGCTCACGCTCGGCTGGCGCGAGGAGCGCGTCAAGTACGACGCCCGCGACACGCTCGACCCCACCGCGCCGGGCGCGGGGTTCGCAACGCAGGCGCCGCCCGTGCAGGAGACGCAGAGCCAGCATGCCTGGGAGATCGGGCTGCGGCAGGCGCTCGCCGCCGGCACGGCCGTCTTCGTGCGGGCGCAGCGCAGCTTTCGCTTCGTCAACGCGGACGAGATCTACGAGGACGACGTGAGCTTTTCGAAGCAGTTCCAGATCCTGCGGCCGCAGACCGCGCACACCTACGAGATCGGCGCGGAGCGGCGCCTGGGCACGGTGTTCGCGCGCGCCACGCTGTTTCGCATGGACGTGGAGGACGAGATCCACCTCGATCCGTTTACCACGGGCGTGGGCAACCGCAATCTGCCGCCTTCGCGCCGCCGGGGCGTGGAGCTGGAGTCGAGCTGGCAGGCGACGGCGGCGGTAAAGCTGACGGCGGGGTACGCGTACACCGATGCGAGGTTCCTCGAGGGCACGCTCCCCGGCGGCCCGTTCGCCATCGGCACGGGTCTCTCCATCGCGGGCAAGCGCGTGCCGCTGGTGCCCGAGCACAAGCTGAACCTCTCCGTCGCCTGGGACCTCGGCCCGCGCACGCGCCTCTCGGGCGCGCTGACCGCCCTGAGCGACCAGTACATGGACAACGACGAGCCCAACACCCTTGGCACGAAGATCCCGGCGTACGCCGTGGTGGACGCGAAGCTCGCGCGCAACTTTGGCTGGGGGCGCCTGAGCGCGGCGGTGAACAACCTTTTCGATGAGCGCTACTACACCTATGCGGTGCGCAGCCAGTTCGTCGCCGACCGCTACGCGGTGTATCCGCTCCCCGGGCGCACGTTTGGCCTCACGTTGGAGCTCTGGACGGATTGAGGAGCGCTTCGGCCGCCGCGATCACCGGGTCGGGCGGCAGCTCGGTGAGGCAGCGGCTCTTGCTCGCGACATGCCGCTCGCAGCC
>Ga0180077_1000011_pt1 | contig 21538 bp, 13 predicted proteins | sample EasRiv466_16_10D_FD_123014 | JGI IMG/M metagenome (GOLD analysis project Ga0180077, IMG submission 123014) | Soil microbial communities from meander-bound floodplain in the East River, Colorado, USA - East River metaG ERMLT466_16_10D | ecosystem: Environmental > Terrestrial > Soil > Floodplain ...
CCGTCGGCCCCATGACCGGCGCCCACTGCTGCACCGCCGCACGCCGCGCCGGGGTGCCCGGGGGCGTGCGGCTGATCGCCTCGACGGTCAGGTCCCTGAGCTTGCGCTCGGCCGCCAGTTGCTGCGCCCCCTGGGCCGCGTAGTATTGGAGGTTGGCGACGTTGGGTTCTACACCGGGCGGAAGGTTAAAGTCGAAAATCTGCCCAGTGACCGGGTCTTGGGCGGTTGGCATAGAGCTGGATCGCGTTGACGCCTACCACACAGTGCTGTTGGGGTTTTCGGTCGGAGCCCACGTCCGATAGTCTTCAAGGGTCGGGCGCCAAGGCGGACTGAACTGGTCTCCCCAGATGTTGAGCGGCATGGTGTTTCCGCGATCCAGGGATCGGACGGTGGGAGGAAGCCTGTTCTGCCACGGACCCTGCGGCACCCTGGCATAGGGAAGCATGGCCGGGTCCGGAGCACCTTCCTCGGGGTTGCGTTCCACCACATAGGGAACCCTGGGCCGACTCAAGTACTCCTCGTACTCCTTGGACATCCTGGGCGGCTCGTTGGTGACCCATACCCCACGGGACCCGTTGGGAGACACCCTGGACATATCCAAGTAGGGCATCCCGCGCTCCTGCGGCTGCTCGTAGATTCTTCCGGTGAAGAGGTCGTCCCCGGGCCTCATGATCATCGCGGGCGGAGGATTGGTGATGGGGATCGGTTGGGGCTCGACCTGAAACTCCGGGAAGTCGGGCGGAGGCGTGTAGAACCGGCGCGGGCCTTCCGTCTGCGCCCACCGCGAGGTCGTCGGGATCCAGGTTCGCGGGGAGTCCGTCTGAGCCCATCGCGAGGTCGTCGGAACCAAGGTTCGCGAAGAACCACTGGGCATCCCCACTGGAACCCTGATCGGAGCGACTCCGGTGTTGGTGGCTGGGGTGAAAGACGGCGGCACAAAATAGCCGTCACCGGATGGAGTCCCCACTGCCGTCGAAACTCCTGGCGCCGGAAACCGAATGCGCGGGTGCGCGAACCCTGAGCCCGGGGGTGCGTCCGCCGCAGGAAGTCCTGGCCCCTGTGCCGGAGCGTTCTCGTACTGGTTGTACTGGTCCGCCGGCACGAACATCGGAACGCGCCTGCCGGGGGCAGTCGTCGCCTGATCGCCTTGCCTCTGACCGCGAAGCATCTCGTAGTCCTTGGAGAAGTCGCGATTACCGGCCCTGACCTTGGCCCGATGTTGCTCGCTAAGGACTGGGCTGAATGTAACCCTGGTCGGAAACTCCCCCAACTCCTTTCCGTTTTCATCGACCAGCATCTCGGTATCGACCTCGATATGAGGAAGGAGGTTTTTGTCGATGGAGTTGATGGAGCCAATGACATTGGCTTTCCATGTATCGAACCGTCTGGTTTCGGTTGCCGGCGGCCTTCCACGGAGTAGAATCTGAAGATTCCTCCCGACGCGTTCCGCCTCGGCGCGGGCCTGAATCTCGGTAGCGTCGATGACCGCCTCCTTGGCCCTTTGGTTCTCCTCGGCGGCCACCTGCCGCTGGTAGACCAAATGCCGGAGTTGGGCGTCCGTCGCGCCTCCGGCAATGCGCTCCCTGGAGGCGATTTCCCGGTCCAACTGATCGAGCTGGGCCTGGATGGTGAGCTGCTGCTTGTTCAACTCCTGCACCCGCTCGGCCGCCATGTAGGCAAACTGTTCGGCTCGCTGCTTGCGATCCTCGTCGATAGCTTTTTCCTGAGCCTTGCGATCCTTCTCGGCCTCGTCGATGGCCTCCTTGGCGCGCTGGCCGCGTTCTCCACGCCCCTCCTTGCGCTCGGTCACGGCCTCCCCCGCCCGCTTCTCCCGCTCATTGCGCATGGCTCCGGATTCGAGGACCGCCTCGGCGGCCCGGCGCTCCCGGGCATCCCGCTCCAGGGCGCTTTCCATCCGCTGACCCGCCCGCGCCCGCTCGCGCTCCGCGATGGCCCGGCGTTCGGAAATCGCCTGGACAACGACCTGACGGGCGTCGCGTTCCGGGTCAATGACCCGGCCGGAGAGTGCGTCCACGAATGCCAATTTATACCTCCAATTTTTGCGTTGAGCGTTGACTGCTTGATGCTCTTATTGGACCATCAACTTAGCTCAGCTATCACTCCCAAGTCGATCCGGCGGGAACATTCCGCCTTGCCTCCTGTTGCGCCATCAACAACTGGAACTGCTGAGCGGGTGTCAACGTGTTGACGTCGTAGGCCGGCGCCCCGCCGATGCCGTAGGTCGCAGGATGGAATGCACCCCACCGACTGGCTGCGGATAGATTCGGATTCGAGGCACTTCCGCCCAGTATTCCACCGATACCCCCACCAGCGCCCCCACCCGCGCCTCCCCCTAAGCCGTAGAGGGAGGTGTAGGCGTCCGCGAGATTGCCCACCGTGTCGGCGATGGTCTCGGAACCCCGGGTCATGTAGTCGGCCACGCCCATCTTCTGGCTGACATCCATGCCCGCGTAGTTCTTCCTGATCGCGTCGGCCAAGGCGTTGAGCGTTCCGGTCTCCCCCTCCAACCCCATTTGCTCGGCGGCAAGCGGGGCAAGACCGTACTGGAAGAGCTGGGCGTAGATGTCGGGGCGGGTGCGGGCAAGGTTGCGCAGCTCGGCCGATTGGCTAGTCAGTTGCCTCCCGAGAATGCCCGTGTCGCTCCCGAGGCCGGAGAAGATTTGACCAGCGACAGGCGAGAACGCAGCAGCCAGAGTGGACGAACGGAGGATGTCGCGGGCGGACGACCTGGGACGACCTGCCATGCCCAGGCGGGCCGCCACCTGGGCTTCCTGTCTTCGACCCACGCCACTCAGGGTGTCGGTCAGGCCGGTCAGGGCGCCAAGGTTCCCCGTGCGCAACCGCTCGTAGGTGGCCACCGGATCGAAGCCCTTCATCTTCTCCGAGGCAGCAGACAGGTCTGCCGCACCGGCATCGGTGGCAGCCTCCACCTTGGGCATAACCCGGCCCGCCATCGAGGTGTAGCGGTCCAAGATGCCGCCCTTCTGCTTCCGATAACGGTCAAGGCTGACACCCGCCGTCGTCTCGGCCGACCGCTGAAGGGCGTCGGAAATGCGCAGCGGCTTGTACTCCGTCTTTCCAAACAGGGTTTCTTGTAGTCCCATAAGACTATGTGTTGACGATTACTTGCACGAGGCAGACCCACCCCAGTAAGTCACTCCCGTAAACGCCACGGGTCCGATGTTGTCATCTCCGCCGCACCAGAAGCGGTAGGCCAGATACCGGCCCTCGACCTCCAGATGCACTGTCGGGTTCTCCTCACCCGCCAGATAGGACTTGGTGGCAACCGATGGTGGCTTGCAGTTGAAGGCGTCGGCGCTCACGTAGTTCCAGCTCGGACATCGGGCCGATTCCGCCGATGCCCCCTGACCATTCACCGGCCACGGCATGTCCGCCGTGGCGTCCGTCGGATCGGCGTCGAGTTTGGCCATGGCGATGTCCATCGACTGGAACCGCCAACGATTCGTCTTTCCGACTACCGCATCGGTCTGAAACAAAGTCGGGTACGAATCAAGAACATAGGTGGCGATGCTTACCGGATTGGGACCCACCGCCATGTAGGAACCCTTGCTGGCCGGGGTGTTGTGCCAGGGTCCGCCGGGCACCTCGGCCGAGATGCGCTCCCTCCGGTCGAAGCGCCACGAGAACTCCTTGAGGGCAAAGTCCTCCGCCGAGGCGATGACCAGCCGCGCCAAGCCCGTGCAGTCGGAACACACGGTGATACATCCCTCACCGCTCTCGATCATCTGCGTACACCACGAATCCGGGGACGGCGGCCCCAGGTAGCTGTACGTCCCCTTCATCTCGTCGAGCGTCCAGAGCGGGTCCTCTCCAGCGTTGTAGAACACCTCCATGGGCACTCCGGCAGGCGTGTTCGGAGGGAATGGATCGTTCTCGTTGAGGTCGGGATTGGCCGGACAGCCCATCGTCCTCCACAGCATGGTCCTCCACGTTTCGGAAACGCCATGGGCAGGCTGACGGCTTAAAACCCCTGCCGTGATGCCGTAATCCAGAAGGCAGGCCGTCTCGTTGGCGAGGCTGATCGCCAGGGTCCAGTTGGGCAGGCCCTTGATGTCGGCATCTGGGTCCGCTTCCGGCTGCGCATCCCGCCAGGAGAAGTAGAGGAGCCGCTCGGTGGCGTCCCAAAATCCGCAGGGAACGATGCAACTGCCCGTGGCCCCGCGCAGGGGAACCAACAGGGGTTCGGGCATTCCCTCCGTCAGCTCCTGCCGCATCCCGAGGAAGATGCAGCCGGCCGCGTCGTCCATCCACTCCACCAGACGGGGCGTGCGCTCGCCCCGGACCAACACCCGCACCTGGGTATCCGTGAGGTAGACATGCCGGTCCCCTAAGTTGACGACTGCCCTGGGGTACTGGGGCACGTCGTCACCGACGTAGATGCGCTCGAACGACCAGACGAGTTCCCCGCCCACGTAGTTGGCCAGCCAGATCGAATGGTCGCAGTAGAACACGAGCGAGTTGCCCAGTGGCTCCGCCGCCACGACCACGTCCGATCCGAAGGAGAAGTATCCCGCCTGCGATTCGCCCCCCAGGATGAAGTTGGTGGACTCGAAATCGGTCCAGTACGTAGTGGACCGCTCCTTGACCCCAGCCACCGTCACGTCGGCGATGAAGAAGAACCCGTGCGACTGGGAGATGACGTTGGCCGCCTCGATCCCAAGGGCAATCGCCGAATCGTTGGGCACGAGGTAGGAATAGGTTGCCGTGCTCCCATCCGGCTCCGATTGCATCGTGAGGTCCCAGATGCCTCCCCGCGTATGGGCGATCATGAAGAGACCCGCAAGCTGGGCGGCGATGTACCTCGGACCGAAGACGTCCCCGGTTTCGCAGTTGGCGATGTTGTGGAGAAGCACCCATGATCCGTCGGGGGTGTACCTGTAGAGCCGGGACGCCGTGGCCGCGAGGAGCAGGGGAGGGAGCCCCTGAACCCCCTCCGTGCCCGACTCGAACAGAAGGGTGATGGGCTCTTTCACTTCTTGCCGTACTTGGACTTTCCGGCGGAACGAAGGGCGATGGCAATGGCCTGTTTTTGGGGACGGCCGGAGCGTCTCAACTCCGAGATGTTCTCGGAGATGACCTTTTTGCTACGGCCCTTTTTGAGTGGCATGGTGTTTTAATCCTCTCTGGTAATGTCATGGAACGAAAGCCAGGGCTTTCCTCACCCCCGCACCGTTCGTGAAAAAGAGACTGGTCCCATCGGTCTCGATGGCCCCCGTCTGCAATCCAGTGACGAGAACGGCCCCGGACGTCGTAAGGCGCAGCGGCACAGCGGTGCTCGTACCCGGTCCGATCCCGACATGGGCGTTGGCCATGGCGGCAACCGTGGTGGCGAACGCCGTCGAATCGTCGAACTGGTGGCTCTTGAGCCAGACCGGACTCATCGACATATCAATGGCAGGCGCGGCATCGCTGCGCATGTACGAGGCGGCGATCCCGTTCACGGCAACCGCACTCACCCGACCTGTGGGATTGGCCGGAGCCGGAATGGGCTGGGCCGCAGGGGCATAGTGGAACACGTTGGCCCCCAGCCCGGTGCCGCCATCGGTGATGAAGTTCTGGGGTATCGGAGCACGATCCGGGTCCTCGAAGGCATCCTCGGTGACGTAGATGTGGCTCTCCTGTCCCACCAGATTCGGCAGCTCGAAACGCCCGGCCACCGCTCCTGCCCTCGTGGTGAAAACGCAACCCGTGATCCAAATCACCCGGCAGCGATGCGACCAGATGCCGCGACGCATCGCCTTGTTGAAATGGCACTCGTCAATCTGCACCTTGTCCAACCAAGAGTCGGTGGCCCCCTGCACCACTACGAGACTGCCTGCCGACGTCTCCATATCCAGCCCATCGTCAACGACATTGACAGGGGAACTGAAACCCATGGATCTAATACTCACCCATCCATTCGACGTCGCGAGCGTTATCCCGTCGGGGACCACCGACAAAACGGCCGACTTCGCGTCGGCTTGCAAGAGGGTCGTCAGACCCACACCGTCTCCCTGAACCGCGATGTTTCGGCTCAAAGCCCTAAGGCCAAGCCTATCAGTCGTTGCGCCAATCAGATAGGTGCCCTTTGGAAAGTAGACGATGGCGTTCGACGCCCCGTCGAAAACCGCCTGAATTGCCGCACGGTCGTCCGTCATACCGTCACCGACGGCCCCGTAATCCCGCACGTTGAGCCGAGTTTGATTGAGCGAGTAGTTACGGGTAATGACCATATCACTTGCTTTCCTTTGGCGGGTCTTCCGCCATTTCTCCTTCGATCAAGTCGTTGCGGATCAAAGCCGCCGAAACCTCAGGTTCGACCTCCTCCCACGGAATGCCATTGACCTGCAACTTGCGCAGCGTGAGCACCTCCCCCACCTCTTCATCCATCGTCTCGCGCCAAGTGTCCTGCTGGAGCTTCATCTCTTCGTCGGCAGTCATCGCGCCGTTGAGTTCCTTTTTCGCCGTCTCGATGGTGGCAGTAAACGCCGCACGCTGCGCTTCCGCCTGCGATTGAAGGGCGGCCGAGTTGCGGTGCGCCCGGTAAGCCGTCGTTCGATTGAGCCCCTTATGCTTGAGGAGCATTATGTGGGCCACGTTGAGTTCAAGGAGGTCTTTGGTCTTCATCGGTGCGCTGGCACTGAATCAGGTTTGGCGTCCCAGTTCAAGAACCTCACGGTTTGAACCAAAGTCAGGCCGGCGGCTCTTCCGGTGCCGGCTCCTCGGGAGGCGTCAGCGCGATGATCGCTTTCGCGATGAGCGCACCGTGCAAAGCCGGGATGAACTGGTCGGCGCCGGGCAGCGCCGCCACCTCGGCCGGGGTCAGGGTGGCGTAGTAGAGGGGCGCCGTGCCCGGGATGACGCCTCCAGGCGTCGACGGCGTGATCGGCCACATGGAGGGCTCGGCCGGCGAGGCAATCGTAATCACCTCCACGCTGCCCTCGGCCCTGGTGTAGGGGGCCTCGGTGGTGCCGACTTCCTCCACGAGGAGGCTGGCACGACGGACCCCGGCGAACGAGACGGACGTTCCGTCCGCGCCCCCGTCGCCCGTCGTGTTGACGATGCGGTTTCCCGCCGCCACGGCGTCGAGGACGAGGCGCTTCTGGCGCAGATAGCCCTTCTCTTCGAGGTAGGCGACTAGTGGTGCGATGGCTTGGCTCATGTTCAGTTGGGGATGGTGATGGTGCAGAGATCGCCGTCGGGCGGCAACACGGACGTGCCACCCTTCGTGAGGACGAAACCGTAGAAGTCGTAGATGTTGCCGGGTCCTCCGGTCGAAAACCCGGTGAAGGCGATCCCGTCGAAGGCACTGGTTGGGCTGACGATTGCGGAAACGACCGGCGAAAAGGACGGGACAACGGTGGTGTGGCTGTAGCGAATCACCCACCCGTTGGTGGTGTTGGCATCGGCGAACACGCTGAAATTTACATCGGCGAATTCTGGCGGGGACACCGACACGACGGCCGGATTGTTCACCCCTCCGTTCCACTCCAGCCGCAACTGCATGAAGAAGGTGGTCTTCGGCTCCCCGTAAATCTCGACTGGGTCTCCGGGGACGATCCAAACCCACGACATGTCGGCGCGGACATTCGAGCCTTCGACATACGTGAGTCCGGGCTGCGTGCGTTCGGCAATCTGTGGCATATCAGGTAAGAACGAGCGTGCCCGTGCCGGTCAGCACCCGCCATTGGCCATTGACCATAACGTAGGGTAACCCGTCGGTCGTGGACGGTGCGATGTAGGTGAGGAGCGCCGCCGCCGTCACCGAAATTACGGTCCCGTCGCCCACCTTGCCCAGGACACGGGACGGCGGATTGTCGAAGGCACCCCCGGTCAGTTGCAGCCCGCCTTGCAGGATGGTGAAACCCGTCACCCCGAAGGCACCGTTGCAATCGACCCGACTCGATGAGCTGTAGTAGGCGAGAATCGACTGCCCGAGCACTCCGGGATTCGCGGCGGTCGTAAAAAACGGGATCGTGTACTGGGCGCCGGAGCCCGACACCTTGCTATCGACCCCAAGCCACGACGCCACCGCCGACGCCGAATGCTGCTGCAACGCCCCGCCAGCGGTCGACCGACCGAACAGCCGGTGGATGGTCGCGTTGTCGGCAGCACCGTTGAACGTGGCCAGCCCGCTGACCGCGAAATCCTCGGACACCGTGAAAGACGAGGCGAACACCGTGCTGCCGCTCACAGTGAGAGGCGAGTTGCCGAGCGACGTGGCTCCAGACCACATGGCGATGGCGTTCGCGGTTCCACCACCGGTGAGGTTCCCGCTGCCGCCGCCGCTCGGCAAATTGTACCAGCCGCGAGTTGTCCCGCCGCCCTCCGAAGGCGTGCCGTAATACTGGGCCGTGGCCGGGGTGCCGTCTCCGACGAGGGAGAAGGTCCGGTTCACGGACAAGTCACCGCCGCCCGCGATGCTGAGCGCACCCGTCAGAGTCGTCGTCTTGAGCGCCTTGGCATCGAGGGTCGATTGGAGATTTGTCACGTCCGCGATGACGTGGGTGTGGGCGAGGTTCGCCTTGCCGTTCAGGGCATCCACCAGCCCGGAGACGCTGACGATGTCCATTTGAATCCACGACCGGACCACGCTTGATGCGTAGGCGCGGAGGGTGCCGTCCGCCGCCGGCCGACCGTAGAGGTGGAGCAGGTCGGACAGCGTCGGAGGAGCCGGCTGGAAAATGAGACCACCGGCAATCGTTACCACCCCCGTCACCGCGAAGTTCCCGGCGCAGTCCACCTGTCCGCCGACATTGCTTAAGATCGACTGACCAAGCACCCCGGGGTTCGCGGAGGAGGTCCAGTACGGGATCGTGTACTGGGCGCCGGAGCCCGTGACCCCCTGCGTGATCGTGCAGCTCAGGGCCGTGGCGTCGAGCTGAAGCCCGGCCCCGACCGCGATGGGTTGCAACGCCCCGGTCGATCCGGGGTATCGGCCCGCAAGCTGCCCCGCCGGGAAGGAGACGACATCGGTGTAAGGATGGGTGTGCGAGAATGGCGCGAACGTGTTCGGCGTTATGCCGATGGTCCACCCGCCGCCGCCAGCCGTCATCGTCACCGGGGGCGCTGCCGCCAGCACCTTCCAGCCGGTGTCCGTCCCCACCCACGGGTCAGTCGAAGTCGGGAACGAGATGCCCCCGGAGACGCCCAGCCACGCGACCAGATTCGGCTGGTCGATCTCCCGCAGCACGTTGTCCGCCGCCGTCCTCCCGAAGAGTTTCAGAGCCGTGGCGCTGGACATGGCCGGCGGCGGGTCGTCGAACTCCACGCTCGTCCCGTTGACCATGAGGATCGAGTTCCCAAGGCCGGATGTCGTGGTCCACACCGGGATGAACCCTGGCGCGCCAGTGCCGGAGACATTGCCCACGCCGAGGTCGTCCAACATCGCCACGGTCCCGGTCTTGTCCGGCATCGTCCAGATCCGGCTCGCCGTGACGCCGCCCATCCGAAGCGACCCGGAAACCGGGACCGTCAGCCAGCACTGAAAGTCGCCGTTGGGTAGGAACGAATACCTTGGTGCCTGATTATAACCGCTGGCATCCGCCACCGCCTGCGACACGTTCGAGAGCAAATAAAGCGAGGCGCTCGTAACCGTCGATCCGGTGAAGAGAAACCCAAGCCCGCTCACGCCCCAGTTGGCGCCGTTGTTCCCGCGAATCCTGAAGTCGCGGGCGAAGGTGCCGGCCGAAACTACAGTGCCCGTGACCCCGATGGCCGGGTTGCTCCCGCTGTTCATCCCGAGGCGAACCCCGTCCGCCTCCAGCCCGGCCGCTTTAGTCTGAAAGACGGCAGTGGTGTCGAGCGATTGAATGGGCGTGAACTCGGTGTCGCGCTCGACCGTGAGCGTGTCCTTAATATTCGTGGAGTAGTAGGTGTCGTCGATCCACGTCACCGTGGTCGGAGTCGACTCCCACACGGCCGAGTAGGAACCTGTGAATCCGATGAAAGCGTCGACCTGAACATTCGGATAGCCCCATGCCACGTTCGGCTTGATCGCGACGACCCACCGGCTATCCATCTTGTCGTAGCCCAGCTTGACCTTCGAGATGTTGGCCTGCGAGCTGTTGACCGTGACCCTCGGGTTGAGCCAGTAAATCTGGGTCGCGGTGTTGTAGAAGACGTACCCGGAAACCGAAATGCGCACGTCCATCCGGTTCGCCCCGTAATCGACGATGTGGATGTCGAACCGGGCCATGACGTTGTTGGTCGACACGGTCGCCGTGGTCGGCAGTTTGACCATGATGTTGCCGGTCTGGGATGCCACGCCGGAATACCCGGCCCCGTGCGCGAGCCACCGCTTGAGGTTACCGACCGAGCCAGAAGTTGGCATGACCCGCACTCGCGTGCCGGAGAGGAATCCGGTCGACACGATGTTCCCGGTCACGTTCAGGGGCACGTCGCACGTGACGAGACTCCCAGTGTCGAGGAGACTGGAAACGACGAGGGAAGAAGCCCCGCTCCACTTGGCGATGCGGTTCGGGGCGCCCGAAGTTCCCGTCGCCCAGCCCGGGTTCACCCAAGCCTGGAAGTTTGCCTTCGTCATCGACTGCACGGCAGCCGTGGCGACCGCCGGGTTCTCGCCCACGAACACCTCGGTGAGCCCGGTGCCGGTGATCTGGGTGGTCTTCAGGGAGGCCGTCCCCGCCAGCCAGAGGGCGCCGCCCGCCGTCAGGTACGCCTTCTCCACCCCGGCCAGGGTCGTGCGGACGCCCTTCCACGCGGCGTCCGTGGCGTGGTTCCACGTCTTGGCCCCGGTGAGGGTCTGGTCAGTCGCCAGCGTGACGTAGCCGGAGAGGTCCGCCGGCACAGCCGCGACGGTCCACGCGACGTTGGAGCTGAGAGCCTGCGTCGCGGTCCCGGTAATCGTGATACCGGCACCCTGCGTCAGGGTCACCGTCCGGGCCACGGGCACATAGTAGCCGTCGAAAGTCGGCTTGCCGTTCGCCCACGCCACGGTGAGCACGGCATCCGCGTTCGCGCTACCGTCCACCGACATCGCCCCGGCCGCGTCGCCGCTCCAGCTCAAGGTCCGCGCGACCGTCCACTTCGGCGCCGATACGACATCCAACGCCTGCCCGGAAAGGAGAAGCTTCGTGGTGACATTGATGAGTTCAACCACCCCGGTGCCCAGGTTCGTCCGGCCGAGGAGCGACGGCGACACCACGCCTCCGATGTCGCCGAAGGCGTGCGGGTGCGACGCGGGCACGGTGATGGTCCACTCGCGATTCACGGAGAGGTCCGTGCCCGGAGGAACCGCCACCGCCGAAGCGATGCCAGCCCCGACAATCGAGAGGGTCCGCGTGATCGGGACGTAGCCGGAGAGGTCCGGCGCCGTGATGTCGCTCGTCATCGCGACCGTCCCGGTTTTATCCGGGAAGGTCCACGTCCTCTGCGCCGTGACCCCGCCCGTTGCCAGCTTCCCGGCGGCCGTGCCCGAAGGCCAGAACTCGAAATTGCCCGACGGCAGGAAGTCGAACCGTGGAAACTGATTGTACCCGGAGATATCCGCCTGCGCCGTGGTGCGGTTCGACAAAACGTAGACAGACACCCGTGTGGCCGTTGCCGTCGCGGTATTGCCGTAGGCCGCAAGGCCCATCGACGTCCACAGGGTCCCCGCCGCGTCCGACCCCTTGAACTTCAAGTCGCGCGCGAACCCGCCGCCCACCACGCCAAGATTCACCGAAATGCCATAGGTCGGACTCGACTCGCCGATGGTGACGTCGTCGATGGTCAACTTGCCGGTCTTCGTCTGGTTCGTCGCCGAGGTGTCGAGGTAGAAGCCGGTCGACAGATCGAGCCACGTCTTCAGACCCGCAAGCGTGGCCGTCTTCACGTCGCGAGCAATCGTCACCGCCTCGGCATCCGCGACCAGCACGACCGAGCCGGACGCCAGGGTCGCCGCCGCCGCCTTGGTGGCGATGGCGGGCGGGGACGACGGCGAAAACGTGTGCTTGCCCGTCCACGTCGGGACAATCGCTTGCGACAGAGGTGGCGCCGCATCCGACCGCATGAAGGTGGCGGCCGATCCGTTGACGACCGCAAGGCCGATGGTGGCGGTCGGATTCGCCCCCACCGGAACGGTCACGCTTGCCGTGTTCGTGATCGTCCAGCTCCGATTCGCGGTGAGGTCCTGCGCCCCGGTGGGACTCACCGAAATGCCGGTGCCCGCGACGAGGGTCAGGGTCCGCGTCTGGGGGACAAGGCCCGTGGTATCGAAGGTGACCGTCTCGTTGATCCACTGGGAAGTCCCGGAGTCGTACCGCAGGAACTGGTTGTCGGCGGGGGTCGTGATCGTGACATCACTGTGGAAATCCAGGGTGTGGGCCGGCAGCACCCGCAGATACCGGGCGTCGTAGGTCGGGTATCCATTCGCCCAGACCACGGTCAGCGCGGCGGAGGCGTTGGCGCTGCCATCCACCGACGCCATCGAACCCGTGGCGTCACCCGTCCACGAGAGCGCCCGCGCCGTGGTCCACTTCGGTGCCGAGACGACGGTCAGCGTCCAAGTGCGGTCCGTGGACAAATTCGTCCCGGTGGTCCCCACCGTCATGTGGGCGGCGTTCTGCGGCGAAATCAAGAGCGACCGCGAAGTCGGCACCCAACCGGACCCGGCGTCCCCCTCCATCGTGACCCGGTGCCACCCCTGCCACGACAACCCGTTGACGCTGGCCTTGCGGAAGTAGAGGTGGTTGTAGTTCGCGTCGCCAGCCGACCAGAACTGGAACGAGCCGGCCGCCGAGGCCCCGGCTGCCGCCCGCTCGACGCGGAGCCCGGCCCCGATGTCGGCCGTCGGATAATCGGTCCCGCCGGCCGCATTGAGGAAGCCGACGAGCTGGGCATCGGTCATCGCGCTGCCCGCGTTGCTGTAGGTGGCAAGCGTCAGCTTCGGAGCCGACACTACCGTGTGCGTCCATGCGCGGTTCGTCGTGAGATCCTGCGCCCCCGTGGGCGAAACGGTCAGGTGCGCGTTCGCCGAGGTGTGCGTGAGCGTGGTCGTCTTCGGCACCAGCCCCGACACGTCCGTCGCCGGAACGGTGATGGTCCAGCTCCGGTTGACCGAAAGATCCTGTGCTCCGGTAGGTGTAACCGTGGCAACCCCGGCACCGACGAAGGTCAGCGTTCGAGTCGTAGGGACGCCCCCGACGAGGGTGGTCGCGATTGCCACGTTTGCCGACCCATCCACGGAAGCAGACCCCGTCACCGCCCCGGTCAAGGAAAGCGTCCGCGCCGTGGTCCACTTCGGAGCCGAAACCACACCGAGGGTGCTCACCCCGGGGAGGGCGCTCAGGCTCAAGGTCGGGCCAAGCTCGATGAGCACCGCATTGTCGTCGACATAGCCCGGCTCGAACAACCCTCGGAACCCCACCAACACCGGAGAGAACGTTGTCAGGTACAGGTCGTAGGGCTGGTGCCGGTGGGGAAACGCGTCGGTGTTGAACTTCTGGTTAGTCCACTGACTCGATACCGAGTCGTACGCCAGCACGTGATCCGATGCCGGAGCGGCAATGGTGACATCGGTGTGGGAGTCGAGATTATGAGGGGCACCGCCGCCACCGATGGGCGCGTAACGGGCGTCGTAGGTCGGGTAGCCATTCGCCCACACCACGCCCAAGGCAGCCGAAGCGTTGGCGCTGCCGTCGACCGACATCGACCCCGTGGCGTCCCCGGTCCAGCTCAAGGTCCTTGCCGTGGTCCACTTCGGTGCGGAAACGACCGTGTGCGTCCACGCGATGCTGGCGGCAGAAAGCGCCTGCGCCCCAGCCGGAGTGATCGTCAGATGGGCGGCATTCGCCGAGGCGTGGGCCAGCGTGGTCGTCTTCGGGACGAGCCCGGAAACGTCGGTTGCAGGAACCGTTATGGTCCAGCTCCGGCTGGCTGAAAGGTCCTGCGCCCCAGTGGGCGCCACCGTGGCGATCCCGGCACCGACGAAAGTCAGCGTGCGAGACGTTGGGACAAAGCTCCCGACGAGGGTCGTCGCGATGGAGACGTTCGCGGTTCCATCCACCGAGGCAGACCCCGTCACCGCCCCCGTGAGCGACAACGTGCGAGCCGTCTTCCACTTCGGAGCCGACACCACCCTCACGAAGTATTCCGGCAGGGGTGTGAACTCCAGAGTCTCGTCCAGCTCGACAGCGACACCCCAATCGTTGACGTAACCCGGTTCAGTGGCTCCTCGAAACGCAAGTAGCGATGGGAAGAAGGTAGTTGCTCGAATATCCAACGGAACGTGGGTGTGGCCGAGCAGGGAATACCGGGCATCGTACTCCTCGTTTCCGTTCGCCCACTCCACCGTGCATCCGATGGAATTGGCCGTCTCGTCGCCGAGGAGCGTGGTCCCCCCGGACACGTCCCCGGTCAGGGTGAGGAGGACACCGTTCGTCCACCGGGGCGCCGAGACGATCTCGTGGGTCCACTTCAAGACACCCCCAACGGACTGAGGACTGGCCGGCGTAATGAGCATCTGGGACGTGCTGATCGCCTCATGCTCGATGGTCCCGAGGGTCGGTGGCGCCACGATGTCCGAGGTCAACGCCACGGTTCCGCTCTTGTCGGGCAGGGTCCACGTCCGGTTGGCGACGACGCCCCCGAAGGCGAGCTTCCCCCAAAGGACCGGGGCCGTAGTCTTGTGAAACTGAAGGTCCCCATTCGACAAGAAGTCGAACCGGGGTGCCTGATTGTACCCGCTGCCATCCGCCGTCGCCGTGGTGACGTTGGAAACGAGGTAGATCGAAGCCCGCGTCGCCGTCGCCATGTTCCCGGTTGCCGAAAAGCCGATCATGCTCCACAGAGTCCCAGCCACATCCGATGCCTTGAACTTGAGATCGCGGGTGTAGCCGCCACCCACGTTCCCGCTGTTTACCGAAATGCCGTAGGTCGGGCTCGTCTCTCCGACGGTAATTTTATTGACCGTGAGCTTGCCGGTCTTCGTCTGGTCGGTCGCCGAGGTGTCGAGGTAATTCCCGAGCCCCAGCCACGTCTGAATGGCGGCAAGGGACGCGGCCTTCACGTCTACCGCCGAGGTCACCGGAGACGTTTCCCATACCGCCATGAAAGAAGACGCGGTCAGGGTCCCCGCCGGGGCGCGCAAGGAAATGCCGGTCCCGCCGGACGGATTGAACGTGTGCTTGGCCGTCCACGTCGGCGTGATGCTCTGCGACAGGGGAGGGGCCGCGTCGCTCCGCATCCACGTCCCCGCCGAGCCGTTCACCGCCGCCAAGCCGACGCTCGCGGTCGGATTCGCCCCCACCGGGATGTTGACGATCTCGTCGACCCAGCTCGCCTCCGCCACGCTGTAGCGAAGGAAGGAGTGATCCGTGATGGTGACGTTCAAGAGGACGTCCGTGTGGTCGTCGAGCCCATGCGCCGGCACCGGCTGAATCCCCCCGATGTCGCCCCACAGGATGCCGAGGTTCGCCTTCAGGCTCGCCAGGGACTGCGACTTGAATACGCCGGCATCATTCACCCACACCGGAAGGGCGGCAGACGACCCCTGTGGGTTCTGGTTGGTCAGGTCGTTAATGATCGTCGCCGACCCATGGACCGTGAATAACTGCCCTGCCAACGGGTCCGCTCCCACACTGACCCCGGACGTGTTGTCGTAGACGAGGGAGGTTACGAGGTTCGTGGCACTGGTCCACCGGGCCAGCCGGTTCGCGGAACCGTTGCCGGTCAGGTCACCGCCGCCCCCTCCCGATCCGCCCACGGGTGGCGAGAACGCCAAAATCGTCATGAAGGACGGGTTGTCGGTCCCCATGATCGAGGCGGTCCCCGATGCCATTCTGATCCGAAACTGCCAGACGATCTCCACATCGAGCCCCGGCGTGGACTCGCCCGCGATGACGAAGGTCGAACCCGCCGTCCGAAGGTTCAGTGTTTCCGTCAGAATCGAAACGCCGTTGGCGTAGATGGTCAGGATCGCGTCCTGATTCACCGTCTGCACCTCTTGGAGAACGACCGAGAAGTAGTACTGCGTGTTCGGGTGGTAAACCGGGGTGGTGATTTCGAGGATCGTCTGCTCCGCCGTCGTTATCAGGATGTCGGTGACGACCTTGTCCACGAAAGCGTGACCGTTCACGAGGATGTTGGGAGCCTCGATGATGAGATCGGTGCTCACCCGGTCCGGCCCGATGCAGAAACGGGGATGACTGCCATCGTCCGACCCGTCGTCGAGCCGGACGCACACCTGATCCGCCGACGGCGCGTAGAAGCCGGTCTTGCCCCGGTAGCCCGTGAACTGAATGCCGGGAGCGTCCATGTCCCCGGCGCCAGCCCCGAGCCGAAGCGCCTGAAAGGGCAGGGTCGTCCCGGCCAAGGCCCCGTTGTCGTAGATGGTCGAGTTGACGACCGTGTGCGACCCGGTCGCCTTGGGAAGGTAGGGAGGAGTCAGGTCGGTGGTCGCCCCAACCGCGTCCGAAACCTGTCCATAGGTCAGGATGCCCGCCAACCACTGCGTCCCGTTCCAGACCGGCACCGCGTTGACCGAAGGCGTGCCGAAAGCCGTGTCCGAGTGCGACCCGAGGGTATGCGGCGCCGGGGGGAACGAGGTCGGCCTGCCGGAAAGGTGCGTCCAGTCCACTACCCGCCACGTCTTGTCCCAGCCCCAGAACTGCGGCGACACCCCGGGCAGAATCGGGGGCTCGAACGAGCACGTCATCGAAATCGTCCACGACCGGTCCTGCGTCAGGTTGGAGCCGCCCCCGGATTCCACTGCTGAGATGCAGGTCCCGCCGAGAAGGGCGATGCTGCGGGAGGTCGGCACGTAACCGCCCGTGAGCTGACGATAGGCAACCGCGTCGAACGGGTTCGCTGCATCGGCGGTCGTGAGGCGCCCCGAAGCGTTGTGCCACGCGATGGAGTTGATCCCCGGAGCGGCCGTCCCGAGGTTCGGGCTCGTGATCGGGACCTTGAACACCTGCGAGTTCGCCCCGAGGACCAACACCGTGTTCGTGGTCTCGATCTGGTTTGGGCTCTGAAACGCCGCAAGCAGTCGCAACGGCACCTCGAACCGCCAGAACCGATCCGGCTCGAAAACGCCACCGTGCCAGTAGCGGGCAATCGTGGTCTGGGTCCCGCCATCCACGTCGTTGCGGTGCGTAAATTCCCACTGGTCGCCCAAACCTCCACTCACCCCGAACCCGAAAGAGGCGATCCCGGAAGACTGCCAGATGTTATTCGCCGTCGCCGTCAGGGTGGATTGAACCTCGTCCCACGCGAGTCCAGTGTCGGCAAGCTCGGTGCCGTCCCAGTAGGGGATATGGGGGGCGGTAAGATCCGCAAGCCCTGGCACCGGAATCATCAGGTTCGTCCATGTCAGAAGATCCTCGTTGAGAACCCAATACGTGGTCGTTCCCGCAGCAGGGAACACGCAAACGACCATCCCCTTCTCCCGGCGCAGAAAAGGAATGGCATCGCGTTCCGCCTCGGAGTTGACCGTCCTCAGCCCGCCATGCCCCCAGAAGGCGCGATGAGTCGGCCAGGAATCCAAATCCGAAGTCGGGCCGATAGGCGCCGTGATCGTCGTGTGCCGGCCGGTCATGCGCTGGTGATCCGAAGGGTGCCCGGATTGTTGAGGTCGTAGGCGGATCGGAACAACATCCACGCTCCCACGAACTTACAGCTCCAGCCATCCGCCCCGGTGCGGTCGGTGAACCCATCGCTGGGTCCGGCCTCGACGAACGGCTGCTCCTGATCGAGCAACGCGATGCCGTTTCCGGGACGGGGAACCTGCCCGCCGGCCGGCAGGGCGATGTAGACGTAGTTCCCGGAATCGCCCTGAGTCGCGAAACCGAGGTCCGCGTTGATCGAAGTCTGCACCTTGACGAAGTCCAGAGCCTCGATTTCTGCCTCCGTCAGAATGAGGGCCTTGGAGTGCCCCCACCGGATCGTGGTCGTTGCCGTCGTGGAGAAGGTCACGAAGAGGTCGAAGTTTCCCAAAGCTGCCGGATCGAACGCGGCAATCGCCGGATTATCCAGCCACGGCGCACGCCACTGCTCCGAAGGCATCACGTTGCCTGCCTTGAGCGCGGCGATTCCAGCCGAAGAAAGGATCACCTTGATCGTTCCGGCTTCGCCCGGCCCAAGCTTGGTGAACTGCGGGGTGATCGAGGCAATCATCCCAGTGGATACAACCGCAGCAAAGGCCCCCTGGAACTCCACCAGACTACCCGTATATGTGGAACGGTTGACCACTTGGACGAAGACCGACGGGTCCGAGTAGTCCGCGACTTCTTTGGTGATGAGGGTTTGTGATGGGTTTGGAGTGAACCCGAAATCACTGGGGCGTGGTCCATAGTAAAGGCGTTCAATCTGTTTGTTCTGCTCGCAGGCTTGTGAGTCGACCAAAAAGGCAACCGTATGCCAGTTGGAATCCGTGATCGTCACGGTGAGAACATCGCCAGCCAGCGAGAATGTGATTCCGGGAGCCGTTCCGGGACCCGGTGGGATGATGTTTCCATCGACCACCCACGACAGCGTTTCGGTCCCGGTGTCGATACCGGCTGCTGCGGTCAGCTCGGACCCATCCTGCAACACCACCCGTCCATCAATGGTGTAGGTTTCACCGGCAGTCTGGTCGATGGAAGGCTGCCACCCCTGGCAGTCAACGGTGACCGTCGCGGTGTTGGAGATGACGCTACCCGCCGGATTTGCAACGACAACACGGTAGTCCCCGGCGGATTCGGGGGTCACGTTATCGACGTTGTAAAACGGCGTGGTCTGGCCGACTACATCCACCCATACGCCACCGATCTTTCTCTGCCACTGATAAGTGGTGGCGTACTTGGCCGTCACCTCCAAGTGCAGCGAGTCGCCAGGGAACTCCGACACCGACTGTGGGTGCTTGATGATGATGGGTCCGCTGATCGCCACCGGAGGAGGCACCACCGTCAGCGGCGGCGACGCGAAGTCCTGCCCGCACACGGTCAGGACCACATGGTAGTTCCCGCCGATGCAAACCTGAATAGCAGGAGAGGACAACTTTTCGACGCACCGATAGATGGCGGGAATCTCCTCGGTAGCGAAAATATAGACCGTGGCCTGCTTGACCGGAGCACTGCAACCTTCCTGCCTCACCTCCACATCCAGCCGGTGAGTCGTGGTATCGAGCAGAACCACTTCGACGCGCCGGCCGACAGGATCGGTCTGTAGGATACCCGAGACAGTGTCAGGTAATACGGCCCCCTCCAAAGCATCGAACAGAAACCGGAATGTCGGAGGAAGGGTGACTTCCGGCGGGAAACTTCCGACGATCTCGAACGGAATCCAGATCGGAACCCCCAGCTTGATCCCGTCCGACTTGCCCCAGTTGACATACCAAACCCCGCAATCGGTCGGCCCTGGATCGGGCGGCGGGTCTTCCGGGTCCGGGGGAAGCGGAGGAGGATCGCCAAGTCCGATGCAGAAGAAAGTCCTGATCCCTTTCCCGTAGCTACCCATGTACTGCCAGGAAGCATTCGCAACGGCAGCCTGAAAGTATTTGACCAGATCGCAGTCGACGCCCGGATAGTCCAAGAGGTTCCTGGCAAGCCACCAAACCTGACTGGAAGACGCGCCTGCGTCGTACCATTCCGGCCCGACCTGCCACCAAATCTTGTAGCCCTGGGCAGCCCACTCGGCCTTGCGCCGGTCGTTCTCGGTGACCGCCGCCTGCATGTGGCAGTCACGATGCGCCTGATCTATGACCTCCTCTGGTGAAATCCCAGGAGCAACAGGCCAGAACACACCCGTATCCACCTCCTCAAGGTGAGCACCTGCGCCGCATTCGGGTAGATCAGCCATTGGAGTCGAAGATCAGTTGACCATCCCGATACCACCGCACCCGAGTCGGCTCCGTTCCCCCGGTCTTCCGCCACGCCATGCTGACCATGCCGGACGCATTCGATCCGGTCTGAATCACCCGCACTGCCGTCGGCGTCTCGCACACCTCCGGCGGCACCGTCCCCACCGCACCCTCCAACTGGTCATGGAGGTCTTGGTTCACGAAGGCCCCCGCCGCCACCGCCTCCCATCCGAAACGCCTCAACCCACCAAAACGCCTCATGCGGCCGGAGAGGTCCGCGTTGGCGTTGAGAACGAGGACCCACTTGTTCCTCCCCGCCGAACCGGCCGGAGACCGGGTGTCGAGGGGTAGAACCAGGGTCGGCTGCTCGGTGCGGTCGTTGCAGCTCATGTCATCCGATTGGTCCTCCAAGCCACAACCACTATCACGAACGGAGGCATGTTATTGTGTGGCAACCCACCACCCATCGTGGCTGGAACCAAAGTAGCTTGCGTCGGCCAAGTATCAGGGTTTTCTCCGTTCCCTCCAATTCCACCCGCAGACCCTGGCGTATAAAGAAACCTATTCGCCTTCGGGTCAGCTTTAGTGCTTTCCGCCTGAGGAACAATGAGTTTGTGCGTGTGCGTGGGCATCTCCTCTTCGGAGAGCGTCACATCCTTCGAGCCCAAGCCAGCAACGATGCCAGTCACGCCCGAAATGGACAAATCGCCGGCTCTGAAATCAGCCTGGATTTTGAATCGCCCGGCGAAGTCCGGGGCTCCGTTGCTCTGGAGGTTGTCCGCCACCGCCCAGAAAGGCAGCACGGATGCCTTGTTGTCCCGGTACTGGGTCTTCTCATCGTCCGTCAACCACATCGTCTCGATCCGGGTGACAACATCCGCGTAGGTTGTCCCCACCGGCACCGCAATATCGAGGGTCGTGCCGGGTGGCATGATGATCGCGCCGATCTCCCGGGCAAACGTCGTGGTCGGCAGGCCCTCATCGTCGTACTGGTACTCGACGAGCATCTTGACCTGCTTGGCGGTCTCCAAGAGCGCGGCCGAGACCTCGCAAGCCTGCATGGTCCCGGTAATCGGAGGAAGAGTTTCACCTGTGACGGTCGATGCCATGTGGTTACTCCTTGGTCTGCTGGATCAGGAACGTGGTCCACCAAGCCCGCATCTGCTCGTTGAACCGATTGATGTTGTCCACCTGTTGACGGAACGCGACCTCGAACTTCGGGTCCACCTCCAGTTCGGGCGGAGACGGAACGTCCGTGCTGCTGACCACGTCCGGTCTGCCCTTCATCCGACTGGCTTGCAGCTCGGAAGCCGTCATGCGGAAGCCCCCTCCGCAGGCGCGGTCGCGCGGCACAACCTCTCCACCGCGCTGGAAGCGTAGTAGGCGTCCGGCGCCGGGTGACGGATGTGGAAGTCCTCGGTCTTCAGCTTCGCGGCCTCGTCGATGAAATCCTGCTTCAGGATGGCGATCTTCTGGGGCTCGCAGGAATCGTCCACCGCCGTCTTCCAGAGCACGAACATCCGCAGGGCCTCCACTGCCAGTTCGCCCCACCAGACGTCCGAGCCGGGCTCCCAGTTCCTGCGGATACCCCGCCACCGGACCGCAATCTGCCAGGGCTCGGGCACCCACGGGTAGATCATGATGTCGCTGTCGTCCCTCGCCCAGACCACCCGCTCCTGGGGATAGATAGGCTCCACGTCTCCGATGCCGCACCAGTTGGCGGTCGCCCAGTCGGAC